>JABAOH010003824.1_pt1 | contig 47239 bp, 51 predicted proteins | sample 7062181 | NCBI WGS metagenome assembly JABAOH01 (sample SAMN14538630, study PRJNA623070) | marine sediment metagenome | biome: marine biome [ENVO:00000428]; feature: marine pelagic biome [ENVO:01000023]; material: deep marine sediment [ENVO:00002113]; isolation source: pool of 5 deep marine... | reverse complement strand
TGTGTTTGTGCTAGTGATATGACGGCGTTAGAGCAGTTAGAGTATTGGAAGAAGATCAAGGTCAATTACACTGAACATAATCCTAGTGTGACTATTTATGTTAAACCTGATGAGTGGTTAACTGTTGGACAATGGATCTGGGATAACTGGGAGTTCATCACTGGCTTGAGCTTTCTACCGTATTCAGAACATGTTTACCAGTTGGCGCCTTATGAAAAGATCAGTGAAGAACAATATGAAGAGTTTAAGTCTAAGGTTAGTAATATTGACTTTTCTAAACTTATCTATTACGAACTAGAAGATGCTACCGATGTTAAGAAAGAGGTAGCGTGTGTTGGTGGTGTCTGCGAGCTCTGATTTAATAAAGTAAATATATAAAGTTAAATTATATATTTAAAATGTCAAAAACACCTACGATATGTCTGACCATGATCATTAAGAATGAGTCTAAGATCATCGAACGTTGCTTGACGGCCGCCGCACCGGCATGTGATTTTATGGCTATTTGTGACACTGGTTCGACAGATAATACAGTAGAAATAGTGGAAAATTTCTTCAAAACGAATAATATCAAAGGGCAATTACATCACCATGAATGGAAGAACTTCGGTCATAATCGTAGTTTATCTTTAATAGCAGCCAAAAAATCAGGTGCAGATTACGCTCTGTGTATTGATGCTGATATGATTTTGGAAATTAAATCTCATTTCGATAAAACTAAACTTACCAAAGATTGTTACTCTATACCTCAACAGACCCCATCTCTCTACTACTATAATATCCGAATCATGTCTCTCAAAAAGAAATGGTTTTGTGTAGGAGTTACTCATGAGTATTACAGTTGTAAAGGTCCTCATACCAAAGAGAATACTGATATGTTGGTTATTAACGATATCGGTGACGGGGGTGCCAAAGCTGATAAGTTCGAACGTGATATTAGGTTACTGACCCAAGGGTTAATCGATGAACCTAATAACGAGAGATATATGTTCTATTTAGCCCAAAGTTATTTTGATACTCAGCAATATGATAAAGCTACTAAATGGTACAAAGAGAGAATAGCTAAAGCTGGTCATTTTATCGAAGAAATCTATTACTCTTACTTCAGACTAGCATTAATCGCTGAATATACTAAGAAAACGCCTAAAGAAGTAGAAGGTGCTTATTTAACAGCTTGGAAATGCTTGTCATCCAGAGCTGAGCCATTATATGAGGTAGCTCGGTATCTCAGATGCATTGGTAATAATGAAAGAGCATACAGTTATGCTAAAATTGGTTCAACCATACCTTTTCCTGCCAACCAGATATTATTCATCAGTAAGAATGTCTATGATTACAAAATCAAGGACGAATTGGCTATGGCTGCTATGAATTTGGGTAAAATGGAAGAGGCTGCTAATATTTGGTCCAAGTTGCTTAAGAGAGGTATGATTCCTGAATTTGATCTTAATCGAGTTAGATCACTATTGAATAACTGCTCAGCCCATGTTAAAAATATAAATAATATGGAACGACTTATCGAAGATGTGAAAACGTCGAATGATCCAAAAGATATGCTCGACTTAGCTCAAGCTTATATCAAAAATAATCAATGGTCTGAAGCTAAAGAATGGTTCGAAAGATCTATTGATAAAGCTGATAAAGATGATAAATGGTATGCCAGATATATGTTAGCTAAGTGTTACGAACATGATAATAAATGGTCGGATGCTCTTAATAATTATCTAGAATCTTATAATGATAGCGGCAGAGCAGAGCCAATTAACTCTATTGTTAGTTATTACAGAACCAACAAAAAGCATAGGTTAGCTTTAGATTTTGTTAAGATCGGTCTATCTCTATCAGTGATTAATGAAAAATATCTTGATATTAATTGTTACACATGGAATTTCATATATGAATTAACTATAATTTCTTATTATTTGGGACTACATGATTTAGGACTGCTGGCTTGCGAAAAGATATTAGCTGGCTGGGTTCCTAATAGAAATAGGTTGAATGATCTTAACTATTGGAGAAAACACGGTGTTGAACGTAATAGAATGTTTTATTTGAAACCTTTGAGTGATTATGGTGAAACAGTGTTCCAACGAATTAAAATACCCACTAAACCTCAATGGTTGTTATGTAATCCCTGCCTGATCAACAGGCAAAATGGTGAGACTGAGCTATTTGTTAGATCTGTTAATTATATTACTCACGTAAACAACGGTGAATATAGCTATCCTTTTGGTAATGTTGATACTACCACTTATGTTGTTTCCTTATCTGAAAGTGATACAAAGGAATTATCATATGATAGTCCTATTATGAGAAATGATATGCAAAAATTTATAACTTATCCTGAGAATGATACAACAAAGTATTACGATTCGATGGTTGTAGGATTTGAAGATATCAGAGTTATTGAGTTAAACGGTAAATTGTACGGTTTTGGTATGTCTCGCAAAACTTCATCTAACAATATTTGCCAACAAGTTCTGATACCACTGGATGAGAATTATCAGATGGAGAAGGTAATAGTTCTTAACTATGATCACAGTGTTAATCAGAAAAATTGGATGCCTTTTGTTCATAATAATGAGATACATATATTATATATGTGTGACCCATTTGTTATTATTAAACCCGATTTAGAGACCGGTGATTGTGAAATTATATCTAGGAGAAATCAAAAGTATAACATGAGTTTATACAGAGGTGGTTCGCCAGGGTTGAGTTTCGATGACGGTTATTTATTTGTTGTTCACGAAGTATTTTTCGAAGGAAAGATACGCAAATACATCCACAGATTTTTATATATGAACAAACAATTTCAGATCAGCAAAATATCACAACCCTTCTTTTTGAAAGATAAAACTATCGAATTTGTAATAGGACTATCATACGATCCTACTGGCAAATATTTGTGTATAGGTATGGGATATCAGGATAGAAAGGCCTATTTAGTCAAAGTTGATATTGATGTGGTGAAAAATATGTTAGAATATGGTTCCGAGATAGAGTCTGACATCATCCTCAAATAATATGATACAAAATATAAATATATATTTTGTCCTATAAATGATTAAAATAGCTATCATGATACCGGTATGTAGCCGGGGCCAAAAATTTATTGAATTCAACGACAGTCCTTTGGTTACAAGTTTCTTACCTAATTTTATCAAAACTATCGATGATAAATACGCATTTAATTTTTACATAGGTTACGATGATGATGATGAATTTTATATTAGAAACTGCGATAAACTAAAATCGTTATATGAAAATTGTAAAGTATATACATTGACCGGATGTCAAAATGCTCCAGCCAAAGCATGGAATATTCTTTTTGATCGTGCTTATAAAGAGGGAAATGATTATTTCTTTCAAATCGGTGATGACGTGGAACTGAAAACTTCTGGTTGGGCTGAAAAATTTATAAATAAATTGCAATCAAACAATAATATTGGTGTTGTTGGTCCCTGCGAACCGATAAATTATCATCAAAGAGTTTCGAGAGGAATGCCTTACGTAATAGAAAATTCTTTTGTAAGTAGAAAACATTACGAAATATTTGGTTATTTCTTCTATCCAGAGATTAAAAATTGGTACTGTGATAATTGGATTACTGAATCTTATAGACCCTTCTTATCATACATATTCACTGATATTGTAGTTAGTAATAATATAAGAGATCAAAGATATCAAATATCTGCTTGTCCTTTGATTAATGAATATATAGCTGTCAGTATTTTGAAAATCAAGGCTGCTCATTAAGTCTTCTCATTAAGATAAATACTTAAATTCGAAGTATTCATTTTCCAAACCATCGTTAGATTTGAAATTTACTACATTACCTATAAAATTTGTTAATTCATTATTCAATGGGTGTTCGATAGGGGTTAGTATTTCATCTTTAAAAAAATCGATATTGCTGTGTATCAGACAATTGTCCTTTATCATAGGATAGATCACATCTCTTAAAAATAATTGGTCAACGCCATAAGTGTTAATCATGTGTTCATTTTTCGTTATCCATTTAGTATATTCATCATATATACTAATTTTTAAAGATCCCCTTTTGATAGCCCACATACCGGCCATTATTCTCATTCCATGGTATCTGTGATCTCTAATAATTTGAAACTGCTTATCACTGTCAATGAATTTTTTAATACACCACTGATCTCTATCATTTATACGACTATCTGCATCTCGGATGAAACATATATCTACATTACTATCATCTATCGGAAAAAATCTAGAAAATGTCAATATATTACCTATTTTACCCGTTTCTATATATTTAACGTTGGCAAATGACTTATATTTAGTTATATATTCTTCTGGTACATCGGTACCACCATATATCCATATTTCAAAATCAGGATATACTGAATTGATTATCTCGAGATTTTTCACAAGTCCCAAAGTATATTTTTTGTTAGTACCGAATATACTGAAAGAAAATACTTTTACCATTTTATATAATCTGGTTTTTGTATAAACCAAGTTCTTTTATATATCTATAAAAGAACTTTAGATAATCTAAATGTCACATTACAAATACATATTTTTGATCATAGATAGTGACACTAACCATCTCTATGATCATAATAGAAATATTATTAGGAAATATATGAACATTATACCTGATATAAAATCCTTCTTTATTATGATGGATAATGATATATCTAACATTCTTATCGACGGTGATACTATTAAAGTTCTTGGTGTAGAATCGCTTTATCCTGGAATTATTATTAAAACGTTAAAATCTATGGAGTTTTGTTTGAATAATTTTTCATTTGACTACATCATCAGAACCAATATTAGCTCTTTTTGGAATTTATATTCTCTGATAAATTTATATGATACATTACCCAGACAGAAATTAATCCAAGCCATAATAGGGCATCATGGATGTGTATTTCCGTCGGGATCCGGTATGATAATATCCAGAGATATAATATCTTTAATGGTGAGCAATAAAGAAGAGTTTAACATGACAATCAATGACGATGTTAGTGTAGGACAATTTCTTCAGAAATATAATATTACTATCACAGCTGGGCTAAGATATGATTACACCTCAAACAATGAAAATATATCACCATCCGATATCGATAAAATGCTACATGATAATCATTATCATTACCGAATTAAAGATAACAGTGACAGACAACACGATAAGAATATATTTGATATGTTATATAACTCTATATACAATAAATTTAAAATATCGTATGCTTTGACAGCCGTCAATGATAATCCTAAATATACACGTTTTATTCCGTTGTATATAAAGGTATGGAAAAAGTTATACCCCGATATTAAACCAGTAATTTTATACATCGGTCATGAAAATGAAGAATTGGACGAATATAAGAATTATATAATATATATTGATCCTATAGAGGGACTGGATACGGCATTTGTAGCTCAAACTATTAGAATTTTATACCCGTCTTTATTGGATAATACTGGAGCTGTAGTTATATCAGACATGGATATTTTACCAGGAGACGGCAAATATTTCAGTCATCATATATCTTCATATAACAAAAATACCTTTATATCATACCGACCCAAACATGTGGTAGCTCACAATCAGATAGCTATTTGTTACAATGCTGCTTATCCAGAAGTATGGAGGGATATTTTCAACATTCATAACCTCGATGATATTGTTAAGTTTCTTCAGAAAAATTATAGAAATCATTATGATGGAATTCATGGAGGTAAAGGATGGTATTCTGATCAGGAGATTTTGTACCAATATGTCACTGAATGGCAGAAGAAAGGTAATAATTTAATATATTTAGGTGATAATACGACCAATTTCAAACGTTTGGATTATTTCCACCACTGTTATAATATGACTAATTTTATGAAACTATATAAACAATATAATTCGTCAGATTGTCATTTATATGCTAGTGAATGTCCATGGACGGCAGATGATATCAAATCTTTTATATCTGAGATATAAGGTATATTGGAAAAATCATACGTTTCATACTCTGCGCCATCTAAATCGCTGATATTTTCCCATTTATCGACAATCAGGAGTGGCAAATTATAATTTTTTAGTAGAATTCGATAGAAGGGAATATCTAAAACTATGGGAACTATTTTGAGATAAAAACATTCCCATAAGCGATGTGTATCCATACCATTCCCTACTGGACATATACAGAATTTGTGTTTAGCCAATTCTATCAGATATTCTTTAAACGGACGAGACTTACTATCGAATTCTAATTTATTTTTTAATGAGTTATGACAGTTTGATCTTGCATTAAAATTGGTATTAATAGAAAACCCAAAGAATATCTTCTTTGTTTTGATAGTTTCAATATTATCAAAGCACGATATATTACCATGAGGCCACATGGTGTTGGCGATCCCTATTGGTAAAGGAATAATATTATCATTATCTACACATACATTTTGAGCAAAAACTTTAATTATTTTAGGGTTTGTTAATAGATCCACATAATCGTTTGTAATATTTTGATCACTGTTATGCATGATTAAGACGAATCTGTTCAAAAAATAGGTTATTAATATCGGTAAGTGTTGAATATTGTGTGGATAGAAGAATATAACTTGTGGGTTATCTATATTCCGGTTGATGTTATTTATTAACAAATGTTTGGAAGTCTGAGTTTTGATGTATGGATTACAGTCGAAGTTATGTTGAAACCCAACATACATATCAGCTAGATTTTGAATCTGTTCACCCTGAATAAGATTCTTCATTTTATTATAAATCTTATAGCCTTAGATTTATAATACTAAAAATGAATGCAGTGGCTTTTATAACTGGTATTACTGGACAAGATGGGTCGTACCTAGCTGAACACCTGTTGGATGATAATTTTATCGTCTATGGTATTATTAGAAGAAGCAGCGTCTTTAACACTGATAATATCGATCACTTGATGGATCATCCCAATCTCAAATTAAAACACGGTGATATTACAGATTTTGCCTGTATTGTCCATATTTTAGAAGAAATTAAATCCCTAAATTATGAGATCATTCAAATATATAACTTGGCAGCACAATCACACGTTAAAGTTAGTTTTGAAGTGCCGTTATACACAGCTCAAGTTGATGCTATTGGAACTTTGAATATCCTGGAAGCCGTGAGAGCTACTGGTTTAGAGAAAATAGCCAGAATATATCAAGCCTCTACTAGTGAAATGTATGGAAAGGTACAAACAGTTCCTCAAAACGAATTAACACCGTTTTACCCTCGTTCGCCATATGGTGTTGCTAAATTATATGGTTATTGGATTATTAAGAATTATAGAGAGTCCTATAATATGTTCTGTTGTAATGGAATATTATTCAATCATGAAAGTGAAAGACGAGGTAAAACTTTTGTTACTAGAAAGATAACAGTGGGTATATCCAATATTTTGGATGGAAAGCAAGATCATATCAAGCTAGGAAACTTGGATGCCAAACGAGATTGGGGTTATGCACCAGATTACTGTCGATGTATGAGAAAAATGTTAGAACATGACAACCCAGAGGATTTTGTTTTGGCTACAGGTGAGTTCCATTCTGTCAGAGAATTTACAGAGTTAGCTTTTAGACATGTCAATATAAATATAGAATGGCAGGGAGAAGGTGTCAATGAGATTGGTATTGATAAGGATACTGGGAAAATATTAGTTAGAGTTGATCCTAAATATTTTCGACCAGCCGAGGTCGATGAATTACTCGGCGATTCGACAAAAGCTAAAAATCTATTAAACTGGCAACCAACAGTTAAGTTTGAAGAGTTGGTCAAAATCATGATAGATCATGATTGTAACTAATTTTCTGTTATTTTCTAAGTGAATCATAATTGGATATGAACCAATCTATGGTCTTTCTCAAGCCTTCACCGATGGGAGTGAAAACGAAATTAGGAAATATATGTCTTAATTTTTTATTTGAGGCTGTTTTTCTCATCTGTCCGTCAAACTCTGAATTATCCTCAAATGCGATATTATCACATTTCATGATTTTCCCGATCATAAGTGCCAAATCTTTGATGGATATTTCATCGTCCCTATCTGGGGATATAATAAGATCAAGATTTTTATCATAATTTAATAGGTTAATAATTATTATGGCTAGATCATCAGAATAAATAAACTGACGCAATGGGGTTCCAGTTCCTCTAAGTGTTAATGTCTTATTATTCTGTTTAACAATGAACAGCTTATGAATGATTCCTGGAATAACATGGGATTCGTGAATATTAAAATTATCGTGAGGACCATATATATTGGTAGGTATTATATTGATATAAGTAGTATTAGTGTGAGATAGACAATCTGTCATGACCTGTATCATTCTTTTGGCATACGCATAACCTCGGTTAGAATTGTGTGGTGGACCTTGGTGTAGATCAGATTCTTTCATGGGTAATTCAATGCCATCCGGAAAAACACAAGTGGATAAACAACTAATAAGTTTTGATACCTTATATTTATTACATAACTGAATAATATTCATATTCATCTTCATATTACTGACGAACATTTCAAAATTAGATTCTAAATTCTTGAACAGACCCCCTACATTAGCAGCCAAATGAATAACTATGTTTGGTCGGTATTTAACAAAAATTTCATCGGCTTGAGTAAAATCTTCAAGATTGCCATCTTTCGATGATAAGAAAACCCATTGATATTTATCATTTCTGAGAGATTGGAGTGCTTTCCCAACTAAACCACTTCCCCCGGTAACTATAATAGTTTGCATTTGTTTTGTAATAGATGACCAATGCTTTAAATAGTATCTAATTATAGTTAAATGGAGACCATAAGTAGTAATTACAATCGGTTATGTAGCACACCATCAGACATCAATGAACATCTACCAACATTATCAAAATATGCTGAAAACTGCACCACCGTAACAGAATGTGGAATGAGAAGTGTGGTTTCTACATGGTCATTATTACATGGGTTATCTCAATCTAATAATGAAAACAAACGATTGGTTTCTATTGATCTTAACTATGCTTCCGGTATTGAGCAAGTCAAAACAATATGTAATGATCTTGGTATAGATTTTTATTTTATCATGGGTAATGATATTAAAGTGTCTATTGAACAGACTGATTTGTTGTTCATTGATACTTGGCATATTTACGGGCATCTTAAACGTGAGTTAGAAACACATCATTCAAAAGTTAATAAATATATCATACTTCACGATACTACTGTTGATGGGATTGTAGGTGAAACTATAAGGAATGGTTGGGATGCAGTTAAACAATCACAAGAATCTGGATATCCTATTGAAGAAATAACAAAGGGATTATGGCCAGCAGTAGAAGAGTTCCTAGAAAATCATCGTGAATGGAAATTGGAACATAGATATACCAATAACAACGGGTTAACTATTTTGTCTAAATTAGAATCATAAATAAGGAAAATTAGATAAAATAATCAAGAATTTGATAAGTAACTACTTATCAAATCATCCCTCTAATTAACAAAATATGTCGTTCCTAATATAGTATATATTTAAATCAAAAAGAAAATAAACAAAATATAAAACGAAATAAGATAAATTAGATAAAATAATCAAAGATTTGATAAGTAGTTCCTTATAAAATTATCCCTCTAATTAACAAAATATGTTGATCCTAATATATAGTATTAAAGGAAAATAAAGAAGAAAATAAATACGAAAAATTTTTATTCGAAAAGATTATTTATTAAAATCGATATATAAAATATTTAATGACCTGTAACGATCCACATTGCGATTGCCATAACAAAAAGAGTAAGTTTAATAGTCCTGATGAGTTTGAAACTATTGAGGAGTTAGGTAAGGGTGGTTATTCTATTGTATATTTAGTGAGGCACAAAGAGACTGGTAAAAAGTATGCTCTCAAAAAAGCCATGAAATATAGAAAGGGTAAGAATAGAGCAGAAAGAACTCTTATGGAAGTCGATATATTGAGGGATTTAGACCATCCGAATATTATTAAGTTGTATGGTTGGTTTGAAGATGATGAGAATGTTTATTTAGTCTTAGAGTATATACCGGGGAGGGATTTGGCTAAATTCTTTCGTAGGAAATTGCCTTCTAGAGAAATCGTAACTTCCATCTTACTTCAATTGGTGGACGCCATCCAATATCTTCACGATTGCGATATCATTCATAGAGATATCAAGCTAGACAATATATTAATTGACAAAGATATGAATATTAAACTAACCGATTTTGGTCTGTGTGCGATCTATAATGATGAGACGTTATATGAGGAGGTTGGAACACCCCGATACACATCACCTGAAGTACTTAAGAAAATCGGTTATGATGAGAGAGTTGATGTATGGGGTATTGGTATTGTTATGTTTATTCTGTTGACTGGGAAATATCCTTTTGACGGTTCGGAAAGAAAAAGTATATTCAGGCGTATTATTAACAAAGAGATAGATTATAGCAAGTATAATTTGCATAGTGATGCTATTCATTTGCTAAAGAGATTGATTTGTAAGAACCCCCGTTCTAGAATTAGATTGGATGCCATACCATATCACAAATGGTTCAAATAAGTTCCACTTCGTTCAGTTCCACTCCGTTAAATAATCACCTTCGGTAATTATTTTTATATTTATTTTTTCAAAAAAAAACATTATATAAAATGTCCAATTGTGATAAATGTCATCATAGATATCAATTCGAAAAGATTGATAACATCAAATCACAAAGAATCAAAACTAAATCCATTCATTCTGAGTGTTCAGTATCAGATAATATCAAAGGTCTCACAGGTTCCATAGGTTATTTGTCTTCTAATAATATCTTATCATCTCATATAACGACTACCGATTTGAATGTCAGTAATATTACAGTCGACACAATTAACGGTCTTCCAGTCAACTGTTCACGCCAAGCATTTGATAATATGAACACGAGAATTCAAATAGTAGATTATGGTCCTACTGGCCCTATCAAACCCACTAATCCAAACTTCAACCAAACAGTATGGGACGCATTATGGGAAAACACTTTGTTACAAATTAACGGCCCTGAAGAGTGTCCATCTTTAGGTCTTCAAGGTCGTTTACATTGTGGTAGAATGACTAAACGATACAATCTTCAACAATACGGATGTGAAATATGTCCAGATGAGTTTCCGGGATGCGACCCTGTTCCCGCTTCTGAGGGACCTACCGGCTGCAGCACTTGCTATGATGGTTTCATTCAAGTATGTTCCGTCTGCTCGGATGAGACAGAATGTCCTAAAATACCACAGAGAATATTAGGTGTTCAAACTTTTCAACCATCAACCTTTCAAGAGTGTGGTGGTAATATAGTAACTCAACTACTATCTTCTGTATCTTACAACCTAAATGTACTTAATGTAGCGGAGACTCTTGGTACTAGAGTAGTCACTGTGATGATTCAAGGTGCGTATTTAGATGGTGATAACGGCGAAATAGTTCAAATTGATTTTTCTAATCGTCAGTTTGAAACTACTTTGGACACATTATATGGAGAAAAATATGCGGCCAATATAACATTACCAACTTCTATAATGGAAGTAATTAATAATAATTTTGGTGCTATCCAAGTAGTTATTTATATCGAACAAGGTATTGAAATTCAAGTCTTACCTCCGCCATCCTTAAGAATAAAATCTAGATCTAACAAAATTAGTCTAAAACAAGTGGAGAATCCTGGAGCTATTAGTGCACAGTATCTATCTTATGACGGTGTTCCGTATCCGTCAATTGAGGAAACAAGATTTACTCCTGAACGAGCAGCATCAGGAGCGAATTATGGTTATTCAGTTGATATCTCTGGTGATTCTAAATATATCGCTGTTGGTGCACCAACTTCATCTTTTTCAGGAGTTTTAAGTACTGAAGGTGCTGTTTACATATATACCATGAGTGAAGATAGATGGATTGAAGAATTGTTAACGGAGAGAAATATTAACAGTTTGCAAGGTTTATCAGTATCTTTGTCTAATGACGGAAATACATTAGTAACAGGACTCCCCGGGACTATATCAGAACCGTCGTCAGTTGGATCAGTAGTAGTATATACTAGAACAGGGGATGTATGGACTAAGGAAGCAACGTTATCTACACCCGGTAATATCAATCAAGGATTTTCAGTATCTTTATCTGGTGATGGAAATACACTAGCCGTTGGTGCCCCTTACACTAATGGATCTAATGGCAGTGCTTTAGTTTATACCAGAACCGGTACTACTTGGAGTTCGGCAACAGTATTAGTAGGAAGTGGTAATACTGGGGCGTCTCAGCAAGGTTGGTCGGTGTCTTTATCTGGTGATGGAAATACACTAGCTGTCGGCGGTCCTAGAGATAGACCTAACGAGGCTATTTCATCATTAGGATATGGCGCGACGTGGGTTTTTGTGAAAAATGATGAAGATTGGGTACAGCAAGATAAAATTGTATTACCTACAGATTTAGCAAGTAATCCAGTAATTAATCAAGGCAGATCTGTATCTCTATCAGGAGATGGAAACATATTGGCTATAGGTGCTCCTTATGCAAATATTATAGATGGTAATCTAAAGAATGTCCAAACAGGAAGCACTATAATTTATACAAGGTCTGACAGTATATGGAATTTTAACAGTGTTTTGATAGGGGGGCGTGCAGAAAATATTGAAGGAACTCAAGGATGGAGCGTATCATTATCAAATGATGGTACAGTATTAGCTGCTGGATCCCCTTTCATATTAAATGATAATCTTCAGACAACACCTGTAGTAGGTAAAACATGGATATTCACTAGATCTGGTACTGTATGGTCGACAAAAACTAACTTAGTAGGTACTAGTCTAGGATTAGCTGAACAAGGATATTCAGTATCTCTATCTAACGACGGAACAAATCTACTGATAGGTGGACCACAAGACAATAGTAATCAATTGGGCAATGAAGGCGCTGCTTGGTTATTCAGTAATTAATTTCACTACATTACACTTCTTTCAGAAAAAAGTTCCACTTCGTTCAAAAAATAATCACATTTGGTGATTATTTTCATATCACTATTAATTTACTTCTTAGGGTAAAAATCTCTGATATTTTTACATTTGGTTTGGAGGATGGTCTCGGCTTCAGTGGCTACCTCAGGGTATCCCCACTGTTTAGCCCTAACCAAAGCACTTTGAACTCCACCACAATCCACCTGACACTGACATCTACCATTTTGATTTAATGAACACCTTGGGCAAATTGGAAATCCTTCTGTCTCGGGCTTTAGAAAACATTGGGGTCCGCATTCGTGCATCAGTTGGTGTCTGTCTCTACCCTTCTTAGGACTCCTTGATTTCCAGCCCCGGGTACGGATTCCCCGGCCCTCATATTCCTTACCAGTTTCGATCATTTTACCAACATCTCTTTGAAGATAAGGCTGAGGACTTCTGGCTAATACTTGAGAAAGAGGAGGTATGGGATATACAGGTTGGGTCATAATATTAACAGGGTTGGAATGGGTGGGATTGGAATGACCAGGGTTGGGACGATTGATTACAGGTAGTGGTTTGGGTGATAATTGTTTGGGAGAAAGAGGTGCCAATCTGGGTGATGAAACAGGGGCTGTCCTCATGATTGGTAAGTGGGATATTCCATGAGATAAGGGGACTGGAGCCAATCTGGGAGAAGATACTGGGGATAGGAAGTGATTACCACCATTTCCCATGTGGTTTCTACCATTACTGACAGGTAATAGTCTTGGAGATGAAACTTTGGTAGGTATGGGGAGTAACTTAGGTTGTTTTCCGCCCGAGTTAGAGGGGACCGGTTGAAGTCTATTCATTTTATTCAGTCTAAAAATAATAAAATATGATTTACTTTTAATATCCTGATATGATAGAAATGTGGGATATTATTCTAATAATTATCCTGTTAGTTCTCATATTTATGTTCCCACAGATGGATTATCCGATAGATAAAACTGATATTACATATTTACTTCATGACCTGGATTAATCATGTTTCTCATCCTTACAATAGTAATAACCATCATAATTATTAAAGGACGTCTGAGATGGGGTAACAATATTTTACCGATATGAAGGATCAAAGTGAAATATATACAGATTTAACAACTGAGTTGGCTTCGAATAATCCCAATAACTTATGATATACCAAAACTGATAATATTAACATTTATTAAAAATAAAGTATGTGTGCTTATCATCATCATACCCACGACGTTGCAAATTTTGTATTGGATCGTTTTATCGATGCCATGAAGAATCAAGAGAGTGATGCTAAAGTGTGGGGTCTTTACTGTCAATACTGTTATTTGAATCGTACCACACCAGAAGAAGGAGTCACCGATGGGTTGTATTTTTCTGAACAAGCACGAAACAAGAAGTGGATGAGAAAGTTTGTGCAAATGGGTGGTGTTGATATGAATACTGGTCATCCACCATTCATAGGTCCTGATTAGCTCATATGGTTAAAATTGATATTTTATATATCATTAAGATATATAAAAACAATGGATAAATTTTTGAGTAAATTTGACGTGTCTAAGCTTCCCTCTAAGGCTGAGTTGAAAAAGAGACAACAAGATGCGGCGCGCGAAGCTTTGGAAAAAGAAATGGAAGAAGGAGAGGAGATTGCTGATATGGATTTTGAAAACCAGTTTGATTATCTATGGCGGGTATTGATGGAAAGTGGCTATCCTTATGAATTCCCGGCTAAACTTCTCCCGTTTTATGAAAATAAATACGCAAGAATTTATTTGATGAACAGATTAGAAGATGCTCTGGAGTCGACGGGATTGGAGATAAGGAGAGTTAATGATGTTGACGGTGATCGTATTCATATCGTTGGTCCTTTTGTCAATAGTAATGATCGGGAGAATGAAGATCGGAAAACTTTGTCTGTCGTAAGATTATCCGAGGATTCAGAACTGCTATTAGAGGTCAATACCAATTTTGTTTTGTTTCTCGAACATGATGATAGTGTTTCTATTTATGGAGTTAAGACAGAGGATGGTTATCGGGATCTGAATGAAGCGGAAAAGTTACGAGCAAAAGAACTTAAGATGAATATCCTAGATATTAGTCAGATGCCAACCTATGTCTATATTTTGTATGAGTATTGTGAAAGTAATGATGGAGATCCTGTAGAGATAATTATGCATAAAACGTATAAGAACCGGGATGTCGCAGTTAATGTTCTAAACGAGATGATCAACAGGAAATTTACAGAATATAGAGGTTGTTATATCGATCAGTGCGATGATAACGATAGGGAATATGCCAAACAGATTACGGATCCCGGATCTTCTTTTTGGCGTGTTTTTGTCGCCAAGAAGGTTCGTTTGGTTAGCTAGCCTCAATAAAATGATTATTTTTATGATAAAAATAATTACAAATGGACAGCATTGTCTGCGTCTCTCACTCTTCTACGTCGTCTTCTTTCGGAAGATTCATCGGTAACAACATCAGGTAAAGGTCTGGTTTCAACTGGTTTAGTTCCTACCGGTTTAGACCTACTTCTACCTGTTAAAAACTCTCTCAGTCCCTCCTTATCTTCAACATTAGTTGAGTTAACAATAGTATCCAGGACCGCATTTTCTTCTTCCGTCTTTTCTATTTTATTATATCCTTTGATCAAATACTGATGTTTGTTAAGTTGGAGGTCAATATTAGTTAACTGTACTTGAATTCGTCCTAACATCTCTGGGTCATCACGGTAAGTAGTGGTCATCGACTCGATGCCAACACGGGTGCCAGACATAGCATTGATAATTAATACAAGAAAGTCCTTTTGTGCAGAATGTGTATTTATATAGTCGATAGTCTCATCGATGATTTTCTCAATATCAGACATCAAAGTTTTTCTAGACTCTCCGTGCCAACGTCTGTAGAACGATCCCATCCACGACGAAGCATCTACCAAAGTCATATTAGACATACAGGGCTTCTTACCTCTAGTAATCTGAGCCAAGAAGTAATGCTTGGACAGTAATAACTGAAGTCCCACCGGAATAGATTCAGAACTCATTTGTTTTTCAAATATAAGAATGGTATTTAAATCATTTTATAATTATTTTCCATTATGAAATGTGTGTTTGCAATAACATGGTAAAGGATTTAAATACAGATAAAGCTTATCCTATAGGTGCAGCTTTTTTCTCTGGTTTTTTATTTTCGGCATGGAGTTGGGGAATTGTTTATTTGTTATTGTTTTTATTGGCTTATGAGATCGGATATTATATTTATTGTTCTGGTTATGAAAAACAGTGGGATATGACTAGCAGGATTGGTATTGTGGCTGGAGCATTCATGGGGTTTCTGATAGGTAGATCTATTATTGAAGATGATGATCATGATCAAAGTATTAGAGATTTTTGTGATAAATATCTGTAATTGCTCGTGACACTATCGTGTCGCTGCGCCTGATAATCAGCTCAGGAAACTATCATGGTGCTAATAACTGATTGTTTTTTTATATCTTGGGATTGAAGTATGGATACTATTATTGTACTAATCATTATAACTGTCATACCAGTAATCATAGCCACCTTAGATTGTACTTATTATGAATCATGGAAAACAGACGAAGAAACGATCAGAGGATTGTCAGACTGATATTTATCATAACCATAAATATCATTCATATAAAATAATCAATATAAAATGTTATATATTGTTTTGATAATCATAATATTAATAATCTATATATGGAACAACCCAACTTTAGCCTTTGTCCCATATAACCTATTTGTTGATATGATAACAGATAAAAAAGTTTTTTACACCTCATTAGAGAAAAGGAAAATATTTCCTATATCATCCGAATTAGAATCTAACTATCTAGCAATAAAAAGGGAAGCCTTGGGTGTGTTTGATTATATCAAGGGTAATGTGGGGCAAGGATATATTAATGAGAAGGATAATTTTTGGCAAGGTTGGAATACTTTTCCCTTAAGAATGTTCGGTAATGATATCAAATCTAACATGATAATGTGTCCAACTCTGTCCAAAATATTAAGCAAATGCTCAGATAATGTCCCGACCGCTTTTTTCTCAGTAATGGAACCGTACAAAAGATTAGATGCTCATTATGGTCCTTTCAAAGGTATATTGAGGTATCATTTGGGGTTATTAATACCTCCTCCAGAGTCTGGAGAGTGTTTTATTAGTGTGGATGGTATTAAGTATTATTGGCGAGAGGGTGAAGGTAAATTGTTTGATGAGACTTATCTCCATTATGTTCATAATGATACTCCATACCACAGAATAATTCTATTCTTGGATATTAAGAGACAATTTGATTTACCCATCATGAACCATATCAATGATTTGATCCTTTATCTAATCAACATATCTCCACACAATCAAAAAGTAGTTAAACAACAGTCTAGTATATTAAACAAATTGTTGTTGGAATGTTAATCCCTTATTTAGTAGTTGGGACAGTTTTGCTATCGGAATTTGGGGCATATTTGTGGCATCGATACTCGGCCCATACTGACCTAATACCCGGTGTCGGTGACACTCATCATATTCATCACACTGCGGATTTAACTCATGAAGCCCATGAGGATTTCTATTGGATAATAATAATTCTGTTACTCATGGGTCTGTTCATAATAGTTCTGAAACATTACATTAATATAAAATATATGTTATTGATATATGGAGTAGTAACGATTGTATTCATATGGAACTGGTACATACACTCAGCCTACCATATTCCTAATCATTGGTTAAATACTTATGAATGGTTCAGAAGAGATAAACATATTCATTTACAACATCATGTTAACCCCGACGTTAATTACGGCATAGCTTCGCATTTTTCTGACGTAATTTTTGGTACCTACGAATATCCCTACTCTTCCTTTTGTTAAACATATATTATGTTACATAATATATACAACCATCCCATTTTTATTTTTCTGTTTTGTATTTTTTTTGGTTTATATTTTTCTGTTTTTTTTTATAATAAGAATCACTCATCAGCGATGCGCATTTGCTCCAACCTCTCAATCAGATCTTGGTCCTGATTTCCCTCGATGAAGTAAGGATACTCAGCTGGAAAGATCTCATCTTGTCCTTTGACCAACATATCCTTAGCCACTTTGGTCTTACGAACCATACAGTTAAGAACAGAAGCTTCGTCAGCCTCCTTTGCGTAAATCATCATCACCTTAGAGTTCGATTTTGTACCAACCCTATCAACGCGTCCAGCCGTCTGTACTACACGTCCAAAGAAGTGATCAGGGGAAATCAGAATATCACGAGGATGGTTTCCGTGCTGGTCGTGGAGGGAAATTGACTCTGCTCCGACGCCAGGTGTCATGATCAGACACCAAGCATCGTTTCCAGAGGATTGGAAATCGGCAATAGTCTTTACCCTCTCGTTAGGCTTAACTGTACCATTCAGAAGACGAGGCTTAACAGGTTCCATAGTCCTCACAACCTCCTTCATGATAAGACCAAACACATCATGGTTGATATTCTTCCAATTCTCACTAAACTTCCAAGCAGCTCGCAGAGCCAGATACACAGAGTCGGGAAGAATCCTCCGAGCAAGACGATCTTGTACGTACTTCTGATGTTCGACACAGCGCGCACCAATAGCCATAATGAACTTCTTCTGAGGGTTCCTCTTGGCCTCACTCTTCACGTATCGGATCATCGTTTCCAGTTTGCCGCGCTCAATGATTTTGAGACCAGTGGTGATACCACCCATATCCCACTCATTCTGAGCAGCCACGTTGCCGTTGCGCCAGCGAACCGCTCGACGCAAAATGACCAGACCCTCGTTAATCACATCGAGGTCCTCGGGGCTGTTCTCAAGGAAACAGTTGAGAAAAGTGGTCTCATTCTCGACCTCTGGTTTAGGCATAGCGAAGGTAACGATGTCCCTAATGTGATCGTCGTACAGAGTTTTGCAGATTCTGTTGGCCCGCTTAACATTCATCTTACCGCGGAAATGGTCAAGAAAGTCAGTGTTGGGGGAGAGTTTCTGACAAATCCGAACCAGCTGACCAAGACCATAATCTCGCCAGTTGTATTCTGAGGTAAACGGTCTGACATGGTAAAGCTTAGCTTCACTGATGACTCCTAGCATTCGGAGGATCTGCGGATAGTGCTCGTCTTTGTCACCAGGAGTGAAGCTCAACAGACCGACGCGGCAGCGCTCCCTATACCTCTTGCAAGCTCTCACCAAAGCGGCACAAGCTTTGTGAGTAGAAGACTTACGAGTGGACTTATGGAACTCATCGAAGATCAGAAAGATGCCTTGTGCAGCCATCTTCTCGAACTCCTCGGAAGCGTGGTACTCCTTAGTGTCGGGATCATAGACCAAGAAAGGATGATGAGTTTGACCTCTGTATGCACGGAGTTGAGGGTAAGTCATCATCACATCCAACTTGATTCCATATCTCTTGGACCAGTTGAACCACCCATCATCGGAGTAAATGGACTGGTCGGAGGAGCCGACCAGACCCACTTTGAGACCATACTTATTTTGCAGATGCCAAGCTATAAATAAGCCGATGTGAGTCTTTCCGAGGCCAGTTCGTGAAACATCCATATAGGCGAACACTTTGTCAGACACCAGACGAGACCAGATATTCTTAGCAGTTTCGACTTGGTGAGGTTTGAGTTGAATCGGACATTTTTCGTTATTCATAATTTTAGCAGACTATCACAAGGATATATATGCGAATATTAATTTTATCAGGTAAAAATGAAAAAATTCATCAATTTTTAGCGTTTTCAACATCTCCCTGTCATTTAATTTGACAAAATTAAATGAAAACACCTATTAATCAAGCTCATCCCATAAATCCGACTCCATTTCATCCTCGTTGGAGTCCTCATCGGAGTCATATTCGGAATCATAATCGTTAGGTTCTACTTCTATTAGCATATTGTTCAGGTCGTCCGGATGCATATTGTCTAGTAATTGTTGAAAAAGTCTCAATCTCTCATCCCTGTTATTATCATTGTTATTATTTTGGTGATTGGGACAGGAGCATTTGGGTGGTAATTGGGGATATAATGTCTCTTCTTCTACTGCTTTCAATAGATCAATTAATGGCTTGGAAGGTGGTAAATCTTCGATAGCCGAAGTTTCTAATCTATGACTAATATCCCTCAGAACTGAAGTAGGTAGATTCTCACTTGTCCAATGATTTTTCTTCTTATTGAGTAGTGAAATGAATTCAGGTCGAGTGAAATGAAAGATATGAGAGCCGTTACAGTATTTGATGATATCGAAGGAGCTGTAATCATGGATGGACTCTGTTAGTGTGTCTTCAGTATTACTTGCTGTAATATCGACATTATCGAAGGGGTCAATCATCTCAGTGTTATCATGTAGCCAATTTTTTGTCTTATTAGTGATAATTCTAACATAATTTTCAATGCCGATATCGACCAATAATGACACAGCTTTAGAAATCAGATCGTTCGATGGGAAGTACTTATGGATCGGAAATCCTAGAACATAAGCTCTAGCGTATTCATCCAACAGTTCAATATTGTATTGTAATTTGCTCATTTCCATCAGAGCAGGAGGGAAGATATTAAATAATTTGGCATGCCTAGAAAATAGACTATGTAACATTTTAGGGTGTGTGATATCGATGGCTTCTTGAACATGTTCTTGGTACAATGGCTGCCCGACATGTTCCCAATAACCCGGTGCTTCTCTCTCTAGAGTTTCACACCTTTCCAGTAACTTATTCATATAGACCTTATATTTAATAACATCTAAGAACTTGAGATCATCAGCATCAATCCATAAATCATGGTGATCTCCAATATGATCAACAAAATCGTAATTTTTAGACCTTGACTTTAATAGTAATGACACATCAGACCGTCGCAGAACTACATTTCTGTCTTTGATATCAGAAACCATTCTGACATTTCTTGAAAAAGGATTGACTACTAATAGTTTGTTATAAACCGGTTGGATCTTATTCATGATAGCCAATGTTTCTAAATCATCACGACCATAGTATTTACCAAATGATAAAATATAGATAGCTAAATATTCAATTTTATCAGTAGTTAGGACGAAAGGTTTATTGTCTATCAGTTGGTAGTATTCATCGGGATCATCCGTTCTTAAAGCCACCTGACAAACCGATCGATAAGCAATCATTGTTTCGTTATTTACTTCTTCATCCAATAAATATTCTAAAATATCTGTCGTCGATACATAACCTTTGTATAGTGCTTGGTATGGAGAACCATAAGTAATGGTCTGCCTGACCTTCTCTTTATTCTCTGAAAGCATCGTTTTCTGTTGAAAAACATAACAAAAAATAATTCATTTTTCATAATAAAATAGTAGAAGAACGATGGATGTTATTTGGGTAGGTAAATGGTCAAGTGATATCTATAATGAAGCTTATGGTACTCTAACCATTCCTTTGAACAGTCAATTAAATGAGCATCACACTAATATCAGAATACATTTTGGTGGTGAGTTGCTTAATTCTAAGATAGTCACTGGTAAGTTATTTGTTAATAAAAAATCTATTGGGATCCGAAGGGCCTTCTGTTTAGATAATTTGATATCTTTGATAACATATACTGTCAATTATATGGATGAATATAAGGTAGAAGGTATTTATGAATGTTCTTACCCGGTAGATCAAGGCACTTTTAGTATATCTAGGCCATTGATCAGTCTCAATAATATTAAAGAGAGGGAGAACAATGGTTGCGTCATATCCTGAAATACGAAAAAATTGATCAGCTTATGGGTAAATATAGATATATTATCACCGGATAAACATGAACATATTTATATTATCGTGGATTATAGAGCACTGTGCTCAATATCATTGTGATAAGCATGTCGTGAAGATGGCGTTGGAAACTACTCAGCTACTTTCCACTGCATGGTGGGTTTCTAACCCCGACCAAGCCAAACAGTGGTGTGATCAAGGACTTATATATCGCAAAACTCACGAGAAGCATCCCTCAGCTATTTGGACCCGTGAATGTAAGGAGAATTATATTTGGTTATGTCATTTGGGTCTAGCTCTGTGTAAGGAGTATGCATACCGTTTCGACAAACAACCCACTGATCACAAATGTTACTCCAAACTAATGTTTCTAATAACTCATGTTCCTCCCCTGATAGATAACAGTGGTTACATCACAACTCCCAAATTAGCTATGCCTGACCAATACAAATCTGATGACGTTGTTTTAGCATATCGTACTTATTATCTCAACGACAAGCAACGTATGTTGGTCTGGCGCAAACGCAATCCACCGCCTTGGGTACCACCGGAATTGTGTCATGTTCATAATGATTGGGTGAATAATAATTGATATTTTTTATATATCACAGCGATATATAAAATGTTGAACTTCGTTTATGTGAATGGGGAGGCTTATATCACCAATCAAAAAATTACTGGATTAAACAAAGTAGGAACAGTTAAATGTCGGGTCACTAATTATGTTGTTAATATACTTACTGATAATGTATTCAATATTAAAAAAATCGGGAGACGGAACGATAGATTGTTCTCTCTGATGAAAAGTAATTTACAGAAACAGATACGTCAACAAGATATCAACGCTGTATCTACTTGTGATATAATGTTAGAATTAAATGATTTTGAGTGCCTAAGGAGATTAAGTGTAATAGCTGCTGAAGATGTTGAGATTAGTAAAGAAACGGCGGTTATTGTCTGGTTGATGGCTGCCACCTCTAAAAATTATGTTTTATCAAGGGAAGATAAACAATTTATACTAAAATATGTTAATAATTTAGTTCATCACCCAATTTGTAAACATCTAATGGTTAAGTGTGACAACAATATTTCGATGAATAAAATCCTTGAATCAAATCATCCTGATAAGAATTATTTAGCGGCCATACTGTTCAGAACATCTTACGGCGGCTTGAGTGGAGATCTACCTATGATCAACCATTTATGTTGTTATTATTTTAATACCCAATTACCTGTTATTAATGATTACCCTATGGTAGAAACACAATTAGATATTAATGATGCAGCAGTTGATTTTCATATTTATCCCTCATTGTGCAACGAGATCTGTTCCGACACAGGAATAAACCCGGATATTATCAAAAGGGCTATTTGGGTATGTAGCTCAAGAACTAATAAAAGATATCATCAAGATTCATCCGAATATAACGAAATATGGATAAAAATCAAACGATCATTCGACATTAGAACAAAGACTTATCTGCAAAAAATACTTCAAAAGTATTAAATACAAAAATAATTACTCAAGGTAATTATTTTATATTTGTGATAAATTATGTATTTTATTTTTGCACTTCTGGTGCCCAATGGCAAACACGATTGTTAGAAAATTTAGTTTGGATGACTTTGTGACCATGATCGTCTTCAGTCCTGTTATAAACTTGATATGGATACTCACCTTTGTTACCTTCAGGACCCCAATAATCTTTGATAGTTAAGCCATTATGTTTGTATGAGATATATAGTGTTTTAATGGCCACATTGAACAGATTGATAACATCGGATCTACTCAGATCTTTCAGTTTTCGTGAAGGACTGATGCGACACAAATAGAGAATATCAGCTGTAAGATAATTACCAAGGCCCGAAAAATATTTTTGATCCAATAGATCTACATAAATCTGCCTCTCTTTTGATCTGTTTTTGCCGCGTTCCACATAATGATCTATCCATTTCTTTTGAACTTTAACCAGATACTCCTTATCACCACCATAATATTTAATAGATGTATTCATCAAATCGATTCCAACATGACCAATCTTTCCTTCTAACTCTTCGAGTGACAGACAGACATTGAACTTACCGAATCTCCGGGTATCGTCAAAATAAATACTTTTTGTCTCATCACCCCTCTTCATGATAAAATGAAGATTAGTATGTTTGTCTTCAGTCGGTGACCACCGACCGGTCATACCCAAATGGTTGTGAAAATAAACCTTTGTATCATCATTCATAGACAACAACCAGACAATATGTTTACCTTTGCAAGTCACTCCATCTATTTTTAATGGGAGTTTACTCTTAATATCACAAGTATCTTCATATTTCTTAACAAAATCGATATTAATTAGTACCCAACCAGCACAGTGAGCATTAAGATATTCAGTTATAATACGGACCTCAGGACTCTCCGGCATTCTATTTAACTATGTGTTATTTAATAATAAAAAATGGAAGGAGTATCAATTTTATTTTATTCTAATAAAAAGAACTATGTCGGAAATTACCCACCAAAATGCTCCTGGTCATATCCAAACGCTTTACCATTATGTGAGTGCTCTAGCTAAGAATCATAATAAGATCATCGATCATGTCAAAAATATCCATGGGAGTCTCAAAGCACTCCATGGAAATGTTAAAGATCTAGCTGATACGGTTAATAAAGCCACACAAAAACCTGTCGTTGAAAGTGAGTACAGAACAATCGCCCCCACTACTCCAGTAGGTCCGGTGTCACCCCGTCCTCTTCCTCTATCCAGTCCAAATAGATTAAATCAAACTCACCACCAGATAGTGTCTAAATAATCACGATAATTAAAACTGATCTAATTTTCATATTATTCATTATTAACAATATGATTACCCTACCCAAAGAGATTTTGTATATTATATTGAACTATCTCGATGATGTTACACTAAAAAATGTTTTTTCAACCAATCGCTATTTTGCAAATGTGAGAAAGAACAAAGTTTTCTGGATAAATAGAATCTTAATTAAATATCCATATCTTACTAATCACCTAAAAGATTGTGATTGGCAAGCATATTACCGGGATCTTGTATATACCGATAAATTCAACTATAATGACTGGGATTATGTCACGAGTGACAGAAGTGACGGGCATATGTTGTTGCACGGAGCAGAGAAGGGTAGGATAGATTATGTTCTAATTGCACTTCATGAAGGCACCGACATCAACCATCGTTATGTCTCCAAATATAGATTATATAACTCCTCCGCCATGTCTCTAGCTGCTGAGCATGGCCATATGAATATTATCGGATGTTTGGTAGAAAGGGGGGCTAATGTTGATATAATTGACGAAGCTGGTATGACCCCTCTCATGTGGGCAGCTTGGGATGGTTATATCGATATCGTTGAGTTACTTCTAAATAATGGAGCTAATATCAATAGTGTTGATTCTGAGGATGGTTGTACGGCATTAATGGTAGCAGCCAGAGAAAACCAGTTAGATGTCCTTAAACTCCTCCTAAATAGAGGTGCCGATATTAATATAACAAATATTTATGAAGAGAACGTTTTAGAGTACGTTGTTCGAATGGCTATCGATAATTTTAATATCGAATGCTACGATATCATAGAATATCTTAAGAATATCATGGGATAAATACAGGAGAAATATAAAAATGATAATATTTTTATATCTGTTAACTGCGGCAAATGCAAGATCCAGTACATGGGTTCATTCCCATAGATTCGGAATTATATCCTATTATCGACTCGGCTATATTTCAAAGATTAGATCATGTTCGACAGCTAAGTGCAGCTCAATATGTGTTTCCCGGTGCTCATCATACCAGAAAACAGCATTGTTTGGGTGCTATGCATTTAGCTAATCTATATAGTCAGTCATTGTTTGGAAAAAATAATAAAATCTTGGCTATGGCAGCCTTGTTGCACGATATTGGTCATGGTAGTTATAGTCATTCATGGGACTCTACTGTATATAGTCAAATATATGAGAACTGTGAAAAGGGCCATGATAAACATAGGTATAAAATTGTTAAAAAGTTATTTCCTCACATCGCTGATGATATTATAGCTATTTGGCAAGGTAAAGATATGGTTTTATCAGCCATTATTTCCGGGCCTCTGTCAGTGGATAGATTTGATTTTATACGCCGTGATATTTTCTTCACAGGAACTTCACATTTTGGGTATCTCGATTATGATCGAATTATAAGGAATGCTTCTGTATATAAGAAAAATAATGGAACTGACGTTCTGTGTTATGATGAGAAGATAATCCCTGATATCATTCAGGGTTTAACAACTCGTTTATATATGTATGTGAATGTATATTTGCACAAAACTGTCATTGCTGCTGGTGTTTTGATCGAGGCTGCCATCAAAACCAGTCTCATCCAATGTAATTGGATTGAACGAACTGTTAATCTGGAGAAGTTCATCTATTTGAATGATGGTATTATTAATGAGATACTGCAAAGTGACAACCCCGAATTATCAGACAGTAAATATTATGCCGATCGACTGTATCGTAGGGAATTACCCAAAATGGTCTCTGAAACAATCTCTCATAATCTAGCTAATCATCAGGCTGGTATTACTATTAAAGATGATCAAATTACTTGGGTCAGTAGGATCTTATCCAATGATTTTTGTAAAGAGTTCTCTAAGTTCGATATTCATATTGAGACTAATGATGGTTGTGTTCCTTTTAAGGAATATTGGGACGAGCATTACCCAGATCATAAACTGGAAAATTATTATATTGTACGTACTTATTCCCTTTAATTTCATATATTATTCATAATGAAATAATCACCGAAGGTAATTATTTCAAAATTTATTATTCATCGGGATAGAATAACCAATGAGCAGATTATGGTATTGAAATCACTGCTGTATTCAGATCGTATGGTGGATGTTATTAAACCATAGACTGTTTCAGGGCGATCTCTATCTATGCTGTTAACACAGTACTGACTATCCATCTTATAATAGTTCAGATCATTATCCATATATCGGATCTTAATCTCAGTGGTATGATCTATATTATATTGCCTATCCTTATAGATATCAGCCAAGATAGGTCCCAATGTTTCCATAACACCCAACACATCAAACGTTCCTTCTTCCACCATTATGTTTCGATCATTAAATAGGTTAATAATATTATTTGAGACAGAACTAACTTCCGACATGATTGAGTGATTAATATAATTGTTTTCACACCAATCTTTCATTCCATATTCTGGACCTATCTCTTCTAACATGATATTCCATATATTACCATAAGTTTCAACATCAGATCTGCCCTCAAATGGTAGGAAATATTCTTTGTATCTAAACAGTGTGTCATAAGTCTGTTCAATATGAGTAGTATCATCCTCTCTTAGCGGGTATTGGAAATAAGTATCTTTAATACTATCTATCATAGTTAATATGATAATGGCTGAGTAGATATCATTACTATTTTTAATATATCGATACAAGGCCACGGCATTCCTCAAACCAAGCGGTACCATTTTGGCAAACTTACCTATCTCAGTTACCCTATTCTTCATATCGATAACACCAAGATTGAGCATTAATCCATAGTTATATTTGAGTGATGATTCAGGGAACATATTTAGTATATCGAAAGGGTTCAGTTTTTTCTCATACAAGTCCAACATAGTTAGGTGTAATGGTACTTTATATATCTCAGGAATTCTGTGATTATCCAATGTTAAATAGATGGTGGGATTTATCATGCGATACACTAATGTGTTATCTAATGTACCTCTATTAGCTCTAACATCAGCTTGTTCTTTGGTTATGTATTTTGTTGTATGACGTAATCCTCCTGTTAGGGATCTGTCGGTGGTTTTATCCATCATCAGATCGATAACTATGCCAATATTATTGTTTAACGATTGGGTCTCTCCCGATCGATCAGTAATGATTAGTTTTCGTCCCTTCGTTATTTCATGAATATTATTAAGACCTATAATATCTAAATTGGGTATTAACAAATCATCGATATGTTTGGTCATTAACGGGATATCCGATTTATCACTAACAAAGAGCAACATATCACCCTTAGCACTAGACGTATGTATGTTATATATTAATTCCATCAGATCATCCTCAGAATATCTTATCTCGATATTTCTATCTATGGTGGGTACATAATAGGTAGTAATATCGAAAAGAATACCATACCATTTATCAACCGGTGTTTTAGATAACATGATTAGTTTAGGTACCTTACCTCCTCTCTCTGCACAGTATCTCCATAAAATCATAATCATAAAATCATCCAACGACCCTGAATCAGCCTCATCAATAATCAAAATCCCACTTAGATCAACGTCTAAACAACCAGTTTTCCTAATAACTTCACTCATCCTGTCTATAATATCCTGTTTAGATACATAATTTATATTGGGTTGTGATGGAAAGGATGATGGATCAGACACAGCTACGAACACGTTATTAGTTTTGGAAATATTAACGGGTAAAACTGTTGATTTACCACTGGCACCTCCAGAAACGATATTAAGAACTGGGTGATCTTTCAATAGATTAATAATATTCTCTGTATGATTGTTTATTTCCAATAGCTTATTAAAAGACAGCATGACCGGTTTTAATGAATGAAAATAAAATTGATTTTTTTTAGATCGTCTTTATAAATTCAAAATGAAAACGGTGACAGAGATGGCAGATGAGGTAGATTCTGAGGGATCAGATATTTCTGAAAGTTATGATAGTAATTCTGACGATGATGTTTCGGAAGGATACTATGTTGGGTTTTGTCTCCTAGTTCAGGACGCTGAGCAGGATGAGAAGGAACTTACTCTAACTGTCAACTTCGGTGATGAGGATACCTATACCAGTTATATTGAATCTGGTCTTGAAGTGCATCTGGAAGATATCGTTGAGGAGAACTACACTGATGTAATGTATCTTGGTCAGTGGGAGGAGTGTGATCATTACGGTTCGGATCTGCCTGTTGATTTTACGGGAGATGTTCACAATATCGATTGATTTTTTATTATATTATGATATAATAAAAAGACTGATGGAGAGCCAACCCAGAGATGTCATATTTTCTATCGCTCTGATGATGGATTTACCTGAGATATTATCATTTTGTCGGACATCAAGACGAATCAACAGTATTGTTTGCGATAATAATAACTTTTGGAGAACCAAGCTTCGTAATGATTACAATATCAATACAGGGGATAACCCAAAAAATAGATACAAACATATCGTATCCGAACTCAGGAAATATAAGAACCCTAGTGAAGGATTAAGATGGGCATTATATCAAGGTGATAATGATTTGGTTAAGCTGTTTGTTGACAGAGGAGCCAATGTCAATGAAAGTGGTATTATTGGAGGGGAGATGTTTGAACCCCTAGAATTAGCTATTTTGTATGGTGAGATAGATATAGTTGAATATTTAATAGAAAAAGGGGCAGTTATTAACAGCGGAAGATTAAGTGATACTGTTGACAATGGTAAGTTAGATGTAGTTGAATATTTGGTAGAAAGAGGTGCTGATATTCATGAGATGAACGAAGCACCTTTGATGATAGCTGTCGCTTATAATCGCAGAGATATTATAGACTATTTAATAGGGAAAGGTGCTAATATTCACGCTAGAGACGACCAAGCTATAAAAATAGCAAGAATAAATGGCTACGATGATCTAGCAAATTATATCCTGTCATTATATTGATCAGAAGATAAAAAAGATAAAATACCAAGATTTTTGATAAGAACCATCTTATCAAAAATATATCCTGTTTAGCAAATATTTCAATCCTGATACGTTATATTACTATTAACGGCTAAATAACTTCTTTATAAAACACATAGGCGCTATCTGTTGGACGAGTAAAGCTAACATATTTAAGCTGATTTTTTTCTTTAACTGATTTAATTTCATATCCCAACCTATAATTATAACGATCCTTTAATTTCTCAAAATCGTACTCATCCACAAAGACCGTCTTATATGTAGACCCTTGACTTTTGTGGGCTGTAATGCTATACCCATAGTCTATATCCTTCTCAATAATACACATTTTATCACACAATCTTTCCACATCAGAGAATATCTTGTCGTCATTCAACCTCTCAAATAAAATATCACCATACTTTTCCTGAATATCACGAGACAACTTATTGCTTAAAACTGCTTGATTGTCATAATCTATGACTTCACTAACATTTTTGAATAGTAATGGATGAGTATTTCTGAACTGTGACTCACCAATGATCTCATTGTGATACTTATAAATATTCTCCATAAAAATCAACTTATTCCTAATATCGCAATATTTCCGGTAGTCGTTCTTATTCGAATATGAGCTGTTGACTTTTTCGGCCCTCCTAACTAACTCTTGTAGAATACCTTGGTTTTGCTGATGACCAATATCAGGTACAAATAGATTAGCCTGAATGTTAGTATCGCACTCCTTAGTCCTAATAATCAAACCTACTAAACCGGTATATTCAGAGATTCTGTATGTATATGTTTCTGTCACGTTAATAATATAATAGTCTTGGCCATTACTGACATAGGGTTCGGGAAATCCTACATTATTATATCCCATTAGTAACTCGCCTACTTCAGGCTGAATACCCTTATTGAGAAACTTTCTAACAGTTTGGTTGTGTGTTTTGACGGCATCATTGGTATAGGCTATTACTCGGTTCTCATGAAAAGGACCGTTGAGTTTTCTGGATAGTTCATCATACCATTCAGCTCGGTCAGTAATAAATTTCACCCCGGTATTCCCATGCATCATTGTTTCTCTAGCGATGTTCGGTTCCCTTCTTTCAGCAATAGCATTTCTGATTTCCCAATAAATAGGTATGATAGGATTATCTTCTTGTTGACGTAGATTAGTGGTTAGTTCAAAACCCGGGATGTTAAAGACACACGAATCGGCTTTATAAGCAAAACCGTCTATGATTTCATATTTTTGAACTGGATTGGGTATTTGATACTTGTCACCCACAAACAGTAATTTCTTTTTGTATTGAAAAGCATAGGTAATGATCTTCTTAATATCCTCATCACTAATCATAGACGCCTCGTCAATAATAAACAAATCATACATATTCATCTTAGATCCAGCTCCTCTATAATTCTTAGTACCGATATAAGAATGGCTCCTCAATTTGTTTAGTAGCGAAGCCACGGTCATAGTCTTGATGGTATAAAAGCTATTTTTATTTAAAAACATATCTAGAACTTTTCTGGCTTTATGAGTCGGAGCCACACCAGCTATGGTAAATCTACCTCTTAGAATGTCCGCTATATGTCGTGTTAAATAGGTCTTACCACAACCTGCTGCCGCATAAAGAATGGTGGCACAATCCTTATACTCTTCGATAGGTCGTTTGATAAAATCCAGAATACCATTCAGAGCTAATTCTTGGTCGGGTGTTAATTGGTCAGTCGTTAATTGGTGATGGGTCAATCGATTGTCATTTGTTTCTCGATGGGATATCAGGGACATTTATATCATATCAAATGATATAAAAGCTATCAATTATTTACATATCGGAGCAGATACTGGCGGTTTGATGATTGTGAATTTAATATCATCCCAACTATCGCCAATATTCACAAACCACCCTGTTGAAAAATCAGCAGAGGCTACACTCAACCAAGAATTGCCAGTCGGTTCAAGCCTGAAATTTATCCCATCAATCAGTCGCCATTTTTGAGTTGTAACATAAGATTCTCGCTTATTGAACAACCTAATAACTCTACCTCTGGCTGGACCACTTGATGGGTAACCGGTGTCGGGTTGGGCTGTGACAGTAAAATCATTAGTATCTACCACTGTTACTACCAAATTACTACTGTTAGCTTTGTTTCTCAAAAATCCGTCAATAAATGACCATTTATAATTATCACAAGCTACATTCTTATCGCTGTTGAATACTAAATTCTTTTGAGGTGTGTTGTCTACACCCATATAATATTCTATCCCGTTAAATACATATATTACACTAAAATCGCCTAGGATAGTTGACGTACCAGCAGGTTTGGTTTTTAAATAAACCAGAACAATAATAGCAGCTATTATAATAAGAGTGAAAAATAGTGCAAAAACAACGATGACAGCATTGGTATCTACCATTTGTAGTTTGATAAATAATTTAATTAAAAATGATTATCTTTTACTTCTCTGTGGGAGATGAAAAATATCAAATAGTTTATGATGGGTTGTAAAGTGCTAAATGGGAAAGTACTGGATCTAAGGACTAATATTGATACGTTCACGTTTAAAATAAATAGGAAGTATGATCCTAAGCCGGTAGAAATATTAGTTATTGCTATTCAACTGTATGATTCTACAACGGAACGTTTTAATGATTTGATCCGATCGTTTCCCAATCTTAAATATTTAGATTTGAGCTGGACTCACGTCAACGGCGCGGGTGCTGATAAAGTTGTCCCTGTTCTTAAGGAGATTCTAGACAAAGGTGTTATAATTGACGGACGTATGATTGGTTACAATGTTAGAAGATATTTAGGTGATTATACTCATAAAAATTTGTATTTAGATGGAACAAACTATAAGAACGCCAAATTTTGTGATTGTGGTGGTGAGAGATGTGAAGAGTGTTCATATCTAGCTGATATTGGTGGTTCAATTTATGATCTTATCTATGGCGAGTCAGAAGTAGATGTTGAATATATCGAATATATTAGAGATAAATTAGAAGAAGTAATTAAAAGATTGCCTGATGATGCTGTAGACAGAGTTTATAATTATCTCAAGGGTAACACCATTCATCCATCATATCCCGGTAGTGATAAAGTCACTTGGGACAGTACCAAGGTAGCCATTCAAAGATATATGGGACAATATAGATTGGAACCCACTAATAATCATAGATTCCAAAAATATATTTATGAAGGTATCATATTCAACTTGTTCAATCTGGATCCAAGAGGTGATGTAAGTTGGATGTTTGGTTGGCGATCCTTATTCTTGTACGACGCTTGGTCAGTGCAAATGAGTTATGTCGAGTGTAAAGAGTTGTATGATTTAATATCCTCATGATATTATTTATAAATAATTAACTTAATTATTTATAATTACATGAATTAGATCGGATTATCATGAAAGAACATTATTTCACCTTTGGTAATTTTGTCACCGTCCACGATCGATAGACAAGTCAGAGTAGGCAAATCTCTCACCATCTTAATACCAATTAAGGCTCCAACTTGCTTAATAATCAAACCGTGAGTAATGATCCATATAACTCCGTTACTATTTTGAATAAATGACGATATTTTATCGTTATGTGATCTCACTCGGTCTTTCATTTCTAGAAAAGTCTCTGGATGAGGTGGGTCATAAACCAAGGTACTCTCTGTCACATCAATAGGTGTTGTCCGGTGATTACCTAGATATTCGGATAGATCACTATCTATGTAAATATTTACTTTCTTCCCTTGAGCTATGGTAACTCGCTGCATGATTTCAGCAGTTTCTCGGGTTCTACGGTAGGGAGAGGAGACAATTAAATCGGGTAGACCCCACTGTTCAATTAAATGTTGAGCTACCATGATTGTTTTTCTAACTCCCGAATCAGTGATTCCCGGATCGTGTTTATACATATTAGCATCACCATTTACATACTCCTTATCAGCATGACGTATATAAATACGTCTTGTCGGTCCGTTATTCATTAAAGTATTTTATTTAAAACGATAGATAAAATAAAAATCATTTTCTTCTATCACCATAATAAATAGAATATATATAAAAAACTATTTTCATGGACCTAATTGCTGAAAAAATAGAGAAATGGGTCCTACCGGTATCAGACAGGTCCAATCATATTTTAGATTTTTTATATAGTAAACTCACAGATATCGATTACCAACCAGCTATTGATCAGTTCGTCAGACGAATAGATTTGATAGATTATAAGTTTACCAATGATGCCAAAGTATCTGGGGCTATATGTTTCTTCGGATCGATTATGATGTCATTGGTTCAGTTAGGTTATATTAATAATATAGATGAACTGTTTACTTTATCATCGTGTTATATATTGATGGACCACTACTTAGATGATAATACCATACCCATGTCTGATAAAATAAAAACCATATCTCAAACATATAAATTTATTGATAATCCCACAGGTGATAGTGTGATCGACTCTGATATTATACAGGCGGTAGCCACCAGATATGTTGATATGGTTAATAAGGTTCCTTCTGCTGTAGATCATTTAAAGGGATTATTTAAGAGTGAAGTCAAGAGTATGTATTTAGAGTATCAAGATAATTTGGATAGAGAAACATACTTAGAATCAGCTGAAATGAAAGGCGGTATGACATGTAATGCCATCCAAGCTCTGTTAAACCTCGAAGTTACAAATGATGAATTTCAGCTGGGAGCTCTTATACAATTGGTCGATAACCAACTCGATATAGAGGATGATATGGAGCTTGGTATTCATACCATCGCCACTTATGATTTTAGGAGTGATGGTAATTTAGATAAGCTATTTATATATACTGTTAATTCGATCGATAATATGTCTAACAAATATAATATTTTCAAACCCATATTACTATTAGGACTAATATTAGCTATCCACACTAATCACGACAAATATACCAATAATATCATTGAATTATCTAACAAATATAACTATTTCGGCTCTGACACAACCAAAGAAACCCTCGGATCGATGATTCACAAAAAGTTGTTCCGACCACAATAATAAATAAAAATTTGATTTTATTTTTATTTGGTTATTAAAAGAATAATATGTCTACTATTGATTTGCCTTATATTAGATGCACTTGTAACCGTCCTATAGGAAGACTGTGGTTTAGATATCAAGACATGCTCAAACGCGGGATGTCTATCGCCGAGGCCTTGGATAAGCTTGGTCTGCATGATTACTGTTGCCGAATGAGAATGATGAATCCGATCAAAGTGGTGGCTGGCCCACCCGGTTCTGAATATGGTCAGATAGTTCCGGAGACTCGGTCGAAGGTTGAAGAAATTGAGCGAATGAGTGAGAAGATGCAATCTCTATCATTATCTCCTAACAAACCTAAGGAGATTATGGCTCCACTAGAATCGATGAAACAATTCCCGGCTGTTCCCGCTTTACCCGGTATGCCGACTTTACCCGGAGTCCCCGCTTTGGCTCCGGTACCTTCGGTGCCCACTACCAGTACCGGACTAACCTTAGCCCCGGTCTCTCAAGTCGATCTACCTAAGATTCCTGGTTCAGAAGGCTCGATAGCATCTGAACAGAAGAAGAAGAAAGTCGTAAGATTCTACACGGCTTGGTAAGTTACGCTTCGCTTAGGTTACGCTTCGCTTAAAAAAATAAACACCGTTGGTGTTTATTTTTCTTTTTAATATTCTATGTGATACTTAGATACAAATCGGCCATTGATAATTATTCCAAGTAGTATTTGGAGACGAACCCTTCTTTACCTTGAGAAGTCCTGACAAGAAGCCAACCATTCTGTTCATCCTCTAATATCTCTATTTCATCTCCTGTTCTAAGATTAAGTGTTCCTGGTTGGTTAGAACTATAATCTCTGACCATTTTGATTACTGAACCCTTAACCAAAGGAGTCTCTGGTTGAGGTTCTTGGGATCTTTCTTCAGATTCCTCACTTTGAACTGATTCGGGCTCATCAACTCTTTGTCTCGGTTGGACGGGCATGCCCTCGGGAGATTCCCTAGTTAAATTGGCTTCAAACCGAGACAGATCAGATTGATAACGACGACACATGGTATTGGTGCTACCTAATAGATTAGCTATGTTCTTTCCAACGGTATTTAGAGCTGGCCATGTCTGAGCTCTTTTAACATCAGCAACCAATCTATCAATCTGCCCGTACCTAGTTTTGATATCCTTGTTAAAATCTTGTACTTTCTTGTAAACATTCAACCACTCAGATGTATTAATACCCTGTTCTTGAAGCTTGGTAGCCAAATCACGGTGAATCTCTGACTCCATTTCTACACATTTAGGTAGTTCCTGTTTGATCTGGTTGATTAATAGTATCTTCTTCTTATAGAACTGAGCGATGTTCATACATACTTCCTTTTTGTAATCTATCATGGCTTGTGTTTCAGGTTTTGGTACCACACCTAACTGTAGTCTATCAGATACACCTTCAATAGCCTTAATTGGAAAGTGAGATACCAATCTATCTACATAATGATAGTCAATAATATTACACAAACTGTCAGCATCAGTGTATTCAACTTTGGTGATATCTTGAATTAAATCATCACCCTCACGAAGTATCTGATTTTGTAACTCGACAATCTGACTATGTAAACCTTCTATCTCTTCAGTGGCTTTTTGCGTTCTTTGCTCGACAGATTGTGTACCACCCATTAATATTTTATTTTAGAATAAAATATTTTATTCTTTTATCTCATCCATCCGTTCCTTTGTATTATAATATTTCCAATCCCATCTGATAGATTACAGTGGTCTAAGATAAAATCTAGAAATATATCCACGATGACCGTTAGCCGTAGTCACCAGAGCCCAATCCCCGCTGTATCTATCAACATTTACAACAGTTCCCTTTTTCAGTGCTAGTTTGTTCTCAGGAGAGCTAGGATAGTAATCGTGAGTAACTACCGCACGTGATCCAATAGGAACTACTGCTACGGTTGATACCGGTGCTGGCGTCACGGCCACAGTCCTAACAGGAGCGGGGGATACTGCTACCGTCTTCACTGGTTGGACAGCCACTGTTCTGACTGGTGCCGGTTGGACGACTCTGACAGGTTGAACAGCTCTTACTTGTTGGACGGGTCTTACAGCTACGGTTCTAACTGGTGCAGGAGACACAGCCACAGTTCTGACAGGTTGAACAACTCTAACTGGTGCTGGAGAATAAACTGGTTGGGAATAAGCAGGCGATGAAACAGGGGCAGACGAAGGTTGGTGGGTTACTCTGACTGGTCCCTGATTGGACGATACGGTAATGTTATGGGATGGGGATCCGGGAGCTTCCTCCTTGGAAACATTAACCGTGGCTCCCTGACTGTGATGTCTGACGTCGATATTAGTCTTACCATCACCTCTGGTTTTAACATCGGTGTATCCGGAGTGTCTCACATTAACATCATGAGACAAGTGAGAATTCATCAATGAACTATGTCTAGAATAAACACCACAGTTAGTTTCTAATGAAGAAATGAATGGGTTGACCATCTCATTCTCTACCATGTTTAACTGCTGAAAGTTCTTTGCGGCATTCACAGCTCCGATCAACTCCGATCCTTTATCATGCTGTTCTTTAAGATACATGTTATATTCTTCAAGTTGATTATAAGCATCTCTGTCGTACTTGTTTTGCCATTTGGTGTAAATAGCTCTCTCGGCGTATCTACATTTCTTGAGAGCATTTTCAATAGAATCAACTACTAGATTCTTGCGTCTGTTGAGATCACGAACTAGATCGCTTTTCTTTTCTATGTCGACACGACTAGTGTTATCTATGACATCATGTAAATCTTTAATATTAGCCGATTTGCGGGCCTGAGCGTAATCCATTTTAGTTTTTTCTTAAAAAATAAAATATTTTTGTTTCATTCCATCGTTATGTCAACATATCATTATTTAAATAACATCACAGTTGAATTATCATGTTTTCTTACCTCCGGTCGGTACCGTGCATATGATCTTTCAACATAGGATATGGGGCCATTTGTGCCAGATTTCTCATTATGGTGTTTCCCATTATAGTTCTTGCTTGCATGGGTAGTAGATTATTCTCATCCAAATAATTGTATATTTGAGGGCAGCTGGCAGAGTATTTTATTGCTGTCTTAACCATTAAATTATATATTTCAGCATTGAATGCGTTGGTTTCAAGACCTATAGTTAACAATGCTCTGAAAGCATTAAAATCGCAACGTTTAATAGTATATAACATAGCATATTCGCTGAATGGTTCACCCTCGACTATTATGTATTCAACTAAATCTGGATTGTATCTCTTTGAAGCTGTGGCCCAATATAGCATGGCTTTCAACAGAGGTGAATCTTGCTGAACTGTTCTAGCCGTTTTGGCATAGTCTATATAACGTTTGATTATGCTAAGATGACCATAAGAAGCCGCAGCGGTTAGCATTCCATTTTTGGTGACAGGTAATGCCTCATCAAAATATTTCTTAATAAAGAATAAATTTCCATTTCTGGCAGCTACAACTAAAGGGTTTATACTAAAATTGGCATTAGTGAGATTGTCAGGATCTCTGAGATGAGCATTGATATCACCACCCCTTTCGATAGCATATTGAGCTAAATAGATATCGTTTTGGCGGGCAGCTTCAGCTAATAGATCGTTAGGATCAGAATTTTCAGCTATGGCGATATAAATATCCATGAACTTTTTCTTAGTTGTTTTGTAAGGGTAATCGACATTGTAGTCTTGTTTTAGTCTGTTCCGCCAAAAACTATCATTGGCACAAACAACACGATTGAAGTTTGTTGACGTCAAACAGTACGATTTGATATCAGGCACATCTAGCTTATATGCTATCTCGATCAGAGCATCGGGTGGTAGATCATCCAATTGAGTCATTATTTTAATTTAAATTATTTTTTTTTCATATTAAAAATGCTCAATCAACTACCCCGAGATGTTATATATCGTATGTCTCTTGATTTCGATTACCCAGAAATACTTATTCTGTGTAAACAAAATTCAAGGTATAATGGTTTGATATGTCAGAATGACGCTTTTTGGAGAGACAAAATTATGTATGAGTTTGGTCATCCGCAAACTTTATCGGATCTAAGTAACAAGGAATATTACAAATTTCTGACAGATTATAAAAATGGAAGGGAAAGACATTCTTGGAGAGTTGAGAAAGATGTGAATTTGTTTAGACTCTTCTATAACAAAGAATATAACGAGAGAATGGACCATAGGAGATATATATGTATTGCTGCTAATCTGGGTCTAAAAGATATCGTTGATGATATTAGGAATAAATACAATATTAAAGATAAAGTTGTATGCGATGAATATAATTACACTGATGCAGGAATTGCGTTGATCGAGAACGACCCTTTGTTAGAAATACGTTTGAGTGGATATCGTCTCGCATCCGCCATAGCAGGTGCTGATATCATATTAGCTAATTATCTATTAAGCAAAGGTGTTAAGGTACCCGAAAAATATTACCGCAGTAGACAGTTCGATGAAGATGTCAAGAGTAATGCCCTGTCAGTAGGTAATGCCGGTGTGTATCTGTGGGAAAAGTTAAAACGTGAAAGGTATAACAACCCTGTCTCATATCACCAAAGGAATGATGGTGACGCTCCCCTATTACCTCGATTGCCTCAGTTTTTCTAATTTATTTATATTATAAATAAATTAATATGTATTCAGAATCTGTAATTCTGTCATTCTGTCATTATTTAAATAACAATGAGCGCAGCAATGCCTCCAGGCATTGCGAGCATATATTTACCATTTCTCACAATCTATATAATACATAAATAGGAAAGAAACGACAATAGCAATAGAAGATATTAAATAAGCGTATGAAAATTTAGCTTTTAATTCATCAGCCGGGGAATAAGTTTCGATAGTTTCCTGAATGGCGGAATTCCATGATAAAGCTGTTAAAAATACTAATACACCTATGACAATTGTGGCAAAGGCCGATCCGAAAAAATAATGTGCTCTTTTGGTGGCGTGATCATGCATCTTTCTATCATAAAAATAAATTAAAAATAAATTAAAAATAGATATTTTCGATACAATACTTACAAAAATCATATGTAAGTTCTTATAGTTTTATATCTTCAATAAATGAAAAATGTTGATCGTGAGTATTACCCTAGTAAAAATTGATCCATATCATTATTTTTAAATTAATGACAATCTGATTACAATAATACATAAAAAGACTATGAAATATATTTTTAGGAAGGACGATTTCGTTATTGATTTGGAGAACCAAGATCGGAGGGTTTTAGTTTCTGTCAGCAATAATAAGGATAAAGCTTATCTGATAATTGTTTATCCCGGTAATGTTTATTATTTGAAAAATGGTGAATGGGATCTAATTGATATCAGGAGTATGATTGATATGACACAAGAGTATCATAACTCGGTTGCTGTTGGTGGTCGAGGGTTGGTCATGGCGATGACAAGGGTACCAATCAACAATTCTTACTTACCACTCAACAGATATGAGATGATCTTGATCTATGAGCTAATTTACGATATGACTCTCAATCGACACTCCGATGCTTGGTTCCCAAAATCGGCCGAGTATTATTTGAAGGGGAATCACATAACACTATCCAGGAACGGTCGGATTGAAGAATATGATATTACAGGAGATTACGTTAGGGAAACTATACAAAAACAGATGAAAAATCCAAAGATCTTCTCTCCGGCAGATACCCACGATCCTACCATGGTCCTCACTCCTCCACCCGGTGTTGGAGAGGCTGTTATTCTTCAAACTAAACCTATTCAACAAAACATGCCGGCAGTTGATTATGAGTATGAGGATGATGAGGATACTGTTGATGCGCCTGTCAAGATTACTCAGGACGATAGCCAAGCCACTTTGATCACTCAAGATTATCAGTATGATCAATATGATGAAAACGAAGCCGGGGAGGAAGATGACACTGAGGAGGACCCTACTTTGGCTCACTAAATAATAATATATAATGGAAAAAATAATTACCTATGGTGATTATTTTCATATAGTTTAGTTAGAATTATTTCTTACCTTTGGATTGTTTCCAAGTGTAAATATTGGTTAGCATCTGATTTCTGTCATATGGTTCGGGAATTACCAATGTATTATCTTTATCTTTCTGATGTAACTGAGCATAACTAATTAACTCATCGTCAGTAAGGGATTCGAAATTATAATTTTCACCGCACTTTCTTGAAGTGGTACCTACACTCTTTGCGCAAATAGCGTAAGGATTGTAGCAGGTTTTATTATCCCGAGTCTCGAACCAAGCTCTTTCGGTGTTACAATCACCCTTCTGTTTGGCAGCTACTTTTAAAACGCAACTACAGAACTTCTCTTCTTTTTCAGATAAAACCGAGTCTTTCTTAAATCGGTTTTGAGCTGATTTAGCCGTAGGAACACTGATCATTTTATTTTTTAATATGATAAAATTAATTGATTTTCTTTTTGTTATTTGAGAAAGAAGAAAATATGTCGTTTCTATTTAAGTTTGGTGAGTCTAATGTTCTTATTCAGAAGCACGATAAGGGAGTTTTGATTACTGTCGATAAAGAAAAAAAGATCGGGTTGGATAAACAGGGAATCGTGTATTACCTGAAGGATTTTAAGTGGTTCCCAACTAAACATCGGAGGACTTCAGGTTTGGTTGATTATCTAATGGAAACCGTTGTTATTGAATTGCCCGATGACCCATATGAGATCATGGATAACATTTTCGGTTCAATGATTGAAAACACAAGTTTAATGTGGATGCCTCCTTGGGTCGACTCGTCAACCCCCATCACTGGGCCATTCAACTATGTATATTGGTTTGAAGGCGATCACCTGATAATGGATAATCCCGTTTGATAGTTTTAATTATATATTATAAAAATATATAATAAGCGCAGCGATGACTTTAGGTGTCGCGAGCATATAATAAGCGCAGCGATACGTTAGGTGTCGCGAGCATATAATGAGCGCAGCGATACGTTAGTGTCGCGAGCATATATCAATCGAAACACGGGCATATACATCCCCATCTTCTAGCTAGTCTCTTCTTCCTCTCTTGTTCTTTCTTACGTTTCATCTGATCCATATATAATCTCCTTAACTGACTGTTGAGTTTACTTATATCCAAATTGACAAAACTATCATTGGCCGCTGTGTGATATTCGCAGTGAGAATCAGATTGACAGTTGAAATGAGGATCACAGTGAGAATCAGAGTTAAAATTAGTGTCCATCTTGTAATATACAAAATAATTTAATTTGTATATTAAACAATTACCATTGCTTCTCTGTTCGTAGTAATTCTGACATTGTTGGAAAATTTTTCTCAATATATTTCTTCATGATCTTTGCATATTCTCGGATTTCGAATTGTGCATGATCATGATCACGAAGCTGAATAAAATTTAGAATCGCCTGTAAACTGACTGTCCAAATTACTGTGGTGTATTGAGAAATGGGCAAAATCAGCCGTGCTTGTTCCCTTGAGACACCCATAGCTAGAAGTTTTTGATATGTTTCAATTGTTTTATCTAACATGTCTCTATATAGCTTGGTAGCTTCTTCTTGCTTGTCTATTTCGCCATCAGAACATTGTTTATTATCTTGACTTTGACCTCGCCAAATAGCAGGGTAATAGTACTCTGTTACCTCTCGGTATCGGCCACTAATTTCATTCCAACCGTGGTCCTTCAGGGAAGACTCACCTGCAGTCGCCTCGATTCCGACAACATGTTTGTATAGTTGTCTCATGACCACTTCTGGTGCATGAATTCTCATACGAATAATAACGTGGCGAAATGGACTCATGTGTTTGTTCTTATATAGATATTTTAAAAGCCCTGCATCTCTTTTGCCAGCCCATTCATTATGATAATTACCATAAGAGACCCTGGCTGCGTTGACAATAGTTAATTCATCTCCAAATTGTTCTAGAAAGTCTATATATCCCTTATCAAGGGTTGAATATCTGTTATGATTGTCAGGAGATGTGTCTGTGGTTGACATTTTTGATCATATATCAATAATGAGATATATGATCATTTTTGTTATTGAACGTAGTCACCGGGGGGTTGATTCTTTGGAAGAGTTGTTTGATCTGGGTGATTTGGGGGTTCTGGGTGATATGGACTCTGATAAATTGTTTCGGGGGGAATTGTTCTTGGATGAATTGTTTCTAGGGGAACTCTTTCGTGAAAATCTTGGTGAAAACCTAGGAGAGGCCTTTCTTAAATTCTCTGATACTCTCTTTAATAGGTTTGTAGTTCGAGGTGAGTCGGTTCGGGGTGAATCATTTTTTCTGGGAGATACAGGGGACACAGGGGACACACTTTGTGGAGTAACGGGTAACGATAATCTATCTATTTTCTTTCTTGGTGAAATGCTTTCATGAAGAGATAGTCTTTTGTTTGGAATGTATGACGGTTCATATTCTACAGGTAACGGTTCTAAGGTAATCTTTCCATTAACCACAATAGTCGATCGATGAATCTTAGTTGTTTCCACTGTTGTGTCCTTTTCGTAATATTTCAACCATTCGTTTTTGATAAGTTGTATAGTATCTTTTTTCACGTGAAGGACTGTTGGTCCTATCGTACCATCCTTCATGACAACATTAATTTGATAAACATAAGGTTTTGATACGCTGTAAACCTTGATGACCATATGATCTATTTGATTAGACCGGTTTAAGAACAGTTTGAGTTCGGACCCTGTTGTCAGTTTCCAAAATGGGTGATTTCTATCCGCTATATGTATGCCTGTACGGTCATCCATTTTTGTTCTCGTAAGTAACGAACAGTTAATTAATATTGTGATTCTTATAATATTAATAAAATATATCATTTTTCTAACTTCATAACATTATAGGACCTTTTTAACAACACTACATAAGTAATTTAGGTCATAAGTCTCTCTAATCTTATTAACTATCGATCTGTCGGGAGGTATCAATCCCTCAGTAATAGCAAATCTTAACAAGCTATTTACTGTCCTATATCTAGTACCACGAATAGTACAATCATAATATTTATCCTCACAATTTAACACAAATCCTTTCATAGAGTTACATGATAGTTTGTCTTTGGGTTGGTTGAGGGCATTGAGCATAGCATCTTTCTTATCTACATATCTCTGATATTTAGCTAACTTATGCTTATAAGCATAGTCGATCATACGCAGAGTGTCCCACAAAATATAACCCATACCAGCATATGGTATGCCATTAATATTCTCATGTGGTATATAATAATTGCCGGAACCCTCCGATAATATCTTATTACCACCAATAAAGGTCTCATAATGATAAATCTCACGAGGATTGACTACATAGACATCGACAATGGCGTTGGTTCTGATCTTAGTTGGGTTACTCAGTCTGAATTTAACAGTGTTTAAGTAGGCCAATCTCAGTCTAGATGATGAATTAAATATGTTGCCGTTGCTGAGGTTGGATCTTAAAGTTAAATTATATTTGTTTCTGACTGTTTGGATCAAATTAGTTTGTTTAGCATAATCGTTCAACTTGTTAGCGATATATCTAACTATGGCCTTACCCAACAATAACATTCTTCTTTTAATCCGAGGAGTATAAGGAATGTTATCAGGAGCTATTAATTTTAAATCATAATCGTGAGTTCTTAATTCCGGACTATTGGGAAAATAAGTTTGAATAGCTTGACCTCCTGTGACAACAAGTTTTACTCCAGGTACAATGCGGTCAGTTATTAACTCCTTATTAATATCTTTAATAGCTATTTCTATTGGCATGGCTAATACTTCCTTAATATATATCTCTGCTTGGTCAAAATCGTCACCCATTACTTTTTATTTGTTGAAAAATTTTTTAATAATTGCGATTCTTCAATACTCGTATCTTGGTGTTATTCTTTATCGATTCTGGTATGTCACTTAATTCATTACCTCTTATTCTGATTAATGTGAGATTTGGCAGATGTCCTATGGATTCGGGCAATTCTTCTAATAAGTTATGCACTAATGATAATGTTTGAAGATTAGTTAAATTCCCGATCGAATCTGGCAAAAACTTCAAATCATTTCTATCTAAATCTAGTGATGTGAGATTGGTCAGATTGCCAATTGAATTAGGTAAGGTTTTCAAATTATTCCTACTCGAACGAAGCTCTTGTAAATTAGATAAATTACCTATGGATTCTGGTAATTCTTGTAATAAATTACCATTAACATTAAGATATTGGAGATTGGTTAGACTACCTATCGATTCCGGTAGATTTTCTATTCCTTGGTAAGGAGCGTTACCTATTAAAGATAGTCTTTTCCTATTATATAGGTCTAACAACGAACCCCCTAATCTTAATCTCCACTTGATATCATGTATATCATATATTGTCTTATATATGTCTTTATAACCACTCTGGATGTTAAAAGATTGATAATTGGGATAGTCTCTTCTTAACTTATTGAACCAAAAAGTATCATTTCTGCATATCGATTCGTTGAATTTAGGATGAGTCTCACACATAGAGATTATATCAGAATATTCCAAATTCATAGCAATCAAGATCAATTCATCCTTGTGTAACCGTTCCATTTTATTTATCTCAAAATAAAAAAAAGATAAAATAGATAAATTAAAAATTATTTTGATAAGGTATTACTTATCAAATATATACTAAAAGTATGACAAAATATCAATCCTGATATACTATATTGTTCCATTTTCATTATCATTCTGACGGTATCGGACATGTTGATTCTTTGGGTGCCATAATATAGTTAATGGTGGTTAACAGATCATTATTATCATAAGAATAAAATTTAGCATTAAATAGTGGTATATTAGGATCTAATTGGTTATCTGTCATATATAGTCCAACAATGTTAGCATAATTTTCTATTTCAATAGGTGCTTGATTAACCATATCAAACAATAAATAATTATTCATGATGTTCATCATAGTGTTTATAGATAGATTTCTTTGATCACTATGATATGTTAAGCACGATATATCATCTGATTTCTGCAAACACTCTGCTCTCTCTTCATCATACTGAGCACTACGAAATTGTTCCATATGGGTGTAATAGAATTCAACCATAACACTCATAGCATCAATAATATCTTGTGGTAACTTTCTTATTAATCTCATCATAGGTATGGATAATTGCATCAAATAAATACCTTCATGGGTGAAAACAAAGTGAGCTAACATCCCTTCCTTATATTTACTCAAAACATATCTCATATCCGTTCCTGAGGGCCAACCGATATAACACAGATCAGCAACATAACAGACAAAAGGATGGGTATGCCAAGATATGTAATATAACGGGATATTAACTTGTCTAAAAGTACCCTTGGTTACAGCACCCAATGATAGATCATAATAACCGTTCCTTCTTTTAGAAATCATGATCCCCGCATACTCGGTTCTATTTTTTATCAATTGATATATATCATTGATAATATTTGAGGGAAGTCTTAGGTCTATTGAGCAATATCCATCGTTCCTTTTATATTGGTCCACCATGTCCCTCACACCCGCTTCAACCTTGATGATATTATGGGGTTCATCCCCTTTATTATATATAAATGATATGAAGGGAAATCCCGGAACATAGTCGGTGGGGGTTATTTCCTGAATACCTTCCGGTTTAAACCCAACAGAAACATAAAGATGAGTAACTATATCTATCATAGGATTCCTCAAATCAACACCCAACCATAATCTATCGTGTGGTACTTCTTCCAACATCACTTGGAACAGTCGTTTCATAATACCTTTACCTCTAGCTGCCTTAGAAGTACAAACGTTATATATCTCACCAAAGTTCTGGTAGTTATCTATCGACAAATAAGCCAATACATTTCGATATAATCCACCTTCTATATCTTCTGGTGTTATGACATGGTTGAAAGGGTTATCAATGTATAAAACTAGGGTAGTATCACATTTGTCACCATTATTATCTCCATTATTATTATTATCTCCATTACACAGACCGATATTTGTTCCAAAGCAATTTTTATTCAAAAAATCGATATATGACATGAGTTTTCGCATTGTTGGAAACAGATTACTATGTAGATATATAATATTGGGACTAATCTGACTGTTACCGTAATCACTCATATTTATATCAATTGATAAAATTTGATAATGTTTTTATTTTTAACCAGAATGGAAATGATGTCAGCTAACGATGTTACGTTTGGCAGTTTGAAGGTCTTATTTAATAGCCAAATCAACGATGTGATGGTCGTTAAGATTAGGCAGTATGATGGATCATATGTACCTCGTACTACTTTCCCTTTGAACCGCACTTTGGTGCATACCGAAAGCAGCACGGTAACCCAAATGGAAATCCTGATCAATCTATGTGAAGTTGTTTTGCCATCCAATCATAACAATTTTAAACAATATGTATTCAGAGATTTGGTGAATTATATGCTCAAGTCGATTGAGACTATTAGTGTAAATATAGTTAATGAGATAGGGTTTAAGCTCTTCTTTTATGTTCCGTCCGATTCTCCCGCATCTAATTCTCAATGGTGGGAGGACACCGGGATCACTAAGAAGGGTTGGAATCGGAATGATATGAATTATAATCAGACTCTTTTAGGAACAGGACTGAACGGAAATTATATTAGGTATTGTTTGACCATATATCTAGATGATAACCGTCAGTTAATCGGTGCTCCTGTTACTCCTTTGGTATCTCAAAATTGCCAAGGCCAAACTTACCAAACTCAAAATTACCAACCCAACCCATGGTCTTCC
>JABAOH010007398.1_pt1 | contig 47294 bp, 44 predicted proteins | sample 7062181 | NCBI WGS metagenome assembly JABAOH01 (sample SAMN14538630, study PRJNA623070) | marine sediment metagenome | biome: marine biome [ENVO:00000428]; feature: marine pelagic biome [ENVO:01000023]; material: deep marine sediment [ENVO:00002113]; isolation source: pool of 5 deep marine... | reverse complement strand
CTCATCCCAGACAAAGGTATTGTTTGGACGCGTGGGACGTACATGTACCCCATGCTTCCCAACGATCGCACTGCGGTATCCCAGCTCACGCATGATACCGGGCATGCTCGGAATGTCCTCTTTCAATCCGGAATGGTTTGGATGTGCCCCGTTTTTAATGGGATACATGCCCGTATACAATGCAGATCTTGCCGGTGTACAGATGGAAGAAGTACTGTATGCCCGGGTAAATCTTAATCCCTCAAGAGCCAGACGGTCAATATTCGGAGTATGGCTGGGTTCTGCTCCGTAGCATCCTACGGATTCCAGAAACTGGTCATCGGCTACCCAGANNGGTGAGCCCCAGACTTGCAGCCTTAAGAAAATCACGCCGAGTGTGGTCTGTCTTATTAATGTTCATGCTGCAAATTGTCCGGTTCTCGCAACTCGATGTTATATTTACCGACCGTCATTGCCCATGAAAATCCTAATAGAAAAGTTCTGTACTTAAATACCTCTCGCCCGTATCAGGCAATACCACAACAATAAGTTTGTCAGCATTTGCCTTTCGCCTAGCTATCTTGACCGCTGCAGCCACAGCAGCCCCGGATGATATGCCTGACAGGATTCCTTCAGCTTTGGCCAGACGTTTTGCCATGCTGAATGCTTCCTTGTTTCCTATTCGAATGACCTCATCAACAACTTCCATATTCAAAATGTCTGGAACAAAGCCGGCTCCTATCCCTTGAATCATATGTGGACAAGCTCGACCGCCGGAGAGTACCGGAGAGGCGGAAGGCTCAACAGCAATAATCTCGACAGAAGGCTTTCGCGATTTCAGCACTTCGCCAACACCGGTAATCGTTCCGCCGGTACCTACGCCGGCAACAAAAATATCCACCAAACCATCTGTATCCTTCCAAACTTCTTCAGCGGTGGTTTCCCTGTGTATTTGTGGGTTTGCAGGATTTTCAAACTGCTGCGGCATAAAAGCACCGTCGGTTTCTTTGAGAATCTCGTTGGCTTTGTTTATTGCGCCCGTCATACCTTCTTCAGCAGGCGTAAGCACAAGCTTTGCACCAAGCAGTTCCAGTATCTTTCTTCGTTCGGTCGTCATCGACTCCGGCATAGTCAAAATCAGCTTATAACCCCTCGCTGCTGCAACCCACGCAAGCGCAATGCCGGTATTACCGCTGGTCGGCTCCACGATGACGGTTCCAGGTTTGATTTTGCCTCGGCGTTCGGCGTCCAATACCATGCTGACACCAATGCGGTCCTTGACATTGCTGGCGGGGTTGTAGAACTCTAATTTACCTGCTATCCTTGCCTTACAGTCCTGGCCTATTTTGCTCAGCCATACTAATGGCGTCTTGCCAATAAGTTCTGTCATATCTTTCGCTATGTTCATTTCTCAACCTTCTAAAATTAGGCCATTACTCTATCTTCTTTTGGTGCTGGCATAATAATAGCGTTTTTGGGGTTGTCAGAGTCCTTTTAAGGTTTCCCATGCTCCTTGACATAAGGTGCGTAAAAACTAATATACTTAAATGCATCGTCGGGGGAAATAACAACAGCTAATCCGTTACATTTTTTTGCATATTGAAGAGACACAGATAATATTGCACCGGTTGTAGGGCCTACAAGAATACCTTCTTCCCTTGCCAATCGGATTCCTGTTTGGTACGCATCTTCATCGTCAATCGCAACGATATCATCTACTACCGACTTGTCCAGAATTTTCGGGACCAGGTCTTCTGCAAGGCCGGATATCCTTTTCATGCCCGGCAAGCTATGATCGGCTCTTGCTGGCTCAACACCTATTATTTGTACAGAAGGCTTTTTTTCCTTTAGGTATCTGCCGACGCCTGTTATGGTGCCGCAGGTTCCAAAACCAACAAAGAAATAATCGATTTTCCCACCGGTTTGCTCCCAAATCTCCGGCCCTGTCGTTTTGTAGTGTGCCTGAACATTTAGTTCATTTTCATATTGATTTGGACTTACATATTTTTCCCCGCCCTTGCTTTTTAGCATTGCGCTTACCAAACCTCTTGCTCCTTCATTTGGGAACAATGGGCATAGATTATCATCCGCTTCCCATAAGGTCTGTACTCCCAATAGCCTTAATATGATCTTCTTCTCTTCCGGTATTCTCTCAGGGACAGCTATTTCTATCGGAATGCCTTCTGCATTTGCCAGGGCCGCCAAAGCAATACCGGTATTGCCGGATGAAGGTTCAACTAAAGATTGGCCTTCGTTGATTTTAATCCCTTGTAACATCGATAAGGCAATTCTGTCTTTGACAGAACCGAATGGATTGTATCGCTCCAACTTAAGGTAAATTGAAAAATCCTCGTTTGGGTTGATTCTCTCATTTATCCTTACCATAGGGGTTGGATTTTCTGGACTCGCGATTAAATCAAATACGCTTTCGTACACCCTGTTCCGTTTTGTCATTTTCCGGACCTCAAAATTTTTTGAATCACTGGTACACTTGAGATATTTAGCCTGACACGTCCAAATCTCCAATTTTTCATCTCTTCACGCGCAAAATCAGAGATCGCAAAGTGGAGTAGTGAAAAGCTATTTTTTTCGGCGTACTTTAACACAAAAGTGGTCGCCGACGTTCTTAACTTCTATCACTTCTTGACCCTGCTGTGTAAAACTTTCCGGCACGTTCTTAATCGGCTCTCCTTCGTCGAGTAGCACCTCAAGAATCTCTCCGGCGTCAATTTTTTCAAGCTCAATCTTGGCTTTGACAAAGTTCAGTGGACAGGCAACTCCCCGCAGGTCAACAGTGTGCTTTTCTGTATCCTTTTTGTCTTCTGGAATGCCGGCATTAGCTTTTTGTGCGACCGGTCTTGTCCTAAATTCAAGATTAGCATCGAGGGATAGGAAGAGTTCTTCTACTCGTTTTGCCAGGTCCTCGACCTGTGGCAAAAGATCGTCAATCGAGTTTCTATCTCCCATACGCCAATCGATTGCACTGTCAAGTAATTGCTTGGCTTGAGGTTTAACCCAGCCTGGCTCAACAAGATGCTTGCTAAAAGTAGCAAAAATTTCTCTGTCTTTTTTCGGCTCCAGGCCTAATATGACCAGAAGTGCTCTTGTCGCTGCGACAATTGCTTCATATACACTTTCGCTTTTATCCTTCGCAGCTCGGGTACTGCGTGCTGAGCTGATAGCTTCTTTGGCCTGGTCAACATCCAGCTTGATTACGTCCATTACTCCCGCTCCGCACTCACCGGGTCCTCTGCCGGCCAGTGAGAACGGCTCAGTCGCGCCGAAGTCATAGTAGTAGTCATCCGGAAATTCCAAAGAGGAAAAGTCACCATATCGCTGGACAAGACCTTTTAGTTGTTCTTTACTTATCGCATCGGTTGCAAAGGCATCGACCAGAAAATCGGGTATATTCTTAGCTGGAACCGTGCCGATCATTTCTGCCAAATGTGCATTACCCTCGGTTGTTTGGGCCCCGGCCAAAACATCATAGCACGGCATCAGCCTACCATTGACTCTTTTTGCTCTGCCTTGAAATCCAATATCGGTGATGTAGTGGTGCCCGCACGAATTGGGGCAGCCGCTGATTCTGATAGTCGTTTCACCGTGTTGCCTCGAAGCTTTACTCTGGTTGAGCTTATCTGAAATTGCATCGACCAAACCTCTCGAAAGGCAAAGTCCCAGCTTGCATGTCGCGGCTCCGGTACAGGTAACAATCTCGACTCTGCCGTTGCCAATTACATCGATACTAAGACTTTCCAAAGCAGACATGACTTTTTCAATATTCTGCTGTGGCACAGATGTGATTAAAAGATTCTGCAGCTGGCTGGTTCTAACCATGCCCTGACCGAATTTTTCTGCGACCTGCCCTATCTTGATTAGTTCATCTGCAGGTATATCGCCAAGATTTAGCCTGAGCCTTACCGTAAATAGTCCTTCTGTCTTCTCGGGTAATACGTTTTGCCGAAGCGATGACAGACCATTATTATCAGCCGCTGACCCAAGAACTTCGAACTTTGAAGCGCCGGCACGTACTTTTGGAATATCGCCTTCAAGACCTTGTTTGCGAACTTCTTGCCGTTCAAGTTTATACAGCCTGATAAATTCTTGCGTCCCAACCCGTGCGACTACATATCGTAATCTCGCCTTGTGTTTATTTGACCTGTCCCCATGCTTATCAAAGAGTCTTTTGATAGCTTCAGCTACTTCCAGGATTTCATTGTCGGTTATAAAGTCTTCGATTTTCAAACCCACAGCAGGATTTGAACCCAGCCCCCCTCCGGCGTAAACAGCAAAGCCCTTAACCCCATCTTTTTGGTGTGCAAAAAAGCCGAGGTCGGCCACTGAAGCAAATGCGCAATCAGCCGAGCAGCCTGAGAAGACTATCTTATATTTTCTTGGAAGATTGTAAGAGCTTTTGAACTGTAATAGATATTCAGCCGTTGCGATCGCATACGGTGATACGTCAAATTCTTCTTTGGGGCAGACCCCCGCCCGCGGACATGCTGTAACATTGCGCACCGTATTGCCGCCGCCGCCGCGTGGTGAAAGTCCTACCTCAAGCAGTCCTTCAAGAACATCAGGCGTATCTTCGATATTAACCTCATGAATCTGAATATCCTGCCTTGTTGTAACGTGAACAACTCCACTGCCGTATGTCTTACTTAATTGAGCGATTCGTTCTAACTGATACGGTAAAACAAGCCCGGCACCGATACGTATACGAACCATATACTTACCGGCGGCCCTTTGCTCATAAACTCCCATAGGCACGCGATATGCTCGAAAGGCAACCGCGGAAGTTTGGCCCTGAAGAAATTTTTCAACCCGACTGCGATAGGCGAAAGAGTCTTCTTTGACGCTTTCCGGAATACGCAAAATTGGCTGTTTGACTGAATCCATTTTCACTCACTCACTAAGATTCTAATCGTTCCATATCTGTTTGTTTAGCTGCCATTGGTTTGCGATTTCTTAAACCCTTGGCATTAGAACATAAACCGAGTTCCGACAATTATCCCTGTTCCCCGCTTGAGCTGAGAACCTTTTTGGTCTTGCCATGCGGGGATCTGAATTAGAGCCTCCAGAATAAACGACGAGATGGTGANNGCGGCCATACAATCGATCCGGTGCGATATTCTTATAGGACAGCTCCAATACAGGTGCCAAAGAGACGCGTGCCTTTTCTCCAAAACTAAACTGATGTGCCAAAGCCCAATCCAAAGATAGTTCATTACCCGGATTTATGTCACCGCTGCCTCTGTCAGCAAAACCATTCAATGTATATGCTACGTTAAAGTCCATTGCCCAGGGTCCCCTCCGCCACGAGGTGTACAGCCCGGGTTGCAGGTCCCAGGTTTCCGACGTAAAGGAATCGGCCCCTGTGGGCAATTCCAATCCGAGAGTTGAAGCAATCCCGAAAGTGTAGTCGGGTGTGTTGCGTCGGTATAGTTTGTACTTGCCGAGAATGAACAAGTCACCAAGACCAGTATTTCTACTACTGGATCCAGCCATAGATGTTTCTTGATTCATTACTGTCTGTCTTAACATTAATGTCAAGTCCGGCCGAAGTCCGTATGCCAAAACGGCTGGAAAAGTATAGGTACTCATTTTTCGATCCATTGGTGTAGGATCCTCTTTACGTCGCATATAACGCATTTGTGTTCGAAAAATCCAGCGGTCCTCTGCTGGTGTAAGTCCGGCGTCAACGCTGATTCCTGCTGCGTTTGCACTTGCTGGAATCAAGGCAAACATGACCATTGCAGCAAAGCTCATCAGTAATAATCTTCTCACTTGTGAATTTCCTTGTTAGGTTACTTGATTCGTTTGCCAGCCGTGAAATTAGCACGTCGGATTGCATCGTAGATATCTTCATCATTCAATTCGGCCCCTGGTCGTACTCTGACCACCAGTCGTTTTTCTCTCCAGTTGGCTTCCGCTTGTTGAACGGACGGGATTTTTTTCACAAGTTTTTCCACACCTCCATGACAACCAGGGCAGTCCATCCCGAACACTTCGTACACTCGAGTTTCGGAATCTCCCGCAGATTCTACACTCACATCCGAATTTGGGCTGGTGCAGCCAGTTCCACAAACTAACAAAGCGGAAAGAACTAAAACCCAAAATCTATACCGTATCATATCATTGTCTCCATCTTTAATTTTGCCGGCGTTGCTGTTATAAAAATATCTTTCATCTCGAATACTCTCACTTGCGGTTTATGGGTAGCAACTTGGAGTACCATATGCATAAACCATACTCAAAACAGGCGAACGTGAAATGCCTCCGGGATTAACACCCGGCTGACCTTCGGGAATAGAAACGCCCAGTTCTGAAAAATACTCTTCCCAGGCGACAAGAGTCTTCCCTGTATCCGGATTCTTAAATGTCATCGGCTGTAATACAAATACGGGGCTATTGCCATTGGCCCGCAAGAATATTTCGTATATCAGTTCTGAGCAGTAGTAGGCCTCATTGTCAACAGCGAATACCTTGTCATAAGGCTTTCCTTTTAGAAAAAAAGCTTCCTTAAGTGCGGAAGATATGAGATGACAATGAGGTTCCTTTAGACGTCCTGCCACAACTTTAGGACAGTGTCGGGCGTCAAAACTACGGTCGAGAAAAGTCTGTAATGGTGTAACCTCCACGCCACTCGACACAGCTTCAATCACAACTAAATTACCACCGTTGTCTCTTGCAACAACACCAACATGTGAAAAATTCGCTCCTTGGAATCCGGTTGTAACTTTTTCTATAGCATCACAAAGAGGCCCACAATCGAGATCCTGAAAGAGTAGATCTCCCGGCTGAAGTGCAAAACTACTATCCTGCCCAAAATCTGTTTGGCTGCATCCGAAAACAACCATGCCAATTGAAGACAGCAATAAAGTCCATTTAATAGAACGCATAACGTCTCCTGCTGTAGTTATCTACTGCTCTATAATCCTGACCGGCACTTCAGTTACGTTGCCATTTTTTATGAAAAAACCCTTAACAGCGGGACAACTTGAATCCTGGAGAGAAACTATTACATATGTTACGTCCGGCGTAAGTGACAGACGAATATCCTCCTGCGAAGGTCTGGCTGGCGTGGCTGGATGACTGTGGTATATGGCCAGCATTTCCAGGCCGGCTGAGCGAATATCCTTAGCCACCTTAAACTGTTCTGCTGGTTCCATCATAAAATGGGTATTACTTTTGTCAGCATTTATCATCTTGTAGAGCTTTTTGACTTTACTGTTGCTGCCGGCAAGAATCCCACAGGCCTCAATCGGCGCTTCAGCTTCGGCCTGTTTGAGTATCTGTTGAAAAATGTTATTTGGGATTTCTAAGTTCAACTTTCACAGTCCTTAATGTCGCACGCAATTTGCTCCTCGTCCTTGAGCTCCGTTATTAACGGGTTTTCGCCGCAGAGCGGACAGTCCGCCTTGCGCTTCAACCGCACTTTGCGAAACTCCGTTGTCAATGCGTTATATGTAAGCAGTGTGCCGGTCAATAACTCACCAATCCCCAGCAAATATTTTATCGCTTCTGTTGCCTGCAGCGACCCGATAACGCCCGCCAGCACACCAAGCACACCGGCCTGCGAACACGACGGCACTACATCCACAGGTGGCGGAGCATGAAAAATACAGCGATAGCAGGTTGTTTGGCCGGGCAGTACCGTTATTAACTGGCCGTCAAATCTGAGAATCCCAGCATGCGAAAATGCTATCTTCCCGAAATAGCAGGCGTCATTGACAAGGAATTTAGCGGGGAAATTATCTGTACCATCGATTACAAAATCATATCCGCGAATGACGTCTCTGATATTATCGGCTTTTAACCGTTGATGGTAGGTTTTGACTTTAACATCGGGATTTATTGCCCGTATCTTGTCTTGGGCAGAGGCAACTTTTTCCACTCCCAAGTCATCGGTGTGATGAATTATCTGTCTTTGAAGATTCGTTAAGTCCACCTTGTCTGCGTCGACAATTCCAATTGTTCCGACCCCTGCCGCAGCTAAGTATAACGCTGCCGGTGCGCCCAAACCGCCGGCTCCGACAATTAATACCTTAGATGAAAGTAACTTCTCCTGCCCGGTACCGCCGACCTGTTCGAGTATTATATGTCGGCTATAGCGCTGTATTTGTTGCTCCGTTAATTCCACTTCCGCCTCCCATAAAATAGAGGAACTCCACCTTGTCGTTATCCTCGAGGGCTGTGCTTTCGAACTGGGCTCTTCTTAGAATCTGGCCGTTAAGCTCAACCGATACCATCTCCGGCATCTTTACCTTTTGTTGAACTAAAAGCTCGCCCACTGTCAAACCGTCACTAAAATCAGTCTCTTTACCATTTATGATAAGTTTCATTTCTACTCCTCGAAAGCTTTTTTTATCGCCTGTTCAAAATCGTTCCTGATATCCTCGAAGTCTTCTATACCTGCTGAAATTCTAATCATGTCCTCGGTAACCCCCATTTGTTTCTGCTGGTTAACCGAAAACTCATGAAAGATCGTGGACGAAGGGTGTATCACTAAGGTCTTGGCATCACCCAGATTCGCCAGATTCTTTACCAGTTTTAGTGAATCAACAAATCTAAAAGCCCGTTGCTTATCACCAAGGCCGAACGTCAGCAATCCTCCTCCACGACCATCAAAAAACTCAACAACCCTGCTACAAAATTTGCTGTCCGGCAGACCCGGATAGTCTACCCAACGAACTTTTGGGTGGTCTCGCAGGTATTGGGCCAATTTGTCGGCATTTTCACAGTGTTTAACCATTCTGCCAGCAAGGGTTTCCAGACCTTGCAACATTAAAAAAGAATTCATCGGTGCGGGACAACCGCCAAGGTCGCGGTAGACCAAATTACGCAGATGAGCAAGAAAGGCTAATTGGCCGAATCTTTTGGATAACTGCCTTATATCATCAAACGGCCCTGCTCTCCAATCGTAGTTTCCGGTGTCGATTATTGCCCCGCCAATTGCAGTGCCGTGGCCGTTGATAAACTTGGAAGTCGAATGAACGACAATATCAGCGCCAAACTCTCCGGGCTTGAAAAGAACCGGCGTTGTAACGGTGTTATCGACAACGAAAGGTATGTTGGCCTGGTGGGCAATTTCAGCAATAGCCGGTATGTCAGGCACATCCATTCGAGGATTGCCGATGGTCTCGACAAAAATAAGCTTTGTCCTGTTATTGATGGTTTTGGCGAATTGTTCCGTGTCTGCGGCATCAACTAAATTGGTTTTTACGCCGAACCGTCCCAGCGTATTCTCGAACAGAGATACCGTCCCGCCAAAAATACCTGCTGCAGCGATTATTACATCGCCGGCCCTGACCAGGCCCATCACGACGGATGCTATAGCCGCCATCCCACTGGCCGTTGCGATGCAACCGATTCCACCTTCGAGCTCTGTAAGCCTCGCTTCAAGAGCGGCGGTCGTAGGATTTGCAATCCGCGTATAGATATATCCGGGCGCTTTTCCATCAAAAACATCGGCGAGCTCTTGCGCAGTTTTGTAGGCGTACGAAACCGTCTGATTGATTGGTACTGCAGTTGCGCCGCTGGAGCTGTCACCAGCAAAACCGCCATGAATAGCCATTGTATCGGTCTTCATCAAAATTCCCCTTTTATTGGTAAAAACACATGCTATCGGTCAAATCTGGTAGTCGAGCAGAGGTTTTGTATGAATGCCGCACTCACCGCCGCATTTACTCGTCCCTATCCATCGGCCTGCCCGTTCATCCGCACCCTGGGCTATCTTCGTGCACGGCCAGCAGCCAAGCGACCTGTAGCCCTTGGCATACAGAGGATTAACGCGCACCCTATTTAAGGCCAGATACTGCCAAACCTCCCGCTCATACCAAATAAGAATGGGATTGAGTTTAATCAGGCCTTTGTCCAGCTCCTGTATCTCTTTGAAGTTCGTGCGCGTTCTGCCCTCGGTGCAGCGAAGGCCCGTAACCCAGCAGCCAACGTCCATCTCTTTGACGGCTTGTCGCGTCGGCTTGACTTTAAGGATGTCACAGCACTTGTCTGGGTCGGTCTCATAGAGCTTCTCGGGAATTTCTTCATCGTTGCTGAACACCCGCAGCTCCGGATATCTTGATACCTCCTCGGCCATAAACTGCTTGGTCTCCGGCGGCTTGAATCTTGTTGTTACGATGAAACCGCGAATCCTCGGGCTTACACGTTTGGCAAGGTGCCAGACAGCGCCGGAATCTTTGCCAAGACTATTGGCAACCACAAGTCGATCACCGAATTGCTTGTAAGCTTGGTCAATCAGCCCCAGTGAACGCTCGACCTTCTCAGCAAAATTCAGTCTCTCAACAAGTTCTGCAACATTTTCTGCAACTTCTTCGGTCAACATAATCTTAAATCTCCATGCAACTTAAACAACGCAAATTACTATATTTCATATTCCGGCGGTTTTACTTTGCCGAAACTGACCCGGTTCCATACCCGTTCGTGGGCGTAAAATGCCCCTATCTTAACTACCGTATCCAATAGGCCGATTTGTGCTGCCAACTCAAGTTTCTGCGCAGCGGCCAACTCAAGTCTCTGGGCAAGAATCCAGGCGACTGCAAAAGTCACTATAGTGCCGCCTGTACGCCATGTTATGGCCTTGGCTATGCTTCTGTAATGTGATTCCATATTTTTTCATACTCAAATTGGAACTATTACCATCGAAATACTGGGAATATTTTATAAAAAATATATTATTTATAAGGCCACTCCGCTTTTACTTAAATACTGTAATCGGGAACGCATGTTCCTCTCTTGGCTCTTTCAGATTCGACCAGCTCGGCAAAGGTCTTTCTGTTACAAGCTTCGGATATCGCAGTATTAACCTCTCGCCATAGTTGTGTAAACGCATCATCTCCAAAAAATGCTGCATTTCTATTTGTTTTTCCTATGTCATCTGGAGCTACTGAAATCGGGCCTTGGATATGTTCAATGACATCTCCGACCGTAAGGTCTTTAGCATCCCGGGCCAGCATATAGCCACCACCGTTTCCTCGCCGTGAATCAACAAAACCCGCATGTCTCAGTTCATTCAGGATCACCTCCAAAAACCGGGGCGGTATGTTTTGAGCACCAGCAAGTTCGTGTATTTTCACCGGCTGACCGGGTTCTCGCAATGCAAGCTCAAAAATCGCCCGAAGAGCATATCGGCATTTCTTAGATATTCGCATTAGTAATTCATTCTCAATTATCTCAATCGGAATTATAATATACGAAGTTTGTGCCTCATTGTCAATACTTTTTTGAAAAAATTTGAAAATTTCTTGCTTAGATTATTCTGCGACATTTCATTTACTGGGTGGCAGCCTCAAGCGAGTCCCGAAAAATTGGGACGAGCTTGGGGATGGCTTGAAGCCTTGAAATTCATAAGTGGTTGCAAACAAAAAGACTTGCGCTCGCTCAGCCGAAGGGTCGCCAAGCTCTATCTCCATAAGGAGTTGGGCAATCTCACAGCAAATAGTTGGACGAACGCTTACACAAGGCCTGAGAGACATTTTTCCTGTATTCTTGGCAATGCGAGCAGGGGCTATATGGAAAATCACTGCAATTGGCTCGATTCGCAACCAGCAAGCTTAGGATGCTCGGGTGGCTTGAGCAAGCCTTCTAATTGACTCCCAAAGAGTGTGACTGCATCTGGTGGTGCTCTCTTTAGAATCAAAAGTGGTGCCTAATGTAAATGCTCTGTGGCCAACAGAGCAGCAAGCCCCCCACAAACAGCCACAAGTAGAAGTTAGTCTGAGATAGGGGAAAAGCCTCCGGTGGGTAATAATTCTACCTGCCTGCTTGTATCCAGGCCGATTTCAGTATCTGTCAAATACACCCGAGATCTGGCGCAACGATGCTTGTATGTCCGGTTTTTGATTATTGGCCGTTATTCTCATTGTTAGGCTCAGATGATATCTCTTCAGCCTGCCGCACGATACTGTCAGCCAACTTTGCGGCCTCGGCTGGCCCATGCTTCTTGGCTACAACATTGACATTCTTGATTACGCAGTGCAGGAGCTTGTTAACGACACGGTTCACCATTGCCTCCATCACCTCTTTACATGAAGCTTCTTGTCTGACTCCAACAAAGAATCGCTTGAGCTCACTTTGACCTATTTCGGCAAATTTTTCTCTCATCTGGCCTATGAGGGGACCTATGTCTCTAACCTTAAACCAATCCGTAAATTCGATAACATTTTCATAGACTATCTGCATGCCTTTGGCGATGTCCTCTTCACGGGCCTTGCGATTCTGCTTGGCTACTTCAGAGAGTTCATCAATACTGTAGAGGTACACATTTTCTATTTCATTTACGGAGGGTTCAAAGTTTCGCGGTACCGCAATGTCGATAATCAGCAGTGCTCTGTCCCGCCGATTGTCCATTATCTTCTTGAACGAGTCTTTCTTGAAAAGATAATCTTGCGTTGCCGCTGAGGCTATTGCGACGTTAGCACCGGTTAGTTGCGTAACAAGTTCCTCCCAGTGTCGGGCCTCGATGCCATAGTGCTTGGCAACACTCAGACCACGTTCATACGACCTGTTAACAACCGTTATGGTTTCGCACCCGGCATGGAGCAGATACTGCACCAGCAGTTCGCCCATGTCGCCGGCTCCGATCACAACAACCTTAGCCGCCGAGATGTCAGCAAAAAGTTGCTTAGCTAACTCGACCGCAACGCTGGCAACGCTGACTCGTCCGCTCGAGATAGACGTATTCGTATGCACCTTTTTACTAACAGCAAACGCGCAGTGAAACAGGCGATTTAGCACCTTTCCCGTGCTCTTTGCGGTACAAGCGAGTTTGTAACTTTCTTTAACTTGCCCGATTATCTGTGCCTCGCCCACTACCATGCTGTCCAGACTCGAGGCAACCGTCAACAAATGTCTAACTGCGTTCTCCTCATCGTGAACATACAGGAAATCTTTAAAGTCCTCCAGCGCAACATTGTGAAACTTCGATAGGAATTTAGCTATGGTCTCGGCGACAGCTTCTCCCATATCCTCGTAGGCACTATATAATTCTACACGATTGCATGTTGATAGTAGCACGAACTCAGCTTCGCGAAATCGGTCTTTGAGCTGTCTTAGCGCTCTAATCGTGTCCGCAGCGTCAAAGGCCAACTTCTCACGAATCTCTATCGGAGCAGTTTTGTGGTTAAGTCCTAAAACTATAATATTCATTTCTACACTTAGCTCAACAGGAGCCCGACTAATAGCAGCTAAGCCGCAAAATCATGTTGAGTCGCGCCTAAAATAGTCACTCCCAAAATCGCAAATAGAACCAACAAAAATACCGCTAACGTCATGTATGCTCTCATTTTGCCCTTGAGCAATAGCATGCGGTTCGATACCAATATAATGCCCAGCAGAACCCAAGCGCCGATGATGCAGACAACTTTTCCGTCAACCAGCCATGTGGCGATCCCTGTTCCCAGCATCGATGCAAGTCCAAAGCCGCTCACCAGTCCGATTGTCAGCAGCACAAAACCGACCCTTACTCCGAGCAGGTTCATGCGTTCAAGCTTCTCAATGTTGGGCACTTTGCCCAGCACTTGCATCACTTCTTTTCGCTTGAGCCTGTCCCTGCCGAGCAGACTAAGAAATGCGCTCGCCGTCGCAAACGTTATCGATGCGCCGCCAAGAATCATCGCTATACCGTGAGCAATCGCCCATGGTGTGGCGGCCAGCGCCTCAGGCTCTTCAGCCGGCTTAGCGACAATCCCAGCCATCACAATTATTGCTAGGATTACCCATGCCATCACCGAACCGAACCACACCTGCTCGATAAAAATGCTAAAAAAAAGGTATATCAGACCAAATACAATAGTAAGAACAATCATGGACTCGAACAGGCCTGTCAGCGGGATTGCTTGTAGTGCAACGGCCCGGAATATCAATATTACAGCCTCAAGTGCTACCGCCAGCGAAATAAGAGGTGACAGAAAGCGTTTGTATTTCCGGCCGCCAGCCAGCAGCTGAAGAATACCGACTATGGCCGCTGCAAGATGGATATGCACCGCTGCAAGAAACACTATTATTTCCGGCATTGGCAATCCGAGCATCTTTATCCTTCTTTCTTTGTTATCTAGCAGCCACCGCCAGGTAACATACGTCGGTGGTATTTCCCTGAGCTTTTTTCCGTAACCAGCACATGGTAATCAGCGACACCGTATGCCTTACTCGTGTGCTCCATCATACACCGAACTTGTCGAGCACGCTCGCAGTGGACTATCGTATAAACGTTAGAATGCCAGTTTTCACGCCGTGATAAATTTGCCCTACTCGTTGGGCCCGCTGAGTCCAAGTAACGGCTCCAAATAGCCCCTTCGCGGCCAAAAAGGGCTCGATACAATAATTCTACCAGATTGGCCACAAGATTGCAAGGCGGATTCCTGTCTGATCGCTACGCCAAAGAGTTTGTAAGAGTTTGCTCAGCATTACTGACATGGCCCTTTACGGACAAGATTTTCTGATCGGAGGTGTTTCTTTATCCGGTGCGGATTCTTGAATCTTGGAGCGGTAGGACCGTGGCGGGACTGCAACCAAGCTAATTTTTCCCAAATCTGCGAATTTTTGTTGCGTTTTGGTGATAGAAGTGGTAGAATAGTAAAAATTTGCCTACGGAGCTCCATTGGAGAAAGGATAAGCAAATAAGTGTCGTATGGTAGCAGATGCCGTGCGGGACACCGTTGGGAATTACAGTATGCCTACGAATGTTGGCGTAGCGGCTGAGATAATGGACAGACCAAGTCAGTGTAGTCGAAAGACCCTGGTCGAGCAGATTCTCTGGCTGATAAAGATTAGATGGCTGGTTGTGCCAGGAATAGCGGTAGCGGGCGTGATGGGTAGTTATGTTTTTCCTGTGCTGACAGATGCCGCGCCGATCTATCTCTCCGCCGGGATACTTTTTCTTTTCAACGTTGGCTACTTTTGTGCAGCAACCAAGAAGGTTGCTGATGCTGGACCCAAAGACACAATTTTGGCAATGGTTCAAGCCGAAATTGATCTGGTCATTCTCACGGCCGTGCTTCATTTCTCAGGTGGCGTGGTTAATCCGTTTTTCCTCTTCTACATCTTTCAGGTAATCATAGCAACGATAATACTACCCAGAAATCTATCATTTGCAGTCGGATTGACTGCCATATTGTTATTTGGTCTGCTGGCCTTCAATGAACTGAACGAAGGTTCGTGGCTGGGATATTATCCCCTGCAACTTTCTGTTGTGGGCGGATTGTGGAGAAATCCAGTATATGCACTTAGTGCCTTTGTGGCATTCGTTTGCACGGTGGTGGCGGCGCAATACTTAACAAGGATGATAATCGTGCGAATGACTGGAAAGGAAGCCGAGGCGGCACGAAATAATGATGTGCTCAAAGCGGTTATCAGCGCAATGGCCGAAGGGCTGATATTCGTCACCTGTGACAGCAAGGTAGCAGTCTGCAACCCTGCGGCGAAGCTGTGGAAGAAAGATAGCGGCATCGACAAGAGTGAGAATTCATTCGATGATTTTCTGCCGGCTGTGGCAGAGCACATGAAAGGTCTTTTGAGCAGTGGTGATAAGGCGGCAGGTAGGGCTGCGGAGATCAAATTCAATACTAAGGGTTCAGAGCAGCGCTATATCGAGGCCAAGAGCTGCCCTGTGATCGGTATTGACGGACAGAAGTTAGGATACGTTATCGTCGGGCAGGACCTAACTGAGCACAAAAAGTTGGAAAAGGACCTGCTGGAGCGAACTGAAGAGGTCACTGAAATCAACGAGATGTTGAAGATGTCGCGAATAGAAATGGCACAGCGTGAGAAAATGGTTGCGATAGGTCAGATAGCTACCGGTATCGCTCACGAGATAGGCAATCCTCTTGCAAGTCTTTCTTCGGTGGTCCAGTATTTAGCCAGAAAACTGAGGACGCACGAAGAAAAGGAACATCTTTTAGTCATAGGATACCAGGTGAATCGTATTTCCAATATCTTGAAGCGCATGTTGAGCTTGTCGCGACCGGCCACAAGCGAGTATAAATGGACTGATGTCGACAGGTTAATAGATAACACGTTGTCACTTATCAATTTTGATAAACGTGCGCGGTCGGTTGCTATCAAGAATGTTTCCGGGGCGGAGTTACCGATGGTGTGGTTGAGTCCGCAGCATTTTGAACAAGTGCTTCTGAACATCTTCATAAACGCGCTGGATGCGATGAATGCCAAGGATAAGCAAGAACATATTCTTGAAATAACAAGGGAATTCAAGGACGAAATGATCGAGATTCGAGTCAGTGATACGGGCATTGGGATGAGCCCACAGGTTGCCAGGCGCGCTTTTGAGTCTTTCTTCACTACCAAGGAAATTGGCAAGGGCACCGGCCTTGGGCTTTTTATAAGCTATAATCTCGTTACCGAAATCGACGGCACCATCACGTTGGAGTCCGAGCTGGGCAAGGGAACCACCGTAATAATCCGGATCCCAATAAGGCCCAAGCAAGANNGATGCTTGTCAGTAACAAGATGCAAAGAAAAATGCTATGAAAGGGATAGTGAGCAATGGTGAGCGAAATATTGTTGGCAGATGATGAGGCAACTTTTAGAGAAACATTCACAAAACTTCTTCAGGAAGAAGGAATGGCAGTTACAGCCGTGGCCAATGGCACGGACGCAATAAAGGCTATTATTAAACAGCCCTATGCTGTGGCGATATTAGATGTCCAGATGCCGGGTGCAGATGGGATAAAGGTTCTGCGTGAGATAATGAGAGTGAGGCCCGAGACCCGTGTGGTCATGATAACAGCCTATGGTACGGTCGAGATGGCTGTTGACGCGGTCAAGCTGGGCGCATGTGATTATGTGATGAAGCCTGTAGTATTTGAGGATATCCTGATAAAGGTCCAGCAACATTTGCGGTATCTGGAGTTGCGAGAGGAAAACCAGGAGCTAAAACGCGAACTGAACGGCAGGTTTGATATTGACCAGATTATAGGCCAAGCTCCGGTAATGCAGCAGGTTTTTGACATGATTCGCAAGGTCGCTCCAACCAGGAGTAACGTGCTGATAACAGGAGAGAGCGGCACTGGCAAGGAATTGGTTGCTCACGCGATACATTCGTTAGGGTCGCAAAACGGAAGTCGTTTTATTGCAGTTAACTGTAGTGCGATACCTGAGAGCCTGCTTGAGAGCGAATTGTTTGGTCACAAGAAAGGGAGTTTCACTTCTGCTTTTGAAGATAAGAAGGGGCTCTTTGAGTGCGCGCGGGGCGGGACTTTGTTTTTGGACGAGATCGGTCACATGCCGATGAGTTGTCAGGTGAAACTGCTGCGAGCAGTGGAGCACAGGCAGATAATACCTGTAGGTTCTACGGAATCTGTCGACATTGACTTGCGACTGGTGGCTGCCACGAATAAAGACCTGGCTAAAGAAATCAAGGCGGGCTTGTTTCGAGAGGATCTGTATTACAGGATGAATGTTGTCGGTATCCATCTTCCCCCTCTGCGAGAGAGGAAAGAGGACATTCCACCGCTGGTTGAACATTTCATAAAGAAATATAACGCCGAGATGGGCAAGCATTGTAGGGGAGTGAGTGCTGACGTTATGCGGCTACTTATGAGTTATGAGTGGAAAGGCAATATAAGAGAGATGGAGAATGTAATTGAGCGGGCGGTGATATTTGCCGAAGATGACGTGATAAGAACTTCTGACATTGGATTGATAGGGTCCAAAGAAATACCGTTGAGCGAAGAACACGAAGACCTGCGGGCTGCTGTGACAGCTTACGAGAAACAACACATCTGCCGGGTGCTGAACAGGTATGATTGGAATAAAGTTGAAGCAGCGAAGGCCTTGGGTGTGGGTTTGTCCAGTTTGTACAGGAAAATTGATGAGCTGGAAATAAATATTGGCAAGTATAGGAAGAGAGGGTGAGCGGGATGAGTCTGAGCATTTGGAGATTTCTGCTATTATGGCCGGAGATGTGCAAAGTAAGCCGCATGGAGGCTGTTTCTCCATAAAGGTGGTATTTTCTGATGATCAGGGACAAGAATATGGATTTCCGCCAGGCAACATATTACAATATTAGTTTGAGATATTTGTCAGGTGAGGTTGTCTAATGAAGATAAGCCAAGCTACAGGTTATGCTTTGCACGCTATGATATATATGGTCAGGCATATTACGCAGTTGCCTGTCACAACCAGTACCATAGCTAAAGCGGAAGGGATTCCACCTGGATATCTGGCAAAGGTATTTCAACGGCTGGTAAAAGCGCAGCTTGTTAGGTCTGTAAGAGGCCGGAAGAGAGGATACGTTTTCGCCAAACCGCCAGAAGAAATCAACCTGCTCGAGCTATTTGAGGTCATTGAGGGCGGACCATTATTCGAAGATTGTTTATTGAGACACTGCGAATGCGGTGGAACACCAGAAAACTGCTATATCTACGCCCAGTGGGTCAGTACCACAAGGAAAATCAATCAGTTACTTGCAGAGATAACTGTGGCAACCGCTGCCTGGAACCATCCCCAGCATCGTTTTTACAGCTTGCCCGAATCACTTGAGACCGCAAAAAAGAAAGCGAAGACAAAGGCGGACATGTCAGAAATAGAACTTGTATAGTCCGTATTTTGAAGAGTCAAGAGTGCTGGGACATGGACTTCCAAACTACTGCCATTATTTGATCTGTCTTTCTACCTGTGCTGTCTCAGTCCAGCAGCGCAGCCAAAACATCACATCTTCCAAAGTGCGGAACATGTATCTATTTTACGCTTTTCCTTATGACGTTGCAGCCGCGCACAAAAAGGGTCGTGGAAAAAATAAGAAAAATTGCAAGATTCTCACAAGTGAGAATATAGGCGGATAAGCTGTTCAGACGACTCGGTAAACCGGGACCTTACTGATAGTCATCACTGCATGGATCATTTCGACACCTGGTTCACTTTAATCACGGCTCCCAACAGCAGGATTGGGCAGATTCTTGAGCGAGCCCCTCATACTTTGTCGCTTGAAAGTTGACAATTCCCTGATTCCCCTATGAAGTGAAACACCTGTTTGCGCTCAGCTTTCCTTTCAATGCCTTGCCCTGCCCTCATCAGCTGTTGCCTGTTCAATGAGGCGTCAAACTTGTTAGAAAAGGAGCATGGCTTATGCGCTTTCGTCAAAGTTTAAACTCAAACCTAAATTCTCACAATTGAGAAAAACATCAATTTTTATTGAGTGAATGGACCTCAGAAGTCAAGGTTAGCTTGAATGATAGGGTGTTTTGTGGTAAAATTATGACAATTAGACAATTGGGTAAGATGCTGATTAGAATGGCAGTTGGGAATTTGGGGACCTAATCGTCCTGGAGGAGGCTCTGAGCCTAACCAGGGCGAAAGGGCTGAGAATACCTAGTGAAACGATGGCATATGCTCTCAATCCGCTATGTGTTCGAATAGTAATCTCGTTGCAGCCAAGGTACAGAGTTCCAAGAAGACCATCTGATGATGGTTCAAAGGGGTGGAGAAAGGTCGTGAACCGCCGTAGGCCAGTGTAGTGTGCCTGGTGGCTTACGTGTCGTAATTCGTTAGGTTGTGTCAGGTTCCATGTGAACGGTATAGGAAAGCCTACGTCAGACAAGCGAGCAAATGCGATTCAGAGGTGGTTACAACATATTACTTAAGGGCAGACCCGACAGTGCAATAGAGGTGATGCCCGAGCCAAAGATTCTTTGTCTGCCTTTGCGCAGCAGACGTTTCACATTTAGTGAAATATGCGTTAAGGATGGCCAGAGCGTTAGTGGTGGTGATGTCCTGGCAAATGATCCTAATAACTATGCGGTTCCCCTGCTGGCACCCCGAGCTGGAACTGTTCGGTTAAAGGCAGTCGAGGACCATATAGTACTTGAAGATACTGCCCAACTTGAAGAGCACGCCGATATTGTTGGAGAGGAGCTGTCGCATATAGAGCAGGAGATGGGTGCAGCGGGCATCAAGCGGTATAAACTGTTGGTGCTTGGTGCCTGGCAGTTTTTCTGTGATGCGCACACTGGAGCGCTGCCCGATCCTCTTGGTACGCCACAAGCGATTATTGTTTCCACTGTAAGCCTCGAGCCTTTTGTGGCCAGAGGAGATGTGCAGCTTCACAAGAGGCTTTTGAACTTCACCAGGGGTTTGGAACAGTTGCAATCTCTTTTGGAATATCAGCCTATTTACTTGGTAATGCCGGATATCAAATCTGAATTTGCGAATCTTATACGCAATCATATACGGGGGCGTGCGTGGGTGAAAGTGGTCGAGATACCTCTTATGTATCCGTATGACGATTTTGCAATTCTTGCACGGGGACTCGGCCTTAAGCCCAATGAAGTACCTGTCTGGGCGGTTCGAACCGAGGGAGTCTTGGCGGTTGACCGGGCTCTGACACTGACAAAACCTTGCACGGTCAGGATAATTTCAATTGGTGGGATAGGCGTCAATTCTCCCACTCATATCAAAGTTGTGCCAGGATACCCGATAGAAAAAATCAAAGACAAGTATGTGTTCGAGCCGGCTGCGCGAATGATCAATGGCGGCATACTTACCGGTGAGATATTAGGAACAAAGACGTTGGGGATTGATACAGAGTGCAGAGGGATAACGATTCTTCCTGAACTGAAAGATAGAGAATTCCTTAGATTCATCAGGCCGGGTTGGGATCGGAATTGCTACGCCGAGTGTTTCTTAGGTTCGCTAAGAGCAAAGTTCCGCGAGCGACTCACCACAGGGATATGCGGCGAGGCTCGGCCGTGCATATCCTGTAATTTTTGTGAAGAAGTGTGCCCTGCTAACATTACGCCACATTTAATCCACAAGTATCTCTATAGAGGTTTGATTGAAGAGGCTGAGCAAGCTCGGGTGGATCTTTGTGTGGAATGTGGGCTGTGCTCCTTTGTGTGCCCTTCGAAGATTGACTTGAGAAAACAGATCAACGACGCGAAGATGCTTATTGCAGAGGAGAAGGAAGAGATACGTCGGGAACGGTTCCGTCAGGAAGAAGCACGCAAACAAGCGGTTAAGGAGAATAGCGGGTGAAATTGTTGCTGAAGGTTTTTGAAGCGGTTCGCCCCACTTTCGAGGAAGGCGGTAGGCTGACAGTTTGCAAGCCTGTTTACGAGGCGATGGAGAATTTCTTCTTTGCACCCTCGGCAACGACGACGATGGCCCCTCATGTTCGCGATCCGCTGGACGTCAAGCGTTTTATGACAATGGTTATTTTAGCCGTTGCTCCATCGATATTGGCGGCTTTCTACTTTTTTGGGCTGCGGCTTGTGGCGATGATAGTGGTTTCGTATGCTGCCGGCGGCGCCGTTGAAGTAATCTTCGCCATTGTGCGCAAAGAGAACATTAATGAAGGGTTTCTGGTTACCGGAATGCTCTTCCCGCTGATTCTCCCGCCGACATTGCCGCCTTGGCTGGTTGGGCTTGGCGTGGCGTTCGGCGTGTTTATCGGCAAAGAGTTGTTTGGGGGAACGGGGCGCAATGTATTCAACCCTGCTCTCGTTGGGCGATGCTTTTTGGCCCTTGCCTATCCGGCCAAGATGTCCGCCAACTGGCTAAAGCCCAGTCACGACCTGGCAGGCCGACTGTTCTCGTACGTCGATGCTTCGAATATTGACGCTCTGAGCTCAGCAACTCCGCTGGTCCTGGCCAAACAGGGACCGGAACACCTGGAGTCTCTTTCGCACCTGTTATTCGGGAGTGTTTCTGGTAGTGCCGGAGAGACCTCGGCTATAGCGATAATTCTCGGCGGTGTTTTTCTGCTGCTTACACGGGTCGCCAATTGGCGCACGGTTGCAAGCATCCTCGGCTCATTTGTATTACTGGCTGGTGCACTTCACCACGTGCAGCCTGAAAGATTCGGGCCGGCCCTGTGGCATTTGTTCGCGGGAGGCCTGCTTTTTGGCGCGTTCTTTATGGCCACAGACCCGGTTACGAGCCCCACAACCAATGCCGCCAAATGGCTCTACGGCATAATAATAGGGACTACCACAGTCCTGATACGCAATTTTACCGGATATGTCGAGGGTGTTACGTTTGCCATTCTACTGGGCAATATTACTGCTCCGATTCTTGATGAGATTGTCTTCAAGTTTCGTTTTAGGAGGTTGGCAAGTGAAGGATAACGTATACATGCTTTACTATTCAGGGGTTCTCGGCACGGTTTGCGCCTTGCTTCTGACTGCTGTTGCCAGTTTTACAGCACCTTACAAAGAAGCAAACATTGATGCCGAGAGGAATCGCAATATCCTGAATGTGCTGCAGGTTCCGTATCCAGCGGAAGCGTCGTCGCGACAATTAGTGAAGATCTTTGAAGACAATGTTCGTTTGGAGCAATTGGGTAAGCTTAAGGTATACAGATATGTTCCACCAGGAGATTATGATAATGAAGAAACAGTCGCTGTTGGTTTTGAGGGGCCCGGATTGTGGGGACCCATAAAAGGATTCCTTGCTCTTGGTCAAGATATGAAGACGATCCGGGGCATAACGTTTTACGAGCAGGAAGAGACCCCCGGCCTTGGCGGCGAGATTGCTTCAACTTGGTTTCAAGAGCAGTTTGTGGGCAAATCAATAGTAGATGAGGCTGGAAATGTCGGCATCGTCATCCGAAGCAGAAGCGAGAAGCCTAAACCCAATGAAGTGGATGCGATAACCGGTGCAACCATGACCTGCAACAAAGTCGAAGCAATACTCAATGCGGTAATTAAGGACATCGTCAAGGAGAAAGCTAACAATGGGCAATAACAAGCAGCCAACCTGTCTATCCTGTGGAACCAAAGGGCTTTGTGGCGGCAGAGGCCTACTTACACTGAAGGATGGGATTTGGACAACCAATCCCCTGGCGATTCAGATATTGGGTATCTGCTCTGCGCTGGCGGTGACAAATCGGTTGGAAAACTCACTTGTCATGGGTGCTGCGCTTATCTTCGTCTGTGTGGGCTCGAATCTGCTTGTTTCGTTATTGCGAAAGTATACACCGCATCGAATACGTATGATCGCCGAAGTTGCCATTATAGCAACGTTTGTGATATTGTTTGATCAGTTTCTTAAGGCCTTTTACTGGGATATGTCAAGACAGCTCGGCCCTTACGTCGGCCTAATAATAACCAACTGTATCGTTATGGGTCGAGCTGAAGCCTTCGCTCTGCAAAACCCGCCTGTTTTGTCCATTGTCGACGGCGTGGCAAACGGTCTTGGCTACGCAGCCGTATTGGCGATCATCGGCTTTTTCAGGGAGCTGCTGGGTACCGGAGAGATCTTTGGGTACCAGGTGTTTGGCGCCGAGTGGTATACACCCAACCAACTAATGATTCTGGCACCCGGTGCCTTTTTTGTGCTCGGCATCGTAGTCGGAATTTTCAATTGGATTAAAAGTCCCCAGGCTGAGGAGAAGAAATGATGAGTGAGACATCGGCATTCGTGATATTTATAGCGGCCATATTTACAAATAACATATTGCTGACCAATTTCCTGGGTATGTGTTCGTTTATCGCCTGCTCGGGCCAAATAAAGACATCCCTCGGCCTGGGCACCGCCGTAACTTTCGTGATGATTATGACAACAATGTTGAATTACGTAATCTATCATTTTGTTTTGGTGCCTTTCGGCCTCATACATTTGCAGTTTATCACCTTCATAGCGGTTATTGCGGCCTTCGTGCAACTGGTCGAAATGTTTGTCGAGCGATTCAGCCCGCGGCTATATTTTACATTAGGGATATTCCTGCCTTTGATAACAGTCAACTGCTCTATTCTCGGCGCCTCTTTATTTATGATCATCCGAAAATACAGTTTTATGCAGGCCATCGGCTTTGGTCTCGGTGCAGGCATCGGCTGGGCCGTGGCAATTGTGCTGTTAGCCGGTCTGAGACAGAAGATGCGATACAGCAATATTCCGGAGCCGTTCCAAGGTGTCCCGATAGCAATGGTCGTCACTGGTGTGCTTGCTATGGCGTTTATGGGCTTTGCGGGAATGGTGTCAATCCAATAGGAGTACCGAATGGTTTATTTGTGGTCTGTATTGTCTTTTGCAGGTTTGGCAATGGCGTTGGCGGCGCTGTTAATGATTGCCGAACGCTTTTTAATAAATTACGGCATTTGCAAGCTTAATATTAACGCCGGCGAAAAACCGCTCGAAGTTAATGGTGGTCAGACGTTGCTGGCCACTCTCTATGCGAATGAGATTTTTATACCGTCTGCGTGTGGAGGGAAAGGTTCGTGCGGACACTGCAAGATCACCGTCTCAAGCGGCGGTGGGCCTGTGCTGCCCACCGAAACGCCGTACCTGACCCGTAAAGAGATTCGCGCGTACGCTCGCTTGGCCTGCCAAGTCAAAATTCGGGAGGACATTTACGTCCGGATACCGGCAGATTATTTGAATGTCAGGATGTTCACTGCTACGGTAGAGAGTTCTGTCGACCTGACATACGACATAAACGAGGTACGCTTGCGTCTTGACGATCCTCCCGAGATTTCCCACCGGCCCGGCCAGTATGTCCAGGTTCAGGCCCCATCTCCCGAGGGTCCGGTCTTCCGGGCCTACTCAATCAGCTCGCCTGTATATGAACCAAACATAGTCCAGCTTGTTGTCAGGTTGGTTCCGGGGGGGATTGGTTCCACCTATCTGCACAACGTAAAGCCCGGAGATACCGTCAATTTCACAGGTCCTTATGGTGAGTTCTGGCTTAACGAGGACCCATCAGTCGAGATTGTATGCGTCGGCGGAGGCTGCGGAATGGCGCCTATGAGGAACATTATCTATACTCTTTATGACCGATGGCCGGACCGCTCGTGCTGGCTGTTCTTCGGATGTCGAACCACGCGCGATATCTTTTACCTTGATGAGTTCGAAGAGTTGGCGAAAGGCCACTCCAATTTTCATGTGATCTACGCGCTGTCAGACAAACTTGGAAAAGACGAGAAATGGGACGGAGAGACAGGCTTCATTCATCTTGCGGTAGATAAGTACCTGGAACCTGGGATACGACGCCAGGCATTCCTTTGCGGGCCACCTCCTATGATTGAAGCGGTTACAAGAGTCCTTAAGGAAAAAGGTATACATTCGGATGACGTATTTTATGACGAATTCTAAAGAAAATTTGACGGCTGGACTTGAGAATTCAGATTACAAAAAAAAGCCTTTGTTATCCGGCTGATTATATTAATCAAAGAACATTTTTGAAATTTTAGGAGATGAATTATGGAAAACGCAAAGATTTTGGTTGTGGATGATGACCTCGACTTTACCAAAGCAATTAAGGTAGTTTTGGAAAGTGAACGGTATACCGTGGTCACAGCCGCCAACAGAACAGAAGGTATGGAAAAAATCAGGATTGACAAACCGGATTTAGTTATGCTGGACGTAATGATGTCCACCTGGCAGGACGGCTTTGAAATGTCCAGAGAACTAAAGAAAGATCCTCGGTGCAAAGATATACCTATCCTTATACTAACAGCGGTCAAGGGCAGAACCGGCATAGGTTTCAAATCTACTGCTGGGGATCCTGTCTGGCTGCCGGTGGATGGGTTCTTGGACAAACCCGTGGAACCGCAAATTTTGCTGGCCGAGGTCGAAAAACTTCTGTCAAAAAAAGCTTAAGATGGAACCGGTACCTAAAAATATCAGACTCGTCAAAAGAGCTTACTGGCTGATTAAACTCAGGTGGATAGCCATAGTATGTGTCGTTATCGGCACCTATGTTTCCAGCAATGTTTTAGCCATAACCCTGGAGGATTTTGCGCTCTATGGTATTGCGACACTGCTTACCCTCTACAACACGACCGTGCTGTTACTGCTAAATCGGCTTGCAAAAGGTAATAAGGAGGTACCCTGTACAGCGGTAAAGACAATAATTAACGTCCAAATATCCGCTGACTTATTGATTTTAACGGTTCTGCTGCATTTCTCCGGCGGGATTGAAAACCCGTTTGTTTTTTACTTCACATTTCACATGATTATTGCAAGCATTTTGCTTTCTACACGAGAGAGCTATTTGCAAGCCACATTTGCCGTTTTGCTTTTCGGTCTGCTGGTATTGCTTGAATATAGGCAGCTTATACCGCACTATTGCCTGACGGGATTTGTGTCCCATTGCTTACACAGAGATGGTCTCTATGTTCTTGGCACTTACTTTGTTTTCACAACCGCATTGTATCTGGCGGTTTACATGGCCAGTTACATTGCCGTAAGGCTCAGGCAGGCCGAGCAGGCCTACAGACAAGCCAACGCATCGCTTCAAGAAAAAGACCGCATAAAGGACGAGTATGTTTCACGCGTAACTCATGATATCAAGAGCCACCTCACAACAATACAGAGCTGCCTCGGCGTGGTCGTGAATAAAACGATTGGCCCACTTGGCGACCAGCAGGCAGACTTTATCGGCCGGGCGCACCGGCGAGTCATCAAACTCACCGACTTTGTGAGGACACTGTTAAGGCTGACAGAAATGCGACTGAGCGACGAGTTAGAAATGGGTGTTTTCTCACTGAGAGATACCATATCCAATGCTGTTGCTGCTGTGAAAACTAAAGCCGAAGGCAAATCGATAAGCTTGAATTGCGATATCGAGCCGTCCGTGGATAGAGTTTTTGGCAACCCGTTTTCTATTGAGGAAGTGGCCACAAATTTGCTGCTTAACGCGATAAAATATACACCGGAAAATGGAAGAGTCACGGTAAGCGTCAAAAACGAAAACGATTTTGCAGTTGTTGAAATTGCAGACACAGGTATTGGCATACCGGCGAATCAACTTGGCAAGGTATTTCAGGAGTTCTTCAGAGCAAGCAATGCTCGAGAGGTTGAACGAGACGGTACCGGTTTGGGACTATCGATAGCAAAGTATGTAGTGGAGAGACATAATGGCAAAATATGGGTCGAGAGCGAGGAAAATAATGGGACCAAGTTTTGGTTCACATTGCCAAAAGGAACTTAGCGATTCCAGGCTACATGACCCAACCGATAGAGCAAAACGATGATTTTTTGATAGACATAAGGATCATGGCGGGATATAATAAACCTATATCACTGTTAGTAAGTAAGCTAAAGCAGTTAAGCTTGAAGGTGCAGATCTTATTATTTGCTGCGATAGCGATGGCTTTTGCTTCAGGTCTGATTGTGGTATCTGAGCAGCCGGGCTTCTGCAATTCTTGTCACATTATGAACACGTATTACGATACCTGGAAGGTATCATCCCACGGCGAGGTAAACTGCCTTGATTGTCATCTCCAGCCTGGGTTTGTCGGTCATGTAAAGGGTAAGATAAACGGTCTGGCCCAAGCGGTTGATTGTATAGTCGGCAGAGTTGGCACAAAGCCAAATGCTGCGGTTGAAGATATATCCTGTCTGAGATCAGAATGTCATAGTACCCAGGAGCTTATGTCAGGTAATGTTGAATACAAAGGTATTAAGTTCACTCACAAGAACCACATTGCAAAGGTAGTTGACGGTATAAGAATCTCGTGTTGCACCTGCCATAGCCACTTCGAAGGAGATGAACACTTCAGTGTAAACAATAATGTATGTTTCACGTGCCATTTCCTTAAAGATAATAAAAGTGACAAACGGCTGATGCAGACCAGTTGTCACGATTGCCATGAGGTACCAGATAGGGTCATCAAACGTGGATTGGTGACAATTAACCATGCTGAGTTTGTTTCGTACAAAGCAAGCTGTGAAGATTCTTGTCATAAGAAAGAAATCGAGAAGACAAGTGAGGTGGCCGATAGTGCATGTTTGAACTGCCATAGTTTCAGCAAAGATCAGCAGGCCGATAGCACCGAACTTCATCAGACCCACACTAATTATGAAAAGGTGGAGTGCTTTGCATGCCATGGAAAGGTATCGCATGGCCAAACACAGGTTTCATCAATTTCGGCCATGATGGATTGTCAGAACTGTCACAGCGAGACTCATCAAGCACAGCGCAGTATCTATATGACTGGTCACCCAATGCAGGACGAAAGGACGCAGCGGGTTCTAAGTCCCATGTTTCTCACGCACGTGGAATGCACCGGTTGTCATATCGAGCAGGTGCGAAGAAAATCTGGAACGTTGGATAGTTTTGGAAAAGTCGCTAAAGCGGTTCCTCGGGCGTGTGACAGGTGCCACGAGAAAGGAACGGGTCAACAATATATACCTTTCTGGAAGGGGAAAATCAAAGCATTGTATGAGAAAATAAACGATGAAGTTGATAGTCTTGAGGAGCGCAGACAGCACGAAACAGATGAGCAACTCGCGCAAAAGTTTGAAAGCAGAGTCAAGCAAGCCCGGGCAATTCTTGAGTTGGTAGCATCTGATGGAAGCTGGGGCGTTCATAATTTCAAATATACTGAAGCAATGCTTCTCAAAGCAGACAAAATAATATCTGAGGTACAGTAGAGTTGATGATAAGAACACATAATAATACTGTACGTTCAAGAACTGTTGAACTTACTGTCGTGGCAATCGTTGCTGTGTCAGCATTGACTAACCAATCTTTGGCTATGCCAGCCGGACCACACCACTGGTTTTTGGCGGGGCCGTGGGAGCTTGTGGTTAAGATGGGTTTAGAAGGAGAAGGGCTGCGTTTTCCACTGACTGTTTCCGACGAGAACAAGCCTCACAAATTTGACACTATTTTGCCGGTTACAGGAACACCAATGCAGGTTCGGCTCGAAAAATATATCCCAGATCTGAAGTGGGAAACCACTGCAGTCAAACATCGTGGTGGAGGGATTGTTGCAAAATTAGCAATCAAAGGTAACGACCTGGAACAGGAGCTCTGGCTCAGCCCAGGCGACCCAACCAGGCAATCGGTCTCTTCCAGTATCGGAAGTGTTGCTATAAGACAACTTCATGACCGAAATACCGCTGAGAAACTACTGCGAGGATTAGTCCACCCCAGGGCCGTTGGCATTCTATCGGTCTGGCCCGAGGATTCTAATTCACCACTCGAGTATGTGGCTAATCTGGGAGGAACAATAACTATACCCAAGTCCAAATATAAGTTAACTATCCTGGAGTATATGCCGCACTATTCGGTCGATATCGGGACAAAAAAGGTGTTCAATCAATCCGAAAAGCCAATTAATCCTGCTGTCAAAGTAGCCATCGACGACGGCGAAGGAACTTTTGAACAATGGCTTTGGGCGAAATTTCCATCATCTCCACATAAAGAAACAAAGCTTCCCTTGCGTGTGAGGTTTACAGATTTTGACCTCCGCAGCGCAAAAGGAAAACATATTCTTGTGGTGGCACGTGGATATGAGCCGTGGTTACTCTTGTCTAAGAATGGGAAAAAACGGGTGGAAAAAGCTGTGCTTGGTCACTCCTATCCTTTTGCAAACGAGCAGTACTCTTTCAGCATCGAAAAGATTATGGATGGGGCAATTATTAAGACCGAGTGGAACAACAACTCTGAGAGCTTGTTGCATCCTGCTATTATCGCAACGATTGAGCAAAATGGCACAGGTCACCAGACCGTCTTAGAGTTGAACAGACCGTTCCACCATAGAACAAAGTTTGGAACGCTGGTACTTCTTTATAGGCGTAGGCCCGGGGCTTTCAGAGCTGCTGATTAAACTAATATGCATATGGAACTTCTACTACAGGAAAACCCGATGAAACGAGTACATTATGAGCTTTAGTGAGGATTAAGGGGTGTGGCAATGTTAGAAAAAATTGACTGGTTGATAATTGTGTTAATTTGTGTGTTAATTTCCAATGGGCTCGCGGTGGAAAAACCAACTTCACCGCAAAAGACGTGTGTTACAGAAGAATGTCATGCGGACTACAGCAAGAAAGCTTATGTGCATGGACCGGTCGGTCTTGGTGATTGTAAATCGTGCCATAAGCCTCTGGATTCTAATAAGCATACCTATCAGTTTGCGCGGGAAGGAAAAGACCTTTGCGAATACTGCCATTTGGAGCAGACGGCAAAGAAGAACGTGCATGAGCCCTTGAAGACCGGCGATTGTGCACAATGCCATGATCCCCACAGCAGCGACAACAAGTTCTTGATCCTCGAAAAGACAGTTGCGGCTCTTTGCGAAAATTGCCATCAAACCGGCAAAGTGTTTGAATTCCCACATGGGCCGGTGGCGGTCGGAGAATGTACAGTTTGCCACGAGTCCCACGCCTCGGATTATAGTAATTTATTGACCGTCGATCCCTCCGAGCTTTGTTTTTCCTGCCATGTGGTGACAAAAGATGAGTTGACAAAATTTGAATTTGTTCATGAGCCAATGAAAGGAGACTGTGTTGGTTGCCATGATCCGCATAGCGCCCCTAACTCAAAGATGGTTAAAGATGTCGCACCCTTCCTTTGCTACACGTGTCACAAAGATATACAGAAAGTCGCCGAGAACTCCCACTATCAGCACAGCATTGTGGCTGATATTGACGGCTGTATGCACTGTCATACTCCACATGCTTCAACGGTGAAATTCCTGCTGAAGAAGGATGCGACAACTCTTTGCATGACCTGTCACGACAAGCCCCAGGGGATAAGCAAGGATGAGGTTCTGCCCGCTTTTACCGATGAGCTCAAAGACAAGAAATTTCTTCACGGCCCCGTTGCGGAGAATGACTGCAGCGGATGCCATGTTACTCACGGCAGTAAGTACTTCAGGCTTTTGGCGAAAAGTTATCCTCCGATATTCTATGCGCCGTTCTTGGAGGAGAACTATGAGCTATGTTTTAGCTGTCATGCAGAAAGTTTGGTGTGGACCGCTAAGACGGATAATCTTACGGACTTTAGAAATGGCAACATAAATCTTCACTTTTTGCATGTGAATAAAGAACGGCGTGGGCGGACGTGCCGGGCGTGTCATGCGACACATGCGAGCAACCAGCCCAAGCACATTCGCAAAAGTGTCCCCTATGGAATGTGGGAGCTGCCTATACAGTTCGAAAAGACTGCAACCGGAGGAAGTTGTAAGCCAGGCTGTCATTTACCTTTTGCCTATGACCGCCAATCACCGGTTGTGTATGAGAGACCGTAATCTACAAATACAAGGCTGGACTCAGAATGTAAGAAAAAGCTTTAGAAAAGGTAGGTTCATTATGCTGCCAGTACGAAAAGAGAGTCTGCTTGGGACTTTTGTCTTTGTTGCGCAGGCACTGCTCCTATTGGTTCCGAGCCAGGCCCAGTTACGAAAGATAAGAGTAGCCGATAGAATGCCGGAGTTTTCAGCGACCGACATAGACGGACACGAGTTCAATTACAGGCACGGTGGCGGGAGAGTGTTGATGGTTGTCTTTTTATCAGCAGGACAAGAACGCTCAAGCCGGGCAGCGGCGGATATCGAACGCATTGTGCTCGAGTTGGGTGCAAACGCCGAGAGTCTGCAGGTAGCAGCTGCGGTGAGCGACCCCAATGTTGGCGGTTATTTTCAGACCAAGGAAAAGGAATCGAGGGCAGTTTTTCACATACTCCTCGATACAGAATACAAGTTGTGGGGGAAATTCGGCATAATCGCTACCCCCACTGTGATAATCTCCGACACGAACGACACAGTCTTGTGGGTAAAAGCCGGCTACGGATATGATTTTACACCGGTCATACGAGCCCGGTTGAACCAGGCGCTGGGGATTGCTCAGCAGATTGACCCGGACGACGCAAGCCGCGTTAGGACTATAACGAACGCTACAGTTGCTGCCCGTATTAAGAGGCATTTGCAAATGGCAAAGATACTCCAACAGAAAGGCCGGCTCGAGTCGGCTATTGTTGAAGTGCGCAAAGCCCAAGAACTGGATCCAAATTCCGTTGAGGTGGTTCTGGAACTCGGCGAGCTTTGCTGTAGAGCTGGTCAAAGTAAGGCGGCTTTAGATGTAGTTAAGAAGGTCAAGGCCACTAAACAGCTCGACAGGGCAAGGCTGCTTCTAATATCCGGCTGGGCGAAACGCCAAATGGGCGAGCTTGATGCAGCCGAGAAGCTCTTGCTTGAAGCAACGACTCTGGACCCGAAATCCAGCCGGGCTTTTTTTGAATTGGGCAAGATTTATCAGGCCAGGGGGCAGACAGACAAAGCGATGATGTCATATTATAAGGCCCTGGCGCAGCTTTTTGGTGAAGCACAGGGGACTGAGACTTCTCATAAACAGCAGGAGCAATCGGTACATTGTCCCAGAAATGAGAATCCAAAAGGATATTTCCACATTACTCAGGAAAAAACAGAAACATATTGTAACCTTAACTCTTCGATAAACAGGGGCTTAGCAAGACTTTCCCTTCCAATGATTCAAACGTCGCAAATCAGGCACGCAAGTTGTAAGTGTCCGTTATGGAATGGAATGGGTGATGCATTCGCTGACTACATTCACCGAGCATCCTCTGTTTTATGAAAATCAGGCTTATCAGTACTGTTATGGCCTTTCACAGTGCTGGTAGCCGAGAGTAGATGTTAAAGCAAAGTTTTGGAGGAACGATTATGAAGTTAAGTTCTGCAAAAGTCGCTTTTTGCGTGGTTCTTATGGCTCTTATGGCACTATCTATCCCAACCTTAGTGATGGCTATAGCACACTCAGACCAATTTGGCTGCGATGGTTGCCATACGCCGCATAATGCAGAGGTCCTGCCAGGTGTGCCTTTGTGGAACGGCAGTGAGACAATGACTACATTTACAATGTACTCCAGTGCGACATTTCAGGGTGCTATCGACGGTCAGCCCAGTGGGGCTTCCAAGCTGTGCCTGAGCTGCCATGACGGCGCCAATCCCAGTTACAGCTGGATGGACCCGGCCAGTGCTTTTACCGCTGATGAGTTGACCGGTACGCATCCGATCTCATTTGTGTATGATTCAGCATTGGCTGCCCTAGACGGTGGTTTGAAAGATCCCTCGGCAGCCAGCACGCTTGGAAGAACTATTTCTGAAGACCTGCTGGATGCGGAGAGCAAGATGCAATGTAACAGTTGTCATGATGTCCACACCTCTGGTGTCGGCGAGAACCTGCTGCGGGGCTATAATTTTGGCCGCGAAGAAGTAAGGAACCCAGACGGTTCAACGAGAGAAGTGCACTATGGGCCCGAATTGTGCCGTATGTGCCACATGAAATAGACATGCACACTAAATCGTATATGAGGACCGGTCAATAACTGCAATCTCTTGACCCATGGAACTGCAATTTGGTCCGGGGAGTGGGGAGTATTGCGCTTCGGACTAAATTCTTACATAGTTTAGTCTGTCTTTCTGATATTGCCACTAAGCTGACATTCAATAAGAGTGGATTTACGGCCCGGAATCCCCAGATGCGGCCACGATGTAGAATGAATATGAATGGGTGCAGAATCCACCTAAGCAGAAGCCAAATACCTGCAGGAATTCTCAAGCTATACTTGTTTACGGCAGCTGCGGTTCTGAGCAATTAGCACCTACATAGTGATGACAGTTTTCGCTAATGAACATAAGGTTAATATGACGAAAAATTGTATATTATGAGGATTTCTAACCTCTTGTTACGCCTGGTTATATCTGTTGTTAGTGCAGTCTGGTTCGTGTGTGTTTTTTCAGGATGTCAGCCTGCCGAAATCAAGCAGGAAACATCAAGACCTGTGTTTTTCCCGCCTGCGCCCGAGAGGCCGAGACTCCAGTTCCTCAAATCATTCTCAGGACCTGAGGACCTCGGTGCCCCTGGCCCCGGCGCTTTCGAGAAATTTGTACTCGGCGAGCCTGAAACGATGGAGGGTATCACAACACCTTATGGGGTGGCAATTTTCGAGGGTAAACTGTATGTGTGTGATGTCGGCAAAAGGATGGTGGAGGTGCTCGACCTCAAAAACCACACGTTTGGCTATTTGACAAAAGACCGGCGATTGATGAATCCGGTGAATATCTATATCGATAATGGTGGCATGAAGTACATAGCCGACCCGACAGCCGGCGTGGTGTTTGTTTTTGATAAAAGTAATAACTTGAAGGCCATGTTGGGCAAGGAGTTGAATATTAGCCCTATTGATGTAGTTATTCGCGGACAACGCTGTTATGTTACTGACTTCGGCAGCAACCAAGTTATTGTCTTAGATAAGACCACCGGCGGAGAGATTGCACGCATAGGCAAAAAAAGCCAGGGTCAAAGACAGATAAAACCTCTAAGTGAGCTGCCTCCGGGTGAAATTATACTTATCAGTGATTTAGCTCTTGACGAACAAGACAATGTCTATGTCACCGATAAAGCAGGAGCCCGAATAACAAAATTTGACAGGTCCGGAACATTTAAGCGGACTATTGGCAGGTTGGGCGACAACATAGACGAGTTCGTCAGGCCGAAAGGCATAGCCATTGACAAAGACAACAGAATATGGGTGGTGGATGCCTCAACGGAGGTAACCAAGATATATGACCAGCAGGCCCAGCTCCTGTTATTTTTTGGTCTGCCCGGCAATGAACCCGGCATGATGAATTTGCCCGCCAAAGTGGTCGTGGACTACGACAATGTGGAATTGTTCCGCGAGTATGCTGTTGAGGGAGCGAATATAGAGTTTTTGGTACTCGTTTCAAACCAGTACGGTTTGAATAAGGTCAGCGTTTACGGTTTTGGCAGTTTTCCCGGCCCGGAAAGAACAATAGCCGAAGCGAGAGAGCTTGCTCTGGAGCGTCCGTCAGAAAACGGATTGGGACGTAAGACAGGTGAGCTCCCCCCCTTGACGAAGGCCGAGCCCAGGAAGATAGACGTTCAGCGGGTCGAACAGCAGAGAGAAATAGCTGAGCTTTATTACCGCAGCATCGCGCTTTACCGCGCCGGTCAACTCGAAAAAGCCAGGGAAGGTTTTGATAAAGTTTTGAAGAGCGGCTTAATTCCAGCAGCGATGGCAGAGACAATAGGAAGCTACCTGGTGGACATCGATAATATCTTAGCAAAAAAACAAGGCCTTCGGCAGGCCGAGCAACAAAGAGAAATAGCTGAGCTTTATTACCGCAGCATAGCATTTTATCGTGCCGGTCAACTCGAACAAGCCCGAGAAGGTTTAGCTAAGGTTTTAGAGAGCGGTTTAATTCCAGCACTGATGGCAAAAACAGTAGAAGGTTACTTGGCGGACATCGATAATGCTTTGGCCAAGAGACAAAGCCTTCGACCTTGATGCTCGCAGCCCCTTGTCTGCTGTCGCAGATAGCAATGGGGGCAACACGAGTACGGGTGAAGGTAGAGCTTAACAAGATAAAAACTGAGTGTGAAGACCCGTTAGAACCAAATATTTTATAGGATGCCGGGTTCCGTAGTTATCTGGGAATTGAAAAGGTTGTTATGCCGTGGAATTTCGGGCCAGATATATATCGGTCGGATTGACACTGGTGCTCCTCTTCTTGGCATTCATTTTAGGCTGCGACGAGGCTGAGCGTCATAAAGTTCTGACATTTTTCTTTGACGGTGTTCCACCGCTTGGCCGAGGGGAGCTTGAAGAAGGACCTTTTTATCTTGACTCCAAAGGCAGTGCGCAAACACCTCCAACGGCAATCTGGTATGTGCATGGGACGCAAAGCGATTGTACCACTTGTCATGGCAAGCGCAGGGAAAGGGGCTTTTCTGCTCAAACGCGTTTAACCGCACCGGTTCCGAAATTGTGTTATGGTTGCCATACTGACTACACCGTGTCAGCATCCTTTGTTCATGGGCCTGTGGCGGCGGGGCAGTGTCTGTTTTGCCACAATCCGCACAGGAGCAAGATTAAACATCTGCTAAGAGAGCCAGAACCCCAGCTTTGCTATCTGTGTCACGACAAGAGCATGATCGAATCGATTCCTGGTCATTCGGAAGAACTGTCGGCTACGTGCACTACCTGCCATAATGCCCACGCAAGTTCAATAAAATATCTTCTGAAGGAACCTTCATTCCAGACCAATAAAAAACTTGATACAGCGAAAGTAGAGACTAAGAAAATACGCGGTCAGCAGGATGAACGGAAAAGAGAAATTGCCNNNNTTAGTTAGAGTTCTAAAGAGCGGTTTAGTTCCAGTACCGATGGCAAGAACAATAATAAGTTATATAGCGGACATAGATAATACATTGGCCAAGGGAGCAAAGCCGTCAAGTCCGGAGCCGTAGCCGAGCGCAGTGTGGATAGAAGATATTACACTGGACGTTGTTGAGCCAGAGGTGGCCATGCCGAAGGTCGCTGAAACAGAAACAAGGCATAGCATTTATTGTAACCTCTTATTTGACTCGGGTGTAAACTGTTTTCATTCTCCAGGGATTAGATTAGAAAGAGAAAGCCATTGAAATCAAGGGCCTGAGAGTGTTGCTGAACCGACGATACAGTGAGACAAGACACTGGGCAGTTAGAATAGCGCCTGCAAGAAGAAGCCTTTGGGCCCTTGTATTTTGCATTGTAGGCCTGGTTTTTCATACAGGGTGCAGTGTCAACGTTGGTGGCAAGCAGCGGCCTCTTTTGAGACATGACAGAATTCAAGGTGAGCTGGAACTGGTGGCTGAGCGGCGTAGCGATGAACAAGGGACTAGTGGAAACAAACGCAAAAGCAAAATGAAATTATTTGAAGAAAGATTAAGACTGAAGACAAACGGTGATGTATATCATCCGGATTTTTTATTTTATACCGCTGCTCTTGGCTTCGGGCTTGCCCAGCAAAGCATCAGATGGAATGGGCAGTCCGACAGGAACAGTAGCTCACTTAATGATTACAATGTCTTTGCTCAATTGTTGCGAGCGAAACCATACCCGATGGTCTTCCACGCGAGTAAGTCGGAGGACTTGATCGCCCGACAGTTTTTGGGGTCCTTGAGAACTGAAACAGAAAGCAGCGGGGCGTCGCTATCGCTGCGGTCCGAGGATTGGCCTATGACATTCCAATACACTACCAGCGAAGCCAGCCAGGATGGATTAGCTCCGTTGGCCAGGGACTTCTTCAAGAGTGATGACGAGCGGTTCAGGTATTCTGCGGCTCATGATTTTAGTGAATTATCACATATGAGTTTTAATTTTGACAGGACTGAGATTTCGCAACAAAGCTTGGGTGCATCAATATATACAGAAACGGATAGATACACTTTGTTGCACGATTTGATGTTTGGCGGTGACGAACAACACAGGCTTGATTCTTACTTTAACTTTCTGGATCAGTCCGGATCTTTTGATTTTGAGAACTTGCAGCTGGAAGAACGCTTAAGACTGCAGCACTCTCCGAGCTTCTTGACCAATTATGGCGTGAGATTCATAGATTCCAAACGAGAGGCATTCAGGAGCAAAGAAACTCGCGGCCGGGCCGGCTTCGAGCACAGGTTATATGAAAGCCTTGTTACAACAGCCGATGTTTTTACCTCAAAGACCGACCTTGATGCGCAGGGGGATCTTACACAACATGGCGGTACGCTCGCTTTCAATTACAGAAAGAAAAACCCGTGGGGTACGTTGCGTAGCACATACATGGCAGGTCTTACTGAGAGTAAGCAATCGGGCGGCAGTGGTATAGGGTACGTCAATGACGAATCACATGTTTTTACCGACCCGCTTCCTGTAGTCTTGGACAGAGTGAACATCGATACATTGAGCCCCATTGTGGTGACAGACAGCACAGGAACAGATGTATACACTTCCCCCGACGATTACACCATTACCTCCCGAAAAGACGGGCGAGTAGAACTAAATATAACTACCTCAGGAAGCATACCTCCCAATATCAGCAGCCCTCAACAGCTTTTGGTAGATTATAGTTTTTTTATTGAGCCTGAAAGACAGGAGAACACATTCCGCCAGAACTTTACCATCAAAGAGCGATTCGACAACGGCTTGTCTTTGTACTACGCGCATCGGCGCCAGGATGAGGATGTCAGTTCGAGCATTACTGAGATTACGCCTGATGAGTTCAGGATTCATACCTTCGGTGCGGATTACGTTAAGAAAGGGCTCGCGCTACTGGCCGAGTATAACAAAGAAAGCTCAACACAGATCCCCTCGACAGGTAAGAAGCTGGAAGGCAGATATAGCTGGACTATAGACAGCGATACAAGTGTAAGTCTGCGGGCTTTGAATCACTGGCTGGATTTTGGCGAACCGGATGCGCGGGATATCATACTCTTCAAGGGCGGTGCGGAGATACTCAGCAGGTTGACGGACGAGTACAATATTTCCGCCCGCTTCGACTATCGGGATGAGGACGATAGCAGGTTCGGTACTACTGATGGCTTTCAATTGCGTTCCGAATTACAATACAACTATCGCCAGCTGAGCATTACTACAGGCGTGGAGTTCAACTTGCTCGAACGCAGAAGTGACGAAATCAAAGGCACTTTTTTGTACTTCCGGCTAAGACGAGTTTTCTGATTAAGACAAGGAGATCCAAAATGGTTGAGAGAGAGAAAACGCCGGCAGGATATTTCATCTTCGTGAAATTATATACTTTGGGCCTTGTCTGGCTGTTGTTCTGCAGCGGATGTGGTGACCACCACGCCGAGTTATTCTCCAGTCCCGATATGCCGCTTGTCTGGCCCGGGCCGCCGGAAAAGCCGCGTATAAGGTTTGTCGGAGCAATATCAACAGAAGCTGACTTGAAAAAAGAAGTTTCATGGTCGCAAGGTTTAGAAGAGCTGCTCTTTGGTAAAAAGGAAATGGGTGTTCTGGTTGCCCCTTACGCCGTCGTCATTGACCAATACGGTAGATTGTTTGTAACCGATACCGCAGGTGCAGCAGTGCATGTGTTTGACCTGAAAACACGCGAATATAGACAATTTGTTGATCTTGTAGGAGGGGAAAAACTGCTAAAGCCTGTCGGCTTGGCAATAGTTGATAATCGGATTTACGTTGCTGATAGCGCACTACGTAAGGTTTGCGTTTTTGACAAATACGGACGATTTATATTTTCTTTTGGGAGTGAACGATTCAAAAGACCATCTGGGATTGCGTATTGGCAAGCCGGTGAGACAGTATATGTGGCCGACACCGCGCGACATACTATAGACTTATTTAGCAAAGATGGTACGTTTATGCGGCAAATCGGGGCAAGAGGTGTGAATCCGGGAATGTTTAACTTTCCAACGCACTTGTGGATTGATAAAGATGGTAAATTGTATGTTAGTGATACGTTGAACTATAGAATTCAGATATTTACAAGTGAGGGCAAGTTCCTCAAAATATTCGGCCAGCAAGGAGACCGCCCCGGTAACTTTGCTCATCCGTGCGGCGTTGCAACAGACAGTTTCGGTAACATCTATGTGACAGACCGGCAGTTTGAAAATGTGCAGGTCTTCAATAAGCAAGGCTATATACTTATGGCTTTCGGGCAGGAAGGTACACAAGCCGGTCAGTTCTGGTTGCCGGCTGGTATCTTTATAGATAATCGCAATAGGATTTACGTCGCCGACTTATTCAACAAAAGAATTCAAATATTTGAACTTCTGGAGGAAGTTGGAAAATGAAAGCCAAATGGGCCCAAATAGTAGAAATACTTATGGTTATCACGATGTCAGGCTCAACAGCCACAGCCGTAATTGAGGGTTCGCCGCACGACTTGTCAGCTGTGGCTGGACGAGGTACTTGTAGTTTCTGTCACACCCCCCACGGAGCCTTAGCCGGGACTCCACTATGGAGTCGCCAACTTTCCACGGCTGTTTACACAATCTACCAAAGCTCGTCATTGGAGGCAAATATCGGCCAGCCAACCGGTTCCAGTAAACTTTGCCTGAGCTGTCATGATGGTACTGTCGCTTTGACCGAAACGCTGCGCGGCGGGTCTTATGGCGGCACATATATAGCTCCGGGCGCAGCGAACCTCGGGACCGACCTTTCAGACGACCACCCAATTAGTTTTGTTTACTCTGCGGCGCTGTCGGCACAAGATGTCCAGATACGCCCAACTTCGGTATTACCCGAACAACTGAAGCTCGACAGAGCGAGTGAACTGCAATGCACTACTTGCCATGACCCTCATGACAACCAATACGGCAATTTCTTGGTTATGTCTAATCGCCGGTCGGGAATGTGTGTGTGGTGCCATGATCTATCTGGATGGATACCTTCGAGCCACGAGAGCTCAATGGCTTTGGTTTCCGGCGCAAATGATTCATATCTACAAAGCAGCCAATACGATACAGTTGTGGAGAACGGCTGTCTAAGCTGTCACAGACCACATTTGGCCGGTGGACACGAACGGCTGCTTCATTTCGCCAGATTGGAGGACAATTGTCTTAACTGCCATGATGGCTCAGTGGCAAAGACTAATTTGAGGCTCGATCTCTCCAAACTTAGTCGCCATGACGTCGTTCGATACGAAGGCATCCATGACCTGAAGGAATTGCCGACAGCAGCAGCAAGACATGTCGAATGTGTTGACTGCCACAATCCACATGCTACCCAGGATATACCTGCACAGCCCCCGGTAGTACCCGGTGTGATGCGTGGTGTTTCTGGTGTAACAGCCTCTGGGGGTATTATACAGCAGGTCCAGTACGAATATGAGGTATGCTTTAAATGCCATGGGGATAATCCGAACCGGCCCAGGTCTATGATTACGAGGCAGATAACTCAAACGAATACACGGTTAGAATTTGACCCGGCCGGTCCCTCTTTTCATCCTGTTATATCGCCGGGTGCAAATCGAAACGTTCCCAGTCTGAAATCGCCGATGACCGTTACAAGCATGATATACTGCACCGATTGCCACAGTTCAGATGGTGTCTCAGGCACCAAAGGTCCTCATGGCTCGGCCTACCCAAACCTTCTCGCCTATCGCTACGAAACATCTGATTTTACCCAGGAGAGCAGTTTTTCATATGAGCTTTGCTATAGATGCCACAGTCGAAACAGTATTTTAAATGATGAAAGTTTCCCAGAACATGAGGAACATCTGACGGAAGAGATTCCATGCTCGGCATGTCATGATGCTCATGGCATTAGTGCAGTGCAGGGAACAAGGCTTAACAACACCCACTTGATAAATTTTGATAGAACTATTGTGCGGGCCGACCCTACAACGGGACGTTTGGAGTTTGTAGATACAGGTATATTTCATGGTCGATGTTTCCTGGAGTGTCATGGCAAGACGCATTCGCCAGAAGAGTATTGACACCGAAAGGATATTGACCTGTTCGGTTAGCGCACAATCGTGAGAAATTGTTTATTGTCGTCGTTAACCAGATTTCTCTTGACAGAAGCGATAGAGAACGTTGATAGATAAGGAATAAACTTATGAAAACACAAACGCTCGTGAAAACCTTTGTAGGCATGTTTGTCATTGGCGGCGGTGTAGGGTATTTTATGTACCAGGCCATGCAATCTTCGTGGGCATATTATTATTCAGTGGATGAGTTTTCAGCCAACAGGTCAACGGTCAAAAATCATTCCCTTCGAATTGCCGGCAGAGTCAAGCAGGGCAGTGTGACCCGTGATTTAGAAAAAATAGATTTGACTTTTACACTGGCCGGTTCTAACGCCGAGGTACCGGTTCATTACAAGGGCTCGGTACCCGACAACTTCGCTGAAGGCAGGGAAGTAGTCGTCGAAGGCCGACTGGACACAACTGGAATCTTCCAGGCAGATTTGCTCATGACTCGGTGTGAATCGAAGTATAGGGCAAAAGTAAAGTAAGTTATGGCAGAATTAGGACATTTCGCTTTGCTCCTCGGGCTCTTTCTAAGCGGTTATGCGATTTTGGTCGATCTTTTAGGGGCCTGGCGGAATAAGACCGAATTGCTCGAAAGCGGACGTAATGCCACCATTGCCTGCCTGGCTTGCCTTACTATTGCGATGGTTGTTCTCTGGGTTTTGCTGGTCAGGAGCAATTTCAGCGTTATCTATGTGGCAGAACATACCTCAAAGACCTTGCCGCTCGCATACAAGATAAGTGCATTGTGGGCAGGTGCCGCCGGTTCGCTCTTGTTCTGGTTGTGGCTACAGGTCGCGTTTGCTGTCCTTGTGTTTGGCACAGTTCAAGCTGACCAAGGAACGTTTTCTGCCCGTGCCAGGGCCATCGCCAATATGGTCAGCGCTTACTTCTTGCTCGTTTTGATATTGGACAAAAATCCATTTGCTTTAGCTGTCGTAGCTCCTGTTAACGGGGCGGGGCTCAACCCGCTCTTGCAGCATCCGGCAATGGCTTTACATCCGCCGACTCTTTTTATTGGCTACGCCGCCTTTGCCATCCCCTTTGCATGGACCTTGGCTTCGCTGCAGTGTGACAGCACGCAGGGGCCTGCTCCGCTTTTCAGGCAAGCTCGCAACTGGATATTATTGGCTTGGCTGTTCCTAACGGTCGGTATTGTCCTTGGAGCGTGGTGGGCCTACGAAGAGCTCGGCTGGGGAGGCTATTGGGCCTGGGACCCTGTGGAAAACTCTTCACTACTGCCGTGGCTGACAGCAACCACACTGCTGCACTGCTCCAGAACTTACAGGCGAAACACCGCAATTGCAAGCTGGCTGGCGGTGCTTAGTCTCGCTACTTTCAGCCTGTGCATCTTCGGTACATTTCTTACGAGGTACGGCTTGGTTTCAAGTGTTCACGCATTTCCGGAGCCTGGACTTGGGATCTTGTTCTTGGTTTTGTTGGTCCATATATGGGTTATCGCTGCAGTACTTCTGTGGCGTAAACGTGGATGGACAAAGATCGAAATTCCGGTTCCCTTATCCACAGGCCACAAATTTATAACGTTAAATAACTGGCTGATGGTACTGTTGGCATCCGTGATATTTGTTGGAACCTTGTTCCCATTCTTTAGTGGTCTTTTCACCGAGCAAAAGATCAGCCTTAAACCTGATTATTACACAAAAATTACTGCTCCTGGGGCCTTGGCACTTCTACTTCTGTTGAGTATCTGTCCACATCTTCTGCGACACGGAATCAGCAAATGTTGGCGGACAATCGGTGCAGGTCTTGCCGCGATAATTGCCTTGATAGTCTGGTTGGTTACTCGTAAGCTGGCTCCTCCATGCTTCGTCATTTGTGGCTTCGCTGCGGTGAATCTGGCGCAGGATTTGCTCGGCAGGTGTATAAGGATTGGAGGCGGAAGAAGCAGACAGCCTACGCAGCCGCGAAACATGCGGTGGTACGGCGCAAGAATTGTCCATGCCGGTGTAGTGTTAACCTTTATTGGTATCGCCGGTTCTGGCGGATATGGGATTGAAAAGGATGCTGCGCTGAAACCTGATGAGAGAATTAGTGTGGGCCGATTCAATATAACGTTTGAAGGACTAAGAGCCGACCATGGTCCCAACTTTACCGCTGTTACAGCCAATATCTCGGTGCACAGGGACCAAAAGTTGGTCACCCAATTAAGTCCTTCCGTGGCATTTTACAGCAGATCCGACAAGCGCACCAGCGAAGTCGATATTAACAGGACTCTTGGCGGTGATTTGTACGTGGCTCTTACGGAAGTGGACAGCAGTAGTGAGCTGATTAATCTTAAGATCCTCATCAAGCCGCTAATAAATTGGATTTGGATCGGCTGTATTGTCTCCGTGCTTGGAGCCGTACTTGTTATAGTTTCCTGTTACAGACAGAAGGGGATTTCCCAACAATGAGTAATTTAAAATGGATTTTGCTGTGTGTATGTGTATTATTTGTAGTCTGGCCGTTGCTTTCAAAGCATGCTGACAAGACAAAATAAGGAAAGGTAGGGCTTCTTGAAATATTTCCTTGTGGTAATGATACTGTCGTTTTTTTCTGCACAAGTATGTTTCGCTGCTGAAGCTGCTGTGGCCGCACCACGGGCGGTGTTAACCGTGGAGGTAACCAACGGTACGGCAAACGGCGCCAGTGTAACCGACGATGTAGTTACCGTTCTAATATACGAACACGGGCAATTGCTGCATACCTTGGACAGTACAGTTGCTGCCGACGGCTTAGCCGTTTTCGAGAGTGTCCCCACAGGTGATCACACGGTTGCCCTGGCTCGTGCAAAGCACCAGGATATGATGTTCAACGGACGACCTGTTACGCTAAGGCCGGGAGAAAAGGAGTTCTTTGCGCCTGTGCAGGTTTTCGACGTCTCTGATGACGTGTCAAATCTGTCCATCGGCACACATCATCTCATTATAAAAGCGCGCCCTGTACATCTCGAGATAACAGAGTATATGCAGCTCAAAAACTCTTCCGATATGGCTGTAACCTCAAAGGAAAGAGACGACCAAAACAGACCTATTGTTTTGGAGATAATGCTCCCTGAGGGATTCAAGAACCTCAGATTCTCAGGCTATCTTGAAGACGATGCCTTGGTTGCTACGGAAAAAGGTTTTTATGATACTCTGGCTGTACCACCGGGAGAGTATCAGGTCACTTTTTCGTACACTCTCGACGTAACTTCTGATAGCATGGATATTGTGAAAGAAATTTCCTTGCCAACGTCCAGCTTTGTGGTTTTTGCAGAGTTGGGCCAGGCAGAGCTCCAAGGTCTCGGAGAGGCGGAAAATCGACTCATTCGCTCAAACGGAGTGCCGATGGAGTATTATAAGCAGAGCAACCTTGCTCCTGCAGAAAAAATAACTTTCCAAATTACAGGATTTAAAGTTAATGAATCTGCTTTGGCTACATGGGTGATTCTCGCAGCGGTGTTCGGCGCTATCGTGGTTCTGGCTCTTTCACGGCTGCGCCCTAAAGAGAACTGATTCTGGAGATTTCGTGAGTTTCCAAATCCCAAGCGGTATGAGTAAGAACGAACAAACAGATGACACCAAAAACAGTGTGATAAGTGTTAACTCACTGAGCAAAGCTTTTACGACGAGATTGGTTTTGAACAATATAGACCTTGAAATAGGCCGCGCCGAGTCTGTCTGCATATGTGGCGTTAACGGCGCAGGTAAAAGCACGCTGCTGCGTATAATTGCCGGCCTTCTTCAGCCGGACCAAGGCTCGGTCCGGCTTTGTGGATACAACGTCAGAAAGGATCCGGAAAAAGCCAAGCCGCAAGTTGGGGTGATAGCACATAAGAGTATGGTCTATCCCAACCTAACAGTTTTTGAGAACCTTTCTTTTTTCGCGAACCTCTATGGCGTAAAGAACGGTGCTGCTCGCGTCGAGGGACTTCTCGAAGAGATTGGACTTTTCTCCTACAGGTACGACAAAGCCGGTATCCTTTCCCGGGGACTGCTTCAACGCTTGGCTATAGCGCGAGCCTTAGTTCATAAGCCCGCCGTATTGCTGGCCGACGAACCTTTTACCGGCCTGGATGCCGAAGCCCGCCAACACCTTGTCACTATTTTAGCCAGCTTCGCGGACAACGGCGGAACACTCGTTATGACAACCCATGATGTAGCCAATAGCATACAGTATTGTGACCGTGTGATGGTTCTGGATAGGACCCATCTGATTTTTGACGCAATGAAGTGCGACATTGATACTGCCAGCTTTGCGCAAGATTACCTCTTGTATGCAAGGGATACAAATTGAAGTACTTCTGGCTGAGCTTTAAGGCTATCTTTACTAAGGATATTGTTGCCGAGCTGCGGGCAAAGCAAGTCCTGCCGACTATGATTGTTCTTGGAATGCTTATAGTGTGGATCCTGCGGATAGCTTCTGAGGCCAGCTCGATAAGCACAACTGTCATAGGTCCTGTAGCACTGTGGATAGCACTTTTATTCGCTGGCCTCTTAGCACAGGAGAGGTCTTTTGCAATCGAGCAGCAACAAGACTGTATTTATGCGTTATTGCTGGCTCCGGTTGATGCCGGAACAATCTACCTGGCAAAGCTTTTTGTGAACGTCGTCATGCTGTGTATTTTTGAGGCTATCATTGTCCCGGTTGTCTTTTTATCCTTTCCGCTCAGCGTCCAAGGCAGATGGTTGTCGTTGATAGCTGTCTTAGTGCTGGGTAATGTAGGAATATCCAGTGTGGGGACACTCTTTTCTGCCGTTGTTCAGCTTACTCGGACGCGCGGCTCGCTTCTGAGCATTGTTGTCCTTGTCATACTTGCGCCGATGATGATACCGGCTACTTTTGCATTGTTGACGCTGTTTGGCGTAATCGGTGCCGAAGTTACAGGTTCCGGCACCCTTGCGTTTGTCGGCAGTTTCAACGCCGCGGTGGGATACATGACCGCGTTTGATGCCATATTCGTTGTGGCTTGTTGGTTGTTGTTTGGCTTCGCAGTAAAGGAGTAGAAAAAGTGAGGCGCATTCTGCTGTTGTTAGCTTTTGCCCTGTTGCTGGTTTCGATGTGGATGGCATTAACTTTAGGCCAAATCGAGCCGGTTAAGCGTAACATTCTCTACGCCCATGTTCCCAGCTCGATTTGTGCGTTACTTTGTTTTGTCGTTTTACTTGTTGGTTCAATCGGCTATCTGTGTAGCGCAAAGCCGACCTGGGACCTGATTGCAGCGGCGTCGGCGGAAGTAGGGGCGCTATTTGCAACAGTGCTGAATGTTACGGGTATGATTTTCTCGCGTGCCGAATGGAACATTTGGTGGACACCGAGCCCCCGGCTGATTACTTCTGCGATCCTCTGGTTCCTCTATATTGTCTATCTGATTTTGCGAGCGAGTTTGCCCGGCTCACAACACCTTAGAGCACGAGTCTGTGCGGTCTTTGGAATCATAGCATTTCTGGATGTACCAATGGTGTTCATTAGCGCCCGCTTTATGCCCGATATTCACAGACCCAGTTTCAGCTTTGACTCTTGGTGGCAAACTGCGGCTTTGGTTTTGAGCATTGCTGCGATAGCGCTTCTGGCGGCAGTACTGATTTGTCTAAGAACCGACCTCTTGAAAAATAGCGCTAAGTTGGAAAAAGAATCTTTCTGTTAACGGAGGCTGTCTTATGTTTTACGTTTGCCTTGCATTTTCTTTCCTGTGGTTATGCAACTTTGTGTATTTATTTGCTCTCGACCGACAGATAAGAGATGTTGGCCGAAGGCTGGATGCTCGAATGGCAGGCTCCCAACAATAGCAACGTTGGATGCCGCCTGCAAGAGAGGTTTTTGGCTCAGCACTTTGCTGTTTTAGTTGTTTGACTTCCTCGGCCGTCGCATCCCGGAGTGTATCCCTTGACGTAGGCGTTTGGCAGTCTTTCGAAAGCCCGCAACATCAACCGTTCCCATAAATAGGAATCCATAGATGGCTGTCTCTTAGTTTTGAGAAAATCTGACTTAAAAATCTTCTTTTTTCCAGCAAAACCATTATTTTCTTGCATCGCTAAATAACTTGATAACATCAAGTTATGGCAACCTCTAACACGGCCCTCGGCAAATCCCTGCGTTGTGGCACGTCATTTGCCATATTCATAATGGGCACGGAGAAATTCTATCTCCGCTGCTCGAAGATTGTTTTATAAACTAACAATAGTTCACCATTAATTTGAAGGAGGTTTTTATGTCAAAAAAGAAATTTTCCGGCAAAGTGGCACTTAGGCTCATGATATCCCTTGTTGTCCTTTTAGTGGGTACTTTGAGTGTGTTCGCTCAAGTAACTTCCTGCACGGACTGCCACAACGACACGAC
>JABAOH010007949.1_pt1 | contig 47323 bp, 31 predicted proteins | sample 7062181 | NCBI WGS metagenome assembly JABAOH01 (sample SAMN14538630, study PRJNA623070) | marine sediment metagenome | biome: marine biome [ENVO:00000428]; feature: marine pelagic biome [ENVO:01000023]; material: deep marine sediment [ENVO:00002113]; isolation source: pool of 5 deep marine... | reverse complement strand
GAATTGCCTCTCAATAAGGTCAGGGAGGAATTATATGCAACTAAAGTGGATATTGAAGATCGCTTGGGTCAAGAGGTTAAATTTTTTGCCTATCCTTTTGGAAAGCTCAATAGTTACGTTTATGAGATGGTTTGCCAGTACTTTGAGGCAGCATGTTCAACACGTTTGGACTTTGTCCATCTGACTAGTGACCGCTATTTACTGGAACGAATTGATATGTATTATTTCTCTGGTATTTTTACCTCAAAAATATTTACCACCTCTCTCTTAAATCCTTATTTGCTTTTGCGACAATTCATTCGAAACATGTATTTAAAATGGACTGAATCATAGAAAGCCACTGTGTATGAGTGAAAGAAAATCAAAAGCCGATTAAAATTTTAGAGATTTTAAATTATGGTATTGGTTGATAAAATAAGATTAGAGAGAATTAGATTAAATATCCAGAAGTTTAGAGGTATTGTAACTGATTTGAAATTTATTCATCTCTCTGATCTGCATATATCCAAATTTGGTTATCGTGAGAAGAAACTTGTTTACTTGGTGAATCGAGAGCAACCCGATGTCATCCTTATTACAGGTGATTTGGTGGTAAACTGCAAAAATGATTTTTCAGCATGTATGCAGACATTAAGAAAATTAAAAGCAAAATATGGAGTATTTACAGTCCTTGGAAATACTGACCATACGTTTAACTCAACTCAACATTTTCATGATTTTGTAAATGCTCTAAACGATATTAATGTGACGTTATTAAACAATCAAAATGTTGAATTGAAGATTAATGAAAGAAATCTTCATCTTGTTGGTGTAGATGATCCTTTTTCTCTTTTTGATAACTTTGATGATGCCGTCAAAGGGGTTCCATTCGAGGTACCGACTATATTATTGGCCCATTCGCCCGATATTTTGTTCAATCGCGCAGACGCCTTGGTTATTAAACTCTTGGATTCCGATTTAAAAAAAGACCACTTCAAGGAATGGGGGTGGGAAGATAGTACCCGTTTTAGTCCGGAAAATGGGAATGTTTATTTTCAAAATAATGGCACACACACCATTCGGGTTCAAAGTCGTCAGGATGGTGTCTCCCTGGATACGATTCTTTTAAATCCTTATGAAGATATCGATGGCATGCTTGAGGACCGGAATTTTAAACAAATTAATCACCTGCTTACGACTAAAGAAGTGCTAACTAAATATCCAGATTTGGTTGTTATTCCTGCCTCAAACGTTGATATGAACAGGATATATGGGAAATGGAAAAAAAAGTATGACACCTCTACACTATTTAACTTTCGGTTGGACGATTTACCACCTCAAACGAAATGGTATTTTCAGCCATTGATAAACCCAAGGAATTACTTTGAAGCTAATTTCCTTGTCAGAAAAGGAATCAAATATCATGTATGGATCCGCATGAAGGCTTTTAATGGAAGTCCCAAGAACGATTCGATCTATTTGCAATTTAGCGTTTCGGTGGATAAGTATGGGAGAGAGAGATATCATATCGGTAAGCCTGCTCATTCCAAGGATAGGATGAGTGATGTAGATTTGATTTTAACCGGACATACCCATGGTGGACAGATCAGGATTCCTTTTTATGGTCCTGTTACCACTAAGACTTCGATCGGGAGACGATATGCAGCAGGATTGCATCGATTCGGTAAATCGATACTTTATGTATCCCGAGGTATTGGCTACAGTACTTTGCCCATACGGCTCTTTTGCCCTCCAGAAATAACCGTTTTCAGTTTTCAATAGTGACGAGCTGAATTCTATAAAAAGGTTATCTCAACCTAACGATAAAATACAAAATAATGAAAGAGGCTATTATATGAATAAATCGTTATCCATTATCTTAATTTTACTTTTGTTTTTGATAATAAATTTGCCCTTTGTTTATAAGGATGGTTTTTGGGATGGAGATAGTAACCGAATATATGCCGGCTTGGTCAATGGATTTTTGAAAAAAACCCAATTACATGGGCCTTATTTACAAGGTAAAAACTATCAATTCGGATATTTTTTTCTTATTTTTAAACTGTACCCATTGTTGTCGTTGCCTCTGGAGCAGCTCCAGTTGTTTATGAACTACCTTAATTTTGCTTTCGCAACAGTTATGATTCTATTTTTTTGGCTATCTACAGTTGAGCTCTTTGATGTGAAGACTGCCAATTTAGTCGTGTTGGTTTTTATGACAACACAAGCATTTTTGGATTTGGCGTTGTATGCTCATCCCTGTGTTGCAGCATTGTCAATGCTTACAGTATCGTTTTATCTATATATTAAATATTTAAAAAACAAGACCAATGCCAGGTGGATATTTTATCTTGCTTCACTTTTTTTTATCATTGTATCTTTCACTTTCAGAGCCAGCATGATTTTTGCACTACCAATTCTACTGGGAACGCAATTTGTTTTACAGAATTCGTTTGAGAAAAAGTATTTGATCCGCGCTTTGAGTTTTGCAATTCTCTCTGTTGCCTTTTTTGTAATACTGGGGAAGTTTGCACTTGATACCAGTATTACAAGTATGTCTAGCGAGTTTCAACGATCTCATCTATTTTATCCCGGGAAAAAAGTCAACAACATTCCAGTACTTGCGGTTAATTTGAAACAATATTTTGTTTCAATATTTAATCCTAAAAATTTTCATTATAAGCTTTTTGCCATTATGACTGGCTTCGGGCCTGCTTATTTTATAGTTACTTTCTGGGGCTTGATTTATCTTCTTGCTAAAAAAAGATATCGTGTTTTACTGTTTTGTGTGAGCTGGATTCTCATTCCTCTTTGTTTCTGGTGGCAGTACGTAGGGATGAGCCCGCGTTATTATTTATTGATTTATGTGGGCTTTTCTTTTCTTCTTGCTTATTTTATAGTCTTGAGATTTAAAAGGAGTTTTGGCGTTGTTTTCTTCTTGATTTTTATTAATTTCGTCATATCCGCTGCATCATACAAACCATTAAATTCCCTTCGCCCAGGGAAATACGTTACCCCTAAAGGTGAGAGAACTCTAAGATACGTGCCAATGGGCGATTTTGTTAGTGAACGAAAAGCAAAAAAGCATCATATTGCACGACTGAAAAAACAGTTCAAACAAATTACTGTTATCCCAGCGGATTCGGTGTTAGTGGTGGGTGCTGGGATGCCCTATATATTCGCCTCCTTTATGCTATGGGATAATAATTATGAATGGCACCGAATTAAATATGAGAACATTACAATATATCGGATCATTACTATGAACAGGACTTTTGATTTATTGCATGGTAATAGTTCTTGGCCCAAAAATTCACTAAACATCCTTACTGCCAAAGGGTATTTCCAGCATCATACCATTGCCATTATGCCACAATACAGAACGAGAGGCGCTCCAATAAACATTCTTCCGCAGTACAAATATGTAATTTTGGACCTATGAGTCGGTTTTGTCTATTGGATAGTTAGGCTTCCAGAATATAAGAGCACTTAAAATCTACTTACTAATATGAATCTATTGATTTCAAAATATGAGGATCAGTTAAAGTTAGCAATTCAGCTTATTGGTGGCTTTCTTGTGGGTTATTATCTTGGCCGACTAATTATTCGAGGTAATCCTTTCTTTTTGTTAATATCCTTTTCCATTCCCTTGGGATTAATCCTATTTACTAGCCCAAAAACCAGCTTATATATTATCATATTCTCGGTCTTTTTTGCCGACTGGTTTATGAGCTTAGGTTTGATTCCTCCTCAAATGACGTTGTTTCCCGAGGTGATATTAACTATCCTCACCATTAAGGTTGTTGTTTTGAAAATAATTGATAGGAAAGTCATCAAAACACCTATTAACGTACCTATATTGCTTCTTGTATTATGGGGAGTCATATCGACGCTCGTGAATTCTCAGCACATAGGAACTACAATGGTAGGCTTTAGATTTGACCTTAAGTACGTGTTAATGTTCTTCCTACTTGTTAATCTAAATCCTGATGAACAATTTCTTAAACGAATGATATATATTTTAATTTTTCTTCTTATCATTCAAGTACCAGTAGCATTAGTCAAATCAACGATATACGGACAGGGTGAACAGGCTATTGGAACCTATGCAGTTTATGGAGGGGCTCCTTCTACAATGTTACCGTTAATAGCCATAAGTATTTTTTTAGGGTTCTACTTGTACCAAAAGCCTCGCCTGCGCTATGTCTGCCTTTGTCTATCTTTTGTTCTCTTTGCCATCGTAGGTGGTAAAAGAGCTTTTTTATTTTTTGGAGTATTTCTTTTTCTTGTACTCATGTGGCAGGCAAGGGGAAAAAATTTCGGTAAGTTATTTTTTTTGAGTCCTTTCCTCATAATCGGATTTTTGGCTTGTATTTACTTTATTCCCACGTTGAATCCAACGTTGAAAAATCCTCAGCATTTAATAGATTATACTGTTTCTTATTCAACTGCTTATAGCACCCAATCAGGAGATGCTATTGGAAGAACGTCAGCACTAATAACAGCATATAATGTGGCCAAAAAAAATGCAGTCAATTTCTTATTAGGATTTGGCCCGGGGTGCTTGGCACAAAGCTACTTCAAAGGATTTGAAAGTAGAATTCATATTCCTATTGCTTATGGCCGCTCACAGTGGGTGACAATGAGCTTAGAATATGGATGGGTGGGTGCATTTTTATTTTTGTGGTTGTTTATTCCATTGTATAAAGTAAATAAAAGATTTTTTGATACAACGAGTAATAAGTACTGGAAAGCCATTTCATTTGGATTTAAGGGAATATTGTTCTCATATTTGATGGGATTTTTTTATGCTGTTATATTCCGTGATGATGTGTTGGGTTTTATTTTTTGGTTCTTTGCAGCAACAATTGTTTGCTTGGAAAAGCAGAAAAAAATTGAGGAAGACAGCCTACAGTGGAATCAACAAAAATAAAGGTTGCCGTACTGGGACCATTTCCTCCAGCAACTGGTGGTATCGCTACTAACATACACAATCTCTTGAAATCTCCTCTTGCTGAGAAGTTTACCTTGCTGAAGTTCAGAACCATGTCGAAGAAGTATGGCACGCCAGAATACTCTCAAGAGAAAATACTTACAAAGACAGTCAGGGTTGTTTTGGACCTATTCTTTTATGTATGTTTTTTGCTAAAAGAGTCCCCTCAGATAGTGCACATTAACACTTCGTTCGGGATGTGGGCATTTTGGCGAGATTCAATGTACTTATTAATGTCAAAGATATTTCTGAAAAAAGTATTTTTTCAGATTCATGGTGGCAAGCTCAATGAATTTTGGAGTCACAGCTTTTACCTGACGAAGATATTAATTAAACTAATTTTTAAGATGCCTGAGTTAATAGCGGTTTTGTCTTCAGTACAGAGAAAACCCTTTACAGAAATTGGATTCAAAGAAAAAGTAAAAGTAGTTCCTAACACAGTGGATCTGAGTAGATACCAGAATAAGAATAACAACAAGGCAAAATTTGGTGTTTCAGAGGATTGTGTAGTAGTGTTGTTCATAGCATCACACTTCGATAGAGAAAAGGGAATAATGGAACTTCTAAAAGCTATTCCCTTAGTAAACAAAGAATATGAAAAGGTTTTATTTATTTTTGTCGGTGGAGGAAAAGAAGAACATTCAATGTTAGAATTTTGTAGAGAGGAAAAATTAGAAAAATATGTCAGGTTTACTGGTTATTTGCATAGTGATACTATTATACGACTATTACATGCATCTGATATATTCGTCCTTCCGAGTTATAGTGAGGGATTTCCTCTTGTTATTCTAGAAGCTATGGCTGCTGGTTTGCCAATCGTTTCAACTCCAGTGGGAGTTATTTCAGAAATTGTCAAGAGTGGAGAAAATGGCTTTTTAGTGAAACCTAAGGATCATATAGCATTAGCTGAAAAAATAAGTTTGTTGGTCCAAAAAGGAGAGCTTAGAAAAAAAATTGGAGACAATAACATAAAGAAAATAGATAACAGATATGATATAAAAATTGTAGCGAAGATTTTTGAAGATTTGTATGAGAAACTCTTAACCGGTAATGGATTATATTAATGTCAATAGCTTTCACAAAAATTAGAAAATTAAAGGAAATCAGGAAACATGAAACAAGTTATTCAAAATTTTAAGTCAGGCGAGTTGAAAGTTGAGGAGGTACCCATTCCGTCGCTTAAACCAGGTGGATTGTTGGTGCGTAATTTCAATTCTCTGATTAGTGCCGGGACAGAGAGAGGCACTGTTAGCGTGGCAAAGAAAAGTATGGCTGGAAAAGCCAAAGAACGACCAGATCAGGTGAAGCAAGTTATCAAGCTGGTTCAAAATAGAGGACTTGTCGATACTTTCAAATTAGTAATGGATCGACTGAATACCCCAGTTCCATTGGGATATTCGTGTGCTGGTGAGGTGATTGCTGTGGGTGAGGGAGTAAATGAGTTTCAGGAAGGAGAGAGTGTGGCTTGTGCCGGAGGGCATCATGCCTCTCATGCAGAGGTTGTATGGGTACCGAAAAATCTCTGTGTCAAAATCCCAACAATTAAGAGTCAAATATCAGGTACCAAATCAAAGAATAAGTTTCTTTCTTTTGAAGAGGCTGCCTTTGTCACTCTGGGCGCTATCGCTATGCAGGGAATAAGGCAGGCAGAAATAACGCTTGGTGAGAAAGTTGCCGTGATCGGGTTAGGGCTTCTTGGTCAAATTACAGTGCAGCTTCTGAAGGCCTCTGGATGTGAGGTGATCGGTGCAGATTTGGAATCCCAAAAGTTAGAATTAGCTGCAGAACTGGGGGCAGAATTAACAGTGGCAATTGAAAAGTTAAGGGGAGCAAGTGAACAATTTACTAATGGATTGGGCATAGACGCTGTGATTATTACTGCTGCCACTAAAAGCAACCAACCTATAGAACTGGCTGGGGAAATAGCCCGACAAAAAGGAAAAGTTGTAGTTGTGGGAAGAGTAGGAATGAATGTTCCCAGGGATATTTATTATCAAAAAGAGTTAGATCTAAGGCTCTCCATGTCTTATGGCCCCGGCAGATATGATAAGGAATACGAAGAAAAGGGACATGATTATCCGTATGGTTACGTGCGCTGGACGGAAAAGCGCAATATGGAATCATTTTTAGCTCTGGTAGCTCGTGGAAAAATAGATGTAAAAAAATTAATCACCCACCGCTTTAAGATAGAAGAGGCTATGAAGGCCTACGATTTAATCATGAACAATACTGAACCGTATCTTGGAGTGATACTGGAGTACAACGACAAATCAAAAGCACAAAACGAAAACTTGGATAGGAAAGTACTTAGCGGGTCAACCCTTCAGGTCTCAGTTCGCAGCTCTCAACTCATAACCGTTGGTGTTGTTGGTTGCGGGAATTATGCGAGAGGAGTATTGATGCCTAAGCTCAGGGAAATTCAGGGGGTAAATATAAAAGCTGTTTGTGATGAGAAAAATATTAGCGCAAAATCAGTAGGAGAGAAGTTAGAATGTAATTATTGTACAACGGACTATAGAGAAATTTTATCTGATAAGGATATTGGTGCCGTAATAATAGCTACACGGCATAGCAGCCATGCAGAAATTGTCATTGATGCTCTTAAGGCTGGAAAACATGTCTTTGTAGAGAAACCCTTGGCATTAAAGCAAGAGGAGTTGAACAAGATTCAAAAAACGTACAGTTCGCAATTAGTAACTCACGGTTATATTGTAATGGTTGGTTTCAACCGCCGTTTTTCACCCCACGCCAAAATGGTATTTGATCACTTCAGTGGTCGCAAAAACCCATTGGTTATGAATTATCGGATCAATGCTGGTCCTGTCGCTAAAGACCATTGGATTCAAGACGCTGAGGAAGGTGGAGGTAGAATCATCGGAGAGGTGTGCCATTTTATTGACTTTCTCCAATTCATCTCTGAGGCCGAACCGACGAGGGTGTTTGCGCAACAAATTGGATTTCACACCAGTGGCATTACCAACGATAATTGTCTCATCACTATAAGATTTTCCGATGGTTCAGTCGGTTCTATTTCCTACGTTGCTTGTGGCGACACCTCTTTGCCAAAAGAACGGATCGAGCTATTTGGAGACGGTAGAGCCGCTATCATAAACGATTTTAAGAAAACTAAATTATATGCAAACAATCGAGGAAAGGTTTATAAAACCAGAAGGCAGGAGAAAGGACAAAAAGAAGAATTAGTAACATTTGTGAACGCTACCAGAAATGGGGGAAAACCACCCATTAGCTTTGAAAGTCTTCATCTATCTACCTTGACAACTTTCAAGGTTCATGAATCTTTTAATTCTGGATTAGTAATTGATCTTACTCAGACGGAGTAGTAATATATAGTGTGGGATATTAAGAATAAGATAAAGCGTTCGCTGGATAAGTTAGAGGCTTACTTGGATACTACTGACCTAAAAGGCTATGATCCGTACGATGCTCTAAATAGCAAGATTCTGTCAAGGTTTTCATTCAACAATAAATTATTGAAAATTGTTTATATCCAAGCTTTAAAAAAATTACCCCTTAACCTTCGCCCATTACTCTTTGTAAAAAAAGATTATAACCCTAAAGGACTTGGCCTTTTCTTAACCGGATATCTGAAGTTATATTCTCTATATAGAAACGAAAAATATCTCCCAAAAATAAACCATATCATTTCAATTTTGGAAAAAATTAAAAGTAATGGTTACAGCGGATACTGTTGGGGATATAACTTTGATTGGCAAAGCAAGGCTGGCTTTACTCCAAAGTGCACGCCGACCATTGTTAATACAGCTTTCATTGCCCATGCGTTTTTGGATGCCTATGAGTTGTTAGACGAAAAAAATTTTTTAGAAATAGCGAGAAGCTCTGGAGATTTCATACTTAATGACCTGCATATTTCAAAAGTAAATAGTTTTATATGTTTTAGCTACACTCCCTTTGACAGATCAAAAGTTCATAATGCAAACATGCTGGGTGCTGGTCTCTTAGCCCGGTTGTATTCAATTACTGGAGAAGACAAATTACTTGAATTTGCCAAAAAAGCCGCAGGATATGTGACCAGTAAACAAATGTCAGATGGCTCCTGGTATTATGCTGAAACCAATTACCAGCGCTGGATTGATTGCCATCATACAGGATTCGTTCTTGAAGGCTTGTTCAATTATATAAAATTTACTGATGATAAAACATACGTGACCAATCTTAAGAAAGGACTTGAGTTTTTTAAAAATTATTTTTTTCTGAAAAGTGGTAGGACGAAATTTTATCACGACCGTGTCTATCCAGTTGATATTCACTGCCCGTCACAATCATTAGTAACACTTGTAAGATTGAAAGAAATACAAGATAATCGACATTTGCTTCAAAGAGTTACCGGCTGGATGATTGACCACATGCAGGATGATCATGGCTATTTTTATTATCAAAAAGGAAGATTTTTCTATAATAAAATCCCGTACATGAGATGGTCGCAAGCATGGGCTTTTCACGCTTTAAATACTTATTATCTACATCTGCAAAATTCATTAGCGAAAGAAGACCAAAGTGAAAATCGATAGTAAACTATTAAGGGGGATTAAAAATGCTTCATATTTAGCAGGCGGAAATTTCATCATTCAGGTAATTACTTTCATTGGATTCATCTATATTGCCCGAATGTTGGGACCGAATGATTATGGTATTTATGTTACTGTTGGTGCTTTTGTAGGAATATTTGATATATTGCTACTGAATGGATTAAATAAAACTATTTTAAGAGAGGGGAGCAAGGATGTATCCTCTATGCATATACATTTAGAAAAAACAATTGGTATAAGAAACGTACTGATTTTTGTAGCCATTTTTTTTTGTATAATTTGTTCTTTTTTTACTCCTTATAAATTTCAAACAAAACTGTATATTATACTTTTCAGCTCTGAATTAGCCTATAATGGAGTAAAAGGATTTTTAGGAACAATTTATCAGGCAACAGAAAAGATGCACTTCATCTCAATTTTTGGCATTGTAAATAAAATCATATTTGTATCCTTATCGATTACTTTTTTATATTATGGATTTGGACTTTTAGCACTATTTCTGATTGCACTTTTTTCACATTTTTCAACATTAATAGGTAACTATATAGTCTCCCAAAGATTTGTTAAATTTGACATCTTTTCAAAGATTCAATTTGATAAAAATTTATTAAAGCCAGCAATTGTTTTTTCATTGATGGCGTTTGTAAGTATTCTTGCATCAAAGATTGATTTATTGATGATATCTTTACTTGGAACAACGAAGGATGTCGGAATTTATGGAGTGTCATATAAAATTGCTCAACAAGGAGAGATGTTAAGGAATGTTAATGCAGTAGCATTTTTCCCAATCTTTGTGAAACGATTTCACAACAGTACAATGAAAGGGAGGAAGCTGATTAAGTATTCATTCTTTTTCTTTAGCGGAATATTTGTACTATCTCTGGCCGCTTCTTTTTTTGTGGAGGATATAATTACTTTTATATTCGGTTATGAATATAAGGATTCGGGAGAAATTTTGAGGGTTTTGATTTTCTATCTTGCTTTTTCTTGGGCAACACTCCCTTTTACAACAGCAGCACAGGCAACCCATAACGAGAAATATATACTAATTTTGTGGTCACTTATGGCAGGATTAAACATCCTTCTTAATTATATATTTTTTCTAAAATATGGCTTAATCGGCATCGCATATTCAACATTAGTGGTATTCTCAATTGGTAGCTTTTTAATCTCCAGTATTACTTACAGGATTATGAAACGGAAAGGTCATTTGATTTAATGAATAAAGTGACACGAAGACAATTTTTAAGGATTTTTACAGGAGCTATTCTGGCTTCGTCGGTCAGCCATGATATTTTAGGGAGAATGTTAAAAAAGCGATCAGCAGATATACGACCAGACGTTGTACACATTGAGGGCGGAACTGTCGATGAGCGAACCAAGGTTGCGGTAGACGTATTGGGTGGTATTAAAAAATTTATCAGTCCGGCTGATAATGTGGTTATCAAACCTAATGCGGCGTTTGCACAGACTCCGAAAATGGGTGGGAATACGACACCAGAGGTCATCCGAGCAGTGATCAAATTATGTAAGCATGCTAAAGCTAAATCAGTGACTGTGGTTGAACATTGTTTGAGTGCACATGGTAGATTTGGCACATCTCGAGATTTATCAGGAATAACACAAATCGCACTTAAGGAAGGAGCATCTGTTTTTGATGCTAGCACAAATCCTGCTAATTATACAACTCTCGAGTTGAATGCACCTGAAATTCATTCACATGGATTTATCAGCAAGTTCGTGGAGGCAGATGTAGTAATAAATATGCCTCGAACAAAGACACATCCTTGGGCGGGTTATACCGTATGTGTAAAGAATTTAATGGGAACCATGCAGAATCCAAAACTTTTCCACTCGCCTGGGAGAAAAATAGGTTTGGTTGAAGCTTATTGGCTTGAGTTACTTCGGCGTGTAGGGATAAGGAAGAATAAATTAGGGCGGAACGCACTCCCATTGAACTTAGTGGCATTAGCAAAAATGATGCAGAATCGTGTCACCTTGAACATAGTGGATATGACTCATTTAGTGAGAGATTGGAGCGCTACGAGACCAGGAAAGCTTGAGCCGAAAAACGCAATTATTGCAGGCACTAACATGGTAAGTGTCGATGCTTATTGTATTAAACTTTTTGGTGAAAATCCCTTGGGCAGATGGAGATTGGCTTCTGTAGATAATTATATCCGTATGATGTACGAAGCCGGCATTGGCAATGCTGATATTCAAACTCTGTCAATAGTTACGACTGCTCTGTAATTCACCAACTTTATATTTAGATACGGTCGCCCAAAATTTATTTAGACATATCGAATAAGTTTTTATCGTTAAAAACCTAATACATCGATATTATTAACAAAATCTAGAATTGTTCATTTCACAATTTATTAATAAAATTAGTAGATTATAAAAAACTTGATTCTCTAGTAATAGTAAAAGAAGGGACAAATATGAGATTTTTAATGATTTATCCCAACAACACAGGTAATACAAGAATGCCACTAGGAGTCATCTACCTATTAACGATATTACGAGAACAAGGACATGATGTAAGACTTTTTGATATGACGTTCTATGGTGTGGATGTAGATAAACATCATGTACACATGCGTGAGAAAAATCTTAACTTTAGTCCTTTAGATCTGTCTCTCTATGGTGTTACCTATAAAACGTCCACGATGGAAGGCGTCAAAAAGGATTTGATGGACGAGATAATGCAATTTAAGCCCGATGTTATCGGAATGACTATTACGGAAGATACCAGTTTGGTCGGCTTTGAACTTGCAAATACAGTGAAGAAGAAATATTCTAAAGCTAAAATAATTTTTGGGGGTGTATTTTGTATCACAAACCCGGAAGCAGTTATAATACATCCGTCTGTTGATATAGTTTGTATTGGGGAAGGAGAGGTTGCATTGCCTGAGCTGCTCCATAATCTCGAATGTGGGAAAAACATAACTGATATTCAAGGACTTTGGATAAAGCAAGGAATTAAGAGTATTGTAAAAAATCCGGTGGCGCCTCCTGTAGATTTGGATAAGTTACCCTTTCCCGATTTGAATCTCATAGATGATAAGCATCTGTATTTGCCGATGGCTGGACATGTTTATAAAATGGTGCATATCGGAAGTCAAAGAGGTTGTCCCAGGAAGTGTAATTATTGTTGTAATCAAATATTTTTAAAAGCTTACAGACAATACATTAAAGAATATTTGGGACGGAGAATGTCTATTCTACGACTTATTGAAAATCTTGTCTATCTCAAAGAAAATTTTGACATAAACTTTTTTCAAATTATTGATGATGATTTCCTAGTACGTTCACTTGATGATATAAAACATTTTCATGCTCTGTATAAAGAAAAGGTCGGTCTACCTTTCTGGATTCAGGCTGAAGCAAATCATGTTACGGATGAAAAAATTTATTACTTGAAGGATGCAGGCTGTATTGCGATAGCGATAGGAATTGAAACAGGAAATGAATTTATAAGACAAAAGGTGTATAATCGTCATACCTCAAGGGAAGCAACTTTGCATGCCTTTGAAATAATGCACAAATATGGTATTAGAACATCTGGCAACGTTATTGTTGGTGTTCCACATGAAGGAAGGAGGGAAATTTTTGATACTATTGATCTAGTTCGTAAATGTAAACCGAGAGCATTGAATGTGAATGTTTTTGCCCCATATTATGGAACAGAGTTAAGAAACTATTGCGTCGAGAAAGGTTATTTGGATAAAAATTATATCCATGATGGACGCATAAGATGGAAACCAGTTCTTGATATGCCACAAATTAAAAAGAGCGAAATAGAAGGTCTTGTCCGAACCTTTGCCCTTTATGCGACACTACCTAAAAAGTATTGGCCAATAATTAAAAAATTTGAAGATTTCACAGAAGAAAGTGATGAGATATTTGCTGGTCTAGAAAAGCTCTATTGGCAAATTGCTAAAAAAAATGGCATGGACTATGATGTCCCCGGATTTGATTATGAGGCATTTTTTCAAAGGAGACGGAAAGAATTAGAAATGAAAGAAAATTAAGCATTTAAAATATAACTGGAGCCAAACCTTATACCATACGCCTGTTACTCTTATTTTTTCTATCATAATCATTTTAGTCAAAAAAGGAAGGATTTTAACAGTTAATCAACCACAGGTTAGAATAATGTTATTATTTTTAAAAGATTTCTGCTGTTGCAGGAATCAGATCAGTATTAGGATACGCTGAAGAGGCTTGCAGATAGCCCCTGTGGTTGATTATCTATGAAGTCTTTTAACAATATGTTATTTAATACCTTACAATTTGCTTTCTTTTTTGTCATTGTATATAGCTTCTATATTGTGTTACATCACAAGTGGCAAAATCGCGTGCTGCTTGTTGCAAGCTATGTATTTTATGGCGCGTGGGATTGGAGATTTTTATCTTTAATTTTCATCTCGACAGTAGTGGATTATATTTGCGGAATAAAAATAGCTGAATCAACAGATAGTAAAAGAAGAAAATTATTTTTATTCTTGAGTGTATTTTGTAATTTATCAATTTTAGGATTCTTCAAATATTTTAACTTTTTTGCTTCTGGTTTCAAGGAATTGCTGAGTCATTTTGGGATATTTATACCACCTCATTTTCTGCAAATCGCGCTTCCTGTAGGCATATCTTTTTATACATTTCAGACTATGAGTTATACCATAGATGTATATAGAAAAGAAATGAAGCCTACGAGGAAGTTTTTTGATTTCGCGCTCTTCGTCGCATTTTTTCCCCAACTTGTTGCTGGTCCTATCGAAAGGGCAAGACGTTTATTACCACAAATACTTTCTCCGAGGAAATTGTCCCTGGATAAATTCTACCAAGGGTGTTACCTTATTTTCTGGGGATTATTTCAGAAGATATTTATTGCAGATAACCTAGCCCGAATAGTTGATCCTGTTTTTGCTGATAATCCACCCTATAATGCCGCAAAAGTCCTGATAGCATTATACGCTTTTTCTTTTCAGATTTTCTGTGACTTTGCAGGATACTCCAATATTGCAAGAGGACTTGGCAAATTAATGGGGATTGATATTATGATAAATTTCAACTTACCCTATTTTGCTACGAATCCCAGAGAATTCTGGCAAAGATGGCATATAAGTCTATCAACCTGGCTTAGAGATTATCTCTATATTCCGTTGGGCGGAAATAGAAAGGGCATGATTAAGACTTATAGAAACTTAGCAATAACTATGATTTTAGGAGGATTGTGGCATGGTGCCGCCTGGACATTTGTAATCTGGGGAGTATACCAAGGGATACTGCTTGTACTTCACAGGCTTTTTACGCCTTTATTCAAGAGTATTCCATCATCCAAAAATTATGTTACAAGAAAGATATGTTTTGCTATAAAGGTCATTTTTTTCTTTCATTTAATATGCCTGGGATGGTTGATATTTAGAGCACAATCTCTGAGTCAAGTATTGTATATGTTACAAAGCCTCTTTTTACATTTTCAACTTCATCATTTCATTAGTCTGAAATACATTTGCTTAGATGCCATTTTCTTTTTGTGGTTACTTGTCATAGTTCAATTATTCCAGTATTGGAGAAATGACCTAATGATTGTTTTAAAGAGCAAAACTATTGTAAAAGCTATTTTCTATTATATTTGTTTTTATCTATTAATAACTCATGGAGCAACCACTGGCAACGAGTTTATTTATTTTCAATTTTAGAATTGTATGATGAACAAAATCCCAAAAGCTTTCATTCTATTTCTAATATTTGTTATAATCACCGAATTTATTTTCCACTATTTTGGTTCATATATCGCGTTGAATCCCTTAAGTCCTATATTTCAAGTACAAAAGAAGATTTCTAAAACCAAGAACTTAAATAAGGACATATTAATTTTTGGTGATTCATCGGCTCAGTTTGCAATACAATCGTGTACAATACAAGAAATCACTGGATTGACTTCTTATAATTTCAGCACAATAGGAAACGCTACATTCGCTGGTAATTATTTTTTATTCAAGAATTACCTCGAATGTAATAAGCCACCAAAGTTTTTACTATTGATGAATGTCTATGACGTTTGGCATAGAGATTTACATTCAGAGGGTATAATTAATGTATTAGCTAGCAATTTTTTTATGGATACTATCAAAACCTTATTTTGTATTGATGTCATTGACAGGAACAATACATTCAAAATTGTTAAAAAAATCGTCAATCACATATTACCATCTCTGCGATACAAATATGAAATAAGAAGACTAGTAAGAATGATAATAAAATCGAATAAATTGTTTTTTGAAACACTCACAAGTGTTATAATTAGAACATCTCGAATGAAGGAAGATTTGATGCTAAATGGTGGGAATTATAGAAAGTATTTGATGCCTTGGTTAAAAATCAACCAAATTGATGATATAGAGAATTATAAAAGGAAAAATTTAGCAAAAGACATAAGAGAACATTTAGATTTTGTTGAGAAAAATACATTTCATATATCCAACTTGAATAAATATTATTTCGATAAATTCATACAGGAAGCAGTTAAAAGAAACATTATCATATTAATTTGTTTTCCTCCAATTTTACATGATTTTTATCACAATATAATAGCCAATAATCATCTAAACATGGTTAAATCTTTTTTAGAAAGTATAGCAAAATCAAATACTAATGTAATTCTTATAACAAAAGATTTTTACGTAGTTCCATCTGATAAATTATTTGATTCCATAGATCATCTCGATGAAAAAGAATCACTGATTTTTACAAATACGATTGCAAATAGAATATTAAATTATAAAAATTCAATAAAATCTCTAAGTCTAAAATAAGCTCTAGATGAGTAAATTATGTCTGAATCGGAGGAACAATGAGCAATAATAAACCGCGCGTAAGCATTGGTATGCCAGTTTTCAATGGTGAGAATTACCTCGCAAAAGCACTGGATTCCCTTTTAACGCAAACATATTCAGATTACGAGTTAATTATCTCGGATAACGCATCGACTGATGGTACCATGGAGATTTGTCAAACATATGCGTCTCGAGATCATCGCATCCATTACTATCGTAATGAAACCAATCTCGGAGGGGCAAAAAACTATAATCGTGTCTTTGAACTGTCTTCGGGTGAATACTTTAAGTGGGCTGCACATGATGATCTTTGCGCTCCAGAGTTTCTGGAGCGATGTATTGATGTGCTTGACCAGGATAATTCTGTGATCTTATGCCATCCCAGGACAAGCGAGATTGATGAACATGGGACAGTCGTGAAAAATTATCGTGCCGATCCGAATATTGGTTTACCGAAGCCGTCACAGCGTTTTTATCAATGTGTATGCGTTCCTCACCCCCAAGTGGCTGTTTTTGGCCTAATACGCAGCAGCACCCTTAAGAAGACGCGACTTATCGGGAATTTTGCATCATCGGACAGGATTTTGTTGGGGGAACTTGCCCTGCTTGGTCGATTCTATGAGATTCCTGAATACCTGTTCTTTATGAGAAATCACCCTCAAGTTCATTGGAGGGTATACCCTACTCGCCATTTGGTAATAGCGTGGTACAATCCCAGGAAAGCAGGGAAGATTACGTTTCCACATTGGCGACTTCTTATTGAGCATTTCAGGTCTATAAAGCGTGCTCCATTGAACTTGCATGAGCGAACACGGTGCTATATATATTTGATTTGGTGGATTCGAAAGAGCTATAGAGATTTGGCAAAAAATTTGATTTTGAAAGAGAAAAAAAAGCGAAGGGCCACTAGCACCCCAATTAAGCAAAGCCCAGGAAGCTACAGCTTAAAAGCTCGCTTAGAAAAGGGCACTATGCAAGGGGCTGCAAATCTTTATGGGACCAGCAAAGACTCGTAGCGCAATTGATAATAAAAGGGATAAAATAAATGAAAGTCGCAATCCTTGCAGGGGGATTAGGAACCCGTCTTGCGGAAGAAACTGAAGTCAGACCAAAGCCAATGGTCGAAATTGGTGGGCGGCCGATTCTCTGGCATATTATGATGCACTATTCCCATTACGGCTTCAAAAACTTTGTGATCGCGCTCGGGTATAAGGGTGAGGTGATCAAGAAGTATATGGTGGACTATTGCTCGCTGCATAGCAATCTGACCGTTAATTTAAAAAATGGTGAGGTGATTGTTCATGACGGCTCCAAACAGGATTGGACAGTCGAGTTAGTGGACACTGGAATTCGAACCCAGACTGGAGGTCGCATCAAGCAACTGGCACACTATTTGGGAAATGAAACGTTTATGCTCACCTGGGGAGATGGTGTTTCTGATGTGAATTTGAATGATCTATTGAAGTTCCATCGCTCTCATGGCAAGTTGGCTACGCTGACCGCCGTTCGTCCGCCAGCTCGTTATGGCTACATGAAGTTTGATGGCAAAAGAGTTGTTGAATTTACTGAAAAACCCCAGATTGGTGAGGGGTGGATCAATGGGGCATTTTTTGTGCTTGAGCCTGGCGTGTTTGATTACATTGACGACGATGATACAGTCTGGGAAAAAGAACCTTTAGAGCGATTGGCTAAAGATGGGCAACTGATGGCCTATCGACACACGTCTTTCTGGCAATGTATGGATACGTTGCGTGAGAAGTATATATTGGAATCGCTATGGCAATCGGGCAAAGCACCTTGGAAGATTACGGAGGATTGATAATATGCGTGTACTGGTAACTGGACACTGTGGTTATATTGGCACGGTTATGGTGCCGATGTTAATTGAGTTGGGACATGATGTGGTGGGATTAGATAGCGATCTTTACGAGCAATGCACGTTTGGAGATAATGATGGAATTCAGAACAATCCAATGTTGAAGAAAGATATCCGTGACGTTGAGGCGTCTGATCTCGATGGATTTGATGCCGTGATACATCTTGCCGGTCTTTCCAACGATCCGCTTGGCGACCTGAATCCAGAATTAACGTATGAGATCAATCATGTCGCCTCAGTGCGTCTGGCCCGACTGGCCAAAGAGGTGGGTATCACTCGCTTTATCTTCTCTTCTTCGTGTAGTAATTATGGTGCCGCAGGTCAGGATTGGGTAAATGAAGAATCGAAACTCAATCCTGTTACTCCATACGGTATTTCAAAAGTACGAACGGAACAGGATGTAATGAAGTTGGCCGACTCGAACTTCAGTCCCACGTTTCCCCGCAATGCAACCGCCTATGGCGTATCACCACGCTTGCGCTTTGACCTTGTGCTCAATAATCTTGTTGCCTGGGCTTTTACAACTGGTCGAGTGCATCTAAAGAGTGATGGTATGGCCTGGCGTCCCATTGTGCACATCGAAGATATTGCTCGTGCCTTTATCGCCATACTTCATGCGCCGCGAGAGTTGGTCCATAATCAAGTCTTCAACGTTGGGTGTACTGAGGAGAACTATCGGATCCGAGAGTTAGCCGAGATTGTGGCGGAAACGGTGCCGGGCTCGTGTGTCGAGTATGCCGAGGGTGCAGGGCGGGATAAACGTTGTTACCGGGTTGAAAGCTACAAATTGGCACAAACACTGTCCGAATTCAAGCCGCAATGGAATGCGCGGCAGGGTGCGGAAGAACTATACGCTGCTTTCCAGAAGGTTGGATTGACCCTCGAAGAGTTTGAGGGACCTAGATACAAACGAGTTGCACACATCAAGCACTTGCTAGGTAGTGGTCGGTTAGATGAGACGCTGCGGTGGAGAACCGTAGAGCGTGCCTAGCGTAAAATATGGCAGAGGGAGCATTAAGAATCGGATAACTGTTTAACCGTATGAGGTAACTTATTTAGTTTAAAAGAAATTATACCGGATACACAGGATTTTCAGGATATATTTTTTATCCAGTTTATCATGTTAATCCAGTCGAAAAAAGGCACTAGATTTATTTCTGATTTACAAGATGACTTCAGATTGCTGAACATTTACAAATTAGGGTAAGTATAATGAACAACTCAAAGCTAACCTGTCGTTCTTGTGGAAATACTGACCTTGAGCCAATATTGTCTTTGGGTCGGACACCTCTGGCTGATGTGCTGCTTAAAGAAGAGCAACTAGGATTGCCGGAATTGATTGTTCCCCTTGATTGGATATTTTGTTCCAATTGCTCCCTGGTACAAATCACAGAGTCTGTTTCTCCGGAAATTCTCTTTTGTAGAGATTACCCCTATTTCTCTTCCGTTTCAAAAGCCCTTCTTCGACACTTTGGAGAGAACGCCAAGGAGCTGATCGAATCAAGAAAGCTGAATTCAAACAATCTGGTTATTGAAGCTGCCAGTAATGATGGTTACATGCTTAAGAATTTTGTCGAACGAGACATTCCGGTACTGGGCATTGACCCGGCTGAAGCTCCAGCACGGGCTGCGCAAAAAGCAGGCATACCAACACTATGTACCTTCTTTAGTAAGGACCTGGCTAAACAACTGCGAGAAAAAGAGGGACGTGAGGCTGATGTGTTTCTGGCAAACAACGTCCTGGCGCATGTGCCAGATCTTAATGGTTTTGTAGAAGGCATCAAAATCCTGTTGAAAGACACAGGCGTGGCGGTCATGGAGGTGCATTACGTGGCTGACCTGGTCGATCACTGCGAATTTGACACGATCTATCATCAGCATCTGTGCTACTTCTCGGTGACAGCGTTAGACAATTTATTCAGGAGACATTCTCTTTTTCTCAATGATGTAAGGCGTATCCCCACCTATGGGGGATCGTTGCGGCTGTTTGTGGAGCCTCGTGAGGCTGTGCGTGAAACGGTTCAGTCGATATTGAAAGAAGAGGCCAATAAGGGAGTAGATCAAGTCCGTTACTATCTCGATTTTGCCCATCGTGTGCAGGAGATAAAGCGTTCGTTGATGGATTTATTATATGATTTAAAGAGAAAAGAAAAAAAGATTGTGGCCTATGGTGCGGCAGCCAAGGCGACAACGTTGCTGAGTTACTGTGGGATTGATAAGCAGTTGGTTGATTATGTAGTAGATTTGAACAAATTCAAACATGGTCGCTATATGGGAGGCAATCACTTGCCTGTCTACCCGCCATCAAAACTTCTGGAAGATATGCCAGACTACGTCTTACTCCTTGCTTGGAATTTTGCCGAGGAGATTCTTCAACAACAGGATGAATATCGCCAAAGAGGTGGAAAGTTCATCGTCCCGATACCATATCCCACTACGATCTAAAGGTGCTGGTTGGGATTATAGACAGTGTTTTTGATCCGAAATGGATAGCTAACATGCCTAAAATAAAACCGATGTCAACATCCAAAAGCAGACTTAATATTACCAGCACGTCTACAACATATCTTGATGAGATTGCGGATCAGTGGGCCAATATACTGTTCACCTATGGTCTGTTGCTGGTACTGGGTGCCACGATCTTTCCTTTTGAGTTTTTTTTCAAAGAAATGGCCAATAGGTTTGATGCTCGTTTTGTTCTTTTGAGTATCGCAAAACCCAGCGTGAAGGATGTAATAAACAATCTTGTTTTGTTTCTCCCTTTCGGTTTTGGACTTACCTGTCTGATGCGAAAAAAAAGATTGATGGGAAAATTTGCCCTGGCAGTGATTTTGATCGTGAGTACTGGCTTATCATTTACGGTTGAGGTCCTGCAGATCTTTCTGCCTTCTAGGTCTCCCTCTCTCGCCGACACTCTGGCAAATAGTTTCGGTGCCTTCCTGGGATTTCTGTGCTTTCGTTTCTGGGGCGGTAAAATCCTTGGTCAAGTCTCGGAGCTAACAAAAAGGAGTAAAGAGTGGCTTTCGACCAAGAATTTGACAGCAAGTTTCATAGGGTATGCAACTTTAGCCTTTCTTATTTCAATTCCTTTGCAAAGTGCTACGGATCGTGCCGGGAAGCTTAGCAATTGGGATCAGAGTTTCCCACTTCTTCTGGGCAATGAGCAAACAGGAGACCGATCCTGGCGAGGACACGTTTTTGAAGTATCTATCACTGATAGAGCGATCTCGAAAGAAGAGGTATCCCACGCTTTTTATGGAAAGAACTTATTGGCTTCATATAGGTTAACGGATGGCGTAAGCTACCATGACCAGACAGGGAATCTTCCTGATTTATCGTGGCAGGGAACTCCCCCGGACACTCAGGATGGCTTGGGTGTCTCCCTGACATCCAGGCACTGGTTGGAAACAGTGAGCCCGGCAAACGTTCTAACGCAAAGAATCAGGGAAACCTCTCAATTCACCCTAATCATTACGGTCGCCACAGCCGACCTAAGGCAGACCGGGCCGGCTCGAATTGTTTCACTTTCTCGGGATCCCAATCATCGTAATTTTACTCTCGGGCAGGAGAAAACTGATTTGGTCTTTCGACTCCGAACACTCCTCAGCGGTGAAAATGGAACAAGTCCCGAACTGATAGTGCCTGATGTCTTTACAGACACGAATCCCCATCACTTGGTCATAACTTATGATGGAATGACCTTAAGGGTCTACATGGACGGATTACAGTATCCGCGCTCGCTTGAACTGAATCCAGGGGCCACGCTCTTCAGTTATATTTCGCCACTCAAGGGTTACGATATGAGAGGTTATCAGATCCTGTACTATGGATTTATTTTCATCCCTTTAAGCCTTCTTTTAGCACTTATTGCCACAATTTCAAGGCGGAGACTGATCTTTCACATCATATCTACATGTAGTGGGATTTTATCGCCCCCTTTGATCTTGGAAGGTATTTTAGTAATTATGAGTGGTAGGGACATGAGATTAGAAAATCTTCTATTTGGCATGGCAATTACAGCTAGCTTCGCGCTGCTATTTAAAATGCAAGTTACATCTTGGGTACAAAACGATTTGATGGGACTCAGCAGTTCATTTCAAAAGTAATGTCTATCTTTTCTTTGATGTGGAACGAGCCATGAGTAAAATAATGTCAGCAAATCATGCCTGCCCTAACTGTGGTGCAGGAGGGATATCAGTCTTTTACGAGCTTAATAATGTACCGGTGCATAGTGTGCTACTCTTGCTAACACGTGAGGAGGCTCTGAATTATCCTAAAGGAGACATTGTCCTGGGATTTTGTCACACGTGTGGATTTATCGCAAACATTGCCTTTAATCCTGGCTTGCACGAATATTCATCCAGATATGAGGCAACCCAGGGCTTTTCGTCCACCTTCAACACTTTTCATCGGAACCTGGCTTCCCGTTTGATTGATCGATATGATTTGCACTGCAAAGACATCATCGAGATCGGCTGTGGACAGGGTGAGTTTTTGACCTTGCTCTGCGAACTCGGTGACAATCGTGGGATTGGCTTTGATCCAGCGTGTGTAAGTGAGCGTAGCAAGGGTAAGACCAACGATCAGGTTACCTTCATTAAGGATTTCTACTCAGAAAAGTATGCCAACTATCGCGCTGACTTCGTTTGTTGCAAGATGACGCTGGAGCATATTCAGCAAACAGCAGATTTCGTCAGCACTGTCCGGCGTTCGATAGGGGACAAATCAGACACCATCGCCTTTTTCCAGGTACCTAATGTAAGGCGCATTTTGCGTGAAATAGCCTTCTGGGACGTCTATTACGAACATTGTTCATACTTCAGCCTGGGATCACTGGCACACCTGTTTCGGAACTGTGGCTTCGATGTCATTGATCTTTGGAAGGACTATGACGAGCAGTACCTGATGATAGCAGTCGGAGTGGGCAATGGACAGGGTGGGTCTATTCTGACGCAAGAAGACGATCTGGAAGATTTAAGCCGAGACGTAACTTATTTCGCTGGAAACTTTCCATATAAGCTGGAGGCATGGCAACGGAATTTAGAGGAGATCAGACAAAATGGACGACGAGCCGTTATTTGGGGTGCAGGTTCAAAAGGGGTAGCCTTTTTGACAACGTTGAAGATTAAAGACGAGATTGAGTATGCGGTTGACATCAATCCGAACAAACACGGAGCTTACATGGCAGGGACCGGGCAAAAAATTGTAGCGCCAGAGTTCCTACAACAGTATAGGCCAGATGTTGTGATCGTGATGAACCCAATTTACTGCAATGAAATTCAGCGGGACCTCAACCAGATGAAGGTCATAGCCAAGCTTATGTCAGTCTGACGACTAGTGGTAACAAGTGAGTGTTATTTTTATGAGCGAAGATAAACGATGATGAGCAATGATTATAATTCACAGCAAAGCATCTGTCCTGTATGCAGTGCGACAGGTATTGCTGTTTTCGTCGAGATACTCCAGATGCCTGCCCATTGCAATCTGCTCTGGCAAACCCGAGAGCAAGCCATCCAGGCGCCTCGAGGGGATATACGGCTGGGATTTTGCCGCGATTGCGGTCACATCTACAATCTGGCCTTCAAGCCAGAGCTGATGAGATACAACCAGGCTTATGAAAACTCACTCCACTTCTCTCCCCATTTTCAGAGCTATGCCAAGTCACTGGCGGCGCAGTTAATAGACCGTTACGATCTACACGGCAAGGATATCATCGAAATTGGCTGCGGTAAAGGTGATTTTCTAAGGCTTCTCTGTGAACTTGGGGGCAACCGTGGGATGGGATTTGATCCAGGTTATGCGCCTGATCAAAACGGAGGCATGACGACTACGGAAGGAATTACGTTCATTCAAGATTTCTACTCTGAACAATATGCCCAATATAATGCAGATTTTATCTGTTGTCGGCATGTCTTGGAGCATATCCAATTTCCCCGAGACTTTTTGAACGGTGTTCGTCATTCGATCGGAAACCGACTGAGCACGATTGTTTTTTTTGAAGTGCCGAACGTCTTGTTCACATTGCGAGATCTGGGGATTTGGGACCTGATTTACGAACATTGTTCGTACTTCAGCAGCAGTTCACTGTCCTGTCTATTTACCTCGTGTGGATTCGAGGTATGTGACCTGAATGAAACATACGAGGGTCAATTTCTCTGCATCGAGGCTTTGCCGGGAGAAGGTTCAGAGAATCATAGGCAGAATTCTGGGAACAGCTTCGGAAAGTTGGCTTCTGATGTTGCGATTTTTGGTGACAAATATCGTTGTAAGGTCGAGGCCTGGCAAGATCAATTGGAACGGATGTCACGCATGGGACAGCGGGTGGTGGTCTGGGGAGGAGGCTCAAAGGGTGTGACCTTCTTTAATACCCTCAAGACCCATGACCAGATCGAATACGTGGTGGATATCAATCCTCGTAAGCAAGGTAGATATATTGCTGGAACTGGGCAGCAAATTGTGGCGCCTGAATTTTTATGTAATTATCAACCGGATATAATCATAGTAATGAATCCAATATATCAAACTGAAATTAAACAAATTATGGGAAAGCTTGGTACATCCGCCGATATTGTGTGGGTATAAATACTTAATGTGGTACCAATAACATCTGATAATTTGGGAGTAAGGTTTGAGAAAGATAGTTCGGTTGTGGGACTGATGGAAAGAAGAAAATTTAACATAAAGATTCCAAAGAAGTTAAAGGTCATTTTCATTCAGCCAGGATATGCACATTATAGAAAAAAACTGTTCGATAAATTAAATGAAGAATATGATATTCTTTTTATGTTTGTTAGTGGGAAATCTGTATATCCTTCTTCTGATGAAGGTAACAAGGTGTGGAAGACAATATGTCTTTATTCCGAAAAAAACAGTCTTTGGCTATTAAGGTTGTTAAATTTATTATTATTGCATAATTTTGATGTTATCGTTTCCTCACTATCTCATTCCATTCAATCCGCTATAGCCTACTTAGTTGCTAAAATAAAAAGAAAAAAATTGATTATCTGGAGCATGGCCTGGCATCGGCCTTTTGAGTATAGCTATAGGCCCAATGTATACAGGATGTTAAGATTTATGCTAGCAAAATATATATTAGGGAAGGCAAATGCAGTAATAGTTCCTGGAAGATTTTCATATAGGTATCATCAACGGCTAGGAATCTCCAAAGATAGAATATTCGTGGCAAATCAAAGCACAAATGATGTTTCTAAAGATAATAGGAACGAAATCTCAAGAGATGAAATCGGAGTAAATCAGAAATATATTATTCTATACCTCGGAAGGATCATTGGAGTAAAGGGACTGGACATACTTATAAAAGCTTTTAAAAAAATTGAAATGGAGAGAGAAGATGTTTTTTTGCTAATAGGAGGAGAAGGAAAATTTAGGCTGTCTTGTGAAAAGCTCGCAAGAGAATTGGAAATAAGAAACATCAAATTTCTGGGAAGTATACCATCCGAGAAAGTTGGTTCTTATTATAAGCTGTCTGATATTTTTGTTCTACCTTCTTGTATCACAAATCGTGCTGAAGCTTGGGGTTTAGTGATTAATGAAGCAATGAGTATGGGAAAACCTATTATTACAACCGATGCAGTGGGGGCATCATATGATCTTGTGAAAGATGGGATAAATGGTTATGTGGTGAAGAATAAAAATGTGCATGAGTTGTATGAAGCACTAAAAAGAATTCTTCAAGATAATAGACTCATGAGAGCAATGGGAGAGAACTCTAGAAAAATATTTGAAGAATTTAATGATTATGATAAAATGTTTGAAGGATTTAAGAATGCCATTGTGTATGTAACCAATGAATAAATTACTAGCGCCAGAAAACTCCATGCAGAGGAAAATAAAAATCTGTTTTTTTGTTGGTTATTTTCCAAATTGCTCCGGAGGATCTGAATATCAAGCATATCTATTAGCGAATGCTCTAGATCCTCAAAAATATGAGATTTTTTTTATTTCTATGGGTGGAAATAGAGATGGTAAGTATGTTATTGATGGACGTAAAATCTTTTTCTTAAGAACTAATAAAGCCTTAATTAAATTGGGAAAATACTATTTCATCTATTATATAAGGATTTATAAAATATTATATAAAGAACGACCACAAGTCATCTATCAAAGAATAGCAAATTCAGCCACAGGCTTATTATCATATTTATCAAAAAAGTTGAGGTTTAAATTCATTTTAGCTTGTGCAAGTGATCCAAATGTAAGTAAATTTAGGTTGAGTAAATTTAGAGATATATTGACTAATCTTGATAATTTGCTTAGAATATATGGTGTATACAAGGCTGAAACGATATTGGTGCAGTCAAATGACCAAAAAAGGATGTTGAAAGAAAATTTTGGACGAGAATGTTACGTAGTTCCTAATTTTCACCCCACGCCGGAAAATCCAGTTATAAAGGAACAAAACCCAATTAAAGTTATATGGATTTCCAATTTTAAAGAACTAAAACAACCTGAAATTTTTATGGCTCTTGCAAAAGAATTTCGAAATCATCCAAAAGTGAAATTCGTTATGATAGGTCGTCCCGCTGGGGGTATATGGCAGAAGTATCTTGAAGAACGCATGAAAGGATTAGACAACCTCGAATACCTTGGAGAGCAGCCGAATGAGAGGATAAATGAAATACTCTGTAGATCTCATATCCTTGTAAATACCAGCAAATATGAAGGATTTCCCAACACCTTTATCCAAGCCTGGATGCGGAAAGTCCCGGTAGTAAGCTTGAATGTGGATCCAGATAATATTTTGAAAAACAGAAAAATTGGCTTTCATTCTAAAAGTTTCGATCAAATGATATTACACGTGAAAAAATTGATTGTAGATAAGAACATTAGGGAAGAAATGGGGGGACGTGCTCAGAAATACGCGTATGATACACACACAATGAAAAATATTGAAACAGTGATTAATTTAATCAAAGAAAAATAAATGAGAATAATCTGGCAAGAATATAAATTATTGGATAAATCGACTAATCATTCTACAGAAACTGAAATAATAAGACATATAAAAAATAATGGCCATGATATAAGATATTATTGTTCCTACAAGTACAGAAAGTTGTACTTTGGCCTGGATAAAAATACCATTCATTACATTAACTTAGCTAAAATAAAAACAATAAGAAGTATTGTTTTTCTATTTAAACTTTTTAGTCTTAACATATATTTAACTTTTTTTCTTAAACCAAACGTTGTCATTTTGGATTATATGGTACTATTGGTATCTTGGCCCTCTATATTATTTAGCAAAATATTTGATGGAAGTATCAAATATATACTTGACATTCGAACCCTTCCTGTTAATAAAGAAAGATTTAAAACTGAATTTAAAATATTTCAATTAAGCTTTAGAATTGCTTGTAAATTTTGTGATGGGATTAGTTTTATCACGCCATTTATGAAAGAGTTTCTATTAGCGAATGTGAAGCACATTAATTTACCTACAGTTATCTGGAGTTCTGGATTCAATGAACACCTTTTTAGACCTACAGAGAATCATAAGAGAACAAAAGATTTCGTGCTGTTTTACCATGGTGGTTTGTCACTATCCCGCGGTGTTCTTGAATTGATCAAAGTAACAAAATATTTAAAAGATGACGGGCTTCCTGTTAAGTTGAAATTAATAGGTAACATTGTGGACCAAGAAAAACTATATGGGTTTATCCATGAAAATAGAATGGAAGATTATTGTAACATTTCAGCACCAGTGGAGATTGAAAAAATTCCAGGCTTAATAGCTGAGTGTGATTTGCCAGTGGTCCCCTTATCTCATTTTATCGGCTGGAGAGTCAGTAGTCCTCTAAAATTGATGGAATATTTAGCTATGGGGAAATGTGTGGTTGCCACTGATATAGAAGCTCATAGAGATGTGATGGGTTCCATGCCCTTTGCATTTTATGCCAAAAGTGAAAAGGCTGAAGATTTGAAAGAAGCGATTGAGCTTGCATATGAAAATAAACATCAATTTAATGAATACGGCAAACTCGCTCGTAGATTTGTTTTGGAAAAATATACCTGGAGAATCCAGGCAAATAACCTGATAAATTTTTTAGATAACCTTAATAATGAATGATCAAAAAATAAAGAATATTTTAAAAATTATAATTTCAAGTCTAATATATTATTCAGGTCTTTTTTTCCTCCTTAATAAAACTATTAAAAGAAATGGATTAGTTGTTTTTAATTATCACAATTTTAACACATTCACAAATGATTATTGGGAAAATGGGGAGCTTTTTGAAACGAATTATCAAAAGAATTTTGAAAGACAAATTAAATTCATAAAAGAACATATTGGTTTCGTACAGCCTGAATCTATAGCTGAGCAGTTAGAAAAAAATGATTTAAAGGCTCTCATTACATTTGATGATGGTTACAAAGACAATTTTGATATAGCATTTCCTATCTTAAAAAAATACAATATTCCTGCTATCTTCATTATATCTACTGGCTTTATTGATAACAATAAATTGTTATGGCATGATAGAATAAAACAGTGGGGTATTGAAAACTGTTATTCCAAAAAAAAGATTAAAAGAATTCTTAAGAAGCTTAATGCAGATAAGATAAATATTCCTCAATATATAGAAAATATTGATATAAAGAACAGGTGTGTAAGATCATTGATGATGAATTGGAATACCATAAAAGAAATTGCTACCAATGGCTACATTGTAGGTGCTCACACCCAATCCCACATACCTCTGAATTATTTAGATGAATTAAATGAATTCAAAGAAATTAGAGATTCTATGAATATATTAAAAATCAATTTATCTCAAGATGTTGAATTCTTTGCAGTACCCAATGGAAAATATTCAGCAAATACTCAGAATATTTTGAAAGAATTGCATATAAGATATTGCTTTTCAATTATTCCAGGGATCAATGATAATAGGGTCAATAGATATTTTCTCAAAAGAAATGCTCTTTTACCCAGTGATCCAATTTCAGTAGTTGCATTGAAAATTTTGGTAATTAAGCTGCTTAAATAATGTCCTCCCTGAATGACAAAATAAGACAATATGGTATTAAAAATTTCCTCATAAGAGGATTCAAAGCCCTTGTTAGAATATTTGGTATCAAGTATGAGAAATCTATTCTAATGGTAAAGGAGTTAGATGACTACGTAAAACCACCGAATCCAAAAATATCGGTACACGTTCAAGAATTAAATTATGAGAATTTTAAGAATAGTAATTTCTTAAAATTTGATCCAGATAAGCTACCTTTATTCAAAAAAAGGTTTTCATCTGGAAATTACATCGCTTTAGGTGCATATCATCAGAATAGATTGGTCTATACCTGTTGGATTTCATTAAAAAATTTTGAGTCTTCTGTAAATATGAAAAACAATTTAAAATTAAAAGAGAATGAAGGATTGCTTATTGATGCCTATGCACATCCTGAAATTAGAGGATTAGGTGTTCATACATTTATGAATGCAATTAGAGTCAATAAATTGTATGATTTAAAGAAAGAAAAAGCTATTGTTTTAGTTATGGTGGAAAATTTACCTGCTCGGAAAGCACAATCGAAGATAGGTTTTAGAGAGGAAAAAATAGTTTTATATATTAAAATTTTTAATAAAGAGATTGTTAAAATTAAAGACAAAAAATTGAATTATGAATATTGATAATTTGAAAATAAGAATATTTAAGAATTTTGATGATACCGATTTAAAAAAAAGCTGGATAAGAATAGTACAAGAAAACGAATATTTTTTACAAAATTCATTTGAATGGTGTGATAGTTGGTGGAAATATTATCATAAAAACAAAATCTTACATGTAATAACTTTAGTCCATAATCACCACATCATAGCTATTGTTCCTTTATATTTAGAGAAAAGGTTTGTCTTTTCTATATTACGATTTATTGGCTCTGGCTTTACTGATTATCATCAGATCTTAATATCCAAAGATTATAACTATCACAGCATTGCAGAAAAAATATTTGAATATTTAAGTTCTTTTCTTGAATGGGACTTAATTTGTTTGGAACAAGTAAATGATGAGGATCTACTATACAATTATCTTAATAAAAACATGAACTTTCAAAAAAAATTTTTAGTAGAATGTCCAATAGGAGAATTAAAATATGAAAATTTTGATGATTTCTTAAGAGATATCAAAAAATCTGATTGTGAACATTACAAAAGAAGAATGAGACGATTAGAAGAAAAAGGAAATTTAAGAATAATAAAAATTACTGATTTTGAAAACTTCGATAAATATTTTGATGCTTTAATCGATATCCACAATAGAAGGTGGGATAATGCCCCAGGAACTACAAAATTTATGATTGACTTAAATTTGTTATTCTTGAGAGATGTTTTTAAAAAAATTTTTGACTTACATAAGGCAGTTTTGTACCTATTAACCTTAGACAATGAAATATTATCTTATCAATTAGGATATATAGAACACCAACAATTCTATTCATGGAATGCCAGTTTTAATCCTGATTTCTATAAATATTCTCCCGGAACAATCATAACCATTTTAATAATTAAAGACTTAATTGAAAATAGAAAATCCCATAATTTTTATAAATTTAATTATATGAGAGGAGGGTATGATTACAAAAAAAGATTAATGCCAGTTGGTTACATGTCAAGTAATTTTTTATTTTTGAGTCATAAAAAGAATCTCAAAGGTTATTTATTAAATATATACTATCTATCGCTTCGAGATTTAATAAAAGGAAAATTCAGAAGACTCATTAGAAATAAATCCTTCAGACTTATCTTTAGACTCGATAGAAAATGATTTATCTAAAAGTAAAATTCTACTTTGTATAGTAGAGATAAAGTATAAGTCCAGCCAAGCGTGGCGTTTTTTTAAATCAAAACCCTGGCTCGTTGGGATTATTCCGACCGAAAGAAGGAATCTTTATTTGCCTCTGATCTCAGAAGACTTTTCGCTGTGTTCGAAATGACATGGCAAAAAAGCCGGATTAAGTGGACTTTTACAAGACAAAAAGAGTATCTATAATATTGATAGTTGAATCTTCGTTTTTTGTGCAAAAGTTTTTTCATTAAAAGGCTTTATTTAATTTTACATTTTTAATTGCAGCTTGCTGCGCTATGTGACTTAGAATATCTTTACCGTATATTGAAAGCACCAAGGCGGAGATGAAAAAAATCTTATAACCAATGAAAAATTGTAACTGTTTATTTGAATGAAGTGAGAGTATGAATAGCATATAACTACAAATAATACCTATATTTAATGCCTCTTTAGAACTTTATGGCACATCTTTTGCACATAATTTTCAAAAAGCTGTTTTTTTAAAAAGTCAAAGAGGTATAATCATGAATTTTAAAATAACAAAAACGATCTTTATAGTATTCGTGTTTTCATTATTAGCTACTATTTCTGTACATTCTACAGAATATTATATAGCTAAAAATGGAGATAATAATGGTCCAGGAACATTTTCGAATCCTTGGAAAACTATTGCCAAAGCTAATAGTACTCTACAACCAGGTGATATCGTTTATATAAGAGCTGGGGTATATAGTGAAACAATAAGTCCAAGTCGTTCAGGTACCCCTGGAAACCACATTACTTATAAAGCTTATCCTGGTGAAATCCCGGTTATTGACTGCTCACAATTACTCACCAATTGGACCCATTACAGTGGTGTTATTTATTGGACCAATTATTCAGGTAATGCGGTTGGATTATGGGAAGACACCTTTGCGGAAGCTAATTACTATTGTGGTTCTTGGCCTGTATATTCGCTCTCAAACCTTGATGGACCTGGTAAGTATTATCAAGACACTAATAATAAGCGGTTTTATGTATGGACGAAGAACGGAGACAATCCCAATAACCACACAATGAGAACCTCGGTAGGAAGAGGAGCCACAATTTCACAAGACTACATTGTGATAGATGGAATACACATGAAATGGGTACAGGTTGGTGTGAAACTTGGCAATAGTAACAATTGCATTCTTCAGAATTTAGACATTCAATATACCTATGGTGGTATGTCTTCCAGAGCAGGAGCCCACCACAACAAGATTTTGAATAATGTCATTTTTCATATAGGTTCCTGGTATTGGGATGAGGGTGATGGTATACATATAGAAGGACATCACCATTTAATAGATGGTAATGATATATCTCTTACGGGTCATGCTGGTATAAGTACGAGAGGGCTCAAAAGCACGGGAAGTACACCTCATCATAATATAATTCAGAACAATAATGTGCACGAGTGTGGCAGCAGTGCCTTAAATTCAAACTGGAGTTGTTATCGTGAGATATGGAGGAATAATATTGCTTCTCGAAGCACAGGTGCTGGTATACAAACAGACGGTAATCATCTTGCCTGGTATAATAATATATTTTATGAGAATGGGGCTTCAGGCGGAGTATACACATCAGAAGGCCGAATTGAGGGAAATAATAAATTTTTTAATAACACCTTTTTTAATAATAACAGCCTTTACCTTGATCAGCCCCAGCAGGTTCCAGACAATGATGAATGGACAATATCTGAAAGTAAAACAGGCGGAGTCAATGATAACAATGTATTTAAAAATAATATTATATATAATAATGCTCCAACTACCTATAAAAATTATTCAATCTGGTGTGACCAATTTCTTAAGAATAATGTTTTAGTCTATAATAACTTCTTTGGTCCCAACCAGGGAAAGCTCCGTGTTACATCTATTGGAATAAATTCCCTTTCTTGGTGGGAAAGCAATTACCCATCTAACTTTAACAATAATTTGCAGAGAGATCCCGTCTTTGTAGATGCTGGGAATAACGATTTTAATCTTCAATCAGGTTCCCGTCTCGTAGATGCTGGCACTTTCTTAACCAGAACCACTTCACCTGGTAATGGTACAACTATTTACATAGAAGACGCAGGCTACTTCTGTGATGGTTTTGGCATTATGGAAAGTGACCTCATCCAATTAGAAGGCCAAACTGATAACGCAAGAATAATCAGCGTCGATTATAATAACCATATAATTACGGTAGATAAAGCCTTAACCTGGCGTGGCGGACAGGGCGTGTCTTTGCCTTATAATGGCTCAGCACCTGATATTGGAGCCTTTGAATACGGAGGTGTCAGTCCCCTTTATGCCAACGCCACTGCTTCCCCCACTTCAGGACAAATTCCACTAACCGTAAATTTTACAGGAATCGCCAGCGGAGGGATTCCACCCTATAACTACAGTTGGAATTTTGGAGACCAAGGTTCTTCCAATGAGCAAAATCCAACCCACACCTATATCAGAGACCAGAGCTACACAGCCATTCTAACGGTTACTGATAATGATGGTAACCAGGATAATGATTCTGTGACTATAAATACGTTTACAGATACCAGACCACCCACAGGCACCATATCCATCAATAGTGGGGCAGCAACAACCTACTCAACATTAGTTACCTTAACGTTATCCGCCACCGATGACCAGAGCGGCATGGGACCAGGTGCAGAAATGAAATTCAGTAACGATAATGTAAACTGGACCGATCCCGAACCTTATGGCACTGCTAAAAGCTGGACTTTGGCAGGTGGCGATGGTGTAAAAACAGTGTACGTGAATTACAAAGATGCCGCTGGTAACTGGATGTCGACTCCTGTTAGTGATGATATTGTCTTGGATACTTCAGTTTCTGGTTATCTCATTCATAATACTTTTGAACAGCAACTCGAAGGCTGGGGCGGTGCTATAAGTAATACCGGTTATGAGAGAGATAATTCCACCTCCTATGTAGATAATTACTCAATGCATGTATATTCTACAGGTTCGGGAAGCAAATTATCCATTGGCGTAAATCTCGTGGGATGGAGTATTGATCAATATCCATTTTTGTCAGTTGCTTATAAAGTTCCCAACAATGTCCCAGTAGGTATATTCTTTAACACCGATGCTGGTTGGATTTGCTTGGGTGGTTCCAAGAATCATGATTCTGGCGGTTATCCTGTAAATGATGCATATACATTAGTAGATGATAATCTCTGGCATCTTATTACTCTCAACGTGAGAGATAAAATTAGAGAAGTTTTCCCTTCTGCAAACACTGTATTAGAATTCGAGTGGTATACACAAAACAATGGCCAGCAAGGAGATGAATTTTGGTTTGATGAAGTTATGATTTCAGCAGATAACAGCGCACCACCTACTGCATCGATTAGCTTGAGCGATCCTTCTCCCACTAAGGCAGGGACGGTTGAGGTAACGTTAGCAACCTTAAAAAATGTTATAAAAATACCTTCACCATTGATCTTTAACGAAAGAGACAATTCTACTACCACAATAGATTTAAAAGGATCTGTGCCAGGTACTACCTTCACTGGAACTTTTAATGTGGATGATACCGTTGCCGAGGGAGTCGGATACTTCTCCTTGCCCACGGATGCACTATTGGATGAGGAAGGTAATACCGGGAATAAAATAATCTCGGGTGCCTATGTTAGAATTGATAGAACCTCTCCCTCTAATCCCCAAAATCTAACAGTTGGAAATATCATTCCATAAAGAGTGAATTGAAAATGGTTTTAAAACTTTTATTAAATCTACTGTTCATTCTAAAAATAAAGTAAATTATAGATGTAGTTACGACAGAGATTAAAAATTGATTTTCAACCCAAATAATGCAGTTAAGGCAATACTCCGCCCTTGACTTTCGACATCATTGACAAAATATCATAAAATTTTTTAATTTATAGCTCGGTTTGTGGCTCAAATTTCACTTATGTTTCAAATTAAACTCATCTTTTCATAGCCTTCTTTCAAATCTTTCACCACGTTCTCATCATTGGCGCGAGGACGGTATTCCCGCCATACATCCTCAGGCGATAACTGACGCTCATTACAGGTCAGTAAGCTGAAGCGATAGTTCTTCAGCTCCTCTCTAACTCTTTGAATAAATTCGGCTGTTTGCCACTGGCTTTGAGGCGAGTAGCAATCTCCTGTCGTATCACCAAGTATCGCAGTGAATGTGTCCATTTGGGATCGAAATGCTTAAATTCAAATTCAGCCACCTGGATGCCATCATCAATTGGCTGCCACTGATTAATGCGCATGATCTGTGTTTGGAAAATGGGTCGTATCGGAACCGCAGTTATATAATTATATCCATTGTCTTCAAGATGATCAATAAAATCAACCTGATAAAAACTGGTGTCACACAACACCCGCTTTAACGCCTCCATCCCATGATTCCGCAGCATGGAATGGGCAAAACGGTAACCCCCGCCTAATACTGTTAACAGTTGACCCAATACCTTCTCGTAGACACCACCAGCATTGGGCGAAGTCTCGATAATGGGAACATGACGTTCGACCCAGTCCCGAAATTGAATCTTCTCCAAAAACTTCCCTATCAATACACCCATCCCGCCCCAAGCCGTAATCGGCTTGTCGGTAAAGTCAATCCGAACTTGATTCACACAAAGAACATCTACTAAATTGTCACAGTAAGTAGCATTCACTTTTTTATACTCCTCTTGAGTCATAATGCGATCTTTCAAAAGGAGTATTTTATTAGAATTAGACCTCATAATCAAGGAAAAAATTATTTCTATTGTATTATTATTTGGATTTATAACTTAGATTACTTCTTAGTTACAAAATAAGTAAAAAAGTATAAAGTTATAAGATCCTGTATTATGAGTAGATTAGTTTTTATTAATAAATTCTTACAACTGATGAATCACAGTAATCCTTAAAAGGAATTTAATTGGTAGTTTTTGGTGGTCTTTAACAAAGTTGAATTTGCTAAATCTATGCATACTTAAAAGTCAATATTCTTAAATTTTCTATTAAAAAAGTGTTAGGTTATTTTTTTACTTGACTTTTTTTATAAATATGTTAAATTTATATAAACTATTTGTTTAAGTTTTTAGAAGAGTACGATTTGATTAGATTGGACTTATAGTGAATGCTTCGAATTGATCGTGCCCTTTTTATTTTTGGATGCATAATGTTCTTACTGATTGAGTTTCTGGCGCTATGTCGCATTTCACATCGATTTCGGAGATGAAAGTTGGTTAAGAATCTGACAAATTATGGTTTAATAAGATATTATTAGATTCCACTTGTAATTTGGAAAACCATAAAATGCTATCGATTCTTATATATTCAGAAATTAACACCTTAATTCTTATAACTGTCTCTAAATTGCATCCAAATTTTTTATAATGCGCCCATTTGTACTTTTACTCATAATTATTATCGCTTGAAAAATTTTTTTTATTGTATCATATTGTTGGTCTGATTTTTCGCGATATTAGGATTTATTTTTTTTCTGACTATACACATTTTCATATGCTTTAAAAAAATGTAACCACAATTTTGATCATATAGTAACTTCCTAAGAATGTGTAAGCAAGGAGGTATAATCATGCGTATATCCATTATTTCAGATACCCATTTTGGTGATCAGATGGGTACATTGATTGAGTATGATGAGAATGGTACATTAGATAAAGGCCGTTTATACGACAAATTTCATGAAGCTGTCGGAAAAAATAATGATTACCTTGTCCTTCTAGGAGATATTTTAGATTTTTCAATCGTTGGTTATGTTGAAGCATATCAAGTGGCTAAAAAGTTTTTTGAGCTCATTCTAAATGATGAGGTTGCTAAGGAGATAATCTATATCCCTGGTAATCATGATGCTGATATGTGGCATATCGTAGAGCATCAAGTGAAAATAATTAGACATATGGAAAAAGGGGAGCCTCCAAAGCCGTTTCGAATGTCTGTCCCTGGTTTATTAGACGATCGTAAGACAAGTAAAACTAAAGGCTTTACATTAGTCGATGTCGATAAGAACCAAAATGGACCTAATTACGGCGGATTATACCTCGATAATATTACCCTTCAAAAACCAACAACTTTTAATTTCGCATATCCTAATTTATACTTCGTCACAGATGAAGAATCGTTAATTCTTACTCATGGTCATTATCTAGAGCGGTATTGGTCTTTTATCAGCGAATGGGTAATGAAAATTGCTCAAGAAGATCTTAAAGTAGGAGGTGCGCTTAGTTTGGAACAAATGGTTGGTGTCAATTTCCCTTTTAACCAATTGGCATGTTCGGGAGTCGGTCAAGCTGGTCCATTGACGAAGATTTTATATCAAATTCAACGTGAGGTGAAGGACAAAAATTTGAAAAGAGTGAAAAAATATCTCGACAGGTTAGATAACGAGATTGACCAACTCACTCGCTATCCATGGTATAAACAATATTTAGAATGGTTCTCAGATGTTTTTTCCAGTAAAATTAAGAAAATGATAATAGATAAATTGGAGGAGTTTGAAGAAACAAGATATAATGCAGAGTTTATCCATAAGGAAGAAGTTCAAAAACGTTTTTGGAATTTTTATGATGCGAGTCTAATAGAAATTGATCAACTTAGATCAAAAGGATATGAAATTCCAACACCTTTGAAAATCCTATTTGGACATACGCATGATCCCATACTTTGGGAGGAGACTATAGAAAGAGTTCCTAAAACGTCTCCAATCAAAGCTACTGGTTTGAGACCTATTTATTTATATAATACGGGTGGATGGCTTCGTAGTTTAAACGAGCAAGGACAGGAGGAATTTAGAGGAGCCGGTGTCTTTCAATATGAAACTGATAGAGGTTTTAGTTCTGTGCTGATAAATTAAATAATTTGATGGTTATGAAAATATTTTCGATAAAAGCAAAACTTGAAATTAAAGTTCAGAGATTCTGCCGAAACAGGTAACTATAAAACTTATATCACACTAGAATTAGTAAACTATATAGACGAAAATTTCAGCACAATACGGGACAGAATCAAGTGTGAACTTTCTGGCTTTTCCATGGGTGGGTAAGGTACGATTTTCTTGTCACTTCAGCAGCCTGGCAACTCTCTTTTTAGCTCTACTGTTTCACACAGTGGGGTGTTATCACTCAAAAAATTTTTACCAGCACTCGCTGAACCACCTGCATGGGATGTTATTGGGTGGATTCGTAACAAAGTCCTGCCAAGCATGGATGCAATTTTTTCCCCTGTGCCACCGCCTGAACCCAAGGATGGAAGATGGCTAGCTCAAATACGATACAGATGCATGGAACCTATGGCTGAACCACAATCCGTTGACTTTTTTAGATAGGAATCCTGATCCATTTTTATTATAGTGATCGATATTGTCTAAAAAAATAGCTATTATATTTCTTCTAAATCTAACCTTCTCAAAAAGAAAGGATATTAAATGAAAACAATATATCCATGGCATCGATCTTTCAGAAGCAATGCTCTCGTTATGCAAAAGGAAGTTAAAAGATGCCAATATTCCCCAAAATAAAGCCAGAGTCGAAGTCGGAGCCATAACTTACTTTGACTTGAATCAGACTTTTGACTTTATCATAGCTCCCTTTCGTGTCTTACAAAATATTGAGTCTGACTCTGAAGTTGACGTTTTTTTTCGTTGCCTGCACTTTCATCTTGCCCCTGGTGGTACTTGCATACTGAATGTGTTCAATCCAAACAGAGATCGAGAAACACTTTGCAGAGAATGGTTTTGTTTTGAAAAAATTGGGTCAAATTGAAAAAATGCCAATAAATCAACAAGATCATTAATGACACTATAATTTAAAGTCCATTGAAATAAAATCGATTAATTTATTAAAAAGCAATATAGCTCATGAACTTGTGGCAGCGGCAGAAGGGATGCTTCATTACGATCATGGCTTTTACCGGATAAACCGCTTCCTTTTCTATCCGACATGTTTTATTTATCACTAAACCTACATTCTTGTCTTCCAACGATGCATTTTTAATCATTAGAACATTCATTATCAACAGAAATAGACAATGTATCCCTTTAAAGATGCAAACTCTTATAGTCTTCAAATTTTGTTTGTGGATTTTTTATAACATCTTATCCGATTAATTTTCATTATTGTTCCTTAAAATATTTAGCTGTTTTGGTCAAAACGGAGCGCTTAACTGGCAGTCAAGAGGTCAAGGATTCAAATCCCCTTAGATCTACAAGCCTTAGAAGCCGTAATGCCTTGTTAACCATGGTATCGCGGCTATTTCTTTACCTGAAAATTCCTGCCAACCGATTGGTATTGATTGGTATGTTTTGGCATTAAAATGCTCAGGATTTGGGCAGCTAGGAAAAGATGAGTTTCGTTTCAGTTAGAAATAATAGGTTTGATTAGCTGTCAAAAGGTCAGGGGAACGACTTCCTTGAGTTCTACAATGTTAAGAAGCCGCAATTCCCAGATAAGAGTGATGTTACAGCTATTCTTATCCCAAAAAATTTTAAATCTCAATTAGTACTAATTGTAGAATATCATTTTTATTAGTAAGTTGCTTCTGTACTTCTTGAGGGGCATCAAAATATTGTTAACTTTAGTTTTTCTTTATTTCATTTTTCCAAAGAAATTTAATATTCTTTGTATTATAATTTTTGTTGTTTTTGACTCCAAAAATCTATGAGGTTCGCGCTTTTTGGCAGTCACCATCTTCTAAATCTTATAAATAAATTGAAGCCCTAAGTTTTTTTGCTTGACATTTTAATTAATTTTTTGTATTATTAAATCGATTCAATTATCTTTGAATGGATAATATATGAAGCTATTTTTTAAACTTGTGTTTGTCCGAAAACGTAACATAAGCTTCCAGCTTGTTCGTTAGAAGCGAAGTGATTATTTTAAGTAACAAGTAAGATGTCTACCTTCGGTATATATTATTATCAATTAATCAGCCGAAGGATGACTTGCGTTATAGAAACCACCATTTTCGGGCAGACTCTAAATAGAATTAAAAATGTTTCCGAATCTGTAATCTTGTTTCTTATCGAAATTGGACATCAAATGTGGAACCCGCGTAGAAATCTTGATCTTTTTATCTTGAAAAGAACATTAGTTAATTTCTAATAAAGATTCCAGATGAAATGAAAATAGATTTCATAAAAAATCATAAGTTTCTTAAGACATTTTTTCTATTACCTGCAATATTCTTCCTTACATGTACTTCGCTAAAAAACCAATCAGATGAAATTATTCTTGCTAAAATTGGTGATAAACAAATTTCAGTAAAACAGTTTTTACAAAGAAGTGAATTGACCATCAAGGCCAATAATTTTAAGAGCCAAAATACCACACCTAACAACTTAATGGCTGAAAAAATTCTTGCCCTGGAAGCAGAGCATGATGACAAACTTTTGCTAAATCCTTCATTTCAAGGCAGATTGAAAGGCATTAAAGAACAATTAATGCGAGACAAGCTTTATACTGAAGTCGCATTCAAAAAAGTTGAATTAGATTCTCAGGAAATAAAAAATGCTTATCGAAGTAACAGCTATATTACACCAGAAAAAAGCTCGGCAATTGTGCCGATCATATCAAGCAAAAATTATGAATGGAAAAAAATGAATTTGACGAGCAATCGTTCAATGTGTTGTGGAATTGGGCAATAAAAAAATATTTGAGTGATAATGAAAAAGATTCATTTTGAAACAATTTTATTATGCTTAAATGATTTAATAATTATTTAACCCATATAAGACTAAGAAACAAAATAAGGAAATGCTATTATGAAAAACTCATTTGGTCTTATAAGAACAGCAATTTGGTCGCTTATGCTCCACCCTAGTTGTCGTATCATTAGGAGAGCTCTTTTTATCGGGGGAATTGTTTTCTTTTTTATGACTCAATCGCTCATGGCAGCTGCAACAATTAGAGGAAGTGTGTTTGACAAAGACTCAAAAGATGCACTACCTGGCGCGAACGTTATCATTCAAGGCACCAGCATCGGGGCAGCAGCAAATCTGGATGGTGAATATTTCATACCTAATATTCCGCCTGGCAGGTATAAGATTGTGGTTTCATATATCGGGTATGCTTCGATGAGTGTTGAGGTGACAGTTCCTGTGAGCGGTCCAGTTAGGCAGGACTTTGAGCTTGAAGCCGTTGTTATACCAGGAAAGGAGGTTGTTGTCACTGCTCAAGCCCAGGGTCAAATGCAGGCAATCAACCTGCAGCTTGCTTCTGATAAAATCGCCAATATTGTCTCTGAGGCACGGATCCAGGAGCTGCCGGACTTCAATGCTGCGCAAGCGCTCAGCCGTTTGTCGGGCGTTTCGACTCTTGAGAGTTCGGGTGAAGCCAACAAGGTCGTCATCCGCGGTTTGGCTCCCCAATTCAACACGGTCTCGGTTGAAGGCGTGAAACTCGCTTCGACCGGAAGCAGCCAGATGGGGGTTTCCGCTCTGGGCAATACGTCAGGTAGTATCTCGAACGACAGAAGTGTCGATCTCACTATGGTTTCACCGTATATGATCAAAACGATTTCGGTTTATAAGTCGCTTACTCCAGACATGGACGCTAATTCGATCGGTGGTTCGGTGAACATGGAATTACGGGAAGCTCCGTCGGAGTTACGTTACGATCTTTTATGGCAATCTGGCTATACTACCAAAACCGAAAGCTACGGAAATTATCGAACGGTAGCATCTCTCAGTCAACGTTTTTTTGAGGATAAGCTGGGCGTTTATCTGCTGGGAAATATCGAAAAATACGACCGTGATGACGATAATATGAGCGCCAGCTATTATACCACAAGCACGGATGTCGATCCTACCACCGGCTATCGCCCGGTCAAGGTAAGAAATGTACCGCTCAATCGGCATATCGAAACCCGGCAACGCTACGGCGGAAACCTGATTCTCGATTACAGATTGCCTGCCGGTTCTATCAAATCGGTAAATATGTACACCCGTCTAAGCTCCGATTTTCAGGACAACCGTACTGTCTTAAATTATTTCGATAAGTATCTAAATTTTACCTTTCGGGAAGGTGTCCATACAACCGATCTTACTGTAAATTCACTCGACTTTAATTATGATTTGAAACGGGTACAAATGGATTTGAAATTTTCCAATACTTCTTCCAAAAACAAATTGCCAGAGTCTCCGTTTGTCGAATTAAAAACCGGTCAAGCTACTACAGGCGCTGTCAACCCTAATACGATTCCCGATAGTCTGAAAAAATTATGGGCATATCCGGGTCCTGATCAGGTGTATTTAGATAATGTCAACCTATTTAGTTCTTTGTATAAAGAAAATAATTCAACATTTTCTTCGGACTTTAAGTTTCCATTCAGCACTGGTTCGTCTCTATCGGGATACGTGAAAATTGGCGGAAAGTATCGCCATCAAAATAACAGTAACGATCAAAAAACTCCTTATGCAACCATTAGGACGGGTGGCACTTTTCAAACTGCCATGACAAACGATCTGGCAAGTCACTTTAATATAGATCTTGATCCATCGGGCAAATTTACGGCATCGAATTTTACGGGAAATTTAGACCTCACCCGACCCTTTCTGGATGATCAGTTCGGGGAGATTTATTGGGCGTGCGATCCAACTATCCTGATGGCTATGGCTAAATATTTAGACAATTCTCCGCAATGGAGAGGAAAAGCCACGGGCGGGCCAGATGTGACCGGAGGATGGTATAACGGCATGTTTCAGACGCTGGCAAATACCTATGAATACATCGAAGATTACTATGCCACCTACCTGATGTCGGAGATAAAATTCAGAAATTTCATGGTGGTCGGTGGAGCCCGTTACGAAGCAACCGAATCAAAATATACCGCCTATAATATGTACGATATGCGCAATCCGGATGCTCAAGATTGTGATACAGTGATTGTCCGGCCCCAAAATGACTACTGGTTACCGATGGTACAAGCAAAGTATTCACCATTAAAGTGGTTTGACGTCCGTTATGCCTATACACAAACACTTGCCCGGCCGGACTACCACCAGATGTCTCCCAAACTTAACTATGATAATCCAAGGAAGAATATCCGTGCCGGCAATCCAGAACTTACACCGGCGCATGCCTACAATCATGATTTGAATTTAACATTTCACAGCAATAAATTAGGGCTTCTCTCTGTAGGTGGTTTTTATAAAACCGTAAAAGATTTTACCTATTACACCACTTACATACTCCATAAAACCGCTGTTTCAGAGGAAATAAAAACGATCTACGATTTTGAGATCATGGGTATCAACCCGGAGGATGGAGCTAGAATATATACCTATCTCAATAGTCCCTATGCGGCTTATGTGAAGGGAATTGAGTTGGACTTTCAGACCAGGCTCTGGTATCTGCCTTATGGATTGGATGGTGTAGTGCTCGGGATAAACTATACCATGATCGAATCGGACGCGACTTATCCCTTGCGTGATGATGTTACCGATTACACTACCAGGCCACCCGTAACCACTACCTATGATAGTACGCGCACTGGACGCTTAATTTATCAACCGAATGACCTATTGAATGCATATATCGGTTATGAACTCAAGGGATTTTCGGCGCGTGTATCATTCCTGTTCCAGGGTAATTCTGTTAGTTATGTAGGTGCATTTCCAGAACAAGATGGTTATACCAGGGACTATTTCAGGATCGATGCTTCCGTCAGGCAGACCCTGCCATTTTGGGGAATGGAGATTTATCTCGATGTCGTCAATCTCAACAGCGAAAAAAATTCAGCGGCGCAGATGTCAATAGACGGTTTTACCAGTGTCAAGCACTACGGCACGGTAGCCAATCTCGGCATCAGATTCAGGTATTAAACCTTGCGAATTATGACAAGAATAATAATGAAAATCTCGAGTATAAATGTCTTAGAGAATTTTTACCCCACCCCGGAGCTAAACGAAAGCTCTGGGGTGGGCAAATCGTTCAGATTAATTCACATTTATTAATTAAAACAAACTAGGAGGAGAGAATCATGAGTGAGACGTTTTGTTACTTTTCTGATTTGTGCGATGTTTTTGTCGGTATCCTTATTATTAGCACAACAAAAGGATACAACGGTTGTCAACGGTATGTATAGCGGTGGAAGCGAAGGTGAGCTGAACACGGCTGTTCAGACAGCCATTGATGCTGGAAACCTGTCCAATACGGTTTTCAAGTTAAATCCGTACGATTGGTATGTCGTTAACGGCACAATCGAAGTACCGGAAGGGGAAACCCTTGATCTCTATGCCCCGCCAGCCGGGTCGACCCAGGACTCCGCCCCACCGCAGATATTGTGGACTGCCAGTGGAGCCGTAACTAAAGATTTCCTCATCCAAGTTTATGGTGATCTGATCATGAAAAATATTTGGGTCAGATTCGCAGATGCGGCCGGTGTTCAGACAGGTACTCCGATCGTGTTCGAAGGCGATACAACCGGAGTAGGAGGGGCGGCACAATACGGCACTTTCGAAAACTGCGTCTTTGAATGGATGCCCTGTCCGGCTGTAACTGCTTCCGGATCGATCTGTGTCAGGTCTAAACATTTCAATGGGACTTTTAAAAACTGCTTTTTCCGTAACTGCACGGATAGACATTTCATGTATTACGGAAGAGCCGTTTCTTTCCCGTTCGATGTCCCGGGCTATCACACCGATTATTGCTCTTTCGAAAACTGTACCTTTACCAACCTGGGATATGTCTATATGCAGGAGAGAAATAATTATAGCGATAATGTGCATTTCAACCATTGTACCTTCTATAACGTCGTGATGTTCTCACTGGAAAATGGTTGGTGGTGGAAACTCAGTGTGAATAACTGCCTTTTTGTCAATGCATATATGCTGGGGAATGTTCCAGCAGCGGGTATCGGCGGCGCCACGGTGCCGATTACGCCTGCTGACTCAATTGCTACTTTTGATCCTCCTTTCACTGACCAGGATCGTCAAATCCTATTTACGCATAGCGCCTACTACATGGATAACTGGCTGGTTGACTGGATGAGAGGTGGTTGGGAGTTAGACTACTGGAGTGATCCGGATCCGGTTAAACGATGGCGACCTCCATCACGGATAAACGATGTAGGTAATCCTTACAGCAAGGATCTGTATAGGCAGCGGGTGTTTAATGAGATTCCCTACCCCCGACCGATGTTAGACAGCACAGCACTTGCGTATTTTGATTCAACCGATTCCGAAGGTGAGAAGCTCTTTCCCTATATTAATCGGGAAGCGCTTTATGATGTCACTGAATTAAGAGACGCGGTCAATCCCAGATTTGATACTCCTCCAATTAATTTAGATCCTCTTAAATATTTCCTGTGGCAGAAATGGAGTACCAATCTGGATTCGATGTGGGCTTATATGCCAGAAGCCGGATATAATCAACAGTGGCCTTTGCCGGAAAATCTGGCTTATGCAAACGACACACTACGGACCGCAGGGATGGGCGGCTTCCCGCTGGGTGACCTCTACCATTGGTGGAATCCGGCTGTGAGAGAAGGTGCTACGGATTATTATTCAGCATGGTTGGCTCAAGCTGAGGATGAAAGAGCCACAATTGCCAGGTGGCTGGAAACTGGTAGTCCCACTGTTTCCTCCGTAAAAAGACTGCCGAGTACCATTGTCCCTTCGGATTTTACACTATATCAGAACTATCCGAATCCATTCAACCCGATAACTCAAATAAAGTACTCTGTTCCACAGACTGGTAATATATCATTGAAAGTGTACAATAATCTTGGACAGGTAGTAGCCACTCTGTTTGATGGTGCCCAGCAAGCCGGAAATTACGTTGCCGTCTTTGACGGTACAAAATTAGCCGGCGGTGTTTACTTCTATCGATTGCAGTCTGAAAATGTTTCTGTCACAAAGAAGCTTGTCCTCATTAAATAATGTTTCTTTAACCTGTTTTACTTAGTACAGGTTAAAATTTCATACTGATTCCATTGCTTGAAGCGATGGAATCAGTTTATACCACATTTTTACACTGAAAAACCAAACCGAAACGAATATATAAGATTAGTTTTGGGAAATATTAATTAAAAAGGAAAGGAGGTGTTTTGGGATTCAATTAGCAGCCACAGACTTTTTTCTTCAGTTAGGTTTTCTAATTTTTAAAATTTTCAAAAATTAACCAATTATAAGGAGAAGCGAAATGATGAGAAAAGTAGTTACTGCATGGTTTACGATTATGACTGTTCTACTGCTCGGTGGAGTGGCAGTTCAGGCGCAAGTCTATGTTGATCAATGGGGTTCATCCGGATATGCAGCTTGGCCTATCACCAATACAGCTTCTACGCCTGACGGAAGTGCTGGTATGGGGGATGGCTCACCAACAACTGGTTGGTCATCACTTCGAGGAGCATTCCCAAGCACACTTACAGCAACGACTACGCAGGCCGTTGTTGTAACTGGTCAGATGGAATTTGTCGGTGGCGGAGGCGACGATGCTTATACTCCCCTTCGTTATTCCCTGACATATCAGGATAGCGTTGAACTGCGATATCAATACACGGATTCAGCAGCCTGGGTAGTAACAGCAAATGTAGCAGCAAATGCCAATCATGATGGTTATCTTTTCTGTCCAATGTCCGGTTTAGGAACCATGTCAAATACCTGGAGAACGGGAGCCAGCGGAACAGTTTGGACTGTCCCGGGCGGTAACTGGGTGAGCACGAATAATGAAGGTGCTGAGGTTTTGTCCGCTGTCAAACAGGCTCCTCGCAATGCTGAAATAATTGCAGGTGTCTATGACTTCGCTATTTCAGTTCAGGATATGGGTGATGGTACAAATGAAATCCGTTGGTATATGGTTGAAGTGAACAATAAATATTGGTTTGGCGGTACTGCGATTGATACTGCTCAATTGTCTGATAAGTTCAACGGCATTATTTTCGGTGTTAATAGTGACAATGACGCCACCCAGTTCGATGTTTATGAAGTCAAGGTTGATATGGGTGATCCGATTACAGTACCGGAAGCACCCTGGGAACCTTTCTATGTGAGTGATTGGGGTGCATCCGGATATGCGGCCTGGCCGGTCCTGAATGATTCAACATACCTCGACGGTGATGCCGGGATGGGAGATGGTTCACCGACAACCGGCTGGTCTTCAATCAAAGGTGGCTTTGGCGATCCTGTATCATTGCAGGATGGGAAAGCGCTCATTGTAACTGGTCAGATGGAATTTACCGGTGGCGGAGGCGACGATGCTTATACTCCCCTTCGTTATTCCCTGACATATCAGGATAGCG
>JABAOH010031255.1_pt1 | contig 47526 bp, 45 predicted proteins | sample 7062181 | NCBI WGS metagenome assembly JABAOH01 (sample SAMN14538630, study PRJNA623070) | marine sediment metagenome | biome: marine biome [ENVO:00000428]; feature: marine pelagic biome [ENVO:01000023]; material: deep marine sediment [ENVO:00002113]; isolation source: pool of 5 deep marine... | reverse complement strand
CCGTGAGTTATGTCACAGGTCTTGCATGCCGGGAATGCAAGAGGGTTTATCCAAAAGATGCGATCTATGTTTGCGAGGATTGTTTCGGTCCTCTTGAGGTGATTTACGACTATGAACGAATTCGCCATGATTTTTCGCCGAAGGAGATATCCTCTGGCCCGAAAAGCATGTGGCGGTATTGGCCCCTTTTGCCTCTAGACGACAAACCAAAAGTAGGTTACCATGTTGGTTATACACCCCTTGTCCACGCGAGGCGATTGGGAGAGTATCTCGGTCTAAACCGTCTGTACTTAAAAAACGACACGGTGAACTGTCCGTCTTTGTCGTTCAAAGATAGAGTCGTGTCTGTGGCTGTGTCCAAGGCCTCGGAATTCGGATTCGACACCGTGGCATGTGCTTCCACCGGAAACTTGGCAAATTCGCTCGCCGCACAGGCGGCGGCTGCTGGCTTGAAAAGTTTCATCCTCATCCCCGCTGATATCGAAAGTATCAAGGTGACCGGCACCCTCGTTTATGGTTCCCAGGTGCTGGCTGTGGAGGGCACCTATGACGACGTCAACAGACTCTGCACAGAGATCTCCTTTTCTTACCCATGGGCGTTTGTGAACATCAACCTGAGACCTTTCTATGCAGAGGGTTCCAAAACCTTCGCTTTCGAGATCGTCGAGCAACTCGGGTGGCAGACACCGGACCATATAGTGGTTCCTGTTGCCGGGTGCTCTCTCCTGACAAAGATATGGAAGGGCTTTAAGGAGCTTAAGGAACTGGGATGGGTAACGAAAAACGGCGCACGGATCCATGCAGCTCAGGCAACGGGCTGTTCCCCTGTGACCACTGCCATTAAGAGTGGAGCCGATGGCATACGGCCTGTCAAACCCGACACCGTCGCGAAATCACTCGCCATCGGAAACCCGGCAGATGGATACTATGGGCTTCAAGCCACAAGAGAGACTGGAGGATATGGTGACGACGTCAGCGACGATGAAATCATCGAAGGAATGCTCCTTCTCTCCCGGACGGAGGGCATCTTTGCGGAAACAGCAGGAGGCGTTGTCGTCGGAGTAACCAAGAAGCTTGTTGAGCAGGGAAGAATAGGAAGAGACGACCTGACGGTTCTGGCCATAACGGGAAATGGACTGAAGACCCAGGAACTCATGGTTGGAAAAACATCACAACCGCTAACGATAGCATCAACGATGGATTCGTTCGTCGAAAAGGTGGAGCCGGTGCTGAAGAAATACCCGCGACGGGCGGGAGGATCGGAAAGGAGAGCCCAATATGGCTGTGTTGGTTAAGCTCCCAGGGCCGTTGAGGCGTTTTGCAGAGGGGAAAGCCACTGTGGAGGCCGAGGGGAGTAATGTATCGGAGGTCTTCCAGAATCTCGATTCACAGTGTCCTGGGATCGTCGAAAGGCTATACGAGGACGGGGTCCTTCGGCGTTTCATCAACGTCTATCTCAATGACGAAGACATCCGATTCCTAGACGGAGAAAAAACGGTTGTGAGGAGCGGGGATCGAATCTCCATTATCCCGGCCATAGCTGGAGGGTGCCAGAAGTGAAAGACATGGCCCCCCTGACCGACGAACAGATCAAACGTTACAGCCGTCATATCATCCTTCCGGAGGTGGGGGGCGAAGGCCAAGCAAAACTCCTGTCCTCGAAAATCCTCATCGTCGGAATGGGAGGGCTCGGTTCGCCAGCCGCTCTTTACCTGGCTGCCGCAGGGGTCGGAACGCTGGGACTCCTCGATTTCGATGAGGTCGAATTGAGCAATCTCCAACGGCAGATCATCCACTCGACCGAAAATCTTGGCAAATCCAAGGTCCAGTCTGCCAGGGAGACTCTCACAGAAATCAACCCAGGCATAACCCTGCGCGCCCATGACGAGCAGTTAACATCCAAGAACATAATGGATGTCATCTCGGACTATGATTTAATCGTGGATGGATCGGATAACTTCCCGACCCGCTTTCTTCTGAACGATGCCTGCGTCCTTGCGGAAAAGACGAATGTCTACGGGGCCGTCTTTCGCTTCGAAGGCCAGATGACCGTTTTCGCGCCTCACAAAGGACCCTGCCTGAGGTGCTTTGTACCTGACATACCGCCCCCAGGGGCTGTTCCTCGGTGCCAGGAGGCTGGCATCCTAGGCGTGCTGCCGGGGGTCATCGGAACGTTGCAGGCAACCGAGGCAATTAAGATTCTCCTTGGGATCGGCAAGCCGCTCATCGGGCGATTCCTTGTTTTCGATGCCCTCGAAATGGAGCTGAGCGAGTTCAAACTGCCAAAAAACCCGGAGTGCCCGACCTGTGGTAAGGACGCCAAGTCGTTGGAGCTAACAGACTATCAAAACCAGTGCAACGTCTCAGGATAGGCAGAAACCTATCTCCTCTCGAGCCAAAGCCTCATCCCTGAACATCGATCCTTCTCCATACGCCTCCTTTGACAACATACGATGACCGCTACGTCTTCTCAGACAGACTGCGAGAGACGACTGGCAACGCCAATTTCCAAGTTGACAGAACCCCAGGCCTGTAGGTATGGTCAGGGGTATGTGGATCTGTGTCAGGTCAAACCAAGAGACGGGATCAGCCAGAAGAAGGGCATCCCTCACTACCCCAACTGGACCGGTGTGCTGATCTATGATGTTCTCCTCGTGATTCACCTGGGAGTGGGAGGCTCAGTATAGGTGCATAACCATGACAGACCTTGGCGAACTCCTAAGGGACACTAGTCGGACCTTTGCGCTGGCAATCCCTCTATTGCCAGAACCAACTCGCCAAGAGGTAACGATCGCTTATCTCCTCTTTCGTATCGCCGATACTTTCGAGGATGCCACCCAATGGCGGCAGACACGGCGAATCGAAGCTTTGCATCAATTTACGTGTCTGTTGAAAAATCCGACGGGGAATGAGGCACACCGGTGGGCATCACAGTGCGTCGTGGACTCGCCATGTGCGCACGAGGGTTATCTAAAGCTCTTGTCGAGAACCCCTGAGGTCCTCCACGGGTTTCTCACGCTGTCCGAGAGAGCTCAAGAGATTATCCGAGAGCACACTATTCGCACCGCCGAGGGCATGGCCAGGTTTGTCGCCCGTACCAGAAAAGCAGGAGTTCTTCGTCTTCGAAATGTCTCGGAACTTCGGGAATACTGCTATGTGGTAGCTGGAAGCGTTGGAGAAATGCTCACCGAGCTGTTTCTGCTGGGCCGTGACTATTTGCAGCCGATCGCCTCATTCTTACGTGAGAGGGCTAGCCCCTTTGGCGAAGCACTACAGTTGGTGAATATTCTCAAAGACGTGGCAGACGACACAGAGCAGGGACGATCCTATCTGCCTGAGGGGATCGATCACGGAGAAATCTTCGCCCTCGCCCGGAAGGATTTGAGGGTGGCTGGTCGCTACGTCCTTGCCCTTCAAAACGCCATGGCTCCCCGTGGTCTGGTCGCTTTTACAGCCCTTCCTGTTCGACTGGCATGGGCAACGTTGGAGCGCCTGGAACAGCAAGGCCCGGGGTCCAAATTGACACGGAAAGAAGTCTTCGAGATCGCAGAAATGCTGGAGCAGTCGCTCGATCAAAATCAACCAGCGGTCGTCGGGTCGTCAATGGGCGCCGACGAACCATGAGGTTGAAAGGAATCATGAATTTCCGCCCTACATCCCCATTTCCTCCATGATAAATCCCGCTCCCTGGCAATAAACCAAGGACACCCCTATTTCTCCTCGCCCACTCCTTCTCTCTCCATGCCAGGTCGAGGCGCTACTCAAACTCTCCTCGTGCAATCTTCTCGTGTACTTCCCTATCCCGAATTATTCATGAGAGATTTCATCAAAAGCGGAAAAAATATATAACATCAAAGACTTATCTTAGTATTTCGACTCGGTCACGAATGACAGTCTGTTTTTGGCGAAGATCCGATTCTGGTGACGAAATCTCTCACCCTTTGGGCTCGCCCGCTTTGCACACTGGCTGCGTTATTGGGGTTCGAAGTACATGAGTACGTCTTCACCCCTGCTGGCCTTGCCAGCGCCCAAATCGGGCTTCGTGAATAATCCGCGCTATGGTCCTCTTCGGATGGGGGAGGCTGAACGATATGGAGAACGGTGAGCGAGGATACATGAAATTACATCAACTCTCGGTGTGTGAACCGGGATAAATTACCCTGCCTAAGAGTAAGCGAGAACCCCTTTAATCTCCACTATTTGATAGACGGTTTTGATGCTGAGCTTCTTCTGATCAAACGATTTTCGTTCTTTTGCGTTTACTCGAACTATCCCGGCAATTCCATGACTCCACGAATCGTACCTCTTGCGCCCGATCATGGATCTATAGATTATCATCACCGATTGACGCTCCTTCTATGCCGACGGCGACGCCAATTTCACGTGTCTTTTGAAATGCCAGGACATCCCGGAGATCAATGGGATCAGTGCCAGGTGGGGTCTGATTACCGTTCATAGAGAGGCTTTCTCGAGGGGCACCACCTCACGAAAGACGTCACAGGATCTGCATATAATCATCTTTTCGTCCCAACTTCCCTGAGCCTCGCCCTGACACACGGTCCCATTGATAAACCAGCAGAAATCCCCGCTGTCGAATTCCCACGCCGGGCACCGCTCCCTCACCTCGGCGGGACAGGCCTGAACCACCCAGCAGGGTCTTCGCTCTTCGCGAGATTCCTTCATGGCCAGTAGGAACAATATCTGTCTTTCCACATGGGTGGGAACCTTTCGCCATCCCTGCTCAAAACTCTGTACGGCTTTAAGCGATGTTCCAAGCAGCTGAGCTATCTGTCTCTGAGATTTCTTCAAACGCCGTCGGATTTCAGAAAATTCCTCTCTCTTCATCAGATCCACCCCCATCAAACCGATTCAGCTTCCTCTTCCACGTTCCACCTTGTTAAGAATCCACCATTAACCCATTTCTTCCGTGATCTCCCGACCGCAACCGGAACAGAAAGGAGTTTCCTCTGGCAATTCAATGTCACAATAAGGACAGTAGCATGCTTCAAGCTCCTCCACGTGACGAACCTTGCTTTTGACCCTTTCCGGCACCTTGCCTTCTCGTCTCTCATAGTAATCAGCAATGGCCGAATGGAGGGCATCAGCCCCAAGGTTTGAGCAGTGAAGTTTGTTTTTCGGCAGCCCTCCTAAGGCGTGGGCAACTGCCTTGTTTGTGATTGTCATCGCTTCGTCTAGCGTCTTTCCCTTGGCCATCTCGGTTATCATGCTAGAGACGGCAATTGCCGCCCCGCAACCAAATGTCTTGAACTTGATATCCTCGATCCTCGAATCCTTAACCTTGATATAGACCTCCATTAAGTCGCCGCAGACTGGATTCCCAACACTTCCAACCCCATCAGGATCTTTGATCTCGCCGATGTTCCTCGGGTTCCGAAAATGCTCGAGGACGGTCTCAGAATACATAATAAGCTCCCCCCCCAGACTTCATTTTAATACGCTCTCAACTCGCCTCGCTAGCAAAATACCATGTTTTCTCAGCATCTTCAAATACCCTCTGTAACAGGTGGACCCATGGGGCATTCATCACCCCCGCCGTCGGGCATCTCCTTCAAGAGCCGGTATGTCTCCCACGCTCCTAGTATTTCCCCATATGATGCCCTTTGTTTTGGTACAGACCAGAAAAAGGCACTTCTAACGGGACCGACTGAAGTTCTTCTCACCACAAGGAATAGGGACGCTGAGAATGTTTTCCTCCGAGGCGTATGCGCACGTGTACTTTGGATTGTAGGCACAGAAGGGGTTGTGGGCCCGATTGAAGTCGACGACGATCTCATTATCGCTCGTCACTTCAACATCCACATACCGTCCGTATGTGTAAGTCTCCTCGCCATTCGTTTTGTCCCTGAATGGCAAAAACAACCTCGATCTTCCCAAGAATCGATAGACCGTGAGGCCGAACTCAATCCCGTCGATTCTAAACCTGAAAATCCCTTCCTTGATGTAGGTCCGAAAATTTCCCTTATTGGTTGGTAGCTTAACATATGCTCTCTTTGCTTCCGGATATCTTTCGATCCTCCCTGAGAATAGGTACCGAAGATCGATGGGGTAGTACCGCAGCCCTTGAAAACCCCTCTGGTCTCTGAGGGTCAGGGGCGAGGAAGGTGCTTCCCGGAAGAACCGATCTTTCTCCTCACGCTCCCTCTCGATCAACGTCACCCGGCCTTCAAGATTACCCTCATTGGCGAGTTCAGCGGCAACAGATAACCGGGAGAATCTCACAAGAGACATGAGAAGGATAAGGGAGACAAGAAGTAGAATCTTTGGCCTCATTTCAACATGTGCCCCATCACGAACGCATCTGCCTGAAAGCAGTCTGTGCTGCTGCCACCGTTCTCTCCAGATCTTCTTGACCATGGGCGAGAGAAACGAAAAGAGCCTCAAACTGTGAGGGGGCGAGATAGATGCCCTGCTCCAACATCAGCTTAAAATACCGAGAAAAGGCCTCTGTGTCACTGGTCTTGGCGGTTTGATAGTCTTCAATGGTCGTTGAGGTGAAAAAGACGGTAAACATCCCCCCCACATGGGAACAATGGACAGGGATACCGCAGTCATTGGCCGCCTGACTAATCTCCTTACAAAGGAAATCAACCTTCTGGTTTAGCGCCGCATAGACCCCTTCTCCCTTGAGGGCCTTCAAGGTCGCAAGGCCGGCGGTCATGGCCAGAGGATTCCCCGATAGTGTGCCCGCCTGGTAGACCCCTCCAAGGGGAGCGACATGCTCCATGATTTCCTTCTTGCCCCCATATGCACCAACAGGGAGACCACCTCCTATGATCTTCCCCAAGCAGGTCATGTCTGGCATGACATCATAGAGGCACTGTGCCCCGCCATATGCCACACGAAAACCAGTCATGACCTCGTCGAAAATCAGCACCATACCCCGCTCGTCGCAGATCTTGCGAAGGCCCTTCAGGAACCCGTCCCGGGGGGGAATAACCCCCATATTCCCAGCAACGGGTTCTAGGATCATACAGGCCACATCTCCAGGATGTTCATCTGCCAAGGCGCGCACAGCATCAAGGTCATTGAAGCGAGCCGTCAGGGTATGTTTTGCGAAATCTGCGGGAACACCCAGACTATCTGGCACACCCAGAGTTGTCGCTCCCGAGCCCGCCTTTACCAGGAGGTAGTCACCATGGCCGTGGTAGCCGCCCTCAAACTTGATCACCTTGTCCCGCCCCGTGTAGCCCCTGGCCACACGGATGGCGGCCATTGTCGCCTCAGTCCCCGAATTCACCATTCTGACCATTTCCATAGAAGGAACAGCCTCAACAAGCTTCTGGGCAAGTTCAACCTCTAGAGACGTGGGCGCACCGAAACTGAGTCCTTTGGCAATCCTGTCGTTCAACGCTTTTACCACGCTTGGATGGCAATGTCCCAGGATCATGGGGCCCCAGGATCCCACGTAGTCGATGTACTCATTGCCGTCCGTATCGACGATTTTCGAACCCACGGCATGATCGATGAAACGCGGGGGAATTCCTACCGTCCTGAACGCACGAACCGGACTGTTTACCCCACCTGGAATCCATTTCTGAGCCTCAACAAAAAGCGCTTCTGACTTCCTCGTCTTCATAATCACCTCCTTGACATGACACACGCCACAAGCCTGTCATCTCAATTGTCAGTTTTCCTCATTAAAGACTCTAAAAAAGCAAGCTCTGAGCGCGAATCAAGATTTTTTCGGTAACAGTTCTTGGCGAGGTGGAACGTCCGCAAATGCAACTGTTTGAGCCCGAAGGGCGAGTTTTGGATTTGCAGTGAAACTGAGCTTTAGAACTGTCGAAAAAAGGTTCTGAGCAGCGAAGAGCGACTTTTTTAGAAATCTCTTATGCTTGTCCCTTAACGTGTTTCATCCACCCGAACTCCGCGTATCTTCACTCGTCATTAACGACTGTGTTTGTCAGCGTTCCAATGCCTTCAATCGCCACGTCCACTCGGTCGCCAACTACCATCGGGCCAATTCCAGAAGGCGTGCCCGTTGCAATAACATCTCCTGGCATCAGGGTCATAACCTGCGAAACAAAGCCGACGAGCTGGTAACAGTCAAAAATGAGATTATCTGTGTTTGACGACTGCCTGAGCTCACCGTTGAGAAATGTTTCTAATCTCAGATTTTGTGGGTCCAATTCCGTCTCAATCCAGGGCCCCAGGGGAGCAAATGTATCGAAGCCCTTGCCACGCGTCCACTGTCGATCTTTTTTCTGGAGATCCCGAGCCGTCACGTCGTTGAAACAGACGTATCCGAGAATATGATCACCTGCCTGAGCCGGAGATACGTGTCTCGTCTCCCTTCCAATGACCACACCCAGCTCTCCCTCGTAATCGACTCGAGAGGCCATGTGCGGATAGCGGATAGATTCACCAGGGCCGATGACGGCCGTTGAGGGTTTTAGAAAGATCAGGGGCTCATCAGGAATCTCTGCCCCCATCTCCTCGGCGTGATCTCTATAGTTCACCCCCACCGCCACGATTTTCTCAGGACGGACAGGAGCCAAGAGGGCAACCTCTTCGAAGCGTGCAATCCTCTGCCCCTCTTCAAACTCTCCAAACACGTCTCCGGTGAGCCCCCGGACATCGTCTCCATCCAACACCCCGTATTCAACTCGACCCTTGTATCGAAACCGAAGAATTCTCATTTCTACTCCCTCAGACCGAGAACATCCTGCATATCGTAAAGCCCGTTAGGTTGTTCAATCACCCAAAGCGCAGCCTTGACGGCACCCCGGGCAAAGTTGTCTCGGCTATGCGCCCGGTGAGTGACCTCCAGTCGCTCCCCTATCCCACCGAATATGACAGTATGGTCACCGACGATATCGCCCGCGCGGACAACAGCCATGCCTACTTCGGTCGGCGTCCTCTCACCAATAAGACCCTTTCGACTCCACACACCGATTTTGTCTAACTCCTGTCCCAAAACATCGGCAACCGTCTCCCCCAGCCTCATTGCAGTTCCACTGGGCGCATCTTTCTTGAAGCGGTGATGGGCCTCAATGATTTCTACATCGTAATCGTCACCTAAGATCCTGGCTATATCACCGACTATCTTGAACATCACATTAACCCCGACACTCATATTCGGTGCCATCACGCAACGCGTCTTGGGCGCCATCGCCCTGACCTGTCCCATCTGGTCAGAAGATAGTCCCGTGGTACCGATAACAAGGGCCAGGTTACGCTCAACTCCAACCTCAAGGCTTTTCAGGGCGACCTCCGGCGCAGTGAAATCGACGATCAGCTCTCCCCTGTCAGCGACACTTCTCAAATCGGAATCGACAATCACGCCGATTTTGGCCTCACCGACCAGTTCACCGACATCCTTTCCTAGGGCGGAGTGACCCTCTTTTTCCACCGCTCCAGCCACCTCGATGCCGGGGGTTTGCAGGATTGTGTGGACTATTCTTCTGCCCATCCTACCCCCGGCTCCAACAACGATTGCCTTCACCATGGTAACTTCTCCTCTACGCCAAGAACTCAGGAATCCTCTCTCCCCTGATCAAATCGTCGTGGGTCTCTCTCTCCCGAATGAGTGAGAAGGTCTCCCCCTTCGCCAGGACTTCACAGACCCTGGTGCGAGAGTTGTAGTTAGAGGACATAGCGAATCCATACGCCCCGGCGCTCATGATCGCCAGCAGATCACCCTCTTGTGGTTCGATGATCTTTCTGCCTCTGGCAAAGAAGTCGCTGGACTCACAGATTGGCCCCACCACGTCGGCCACGATCTCTTTTCCCTCGCGCTGAACAACTGGAAGGATTGCCTGAAATGATCCGTAGAGGGGGGGGCGAATGAGATCGTTCATGCCCGCATCAACAATGACAAAGATCTTCTGAGGGGTCCTCTTGGTATAAAGCACCCTGGTCACCAGGATTCCGGCGTTGCCAACGATCACCCTACCGGGCTCAAAGATGAGAGAGACGTCGAGGTCCTCCATCTCCCTTAAGATGGCCTGTCCATATTCTGTCGGGTGTGGAGGCGCTTCGTGCTGGTAGGTAATACCAAGCCCCCCGCCCAGATCCATATGACGTATCTCGATCCCCTCCCGTTCCAAAGCCCGAACAAGTTCCTTCAATCGCTTCAGCGCTTCCACAAAGGGTCCCACTTCTATCAATTGGGAACCGATGTGGCAGTCTATACCGATGACGTCGAGGTTTTTTAACTCCTTGGCAAACCTATAGGCTGAAAGGGCCTGATCGAAGGCGATACCGAATTTGTTTTCCCTAAGACCGGTCGAGATATGGGGGTGGGTTCTTGGGTCGACATCAGGATTGATGCGAAGGGCAATCCGTGCTCGGACCCCCATCTGCCTCGCTCTCTCATCGATCGCCGAAAGCTCCTGAAGGGACTCGACATTGAACAGGAGAATTCCGTTCTCCAGCGCGTATTCGATCTCCTTCCCAGTCTTTCCAACTCCTGAAAAGACTATTTTCGACGGGGGGATGCCTGCCCTGAGAGCCCGGAAAAGCTCCCCCCCAGACACCACATCAGCCCCACTGCCCAGTCTTCCAAAAATCCGAATGAGTGCGATATTGGAGTTCGCCTTTAACGAATAGCAGACGAGATGGGGAACCGATTTGAAAGCAGAATCGAAGACGCGATAATGCCGTTCCATCGTTCCGTAACTATACAAGTAGAACGGCGTTTCGACCTCCCGTGCGATCGCATCGACCGGAACATCTTCACAGTGGAGTAGATTCTTTCGGTACTGGAAAAAATGCACAATTCACTCCTTAATCTTAAGGGGTTTTGTCGGTGACACGAACATACCTATCTAATGTTGACCACACTTACCGATTCCGAAAAGTCGCTCTCGTTTCTCCGGGGGGAATTGTCCACCCCTGTCACAGCGTACTCATAACGCATGCCCAGTTCGGCCGTCTCGTCAACATAGATGGTCACGTCCAGGGGGAGCTCATTGAGACGGTTGTAATCGCCCCCTTCCCAATCTCTACGATACACATTGTAACCCAGGAGATCAGGTTCTGTGTTTCTCTGCCAACTCAGTTCGATCCCTTCTGGCACAGGAATCGCCACGAGCCCTTGAGGAGAAGCTGGTGCTCGCAGATCCTGCGGAATCACAGAGATCTCCTCTGAACTACGACCCTCCACCCAGGTCTTCACAACGTTCCTGATCGCCCTAACCGTAAAGTGGTAGGCGACCCCATTCGACAGGTCAGTATCGCGATAGAAGAACTCATCTTCTCCGACCGTCGCAACTGGGACATCTCCAAAATCACCTCCGTCCTCCCGTCGATAGACCCGGTACCCGCCTGCCCCCTCAACTGGGTCCCAACGCAGCCTGGCGCCCCTGTCTTCTGCCGTCCCCTCAAACCCCCGCGGGGGGGCAGGGGGGACATCCCAAAAGATCACAGCCTTGTTGGAAGGCTCACTCGGGTATCCCTTCTCTGTGAGTGAGATAACCTGATAGACATACACGTGGCCATGGGATACCAATCTGTCTCGATAGACAAACTTGCCCGCGGCGAAGGCGAAGTTGTCCATTTTATCCAACCTGAGAACAGCGACAGAAACCAGTTTCTGAGGACATTCGTCACACCAATCATGGGTTAGAACATCCTCCGCCCTCAGAACCTCAAATCCGATCAACGCCGCCCCCCTGGAAAGATCAGAGGCCTCGCGAGGCCTCGACCATCTGATATGAACCTTCCCTTCTCTAACCACACCTTCAAGATCTGAAATTGGCTCCGGAACAGTCACGTCATAGGGAATCGGAGGCCCTTTCTTTCCACAGCCAAGCAGAGCAAGCAATGCCACTGACCACAGGAGAGATCTATACGTCAAGATTGATCGCATTGAACACGCTGGAACATCCCTTCCCGTCATTGCCATCTCACGCCGGAAACAAAATCTCAGATAATTCAAAACCTCCAAACGGTTCACACCGCAGTGCATTCAGAGGGACAAACCAATTCGGAAGCACCTAACCGGCTCTGCAAACCAAACATACTGGAGTCGTTATTTAATATCAGGCATCTATTTAGTTTCCGCGTCTTAGCATTTGTCGTTATGATCCTTCCAAACCAATGGAGCAACTTGCACCGGCGTCTCACGGTCTCGGTCCAAAAATCGCGGTCCCCACCCGAACAAGGGTGGATCCCTCCTCGATGGCTACCAGAAAGTCATTGGACATTCCCATGGAAAGCTCCAGAGGACCTGAATGGACGCCTTCCTTCAGGATCCTTTCTCCAAGTTGGCGCAACCGTGTAAAGTAAGGTCGCGAGTCCTCCGGGTCATCGAAGTATGGGGGCATAGTCATCAACCCCCGGAATTGAAGATTCTCCAAGTCGTTGATCCGGCAGACGAGTGGAATGGTTTCCCCTTCTCCCACGCCCCACTTAGAAGTCTCACCTGAGAGATTTACCTCCACCAGGACATCCATCTTGCGACCACCCTGCCCTGCCCTTCTGTTCAATTCCTCCGCCAGACCAATGGAATCGAGAGATTCGATCATTTCAAAGAGCTTCACCGCGTACTTGGCCTTGTTTTTTTGGAGATGACCGATAAAATGCCAGGCCACTGGACTCCTTAGAACCTCAATCTTTCTTTTTGCCTCCTGAACGTAGTTCTCACCAAAAATGCCGATACCGGCTTCAACGGCCTTGCGAATCCGGTCAGTGTCCACGGTCTTCGATGCAGCGACCAGGCGGATTTCACCTGGATCACGCCCAATCCCCTGTGCAGCCTTTTCAATGGCTTCTTTGACCCTCAGTACATTCTCTCTGATGTTGTCCAATTTCTCGGCCCCTGCCAGCTGGTGATCAATAAATATTAACAGGGTGTTACCAAAATTTAAATACCTTTCACCACTCTGCTAAAGGCTCTGAGGATAAACCGCCATGATTTCCTAGACAAGAACGCCAGACCTCAAACGGATTGCCTGAGTAGAAAAACACTTAAGTACCACCGCTCAAGGGATCAAACAATGGGCATAAAGTTTCGGGTGTCGGAGTGCGAAGGTCTTGCCCACTCAAATTCAAACACCGCCGATTGCTCTTACATGTCACTCACCAATCACTTATGGCGTGATGACAAATCTGACCGGGGGTTAGGCAGGGCAAAAGTGCGTCGGAAGGTGAAATTTTGACCCAAAGCGTGTAGGCACCTGGCCTGCCGCGTGCGGAGATGGAATGGTGTGGATGGAGGTAGAGAATGCAGTGAGAAACTCTCGCTTATTTCAGATCTATTGCACCCAAGGCGCGGAGTGATTCCAAAACCTGGCAAAGAGGAAGTCCCACGACATTGGTATAGGACCCTCGGATTTCTTCGATCATGAAGGCCCCTGCTCCCTGAATGGCATACGCTCCGGCCTTGTCGATGGGTTCCCCCGTGCGCACGTACCAGCTAATCTCCTTCAGGCTGAGATGTTTTATTTTCACTTTTGTTTCCACAACATCGCTGACAAAAAGGGACTCCTTTTTCATCGCTACTGCGTAACCTGTCAGAACCTGGTGGATTCGACCACTCAGAAGAGAGAGCATCTCTCGGGCATCCTTTTGGGTCTTGGGTTTTCCAAGAGACTCTCCATCAATGACCACGATCGTATCGGCGCCAATCACCCATCGGTCGGGGAATCGACCGGCCACGGCCTCGGTCTTTTCCTGTGCCATCCGTCGAACGTGATCACTCGGATCCTCATTCTTCCGAAGGGTTTCTTCGACCCCGCTAGGGACCACCTCGATTTCAATTCCGGCCAGTTCCAAAAGGGTCTGTCGCCTAGGAGAGGCCGACGCGAGAATGAGCCATCTGTCCATAATTACTTACCAGATCTTGATTTACCACGGAGGGCTACAGAGCGCACAGGCTTTCCCCCTTTATCTAATTGTAGCTGAAGACGGGCCGCCTCACCCGAGCTCAAACATTCTGCCAGGAATTGCCTCACGAGACCGAAGGATATTCTTGTTCCTTGGGCCCTTCTGGCAGAAAACCCCCTCCTGGCCATACCCCTCTAATTTAGAGCTAACTCGCATGATCGGCTGCAGACTTTCTGTGGTTCGACGAAGCGAATGGTTTAATGATCTTATAGTACAATGGATTTCGAAGGAAACCAAGAAACTAAGACAGCTTCTTCCTTTTGCCAAAGAGCAAAACCGCTACGGGATTTTCTCAGCTTCGTCGAGACCTATCTCCATGAGGGACCGTCGCAATAGAATGGTGAGTATCCCCCAACTGTCTCGTTGCGGGGGACAGGGTCGATGGGAGTGCACGGAACCAAAGAAACATGAGGGCCCCTTGCAGCGATTCACTCCCCTCAAGAATCAGAAGGGGTGCAATCCCTCACGTTCCAGACTCAGAAAGCTCTGAACAAGACGAGATCTGTTCTGGCACCAAAGGTTCTGGAAATCGGTTGAACAACAGAGGCGAGTCTGTTACAAAGTACCAGGTGGGCAAATAGATCGATGATCCAAAAGATCAAGAAGGAAAAAGAACTCGTCAGGGAACTGACCGAACAGAGGGCTGCTGGCAGGAGGATTGTCTTCACAAACGGCTGCTTTGACCTGCTCCATATTGGACATGTCCGCTACCTGCGGCAGGCAAAATCGTTGGGGGAAATCTTGGTGGTGGCAGTCAATAGTGATCGGTCAGTTGCCCGGCTTAAAGGGCCTTATCGTCCCATCAACATCCAGAACGAGAGGGCTGAAGTGATTGCGGCCCTGACCTGTGTGGACTATGTGACCATATTCGACGATATCGATCCGTATCGGATAATATCCGTTCTAAAGCCTAGCATTCTGGTCAAGGGAGGAGACTGGACAAAGGAGACAACGGTTGGAAGGGATATTGTCGAGGCCCAAGGCGGCAAAGTCGTGGTCCTCCCCTACGTTGAAGGGATTTCAACGACAACCCTCATCGATCGTATCGTCAAAAACTGCGAGTAGACCCCAAAAGCCTCCTCCAAAAAACCGAGCTAAGGATCCACCACAAATCAACTTCACGCGTATTTCTCAGAGACGGCTATACGGATAGGACGGTAAGGGTCGGACCATAATCGACATGAAGAGGAATTTCCAAGCGATCAGCAACAACGTCGCTGGATTTATGACTAGAAGAAGCTCTCCGGGACAATAATGGTATCTCCAGGCTGAACTGGCGTGTCCAGCTTGGCTCGAATCTTCTCTTCTTCTTCAGAACCTTTTCTCCGAATCTTTATTCTTCTCTTCGAGGCGATGTCTGTGAATCCCCCGGCAGTGATTACGGCCTTAAGGACCGTGAGCTTCCTCTCCCATCTATACTTTCCTGGCTGACCCACTTCACCAAAGATGTAGAAGACCTCAGCCTTTGGAACAAAAAGTGTATCACCATCCTGGATTTCAACGGTCCCCCTATCCACACTTCCTGCGAGCATGCCGCGGAGGTCAATTTGAATGACCTTCCCCACGCCTTCCTGACCAGGCTTTAGTGGCTTGTCCCCTTTCCAATCTTTCTTGCCCTGGACGATCTGTGCCACATCCCCAGCATCCGGTCCTAACCCGCCGGTCTTAGAGATAATCTCAACGATCGAAGCCCTCCTGTCCAGAGAATAGGCTCCTGGCCGGACCACTTCACCAAGAACATAGACTTTCTGACTCTTGTACTCCTTTACAATGACTTCGACCTGGGGATCCACAAGGTATCCATCACCCAAACGCTCGGTAATGATCATTCTCACGTCGTCCGTGGACCGACCAACTGCCTTGACCTCTCCGATCAGCGGGAAACGAAAGCCCCCCTCCGGGGAAACAACAACCTCCTGCGTCAGGTCCTCGTGGCCCCACACCCTGACGATTAGGACATCACCAGGCCCGATGGCGTACTCTGTCTCTGACCGGCTATCCGGTATGGGAAAGGTTAAGATCAGAAGACAAAACAGGGTGCCAAAAAAGATGTAGGGTTTTCTTATCACAAAAACCTCACCTCAGATTAATTCTGACCTAGAGGATCAGGGAGAGATAAAACAAGTAAGTATTCTCCTCATACTCTTCTGGATCGTTATTCGAATCGAGACGAGAAAACCGATAACTCCCCCCCAGATTGAACCATTTCCGGAGGGCATAGTCGATTCCAACCTCTGCAGAGAATAGATTATCCCGTCTTTCTCTTCCCACAGCCAGGTCGTCATGAAGATATTCATCCCAAATATAGCCCGCCTTCAGTCGTCCCGTAAACTTCCGGTAGCCATGAGACACTGTCCCAGCAATTTGGGTCGAAACATAGGAATTACTGAAGGCCAGATTGTCGTCTGCGTTACTCGTATCCAAGATTTCGCGAAGTCCTTCCAGAGCGAGGATGGTTTTTGGCCTTAACTCGTGGGTGAGATTGACAAAATAGGAGAGGGCCTCATCCGTCCGATTGATGTCGTCATAGTCTGTTCTCATGTACCCCACCCGGGCTGTTCCCAAACTCTTGAGCCCGATTTTCCACGTGACTCCACCTTCCACGCGATGGGCATCGTTGTCCTCGGGTCGTCTCTTTTCGTAATCTTTGACACTGTACTGATAGAAGATCAATAGAGAAGTCTTGGGAAGAACCTTATAGTACACTCGTCCCGAGACGCCATTCTCGTCGTAATCATCAATCCGGTCCTCTGTGCGATCGTACCTCTTGGTTCCGTGCTGATAATCCACACCGAAAGCCAGGCGGCTCGTGACGTCATAGGCACCCTCAAAACTAGATCTGTTCCAGATGAATGGAGAAGTTCGGTCGTTCATGAAATCCGGTATATCTGCGGAACGGCTAAAGGTATTTCTGAGCTGGAGGTTCAATTTAGTTGAGGGATTCAGATCAGCCGTTCCTGTTACATTGTGGATCGTCCGATCCGCCTCGTCCCTTTCTTTGTATATGTAACTGTCAACCGTATAGTCCAGATTAAAGCTATGCCTCTGAATCGGAAGAAACACCTTGATCCCTGGAGAAATCAGGTAGAAGGTATCACTCTCCTCATTCGTTCTCGTCAAGAAGACGTTGTCCGTATGTCCGGCTGAGACTGTTACATACGGGTGAATGTCAAGGGATCCCACATGGATGTTTGCTGCCAAGCAACTTGAAGAGGGAAGCAAGATCAATAAAGCCAATAGTCCGGCAGCCAGAAGGCCATTTTCCTCTGACATAGAAAGGGCTATATCACACTTTTCCCAAAAAAGAAAACTTTAGAACGGGGAACTAGACACTCCCTCCCGGCCGCCCTGATACCCAGTCTCCACGGATTTCTTCGCCTCCTCTTTCGTAATTCCTGATTGGTCCATAGCACGACCAGTTACCTGCAAATCCTGAAAAAACCCGTTTAGGGCAGTGGTCACAACTGAAGGCCCAACTCGAATCGATCCGTCCTCAAAGGCCAGGGAGATGGAACATCGGATCTCTTCAGCCTCTTTGAGGGTAATTGGTTTCTCAGGGTTTGTTTTTGGCCATCCACCCACAGGGCCGATGTGCAAGGATGAGAGGATTTGAAAGGCCTCTTCATAAACCTGTGTTGTCCTCAGAGCCAGGACATTGAGCAAGACAAGTGCAAGGTCACCATGGGTCAAATTAAAGCCCTTCGGTAGCGATATAGGCTCTCCACCGCACAGTTTAACCAATGAAGTCTCTTCCGGAGGGAGAACGACAGGGGGAGTCTCTGGAACAGACCGTTTCTTCAGAGACGTCGCATTAACTGGCTGGGTGAGGTCCGTTTTAAGCGGCACAGAGGGCAGCGCCTTTGGCTTCTTATCGAGCGTTTCCGAGAAGGAGGCCGACGGTGGTAGCGTCGCCACGGGGGATTTCTTGTGCTTATCTAATGGAGTCTGCTCAGGCGTCTTTGGGAGCACCTTTTGGTGGTCCTTGGTTGAAAAAGCAAGAATCTCTGGTGGTTTGTCTCTTCCAAGGTAGATCGCAAGCACTACAAAAAGGATGAACAGCAAAAGACGCAAAAGAAGGGTTTTTTTCTTTTTCATAATGCCAGCGGTTTTGCAAGATTCGTACCATGATCATCCAACTTGCCGAAGACAGTCAATGAAGATACAATCCTTTTGAGGATGCCATTTGCCAAGGACCCACCAGACAGTCCCTTGGCCGAAGATTAAGTGGAGGCTATTTTTCACATGGCAAGAAAGACTTACATGAGAGACATCGGCGAATTCGGACTCATTCGGAGGATCCGTGGCAGATATTCGAAATCCTCGGACCGAGTTCTGTGTGGTATGGGAGATGACGCGGCAACGCTGAATCTTCCCTCCGATAGTCTCACCTTGGTCACAACAGACACCTTGATCGAGGACGTCCATTTTACTTTGAAAGGGACAATCCCTTACTTTCTGGGAGCAAAAGCGCTCGCCGTTAATCTCAGCGACATTGCTGCCATGGGAGGTACCCCAAGCTTCTTTCTCCTCTCTCTGGGTTTACCCGGAAGCTATCCCTTATCTTTTGTCGACCGCTTTTACCGTGGGGTCTCACACGTAGCAGAGGCCTACGATGTTTTTCTCGTCGGCGGAGATCTCACCGCCGCCTCTACGTTTATGATCAGTGCCGTTGTTATCGGTCACTGCGCACCGGACAAGATCATCTATAGGAAAGGAGCGCGGCCCGGCGACCATATCTTTGTCACCGGCCCATTGGGAGATTCAGCCCTTGGATTAAGAATCCTTCACAAAAGAGGCCTCGGGCCCAGAGACTTTGCCGCCGATGGAAAGACGAGAGGAAAGGAAAAAGACCTCCTTGGTCTGATTCGACGGCATCTAGCGCCTCCACCACCGGTTCACAAGGGCAGAAAAATCGCCGCACTAGGCTGTGCTACATCGATGATCGATATCAGTGACGGCCTCCTGGCTGACCTTGGTCATCTCACCGAAGAGAGCCGGGTGGGGGCCAACCTCTGGGTGGATCAGATCCCACTTTCCCGTGCCTTCAAGAAATTGGCGCCCTCCTATTGCGTCCGCCCCATCGATCTGGCGTTGGGAGGAGGCGAGGACTATGAACTGCTTTTTACGGCTCCAAGAAAAACTGTGGAAATCGCCCTTTCTCGTTCCGAAAATGTTGACTTTCCAGTCTATCCTGTCGGTGATGTCACCTCCCATCCCAAAAAAATATCTCTCTTGTCAGGAAACAAAAGAGCCTACTCGCCGTCCCGGCTAGGTCATGATCATTTCAGAATCGATGCCAAAAAGATTCGATGAAAAACATCACCACCTGTAATTCGTCCAAATCAGAGGTCAGAGCCCTGGCTGCCAGCCCAGTCTAGCCGACTCACCGATCCCCCTGCAAAAGAAAACGTCAATCGTACGATCGACTCCCGATTAATTCTTGGACCAATGGGCCAAGTTTAGAAGAAACCGATCTTCAATCGCTCACAAAAAAAAAGAGTTTTTCGATCAAGACATGCGCGAAAGACCACATTCTTGTTTCTCCCAGTCAGGTCACAAGGACGCCCCATCCCAAAAAGATGGAGGGTTTCCTCGAAACTAAATATCCAGGCATATCGTTGGGCGCTGTGACAGGCCCCGCCATTCTCCGGTTTTAGTATAATTCCGGATACAATCAGAGGAGTGTCCCGAGTTTTCTAAGAAGAGAATTTCTAACCCTTCAGTTGACTCTCTTCCCACCCGCGGCCAAACAGGTGGGGACGGGCTGTTGCCCAGATCCCTCAGACCATTTGTGTCGAAGTGATTTTCAAAATATTTCACCGGAAAGCAGAAAAGGAAGGTCTGAGAGCTCGAGCGACTCTGAGCCGGGCCGAAGGGGAGCGGGCGAGAGAAACGGGTGCTTTTATGGAAGCCCGCTTTCATCAGACAAAGACCAAAAAAGTGATTTGCGAACGGCCCGGGCAGGTCCAACCCCCTGTCTCCACATACGTCCCTCAGGGATATGAGCGTCCACAAAACCAAGGAAACTCTTTATACAACGAGTGGAGTTCCTCAAAAAAACACCGCCGAATCATCCAAAATCAATGAGTACGAGCGAAGAACCGAAATGGCAAATGACAAAGCCTGAAATCCAAATGTCAAAGCTCAAATGACAGAACAGGGATAGGGGGTTGACAGAATCGGTGGCTGATCGATGGGTTATCCTTAGGACCGTCTAACTATTGGTATTTCAATTTGTCCACATCGTGGCGTTGCGATTTGGTTTGACATGTGAAGTCAATTCTTGGACATCCCGAAAGAATTGGACCACTCGACTGTCAATAGGAAACCAAAACTCAGGAAAGTCGTCGTACAATGTTACTTGACAATGGTCCTGGGGATGGTTATTTTTATCAGAGATTTAGACATAATTATCGAATATTTAAGGAAATTTCATCGGAAACGATATGACAGCACGTCGGACTAGGGCAAACGAATTTCTCGACTCCTCTCGGACTTGCAAAATCCTGACAGCCATTATCAAAGAATACGTTGCTTCCGCTCGGCCGGTCGGTTCGAGGAAGCTGGCACGCCGGCACGGATTCGACATCAGCCCAGCGACGATTCGAAATGTCATGGCTGATCTCGAGGAAATGGGGTATCTTTCACAGCCTCATACCTCTGCCGGTAGGATTCCAACTGACAAAGCTTTTCGGTATTACGTCGATTCCATCCTTAACGTCAAACACCTGACAATCCTGGAAAGAGAGAGACTGAGACGATGCTACCATCCGTCAGAATCTGATATCACCGAAACTTTCCAAGAAACCTGCCGGCTCCTTTCTTCGGCGTCCAATTACCTCGGCCTCGTGATTACGCCAAAGGTAAGTAACATGCGGTTCAAACACATCCAGTTCGTCCGTCTGGCGCCATTTAGAGTTATGGCTATATTTGTTACGACCTCCGGAATCATCCAGAACAAGATGCTTCACACCGATGAAGATCTTAGCCAGGAGTATCTTGAAAAGATCACTCGATACCTGAGCAGCATCCTTTCGGGGCTGACTCTGGCTGAGGTGAGAAACAAAATTGTCGAAGAGATCAAGAAAGAGAGAATCGCTTACGATCGACTCATGGAGAGAGCACTGAAACTGAGCGAAAAGGCGCTCGTCGATACAGAAGACAGAGAACTGTTTCTGGACGGAAGGGTCAAGATCTTTGAGATTCCGGAGTTCACCAATATCGAAAAGATGAGAGGACTTCTCAAGGCTCTTGAAGAGAAGGGGTTTCTCCTCGAACTTTTAGACCAGAGCATGAAAACACCAGGTGTTCAGGTCATCATCGGTTCCGAATTTGACCTCCGTGAAATGGAGGATTGCAGCCTTATAACGGCCACGTATGGTATGCCCGACTCTCCCCGGGGAACGCTTGGGGTGATCGGCCCCACGCGCATGAATTACTCGAAAATCATTCCCCTGGTCGATTATGCAGCTCAGTTATTAACGGAAAACCTTGGTGAAACTGACTTGTAGAGGACGATATGAAGGACACATCTCCTGATATAAAAAATCAGGAAAAGGGTTCCCAGGAAGAGGCAGGATCTTTCGAGGTGAAGGGCACTCCAAGGGAGACCCCTAAGAAAAAACGAAAGGCGACTGTTGATGATCTCAAGAAACAACTTGATGACCAGAAGCAGATCGCACAGGACAATTATGAGAAATTCCTTCGGGCCTACGCTGACCTTGAGAATTTTAAGAAAAGGGTCGAAAAAGAGAAGGCCGATAGCTTACGGTATGCCAAGGAAGAGGTGATACGAGATCTTCTGCCATTCGTTGACAACCTTGAAAGAGCCGTGGAACACGCCTCGTCTGACACCGACAACAATCCTCAAGCTTTGATTGAAGGAGTCGAATTGACCTTAAGGGAACTCGTAAAAGCTTTGGAACAACACGGCCTTAGACAGATAGAATCCGTCGGAAAGCCTTTCGACCCAAATCTCCACGAAGCGATGATGCAAGTGGAAAACGACGACTATGACCCACAGACAGTTGTCGAGGAATTTCAAAAGGGATACCTCATTCGGGACCGCCTTCTCCGCCCTGCCAGAGTTTCTGTCTCTACAAAAGGGGAAGACAGGGAGGAGGAAGAGGAGGAGGAGGAGAAGCAACAATCAGAGGAGGAGGTATGATCGATCGTTTCTGATTGACGCAATAGCCAAATGACAGGCGCCGAATAAGAAAGGAAAGGGATCTTTCTATTTCGCCTAGTTGCCGTATTTTGAAAGATTACGCCATCGATTGAAAAAAACAGAGAGGGAGACAGAAATGAGTAAGATCATCGGAATCGACTTAGGAACGACGAACTCATGCGTCGCAGTTATGGAGGGTGGGGATCCCATTGTTATCTCAAACCAAGAGGGAAGCCGCACGACTCCGTCTGTTGTCGCCTTTACTGATAAGGACGAAAGGCTGGTGGGGCAGATCGCCAAACGACAGGCCATTACGAATTCAGAGAATACGATTTACGCTGTAAAACGATTGATCGGTAGAAGATTCACTGACCCGGAAGTGAAGAAAGACATAGAGATCGTCTCCTACAAGATTGTGAAAGCAAAGAACGGCGATGCGTGGGTCAAGGCGAGAGACAATGATTACAGTCCCGCCGAGATTTCTGCCATGATCCTGCAGAAGATGAAGCAAACAGCCGAGGATTACCTTGGTGAAAAGGTGACCGAAGCGGTTATAACCGTGCCAGCCTATTTCAATGACAGTCAGAGACAAGCGACCAAAGATGCGGGCAAGATTTCTGGCCTGGAAGTCAAGAGAATCATCAATGAGCCTACCGCAGCCTCACTTGCCTATGGATTGGACAAAAAGAAGGACGAAAAAATTGCTGTTTTTGATCTCGGTGGTGGGACTTTTGACATTTCCATTCTGGAACTGGGCGACGGTGTCTTCGAGGTAAAATCGACTAATGGAAACACCCACCTCGGCGGCGAGGACTTTGATCAGCGGGTCATAGATTATCTCGCAGACGAGTTTAAGAAGGATCAGGGAATAGACCTTCGAACTGACCGAATGGCATTACAGCGCCTCAAAGAGGCGGCTGAGAAGGCTAAGATGGAGCTGTCCTCTTCCACAGAAACTGATGTCAATCTTCCCTTTATTACGGCTGATGCAAGCGGCCCGAAACACCTTAACATAAAACTGACGCGGGCCAAACTCGAGAAGTTGGTTGAAGACCTCATCGATATGGTGGAAGAGCCATGTAAGATCGCCATCAATGATGCTGGTCTCAACCCCTCAGAAATCAACGAGGTGATCCTGGTAGGAGGCATGACCCGCATGCCTAGAGTGCAACAAAAGGTCAAGGAGCTCTTCGGCAAAGATCCGAACAAGAGTGTTAATCCCGATGAAGTTGTCGCCTTGGGCGCAGCGATTCAGGCGGGTGTTTTGAAGGGTGATGTAAAAGATGTCCTCCTTCTTGATGTAACACCCCTTTCCCTGGGAATCGAAACCCTTGGCGCCGTCTTCACCAAACTGATAGAAAAGAACACCACAATTCCGACCCGGAAAAGCCAGATCTTTTCAACGGCCGCTGACAACCAGCCTGCTGTGAGTATCCACGTCCTCCAGGGGGAACGGGAAATGGCTGCAAACAACAAAACATTGGGGCGATTTGATCTCGTCGGTATTCCTCCGGCTCCCAGAGGGGTCCCGCAGATCGAGGTGACTTTTGACATTGACGCCAACGGAATCGTTCACGTTTCGGCCAAAGATCTTGCAACGAATAAGGAGCAGTCCATCAAGATAACCGCTTCTAGCGGGCTCTCGGAGGACGAAATCGAAAAAATGGTGAAAGATGCTGAAATTCACGCTGACGAGGACAAGAAGAAAAGGGAATTGGCCGAGGCCCGAAACAATCTGGACAGCCTAATTTATATGACTGAAAAGAATCTTAATGAATATGGCGATAAGATCGACTCTTCCGAAAAGGCCAATATTGAGGCTGCCGTGGAGGATGCAAAGAAAGCGCTCGAGTCTGACGACGTCGATACGATTAAATCCACCGCCGATCGGCTGACCCAGGTTTCTCACAAATTGGCGGAGGCCATGTATTCCAAGGCTTCTCAAACTGAACAGGAACAGGCGGGAACGGGAGAAAAAGGGAAAGGCCAGAAGGAAAAGGAAAAGTCGGACGACGATGTGGTGGAAGCAGAATTCGAAGAGGTAAAAGACGAGAAATAGGATCCCATGAATCTCCTAGGTTCTACGGGGTTGCTCTTTAATACCTGAAAGTCCTTCAAGTACCTCAACGAGGAGTGAAACACCTGAAAGATCACCTCTAAGACTTATTATGTAGGGCCACCACCGATGAACCACTGACGAGAAGCAATGAGCAACCCCCCTGAGCGTCACCCTTTTCTTTCAATGTTGACAGCCTCATTTTTCTGTCCGGCGATTTTTCTAATCCTCTGATGGTGGTCTCTCGCCGCTTTTTTCGCTCTGAGGAAGGTCGATCTATGGAAAAAGACGGTCTTTTTATCCGGCTGAAAACGGGCCTGTCTAAAACGCACCGAGGGTTTGTGGGGCGTCTGGACGGCCTTTTTTTCGGAAGACAGGAGATCGATCAGGAACTCATTGATGAACTCGAAGAGATCCTGGTTACCGCGGACCTGGGGATTCGAACGGTCTCCAGACTGCTCGACAGTATTCGAGAGGGACGACAGTCTAAGGACTGCGATCAACCGGAAAAAATCAAAGAATTCCTCAAGAAACAAATCTTAGACATTCTCTCCGACGGGGAACGGCCCGTTCACATCGACAAAAAGCCCTTTGTCTTCATGGTCGTGGGCGTCAACGGTGTCGGAAAAACTGCGACTATAGGGAAGCTTGCAAATCATTACAAAAACACGGCAAAGCGAGTTCTCTTTGCAGCAGGTGATACGTTTCGGGCCGCGGCTATCGAGCAACTCGAGATTTGGGCCGATCGCGTCGGCGCTGATGTCATCAAACACCAGAGTGGGGCTGACCCATCGGCCGTGGCCTACGATGCCATCCATGCCTCTCGTGCCCGGTCTGCGGATCTTCTGTTTATCGACACGGCGGGCCGCATCCACACTCAGGCCAATCTGATGGAAGAACTGAAAAAAATAAAGCGAATCGTATGCCGGGAAATGCCGGATGCTCCACACGAGACACTTCTCGTTCTCGATGCCACCACGGGACAGAATTCAATTTCACAGGCCAGGCTTTTTCACGACGCTCTTGAAATCACAGGGATAGCCCTGACCAAACTCGACGGCACTGCGAAAGGAGGAATCATTGTTGCCATCTGTCATGAACTGGGCATTCCCATTCATTATTTGGGCGTCGGGGAGACCCCAGATGACATTCAACCCTTCAGTGCAGAACAGTTCGTCCGAGCCCTCTTCGCCTAGCCCCAGGGAAACTCCTACATGAGGCTACCATGAAGATCGTGGAGCTCCCGGGCCGCACATACCACCTCCAAATCACAACCGACAAATCCTGTCGTTCTACACGTACTCCCCCCAGCCTTTTTGCTTCAACGTTTCTGGGAAATGTCGTAACTTCTGTGACTTATTGATATCAGCTACGAGCAGGACATCCTCCGTGTCGACTATTAACACGTTGTCAAGACCCATAATTGCCGTCAAACGGTCGGTCTGGGAATGAACAAAAGATCCCTCCGTATCAAGAAGGACCGTCTTTTGGGGGGCAACGTTTCCTTGTTTGTCTTTTTCAGCTTCCCGCAGTTTTTGCACGGCAGCCCAGCTGCCCACATCACTCCATCCGAAATCTCCCTGAATAACATGGACGGGTTCCTTCGTCCTTTCCATAATTCCATAATCGACTGAAATGGAATCCATCCCCTTATAGACCTCTTCGAGAGTTGACAGGTAGTGGTCAGTGTCGATGGCCTCTGAAATTCTATCAAGCCCCTCTTTTATCTGCGGCAGATGGGAGCCAATCTCCTTAAGCATCGTTGACGGTCTAAAGAGAAAAATACCTGAGTTCCACAGATAATTCTGACTCCTTAGAAAATCCTTTGCCTTCTCGCCGTTCGGTTTTTCGACAAATCGATTCACTCGAAAAGTCTTTCCATCGTCGAGGGCTGGCCCGATCTCAATGTATCCGTATCCTGTTTCAGGATGGGTGGGTGCAATCCCGATCGTTACAATCCCTCCATCCTTTAGAAGGGATACCCCTTGCTTCAAGAGGCGCCGAAACTTCGATTCGTGAGAGATGAAATGATCTGCCGGAACGGCTATGACGGGAAGATCTCCGAACTTCTTCATCACATGGACGCATCCTAGACCGACACACGGTAAGGTGTTTCTGCCATAAGGCTCCTCGACAATCTGGGTGCCCCTCTGGCCGAGGGTGTCTCGGACGAGAACGTGATGTCGAACGTTGATAATGACAAAGATCTTGGCAGGATCCGTTAGTGGAGCGACCCTAAGAAAACACTCCTCCACCATCGGCCTTGGCCCGCAAATGGGTAGAAATTGTTTGGGAATTCCCTCCCTACTTGCAGGCCAGAAACGGGTTCCCATTCCCCCGGCCATAATTATTATCGCAAGCCTCTCACACCCCGAATCTTCTCTCATCCCAAATCCTCCGTTGCCCAGATATGTCCGAACAGGTCCGGCTCCCTTGCTTTATCGTTTCTGCCATTTACCACCTTTGAAATACTCCCTCACCCATTCCTCTAGGTCCAGATATCTTTTCGTCCTCATATCGAACCTTCTTCTGGCTTCGACTGTTCCCTGGGCTTCTTCCTCACTCGCTTCCTGGAGTATCTTTACAAGAAGTTGATCAACCTCATCCTTGGTGAAATTGAACTCCCTGGCCAGGGCAATGGCACCTTGAGGATTACGGACTTCCACTACATGGTGTCGAAAGGCTTTCTCTTGATAGTCCCGAATCTCACTCTCTGATCTATTGAGAATTCTCGCAAGCCCCTCGGCCCGAACGAAGTTCTTTTGCCTCAGACCTTCCTCCAAATCCTTAGAAACGTCTTGCTCTTCGCCATTGGAAGAAACTGATTCCATCGCCTAAACCTCCTGAAAACGGTCTCGGAAGTTTCCGTAGAGGTGCTCGAGATGCGCCAAAGGCCTCTCATAGTAGTCTCTGCGATCTATGTCGATCCATTCCAAAGACAACTCCTTGGAATTACTTTCATAGGAAGCATGTGAAATCATCTTCGCTGCTGCCTTTGGAGTCCCGTCCCAACGAAAGAGCCCATAAAACCTTTCATAAATCCGGTCATTCAGAGGGGGAATATCCCACAAGGCTGGATCATAGTCCGAAAAGCACCAAACAAAGCCACCCAAAAACCCGTAGATTTTCAGAAGCTCGAGGACTCTCCGCGAGTATTCCTCGCCATCATCCTCTGAAACCAACACGATTCTCCCAAGTCTCTTCTGTTCATCCCTATCAAAAATCTCTAAAGCGGGCTGGGTTGGGACACCAAACTCCTCGAGAAGAACTGTCTTCTCTCCCAGCCACTGGGTGACCAAACTGAGAAAAAGCGAAGCCTTGTCATCCAAAAGTCCATCAGCCCAGGTCGCGTATCCCGGGTAGGCATGCATCGAGAGAATATCACAGAACTGCGCTGCCTCTCCCGGGCCCAGGTTCCGATCCTCTTCGAGATCTTCCTGGTGAAGGCCGAGCGTGACGGGGAGGTCTTCCTCCCACCGCTTGAGTTCCGTTACCATTTCTTCGAGCCATCCCCGTGCCGCATCTCTGGAGGGGGGAAGAACGAGATTAGAGGGTTCATTCCCTAGATCCCACCCCCAGACGGCGGAATGGCCCTGGAGGGCATTCGTCGTCTCGTGGATCAGACGCTTCTGGGCCTTCCACACCTCTCGATCTTCATAGATATTTCGGATCGATCCCTTTCGAATCTCTCCTGCAGAGAATATGGGAAACCTCTCTTCTCCGCCGGATGATTCAACCATCCAGCCTGGAAGCCAATTCAGTCCGCTCATATGACCAGTAAAGAAGGTGGGAAGAAGACGGATCTTTGCATCATAAGCCGAGTCTGCTACACTGACGAGGTGATTCAGAGCTGTCACCGAGACCCGGCTAATTTCCGGCTGGAAATCTTCCCACATCAGAAAGATCCGAACGACTTGGACCCGATACTCTGCCATGACAGAGAAGTCTCTCATGACTATGGACGGATCGAATCGGCTCCACCAGTACATGGCCGACTCCCTGGGCCAGTAATTTATGCCAATGAGAAAGTGATTGTTATCCTCGCCCATCACGGATTCCCACACTCAGATCCTCTGTCAGCCCGTCGGCGCTATTTGAGTGTCTGGATTCCCCCCGTATCCCGGAATGACATTATTCCACTTCCGTCCTGTCATAGTCATCCTCGAGACGAACAATGTCATCCTCGCCAAAATAGTCCCCAGTTTGAATCTCGATGAAAGTCAGAAGGTCCGTACCCGGATTGGCGATCCGATGAACTGCTCCCCGTGGAATATCTATTGCCCGTCCCTCTGAGAGGTTCACGTCCCTTCCATTGATAGTCACCCGAGCCCGACCTCCGACAACCATCCAGTGCTCGGCACGCTTCTCATGTTTCTGGTAGCTGAGCCTATGGCCAGGAAACACCTCTATGCGTTTGACCTTGTAGCTATCTGCACCTTCGAGCACCGTGTAACTCCCCCAGGGTTTACGAACCTTCATTCTGTCTCCTTTTATGTGATGTCACCTGCACTTCCTCGCAGAATGAGTCAACCGACCGCCTGAACCAACGAGATGATAGAACCGTAACGACCACAACAGATTGAACCGGAATACACCAGGTGGCGGCTCCCCGTCACCTTCACCAGGCAATCTCCCGGTATCCTGACGAAAGGCATAGAGATACCCACCAAAAAATCAGGTCACCGGTCGCAGTCTCGATAGTGGGCTCTCTACGGTGCATCATGAAACCGTGGTCTTTGGGGAATGATAGGCTCCATGCGTTCTGGTTGTCAAGGCAAATTGGGTCATGCCATTTGACATTCCTAAGGGCGATGATTATTTTATGGCACAAGTATATCTAGAATAATATCGGACCACACCAGGACGCAATCTTTTTTGAGTTTATTGGAAAAAATTGGCCTAAAAACCGTTGAAAGGGAGGTTTAAAATGGCAGCCAAGGAAATCAAATTTGATCAGGAGGCCAGGGATTCGATTCTCAAGGGTTTGGATCTACTCGCCGAGGCGGTAAAAGCAACTCTGGGACCAAAAGGACGGAATGTCATTCTGGAAAAATCATGGGGCTCGCCGACAGTTACAAAAGACGGGGTAACAGTAGCCAAGGAAATCGAACTCGAGGACAAGTTTGAGAACATGGGTGCCCAGATGGTTAGAGAAGTGGCAAGCAAGACCAGCGATACGGCAGGAGATGGCACGACAACTGCGACGGTGCTCGCCCAATCCATCTACAAAGAGGGGGTCAAGGTGGTCACAGCGGGTGCCAATCCTATGGATGTGAAGCGTGGGATCGACGCGGCTGTTGACACGCTGGTAGGGGAACTCAAGAAACTGAGCAAACCCACCAAAGAACAGAAAGAGATTTCTCAGGTCGGAACGATATCGGCAAACAACGACGAGACGATCGGCAATATCATTGCCGAGGCAATGAACAAGGTCGGGAAAGAGGGGGTCATCACCGTTGAGGAAGCCAAATCCATGGAGACGACTCTCGACATCGTCGAAGGGATGCAGTTCGACCGAGGCTACCTCTCTCCGTATTTCGTGACGGACCCGGAGAAGATGGAAGCCGAGTTGGAAGATGCACACATACTCTTACATGAGAAAAAAATAAGCAATATGAAGGACATGCTGCCCCTTCTTGAGGCAATGGCAAAATCAGGGAAACCCTTGTTGGTTGTTGCAGAAGACGTGGAGGGCGAGGCTCTGGCCACCCTTGTTGTGAACAAGATTCGAGGGACACTGAAATGTGCTGCCGTGAAGGCTCCAGGATTCGGGGATCGGAGGAAGGCGATGCTCGAAGATATCGCTATTCTCACCGGGGGGAGAGTGATCTCTGAAGATTTAGGTATCAAACTGGAGAACGTGAAAATAGAGGATCTCGGTCGGGCCAGACGGGTCCACCTTGACAAAGAGAACACGACCATTGTCGAGGGTGCTGGCAGTTCGAGTGACATCGAGGGGAGAGTGAAACAGATCCGAGCTCAGATCGAGGAGACGACCTCTGATTACGACCGGGAGAAACTTCAAGAACGCCTGGCAAAGCTCGTCGGAGGCGTGGCAGTCATCAATGTCGGTGCCGCCACTGAAACCGAGATGAAGGAGCGCAAGGCAAGGGTAGAGGACGCACTGAATGCCACCCGAGCAGCCGTGGAAGAGGGTATTGTCACAGGTGGAGGGGTGGCCTATCTGCGCTGCCTTGGAAGCCTGGAAAAGTTGACATATGACGACGATCGCTCGATCGGGGTCAAAATCGTGAAAAGAGCCCTCGAGGAGCCGATTCGCCAAATTGCCTCTAATGCGGGCCATGACGGCTCTGTGGTGGTGGAGCGCGTGAAAAACGAAAAGGGCGCTTTCGGCTTTGATGCCGCGAAGGAGGAGTACACCGATCTCGTCGCAGCAGGAATCATCGATCCCACGAAGGTCGTTAGACTGGCGCTTCAGAATGCAGCCAGCGTGGCTTCTCTGATGATAACGACCCAGGCAGTGGTGGCCCAAAAGCCTGAAGAAAAAGAACCCACTCCACCGATGCCGCCAGGAGGGGGGATGTATTAGAGGGCAAGTGCGTTCTCCAAATGAAAGATACCAGCCTATAGCACCTTGCCATGATCCCCTCTTCTTGAATAGGTCAGAGATAGACTTCGCCAGGTGAGGCGATCGACGGGGTATGAAATCATAAGGTTCCATTGCTGAGGGGACTCTGTGGTTTCACGATCGAGAAACATGGGCGAACTGTTTTTTTGACACCGTCAAATTGAATAATTATTTGTTATTGGTATAATTCTGGTTTGAAACTAAAATCTAAACGTGACTGGGAGGGTAAGGTATGATCAGAGAAAGATTTGGGCGTGTCTCGCTACTCACTACCGTGGCGCTTGCACTGATCCTTTTTCAGTGGTCTCATCCTGTTTATGGAGAAGAGGAAAAACCAGACAGGTTGATTGAAATGGCTGCAGAGTTTCCAGGCGTGGTCATCTCACCCGAGGATGATGTCAACATGGATCTCATCTTTTACAACAAGGGCAAATCCGATGAGACCGTTAACGTTAGCCTCGACTCTGTCCCCAAGGGATGGGAGGCCAGGGTAAAGACTTTTCGATTCACGGTGACCGGTGTTCACGTGCCATCGGGAGATGACAAGACGCTTACCTTTGAGGCTGAGCCCGAGGAAGGTCTGAAACCTGGCAAATACGAGTTCAGAATTAGGGCACAGACGCCGGATGGTAGATTTAAGATGGCCCGGACCGTTGTCGTGGCTGTCAAAGAGAAGGAAGAGGGAAAGAAGGAGTCAAAAGGGGTGAAACTAACCACCTCCTATCCGGTTCTGCGAGGTCCGTCCGATGCGAAGTTTGAATTCTCGGTCGAGGTAGACAGCAAACTCGACGAGGACGCAGTCTTCGATCTATTTGCGCAAGGACCAGATGGCTGGGATGTCAATTTCAAGCCGGCCTTTGAGTCCAAATACATTTCCAGCGTCCGGCTGAAGGCCAACCAAAGCCAGTCGGTGGCCGTAGAGGTCAAGCCGTCGGTTTTGGCACAAGCCGGAGAATATCCCGTCAATATCCGCATAAGTTCTGGTGACGCCAAAGCTGAAGCCAAACTCGTTGTCGCTCTCACGGGTACATACAACCTGGAGGCGGGAACTCCGACGGGACTTCTATCCCTTGATGCCAGACAGGGGAAAACGGCTAATATGTCCTTCTACGTGAAAAATACAGGGTCCGCACCGAACAACGACATCAAGTTCATGTCCTTCAAGCCAGAGAATTGGAATATTGAATTCAACCCTGAAAACATTGCAACACTTGAGCCCGGCGATCTGAAGCAGGTAGAGCTCACTATCACTCCATATGAAGAGGCTCTCGTGGGAGACTATTCTGTGGGGGTCGACATACAAGGCGAGAAGGCGTCAAAGGGCTTAGAACTCCGGGTGTCCGTAAGGGCATCGACCGCATGGGGATGGATTGGCATCGGCATCATCGTCGTGGTCATAGCCGGACTCACCGGCTTGTTCCGGTGGCTGGGAAGGCGCTAAAATGGCGAAACAAGCAATCATAGAGACAGAGAACTTGACGAAAACCTATAATGGGGAGGCGGCCGTTGATAACCTCTCCTTCAACGTGATGGAAGGCGAGGTTTTCGGATTCCTTGGGCCAAATGGTGCGGGGAAGACCACGACCCTTCTTATGCTCCTCGGTCTGACGGAACCGACCCGCGGAAAGGCCCGGGTCCTTGGGATCGATCCGAACCGAAACCCCATTAAAGTGAAGGGGATGATCGGGTATCTTCCTGAGAACACTGGCTTCTACGGTGATCTGAACGCCAGGCAATCCCTCCGATTCATTGCTGATTTGAATAGTCTTCCCAGGGATTTGGCGGAGGAGCGGATAGAGGCAGCCCTGAAGACCGTCGGTCTTGACGCCGAAGTTGACAAAAAGGTCGCCGCTTACTCTCGGGGCATGCGCCAACGGTTAGGGATCGCCGAGTTACTGATCAAAGATCCAAAGGTAGCATTTCTGGATGAACCGACGCTGGGCCTTGATCCAGATGCAACAAACCGGATGATGGATCTGATCGAGCGGCTCTGTCAAGAAAAGAAAATGACTGTCCTTCTCTCATCTCACATGTTGCATCTCGTTCAGAGGGTATGCCATCGTGTTGGTATCATGATTAAGGGGAAGATGGTGGCCCAGGGTCCTATGGAACGGTTGGCAAAGGAAAAACTGGGCGTGGGCACGAAGAAATATACCTTAGAAGAAATCTATATGAAGTATTTTCAGGAGGGTTAGCCGTGCAAGGCATCAGGACCATCTTCAAGAAGGAACTGGCCGATCAATTCAGCAGCTACCGGTTCATGATCCTCTTCGCACTCATCGCCATGGTAAGCCTGATTACGGCCTATATGGTGGGTCTCAACATCAAGCAGGATCTGGAAGGAGTGGCCAAACCACGTTTCGTTTTTCTCATGCTCTTCACTTCACCGGGAGCGCTGTTTTCGTTGGTCCAATTCGTGGCCTTTTTTGGCCCTCTCATCGGATTGATTCTCGGTTTCGACACGATCAACCGGGAAAGGAATGAGGGAACGCTCAGTAAGTTGCTTTCTCAACCGATCTTTCGGGATTCCGTAATCAACGGAAAGTTCTTGGCCGGCGTCGCGACGATCACAGTGATCATGGTCTCCATTGTTCTGGTCATTACGGGCTTGGGACTCAATATGGTTGGTGTGGTGCCTGGCATCGAGGAGATTTGGCGGATTATCATTTATCTAGTCATCAGCATTATATATGTCTCTTTCTGGCTTGGCGTCGCCATCCTCTTTTCAATCCTCTTTCGGAGCATTGCGACCTCAGCGTTAGCCGCCTTGGCTGTCTGGATCTTCTTTTCCTTCTTTGTCTCTCTGGGTGCCAGCGTGCTGGCAAATACGATGACACCCGAGGTCGGTGAGACCCAGTCACCGGCACACCATGAAGGACTGATCCGTCGGGCTCAAATCCAAAAAGCCTTCACCCTTGTCTCTCCCATGGTGCTCTATACCGATGCGACAGCCACTGTTATCGACCCCTTGCGAAAGACGACGAGTTCCATCATCGTTATGGGACCGCTGGAGAGAATCTCTCAGGCCCGTTTTTCGGGACCGCTCCCCCTGGATCAGAGTATCTCTGTCGTCCTGCCCTATATCATATCGCTTATCGCCATCACGGCCATCTGTTTTGCAATCTCTTACCTGGTGTTTATGCGACAGGAGATAAGATCGCTCTGAAAGATATCCTTTGGCCCTGTTGTTCCTCCATTCGGCGGTTCCCACGGCAGCCCAATCTGGGCCATCTCCCCTTCTCTACTTGACAATCCGAGAGGTATTCGATTAATTTTAGCTGATCTCCTATCGATCGGAACCGTGTGAATGGCGAGTTGGAATGATTCGTATTTTATGAAACTGGCCCTAGAAGAGGCGCGGAAGGGTGCGCAGGCCGGAGAAGTTCCGATTGGTGCTATCCTTGCCTTGAACGGCAAGGTCATTGCCCAGGATCACAACCGGTGCATTGGGACCACGGATCCCACCGCTCATGCTGAAATCTTGGTCATTCGGGAAGCAGGAGAGAGGCTCAAAAACTATCGGCTCTTAGGCTCTGATCTCTATGTTACCGTGGAACCGTGTGCCATGTGTGTCGGCGCCATGATTCAGGCAAGGATTTCGAGGCTTGTTTTCGGCGCCCTTGAGAATAAGACCGGGATGGTCCAATCCCGGCTCAGTCTTCTCAACAACCCTCTTTTCAACCATCGAATCGAAACAATGGGAGGGGTTCTTGCCGACGAGTGCCGTGAGATGGTTCAGGGATTTTTCAGAGAGAAGAGAGAAAATACGGTGCCATGCAAGCTGTCTCCCATTCATTAGTTGAGTATTATCCACGGGGGTGTCTCCGTCTGAAACACTTCTAGCGAGTCAATTGACACGAGGATACACCATTCGGAGAGGTACCGAAGTGGCCATAACGGGGCCGACTCGAAATCGGCTGTCCCTCTAACCGGGGACCGTGGGTTCGAATCCCACCCTCTCCGCCAAGTTCAGGGATCGGAAGGCAGGGATCAGGGGTCAGTTGTGGAAATGAGGAGGGATCAAATACAAACTTAATGACAAGCAATCGACTGTGGGGAAGTTCAGGAGTTACGGCCTTTCCGCCATAAAATGATTGGTCAGGATCGTAGAAGCTGTTTTCGCTTCTATTCTGACACCTGACCTCTGACAGCTGATCCCTGTTTCGAGGAGAGATGCCCGAGCTGGCCGAAGGGGCACGATTGGAAATCGTGTGTTCCGTAACGCGGGACCGTGGGTTCGAATCCCACTCTCTCCGTCATCAAATACAGTTGCCAGGGGTCTGTTGCCGGTTGCCAGAAGACAAAGTTTCCTCATGACTGATGCTCGCAATGCGCAAGTTTGGGATACACGGCGCTAAGACAATACAAGCAGTAGTTTAAGAAATAGACCGAACCGTCCAGAAACTGTTTCATGCGCTAACTGATGTCAATGGTTACCCCTGACCAGTGACGACGGACAACTGATTTCACCAGTTGATAGCCGGGTCCTGCGCAACAAAAGGTTACAAACCCCGTCAGGTCCGGAAGGAAGCAGCGGTAGTAGCCTCTTTTGTGTGCCGCAGGGGTGCCTGGCTATCAACTCAAAATGGGGAGTGCCATGGGCTACCTCGTTTTTGCCAGGAAGTACCGACCCCAAGTATTTGAGGACGTCATCGGGCAGCACCACGTGACCCAGACTCTTCAAAATGCTATCACTGGAGGTCGTGTGGCCCACGCTCTTCTTTTTGCCGGGCCGAGGGGCGTTGGCAAGACGTCGGCTGCCAGGATTCTAGCAAAGGCACTCAACTGTGCCACCGGGCCAACTCCAAAGCCGTGTGACCGTTGTGAATCTTGCCAGGAGATCTCGTCGGGCATCTCGATGGATGTAATTGAAATCGATGGTGCCTCCAACAGAGGGATCAACGAGATTCGTGAACTCCGAGAGAATGTGAAGTATGCCCCGGCGAGAGGCCGCCATAAGATTTTCATAATAGACGAAGTCCACATGTTAACCCCCGAGGCCTTCAATGCGCTCCTGAAGACCTTGGAAGAACCACCAGGCCACATCGTATTCATATTTGCCACAACCGAACCAAACAAGATCCCGATCACGATTCTATCCCGTTGCCAGCGGTTTGATTTCAGGCGAATCTCCTTAAAGGAGATCATCCAGAGACTCGAGGATATCATCGCCCGGGAGGAAATCAAAATCAGTGAGAACAGCCTCGTCGTGCTCGCGAGGGAAGCAGAGGGAAGTTTGAGAGATGCCCAGAGCCTCCTCGACCAGGTCATATCCTTTGCCGGAGATAAGGTTAGAGATGAGGACGTTGCCGAAGTTCTCGGTGTTGTCGACCGGAGACTCCTCTACGACACTTCAATGGCCGTTGCGAGTCACGACGGGCAGAGATGCCTTGAAATTCTGGATGAGCTGAACCAATACGGTTACGACTTCCGGCAGTTTTCAAGATCCCTTCTTGACCATTTCCGAAACCTTCTGGTGGTCCACATTGCCAAGAACCCCGAGACATTACTCGACCTCCCCAAGAACGAATTGGATGAGCTTGTGGATCAAACGGAGAAATTTGATCTTCGGCAAGTTCAACAGTGTTTCAACGTACTTCTTCAGACCGATAGCGACCTGTCTCGCTCGACCTTTCCAAGACTTATTATGGAAATCGCTCTACTGAAAATGGTCGATATTCAGCCTGTGGTAAGGGTGGACGAAATCCTCAGTAGGCTGGAATCCCTAGAGGAGCGTCTATCCCGCCCAATGGAGCGACCCGATACGCCTGACTCCCAGTCGCCAAAGGCTGCCAGTCATGTAGATTCAGAGCGTAAACCTGGGACGCCTGGCAAACCATCAGGGAGTGACGACAACAAGAGGGAAGAAACCCAATCGGGCAACGCTGAAATCCTTGAATCAACGTGGAGGGGTATTTTAGAATTCGCGAGTCGTGAGAATCCGGTGCTTGGAGCGCTGCTGTCTCATGGCCGGCTTCTCTGTCTGGATGATAGATCCATTGAAATCGGTTTCACACCAGGGTCCTTCTACTATGAGAGGATTCAAGAAGAGGCCAACAAAAAGGCTTTCGCAGGAATCTGCCGGTCTCTGTTAAAAAAGGACCTTCAACCCGTATTCTCGATTGTCAAAAGGACTTCCCAATCCTCCCCTGACCACAGGGGCGAGCGAGAAACCGATCGCGACCGCCGCCTCAGAAAGGAAGTCTTGGAAAGCCCGATTGTCAAAGATGCCCTCGAAATCTTTGACGGAGAAATCGAGGAAGTCAAGGTAGGCACTCGTTTTGAGCCATAAGAAATAAAGGAGGCGTAGAAGTACAATGACAAAAGGACTCGCCGGAATTATGAAGCAGGCCCAAAAGCTACAAGCCCAAATTGGCCGAATACAGGAGGAGATGGCCGAGAAGACCACGGAGGCATCTTCGGGAGGTGGGATGGTGACTGTACTCATCAATGGCAAACAAGAAGTGCTCTCAGTAGCCATTGACCCCGAAGTGGTGAACCCGCAGGATGTTGAAATGTTGCAGGATTTGATTGTCGCTGCCGTAAATGAGGGAATACGAAAATCCCAGGAGATGGTCGCTGAAGAAATGAAAAAGATTACAGGAGGACTGAGCATACCAGGCCTGTTTTAATCAGACGACTCTGTCCCCTCATACTCTCTTTTTCAGCCAAAAGTGTTGCTCTCATCAAGACTCTGCGAGAATGGTCAGGGGCGTCCCGGTGTGCTGAAAAAGTAGCTGTGAGAGTGGGCCAGGATTTTTTCCGTAACAATCCTAAGAACCTGATCGTGTTCGTCGCGGCGCCTCCGGATTTCATTCCTTACGGATCGGAACTCACGCATTCGTCAACATCAAAGTAAGCGGTCTGGTGTATTGCATCGGAAATCGATCGATTTGAATCTTCCACGGAAACCGCCCCTGACTGCTCACAAATGTGATCTGAGCGACTTTAGGGATTGCCAAAAAAAACTTGACCAATGTCGGGCGGCTGTTTCAGAGATTTCGAGAAGAATTACCTGTGAGACAATCACCGCTTATTGATAGGCTCATTGACGCCTTTGCAAGGCTTCCTGGAATCGGACGGAAGACTGCTTCACGGTTAGCTTTCCATATTCTCCGGATACCGAAAAAAGACGCGGAAGAGTTGGCTCACAGAATCCTCGAGGTGAAGCAAAAGATCAACCTATGCAGCCAGTGTTTCAACCTCACCGATGAAGATCCCTGCCCTATCTGTGGGGATAGGGAGCGAACAATGGAGCTAATCTGTGTGGTCGAAGAGCCCAATGATGTCCTCGCCATTGAGAGCACTGGCGCGTTTAAAGGGACATATCATGTCTTGCACGGAACTCTTCGTCCCCTTGAGGGCGTAGGGCCAGAGGACCTCAAGATCAAGGAACTTCTGAGCAGGCTGGAAATGCAGAAGGTCAAGGAGGTCGTATTGGCTACCAATCCCACTCGAGAGGGGGGAGCGACAGCAGTCTATCTAACCCAATTGATCAAGCCCAGGGGAATCAAGGTAACGCGGATTGCGTCCGGGGTGCCTGTGGGGAGTGAGATTGAATATGCCGACACCGTCACGCTGTCTGAGGCCATGGACGGGCGAAGGGAGATGGAGTAGAATCGTCATTTTCCCTTCATCCTTTCGACGAGAGACAACAGGATAGAAAGCAACGAGAAGGCAGCCAAAATAGCTCTCTCTCATCTGAGGGATCTTTTTACGTCCTCCTCTCGAGGTGGATTCACACCTGACCCCGCCCCATGGATACAATGAGAGTTTCCCCAGTTTTCTCTTCGTTTTATTCAAACTTGATCTGACCCGTCTTGGACGAAAAACAGCCATTGAACGACGGGCTCATCCTGCGGCATGACGACAGAAACGACCCCAATGATTCTTCGATTCACCTAACTCCGTAGAAGGAAACCACAAACTCCGGAAACTCCGATTGATTTCCCCTTGGCAATCGGGGCGGCCTGTGATAGTATTAATTTTCACGCCTGAAGGGAGATTTCGAAGGGCTTTGCGACCCCAAAAGACCTCTTTGGCTTACACGGTCCAGGATTGAAATGGGAATTCAGGGAAGGGGAGGACAGTAAGCGGTTCCTTCAGGAGGATCCCTCACCACAGCGGCTAACAACAAAGAGAAAGATTCAGGGTTTCCCCAGGTTTAGCTTCGAAAGAAGCCGTGCCCCATGATTGCGCACCGCTGTAACAACAACCACCCACTCAGGATATGTGCCAACATTGAGGCCCCGTTTTGGATCGCCATTTCTAACTATCGAAAAAAGGGCTGAGAAGCCCGGATTTGAAATCTAACTCTCAAGACCTGGCATCGATAAAGGCGAGGCCTTATCGCCCTATCACCCAGGCCAAAACCACTCCGAGGAGAAGTTAACATGCGCAAGCGACGCATAATCACCGTCGACGGGAACGAGGCCACGTCCTCGGTCGCCCACCGCCTGAGCGAGGTGATCGCGATCTATCCCATCACCCCTTCTTCCCCAATGGGGGAGTTTGCCGATGAATGGTCTGCACTGGGCAAAACGAATATCTGGGGTACAGTGCCCGAGGTCACCGAAATGCAGTCCGAAGCTGGAGCTGCAGCTGCGGTCCACGGAGCACTCCAGGCCGGGGCGCTTACTACCACTTTCACAGCGTCTCAAGGACTTCTACTCATGATCCCGAGCATGTACAAGATTGCCGGGGAACTGACCGCTTACACCATGCACGTCTCGGCCCGGACCCTGGCCACCCACGCTCTTTCTATCTTTGGGGATCACTCGGATGTGATGGCGTGCCGGCAGATAGGTTTCGCCCTGTTGGCGGCGGGATCCGTTCAGGAGGCTCACGACCTCGCCTGCGTGGCCCACGCGGCAACTCTTCAGTCCCGGATTCCCTTCCTTCATTTTTTTGAGGGATTCCGCATATCCCACGAGGTGGCCAAGATCGAGGAGCTCACTGATGAGGATCTGCACCAGATGATCGACGATGACCTGGTCAAGGCCCACAGGGAGCGGTCTCTTACCCCTGATCACCCGATCATCCGGGGAACAGCTCAGAATCCGGACGCCTTCTTTCAGGCACGGGAGGCGTGTAATCTCTTCTACCTAGCATGCCCCGATGTTGTGCAGCAGGTCATGGACCGTTTCGCCCGACTTGCTGGCCGGCAGTACCATCTATTTGATTACGTGGGTCACCCAGAGGCAGAACAGGTGATTGTCGCCATTGGATCCGGAGCCGAGGTGGCTCACGAGACGGTGGAGTGGATGGTGGCTCGTGGCGATCAGGTGGGTGTCTTGAAGGTGCATTTGTACAGGCCTTTCTCCGTCAAGGACTTCGCTGCCGCTTTGCCTCCTACCGTAACGACCCTGGCCGTTCTCGATCGCACTAAGGAACCAGGAGCTGTGGGCGAACCTCTCTATGTGGACGTGATCAGTGCACTTCGCGAGGCTAGAGATCAGGGTTTTTCGCCCTTGAAACAGGACCCCAAGGTGATCGGAGGTCGATATGGCCTGTCCTCCAAAGATTTCAATCCCGCCATGGTGAAGAGCGTGTTCGAAGAACTCGAAAAAGAGAGGCCTAAGAACCACTTCACCGTGGGTATCACAGACGACGTGACCCACACGTCCCTTGATTGCGACCCGGACTTTGACATCGAACCCGATGACGTCGTCCGAGCGGTCTTCTTCGGCCTGGGCGCAGACGGCACGGTCGGTGCCAACAAGAACTCTATCAAGATCATCGGCGAGGAGACCCCAAACTATGCCCAGGGCTACTTCGTCTATGACTCGAAAAAATCGGGGGGTATGACAATTTCACATCTGCGCTTCGGTCCCCGCCCTATCCGCTCGAGCTATCTCATCAAAAAGGCCAGCTTTGTGGCCTGTCACCACTTTGTGTTCCTTGACAAATTCGACGTACTCGACTATGCGGCTCCCGGCGCCGTGTTCCTCTTGAACGCCCTCTACGAACCCGAAGAGGTGTGGGACCACATGCCCCGAGAGATCCAGGAGCAAATCATTCAGAAGAAGATCAAGCCCTTCGTGATCAACGCCTACGATGTGGCTAAAAAAAGTGGAATGGGGGTGCGCATCAACACCATCATGCAAACCTGCTTCTTCGCCATCTCAGGGGTTCTCCCGAGTGACGAAGCCATTGCCAAGATCAAGGACACCATCAAGAAGACTTACGGCAAAAAGGGCGAGGAAGTTGTCCGCAAGAATTTCGAGGCTGTGGACGCCACTCTAGCCAACCTCCACGAGATCAAAGTGCCAAAAGCGGCCACGACCACTCGTAGGCGTCCACCGATTGTCTCCGATGAGGCACCCGACTTCGTGAAACGCGTGGAGGCTCCTATGATGGCGGACAAAGGTGACCTCTTGCCAGTGAGTGCCATGCCTGTAGACGGCACTTGGCCCGTGGGCACTGCGCAGTGGGAGAAGCGTAATATTGGTCTGGAGATTCCCGTCTGGGATCCCAATGTCTGCATCCAATGCGGCAAGTGCGCATTTGTCTGCCCCCACGCCACGATACGCACCAAGGTCTTCGATCCAGAGCACCTGGGGGGGGCGCCCCCCACATTCAAGTCTGTGGAGGTCAGGGGCAAGGAATTCGTAGGGCAGAAATTCACTGTCCAGGTGGCACCGGAGGACTGTACCGGCTGCAGACTGTGTGTGATGACCTGTCCAGCCAAAGACAAATCGAATCCCAAACACAAAGCCATCAACATGGAGCCACAGCTCCCCCTCAGGGAACAGGAACGTGCAAACTGGGAGTTCTTTCTTGATTTGCCTGAGCCTGACCGTTCGCAAATGAAGGTAGACGTGAAGAACTCGCAGCTCCTGGAGCCCCTGTTCGAATTCTCTGGTTGCTGTGCAGGTTGCGGTGAGACGCCATACCTCAAGCTCATGACGCAACTATTCGGCGACCGGGTGCTCATCGGCAACGCCACCGGGTGCTCTTCAATCTATGGAGGCAACCTACCGACAACTCCCTACACAACCAACGCAGCAGGTCGCGGCCCGGCCTGGAACAATTCGCTCTTTGAAGACACGGCTGAGTTTGGGTTTGGCATGCGCCTGGCTCTCGACGCCCACAACCAACAGGCCCGAAAACTCCTGGAGGGGCTGGCCCCTCGAATTGGGGAGAAACTGGTCACCGAAGTCCTAAACGCCGATCAGTCAGCCGAGGCCGGGATCTCTGCGCAGCGGGAACGAGTGGCCACTCTCAGGAAGGCACTTAGAGGCATCGATACCCCGGAGGCTCAGCGGCTCGGGCTGCTCACTGACTATCTCGTCAAGAAGAGCGTGTGGATCGTAGGCGGAGACGGATGGGCATACGATATCGGCTATGGGGGACTCGATCACGTTTTGTCCGTCGGTCGTGACGTCAACATCCTGGTCCTCGACACCGAGGTGTACTCCAACACCGGAGGCCAGCAGTCCAAAGCCACACCTCTGGGAGCGACCGCCAAGTTCGCTTCGGCAGGAAAGGCCATCCCCAAGAAGGACCTGGGGCTCATGGCCATGACCTATAGAACCGCCTATGTGGCTCGGGTGGCCTTCGGAGCGAGGGATCAGCAGACGGTGAAGGCCTTCCTTGAGGCGGAGTCCTACCCGGGTACCTCGCTCATCATCGCTTACTCCCATTGTATTGCCCATGGTTATGACCTGGCTTACGGTGTGAAACAGCAAAAACTCGCGGTGGATTCGGGATACTGGCCACTCTATCGATTCGATCCGCGGCGCAGTGCTGAGGGCCTCAATCCCCTCCAGCTCGACTCTGGTCCTCCAAAGGTGCCGCTCAATGACTATGTATACAACGAGACCCGTTACCGGATGCTGCAGAAGCTGGATCCTGAGTGGGCAAAGGCCCTACTCACCAAGGCTGACAAAGAGGTGAAAAGCAACTTCACCCTCTACGAGCAGCTCAGTCAGCTAAAGATGGCCGAGTCGACTGCTGAAACTCCAGACAAGTGAGGAGGACCCCATGGATCTTTCGACAAATTACTTGGGATTGACATTGCCACACCCACTGATGCCGGGTGCATCACCGCTGGCGGAGGACCTCGATACCGTCCGACGTCTCGAGGACGCCGGAGCCGCGGCCATCATCCTCCACTCACTGTTTGAAGAACAGATCCTGAGCGAACACTTTCGGGAGATCCAGGACGTCGAGGCGCCCGAAGAGACATTTCCCGAGGCTCTGACCTATCACCCCCACAGGGGTGAATACGTTGCAACCGGGCCCGACAAATATCTAGAGCGGGTTCGTAAGACCAAAGAGACCGTCAGTGTTCCCGTGCTTGCCTCTCTCAACGGAATCTCGACCAGTGCCTGGATCGAATACGCCACCAAGTGTGAACAGGCAGGGGCTGATGCACTAGAACTCAACGTATACTTCCTGGCTACCAACCCCAAAGAGAGTGGAGAGGCGGTCGAGAAACGCGTGGTCGACGTCGTCCAGGCGGTTAGAGGTGCTGTCAAAATCCCCATAGCGGTCAAACTCTCGCCTTTTTTCTCGTCCCTTCCACACCTCGCCCAACAACTTGAGAAGGCCGGGGCCGATGGGATGGTGCTTTTCAACCGCTTTTATCAACCGGACATCGACGTGGAGGACCTCGAGGTGGTTCCAAAACTGCTTCTCTCGAATTCGTCTGAACTCCTCCTGCGGCTTCACTGGCTCGCAATCCTTTCCGGACGGGTCGGGTTCTCGCTAGGAGCCACAGGCGGGGTGCACACGGCTTTAGACGTGGTCAAGGCCGTCATGGCTGGCGCTCATGGAGTACAGATGGTGTCGACTCTGCTCAAGAACGGCCCTGACCACTTGCGCAAGATCCTGGACGGGGTGACCCTTTGGATGGACGAGCACGAGTACGAGTCAATCGACCAGATGAGAGGAAACATGAGCCTCTTGAAGTCCCCTGACCCGGCCGCCTTCGAGCGGGTCAACTACATGCGTATCCTCCAGGGTGGGACCAAGTATGTTTGAGTAAAGTGAAATGCCTGACACATAAGCCGTACAATCCATGGGCAAAAAAACTCCGGATCCCAAAAGATCCGGAGTTTTCTTCAACAAGAGTCCAGCCTGTTTTACTATTCCATGGTCCTGAATTCCACCCGTCGGTTCAGACGGCGGCCCTCTCTCGTCGCATTATCAGCGACCGGTCTCGATTCTCCGTATCCAATCGCTTGTAGGCGGTGAGGAGATATAGCGAAGTGATCTTCCAGATAGATGGCAACACTCCTAGCCCTTTTCACGGAGAGTTCCATGTTGGCTTCATCGCTTCCACCAGAGTCCGAGTGCCCTGCCACCTCTACTTTCATCCAAGGATTATCCCTGAGCACCGTGCCGAGTCGGTCTAGAATAACCATGGCATCTGACCGAATATCTGCTTTTCCAGCATCAAAATAGACGGGTGCAAAATCAAAAGTCGGAGCCTCGACCTCTTCTTCTGGCTTTTCCGGCGGCTCAGCTGGAGCAACCACCTCTTTTGGCTTAGGTTTGCATTTTTCAATCGCCTCGATCGATTTTTGTCTAACCACGGCGATTGCCCCGGCGGCATCGTCATAGTGGGCCTCTCCCCACTCATGATCGGCTACGTCCATATGGACCTGAGCCTCGGCGTATTCGACTGGTGCACAGTCCTTGCCCCCCAGTTCTGTGGCCTCTTGGAAAAGTCTTCTGGCCTCATCCCTTTGAGCTGTTAATCCTACGGGGACGCCCGGCTTCTTTGCAGGCGCGCAGCCGGTAATGGCCAGCACCACAACGATCATAACCAGGAAAACCCATTTCCCGTATTGACGGACCATAATTTCACCTCCCTTAGAATTATTGCACTTTACTCATCCCTTGCGTAAGGTACTGGTCGGCTTTTTTGCTGAACAAAGCGGCGCCTTTCGGGTCATTCTCATCTATTTCTCCCCTTAAGGCTCCAAGATAACCCTCCGCTTTGGTGGTTTCGTACGGAGCCTTCTCTGCGCCCCCCATATCTTTCAGTTTCTGCAATCTGGTTTCATAATCGGCGTAGACCTCTTTGTATTTTACCCGTGCACACCCTGCAAAGAGGGCAAACGTCAGTCCCAAGACCAAAACCCAAATTCCTACTTTTTTCAGCATAGTCTCACCCCTTTCACCAAATTGGAAGTCTCCTCCTCTACCTATTCCGAATTTAATCCCGACATCGAAATTCTCTAACCCATCCCCTGTAAGCGATTTCACAAGGTGTTTTCTCGTGTGATTTACTCCTGCTGAAGTTCGACCGGGTCTCTTCCCTCATCACCTCCCTTCTCCAATGTAAAACCGTATCACGTGATATTATGAAAAATCCAGATCTCTTTCAAGAAAAAAGTTATAGGGCCTTGGATTTTTTCACTAACGGGCTGAGGGGGTTGGAAGAATTTATATGATGAATTGAATCATTTCCTTCTGACTTTTCGCCCTGGGGGAATGCCCTACCAACCTAAAGACATGCCAGGAGTTGAAAAACTCTCTTACGGACAGGCTACCCCTTTTCCTGGATGTAGCGATTCATACAGTCCTTACTACAGAAGAAGAGATTCTCCTCCCCTACTCTGGCTTGAAGGGCCGAGCTCACAGGGACGTAAGTTTGACAATAGGGGTCCTTCACCAGTTCGGTCTCTTTCTGTTGTCCCATATCTGGACGACCTCCAGATGCATCCCCATTGCTCCTCCGGGGCTGAAAGAGACCCTTCACCAAATAATAGAGCACCACCATCAGGGCAAGAATAATGAGTATTCTCATAAAATCACAACTTTTTTACGCCCTCAATATCACCCAGGTCTTCCAGGAGCTCTCGAGCGGTCTTTCTGAGGCCCGGATGAAATGCTTCTGGATCAATTTCGCAAAGAGGTACCAGGACAAAGGCTCTCTCGTGAAGGTGGGGGTGCGGTATGTGAAGGTCTTTACTGACAAATTCTTCCCGATTGAAGAGCAAGATATCTAAGTCGATCAGCCGGGGCCCCCAACGAACGGTTGTCTTTCGGCCGAGAGTTTTTTCAAGTTTCTGAAGGGACCCGAAGAGTTCATGGGGTCGACAGGCCGTCTCGAACTTGATAACACAGTTCACAAACCGATCCTGGTCAAGATATCCGACCGGATCCGTTTCATAGAATGAAGACCGCTGAGTGATTCGGTTTTCTCTGAGATCTCCGAGCCGATCGATGGCAGCCTTACAGTTTCCGATTTTATTACCGAGATTGGAGCCGATACCCAGCAGGACAATGTTTCCCATCAATCGAGATGACGAGTGAGTTCTCGTGTCATTGACAGGGATAGGAGAGACTCAATTGCATCTCACCATGCAGACTCGGCTCAATGGAAAAGGAACTCAACCTTCCTTTTCCTTCTCCTCGTCTTTCCCCTCTTTGGTTTTTGGCGTGACATCAATGGAATCAGGTTCCTTGGTGGCCTTTCTGAAATTCTTGATCCCCTTACCTATGCCGGCTCCGATTTCGGGGAGTTTACCTGCACCGAAAATGATCAGAATGATCACCAAGATGACTAACAACTCAGGCATCCCTATCCCAAACATGACCCCTCCACACAGNNCTCTCCGCAGGACCACTGGATTTGAAGTCCAGGAGGCCCACCAGGACCTGTCCACTTCCGTCCTAATTTATGACAGAAACAGGGTCAAAAGTCAATATCTGAAAAGGAAATCAACTGTCAGGAGTCAGGAGTCAAAATCGAGGATAAAGACACAGGTAATAACCGTTGCCTGGAGAAAAGTCTTTGAGGGCGTTCGGCACGCTACTGCGGGTTCTCATTCTTAGTAAGAGGAGGACTTGTCATACGTGGAACCTAGCGACCTTTTGTTTTCACGAATGCGAAGAATGACCCGTCTGTCTGATTGCCATGTCGAAGCTATCCTGAATCCTAATTTCCGGTTTCTGTTGCTTTCGTCATTCTGACTCAAGAGGTCTGGCTTCCTTTCTTTCGACCTGACTACTGACTTTTTCGGGTAATTCCCCATTTACACCGCTAATCCAAACCGAGAATACCCTTGATACGATCTCGGTCGACACCCATTACCTTTACCGTTTTATGTCTGGAGTTATGCCCCGAGACAATCTCGATCTGCGAGGGTGCTGTATTCAGAAGACGAGCGAGAAACCTCCGTAGGGCTCGATTGGCCTCTCCTCGCACGGGGGCGCCGGCGATGTTGACTCTAAGAGCGTCGCCGTGCACTCCCAGGATTGCGTCCTTTTTTGCCCCAGGTCGCACATAAAGGCGTAGCCTTATCCCGTCTCTGTCCCGGCTAACTTCCATGATGCACCGAAATCCCATTATACTGAAATGTTGAGCCTTTGCAATTTGAATTGCTTCGGTGCGTCCTCCCTATGACATTCACGATGGAGAATTCCCGAACAGGTGGACGGTGTGGTGTCAGCCACATTTTCGCTCAGCGCTTTGATTTTTCTATACAATCGAGATACATTGACCAAGGAATTCTAGAGGATAGAGAATTCTTTTGCTACTAACTAAGACGATAATCCTACCAGAAGTAGAAAGAACCCTCCTGTTCCTCAACCTCTCCGTAAAGGGAATAGCCGGTTTATGCAAAAATCCATTGACAGAAATAGGTTTTTTAATATCCTATAACGAACAGGAAAACCCAAACTCAACGGGGGAAATCGGTTGGAGCTGTCCAATGGCGAGAGCGAAAGTTTCATATGAAAAACAGATCGAAGCATTGATGGAGATCAGTCAAGCCATCTCGTCGGATCTGTACTTAGAAGATGTCTTGAAACTGATCGTGACGGTCACCGCAAATGTTATGCAGTCGAAAGTCTGCTCATTATGGCTCTTAGATGAAAAAAGCAAAGTTCTGAAGATTCGAGCCA
>JABAOH010025822.1_pt1 | contig 47572 bp, 52 predicted proteins | sample 7062181 | NCBI WGS metagenome assembly JABAOH01 (sample SAMN14538630, study PRJNA623070) | marine sediment metagenome | biome: marine biome [ENVO:00000428]; feature: marine pelagic biome [ENVO:01000023]; material: deep marine sediment [ENVO:00002113]; isolation source: pool of 5 deep marine... | reverse complement strand
AGCATGCCATATCCTTCGCTTAGAATGCTCGGCGATATTTTCTCGTTGGCGAATCCGCCTCCAGAGACATGCTCATAAATCAGAAGGTGCAAGATCTTGCCACCATTTCAAGTTGCAGAGAGTTGTGCAAAACAATTAGTCTACATGTTGGCTAATAACATAAACGTACTGTAATGTGCTCGCTAGGCTTTACGGTATTCGAGATATAGATTCTGCTTTCATAACCTATAATTATCCTCGTAACAGTATGAAAAATCGAGTTGAAACGATATGAGTTCAACAGAACTTGAACAAATCCAAAAGAAAAAGTCAGAATTGGCAAACGAGCTACGATCAATGGAGCAGAGAGAAAAAGCTCTGGCAGAAGGCATAAAGATACTCGAAGAGAAATTCGCAATTCAAGAGCTAGAAGAACAGGTTAAGGCGAAACGTGCTGCTTTGGACCGGCTGGAATCCAAGAGAAAAGAACTGGAAAAAAGAATTAAAGAACCACAAAAGAACCCACAACCTCTTCCAAAACCATCTACACCGGGACCCCATGTTCCCAAGGGGCCAGAAAAGAAAGAACCCATGGAAGTAAAGGTTAGCGCAGCTCCAGCAGGCAACCAACAGCCTAAACAATCAGCAGCTCCAGCTGGTAACAAGCAACCAAAAAAACCTGAGGAACAGAAAGAGAAAGAAAAAGAAGAGGAAAAGAAGAAACGCAGATGGTTCTAAGCGCGGAAAAGGACAGAGAAAAACCACTGTTTATTAACGGAGAAGATTCATCTCTCAAATTAGATAAAAAAGAAGAAGGCTCTCAAAGTATTTTCTAGTAGAAGGAGCTATTGTGCAAGGCTAGCTTCTGACGGCTTAAGTCTACTATAGACTGAGTCCATTTCCAACTCCCCCTGTCTTCATGGTTTTTCTATTTGTTTAAGGTAATAAGAAAGCCCCGACTCGTAAGTGAAGTGCGCACTATATCCTGATGTGCCATGGAAACAGTAAAATCTCTTCTGCGTCTGTATAACATAACGAATCACCTAAAGGAAATCAAGACATCGCAGCGTGCAACTTAGCTCTATGTGTTAGTGATGTGAGAATGCAGAAGAAAATTGTGATTGTGGGTTGTGGAGCGGCTGGCTGGTCCGCAGCTGTCGCAGCGAGAAAAATTGACAAAAAAGCGCAGATAATTGTTGTTGAACAGGGGAGATATCCTGTGTATGAACGAGGTGGTATACCCTACGTTATTCAAGGTGACATCCCAACCTTTGAAGCACTAGTCAACTTCCCACCAGAATATTATGATTTCATGAAAATAGACATGCACACAGAAACTAAGGCAGCAAATATAGATTCTTCATCCAAGGAAGTCATGGTTATAGATAAGAAGAGAGGGGAACACCGAATTAACTATGATTCCTTAATACTTGCAACTGGAGCAGAACCCTTCTTAATTCCTATCCGTGGACACACGTTGCCTGAAGTGCATGGGGTAAGGACGCTAGATGATGGAAGAGAAATTCTGAAAGACTGCAAGAAAGCCAGGTCGGCTGTGGTAGTAGGCGCTAGATTGGTCGGATTAGAGACATCGGTTGCCCTGAGGCAGCAAGGACTTACGGTTACTGTTATCGAACTTAATCCACAAATTCTCGACGGCATATTAGACCCAGAATTAGCCGATGAAGTCCAAAGGAAATTAGGAAGTGAAGGAATACACTTTGTACTTGGAACTGGAATATCCGAAATCCTTGGAGAAAACCACGTAGAAGCCGCTCGCGCTGGTTCACTTAAAGTCAAAGCAGACATGGTGGTCATGGCTACAGGTGTACGCGGAAGAACCCAACTAGCTCAGCAAATCGGAGTTGAACTCGGCGAAACCAAGCTGATCAAGGTCGACGAACGCATGGAAACCAGCATTGAAGGGGTATTTGCCGCGGGAGATTGCATTGAATGTGTGAACGCAGTAACTGGAAAGCCAACCGTTTCGCAGCTTGGCACTAACGCAATAAGACAGGGAAAGGTGGCTGGCACGAACGCCGCAGGCGGATCTGCAACATATTCTAAAATCTTAGGTGCCTGCGTAACCAAGCTTCTCGATATGGAGATCGCTTCAACAGGTTTGACGGAGATCTATGCCAAGAAGTTCGGTATAGAATGTGTTTCCGCTTCTGCAGAAGCTCCAGCAAGACCAGTGTGCTATCCTGAGAGGCTTCCTGTTCGAGTTAAACTTGTTGCTAACAAGATCAATGGCAAGCTTATCGGCGCTCAGATCATAAGCAGAAGAGAAGCTGGGCCACGGATTGACACAATCTCAGTAGCCATCATGAAGGGCGCCACCGCCGATGATCTAATTTTGTTCGATCATGCATATACTCCTCCGGTAACGGACTCGACTGATCCGCTCTCGGTGGTAGCAGAGATTTTGAGCAGAAAGCTCATCTAGGTCTACTGTTAGCATCTGAATAAGCTTGGGCTCTGTGAACAGGCTTGCGTTAGTTCTTTAAGAAGCGCAGAAAACATCTAATAGACTACAAGCTGAATAGATAGTTTGTTGCAGGAAGCGGGTGTAAATGTCCACTTTGGCATGGATTTTAGCTTCAACTCTATTGGTTAGTGGTGTATCGTTAATCGGAATTTTCTTCTTGGCAATCAGCGAAGATCTGTTCAGAAGATTGTTGCTTATGTTTGTTAGTTTCGCATCTGGCACGTTGTTGGGGGGAGCCTTTCTTCATCTTATTCCTGAAGCCTTGTCTGTTGAAAGCGAAAACATGTTCATTGTCATTCTCTCGGGCATACTCGTGTTCTTTTTGTTAGAAAAGCTTCTTTGGAGACATTGCCACGAGAGAGAGTGCCCAGTTCATGTTTTTGCTTACTTGAGTCTTCTAGGTGATGGCATCCACAATTTCATTGACGGAGTCATCATTGCGGCAAGCTTTCTTATAGGCGTTCCATTTGGGTCTGCCAATATTTCCTTAGGGTTCGCCACAACCTTAGCCGTTGTTTCTCATGAGATTCCTCAGGAAATAGGAGACTTCAGCATACTGGTCTATGGAGGTTTTGGCAAAACTAAGGCTCTGTTCTACAATCTTCTGACGGCAATTATGGCTGTTTTGGGAGCCTTGCTTATGTATTCTTTTTCATCCTATCTTCCGAGCCTACCTTACTTTCTGGTGTTTGCGGCAGGCAGTTTCATTTACATAGCCACCTCAGACTTGATTCCAGAATTGCACAAGGAACGCGACACATGGAGGTCTTTAGGTCAATTTGTGCTGCTTTTATCAGGTGTTTTGTTGATGTGGCTGCTTAAAGGCTGAGGGAGCAGTCTATTGGGGCTTTCTTTCATGTTCAAGAAGCACTTTACCCAGTTCATGAATACTCCGAATGCCTTTAGACGTGTCAGCGTATTTCAACGGTGATTCTCCTTCCATGTCAGCTTTCAAAATCAGCTTATCATGAGGGATTAGACCAAGGAGTTGCATACCGTTGCTAGAGACGAACTTGTAGATTAAATCCTTTTCAGCGGAATTCGCAACCTTGTTTCCAACAATAAACGACTTCTTGATTCCCGCCTCTTTGGCTAAATTGTAGAGTTTTCTTGCGGTTTCCAACGATTTCAGGCTTGGATCACTCACTATAAGCATTACTTCAACATGTTCAGCTGTTCCTCTACCCATATGCTCTATGCCAGCCTCCATGTCCATAACTACCACCTCATCTCGTTTCACCAGCAGATGATGAAGCAACGCTCTGACAACCGCATTGGCGGGGCACATACAGCCGGTGCCTGCAGACCTAACAGTTCCCATGACCAGCAGATTTATGCCATAAGGAGACCTAACGCTGAACTTGTCGATGATGTCCTCCACGCTGAAAGACAGATTATACACACCTGGAAAGCTGGATTGGGTCTTTGACTCAACCAGCTGTTTATTCTCAGAGATCGGAACAATCTTCTTTGTTTCTTCCAAGGGAATGCCCAAAGTCAAGGCCAAATTAGGTGTAGGGTCAGCGTCGATGGCTAAAGCTTTGAAACCTTTCTTTGCAAAGAAATGAGCAAGCACACCAGCAATGAAAGTTTTGCCCACTCCGCCCTTGCCTGAAACCGCAATTTTCACTCGATTCTCACCATTTTCACTTGGTTTTCATGTCTTACTTACGTTCTAAAATATAAAAGCCCATCTTTTTTCCAAACTTACTACGTGCACGCATAAAACATGAACTAGTCTTCAAGTTCTGCTTTGATTATTATTACTTCTTGCATTGGACGGTCATTTTCGTCAGTATCCACTTTTCCGATTCTGTCAACAACATCCATCCCTTCTACCACTTTACCAAAAACTGGATGTTTAGTGTCTAAGCGGTTGTTGTCTACAAGGTTGATGAAGAACTGGCTGCTTCCCGTGTTCGGACCCGCATTTGCCATGGCTATTGTGCCTCTATCATTTCTATTATGATCCGTGAACTCATCTTGTATGGAAGGTATCGAAGGATCTCCATATCCTGTTCCTGTGGGGTCTCCTCCTTGAATCATAAAGTCATCGATGACCCTGTGAAAAATGGTTCCATCGTACACGCCTTGCTGAACCAGACTTCTGAAGTTTCCAGTAGTAATCGGCATGTCATCATGTAACTCAATCACAATGTCTCCCATACTCGTTCTAAGCAGAACTCTATTTGCTCCTGAATCATTTCTTCCAGCCATGCTAGACCACACGGCTATTACTACTATGACAGCTAGAAACAGTAGTATTGTTAACCATAGCTTTTTGCTTTTGCGGGATTTGTATCTGCGCGATCTATGTTTGCGAGGGTTACGCGGAGCCATGTTAACAATATGACCATGATTACGGATTAAAACGTATCTACGAAAGTATACAGGAGTTTGCGAACATGCTACAACCAGCGCCACAACCAGTACTTCTCAAAGAGAACCTTGTACCAGTGCCAAATCCTACTGGATCTCGGCCACCTGATCTTCACCACGGGATCAGGTTCTGCATAAAACTTGCCCACAGCCATAGCAGCCTTACCAAAGCCAGCTTCAAGAAAACATTCTCCTTTCCCTTCCCATTGTTTCCTTTCTCCACCCTTGAATTCTGCGGCGATGTTGTGCGAAACAATCTCGGCCTGACCGTGAGCGAACACTCCAGCCTTCGGTAACATCTTCCCGTTGAGTAACTTCACATAAGTAACGTCTCCAACTGCGTAGACGTCGTCATAGCTGGTTCTGAAAGTCCGCCTGTCCACGGGCATCCAGCCCGTTTCATCTGTTAGTTCTGCTTCCTTAACGACATTTGGGGCTCTGTGGGGTGGAACAGCGCAGAGAAGGTCGAATTTCATGCTTTTTCCTTTTTGGAAGGAGATTTCTCCCTTCCTCGGATCTACAGAAGCAAGCTTAATGTTAGGGTGATAACTTATGCCACGTTCTTCAAGCATCCCTTTCACCATATTTCCGACCTTAGGACCAGCCACTCCCATAGGCAAGGTTTCAGGTGTGAAGAACATGAAATCAACCTTATCTCTAATTCTAGCCTTCCTGAAATGGTAATCCATGAGAAGAGCGGTTTCATAAGGCGCTGCTGGACACTTGAAGGGAAGGCTAGAAACACCAACCGCAACTGTTCCACCTGAAAAGGCTTTTAAGGAGTCTCTGAGCTTCAAGGCAGGCTCCAATTCGTAAACATAGTGAGCACCCTCCGAGAAGCCAGGTATTGCGTCTGGGAACAGTTCTGCACCTAAAGCCACAACGAGGTAGTCGTAAGCAAAATCTCCACTGCGTGTACTTACAGTCCTGTTTGCTGGAACAATCTTTAATACTTCCTCGTTAACATACCTGACTCCTTTCCTCTCTAATCGGTCCAGATTTCTAGTGATCTGATGCGGTTCTCTCCAGCCCATCATTAGCCATGGGAATGCAGGAGTAAACTCGTATTTGGCTTTCCTGTCAACAACCGTAACCTCATGTTTTCTATCTAATCTCTTGCTCAACAAATTAGAAGCCACAAGTCCACCTATTCCTCCACCGAGGATCAGGACCTTCATATGCTCTCAACCTTCTGTTGTTTAAAGGCGATTTCCATCATAATGTTTAATTATTTGTCTTCATCTTATTCATGCTTTCACAAAACAATCCAGCCGTTGCTAGCCATCCAAGCAACAATAGAAACTGCTGCTATTACCTCAACGAAACAAACAGCCATCACGACAGTAAGTAACCTCCTCAGCCTTTCAAGAGCGAATTGCGACATCATCTGCTTGGTCGAAAGCGCTCCACCCAGATGGTAGAGACCCAACACGACGAGAACGATCACAGCAATTATATCCAAAGCTGAGAGATACACCAAGATGCCGGCCAAAAGGAACCCAAGGAGTTCGCCAGCCTCAACAACTCTTGAATGAGTTTCCAACATGCTTGCTTTATCTCTTCCCCGAGCCTTGTAAACACTTGCAAACTCGTAGGCATTATCAGCTGCCAGCACAAGCAGAATTACAGCGGCTATGGTGACCAGCAACATGAAGTGTAGATACTTATACGATTTTTAATAAGATTTGTGGTTTTATGAGTGCACACAAAGATCAAAAAGAAAGGGCATTTTGCGCGAGCGTTTGATCTTGTCTTTCAGGTGATAGAATGTTAGATACGGCATCGATTTCGGCAGTCATGGTCCACAGAATGATAGGCAAGGTGAAGCACACACAGATTAGAAACTTGCAGCTCCTCTTCTTTCTGAGTAGTCATACCATTTCCAGATCTCCTTGACAGCTTTCTCTGAGAACCCTTTGCGTTTCAGCAAGAAAATGAAGGATGAAGTTGGCTTCATTCTTGGGTCTCCGTTCAAAATTATTAGACTAGAAATCAAAAGTTAAAAATTCTGGATTTCAACTCTGTCTTTGAAAAAACATTATAGAATAGTGATATCAAGCAAGATGAAGCAAACGCTAAACTCCTTACCCTTCTTTTCTCTTCAGATGTGCATCTAAAGATGTAGCATCATTCTCAGCGTATGTATTAAAATCTAAGTATTCTTCATCTTAAGAAGGCTTAAAATCTCGAATTTTCCGTTTTCATTTTTGAAGTAGTGAAGTTGCGAAGTTTAAGGAAGCGAAGATTTCCGCGGGACTCGTGAAGACTATTTTGAAAGAGTTGCAACGTGGACCTAAAACGCGTTACGAGTTATGCTTCAAAGCTAGACTGCTGAGCGACATACAACTGAGGAACACTCTTAAAACTTTTGGCCGGAATAGGTCTTGTTCAGGCACTGCGGCAGCCATATAGAGGAAAGGTTTCAATTAAACTCAGAGTGCCTTGAGTCCTCAGGGAAGAGAAGTCTTACGTAACAATGGAGAACAAAGACCTGAGCCATTGAGCTGTGTGCAGTATTTTATATAGTAGCTGGGAGATTCTTTTTCGATCTAAATGTTCAAAGAAATAGAAGAAGCCTATGAGCGAATAGAAGAAATTTGCAAGCCCACTCCAGTAATGATTTCTTCAGCCCTTAATTCAATAACCAGTAGCGAGTGTTTTTTGAAATGCGAAAATTTTCAGAAGACTGGGTCTTTCAAATTTAGAGGAGCTTTTAACGCCTTGTCACAGTTATCCTCAGAGCAGAGGGAGATAGGGGTAACCACACATTCCTCTGGAAACCATGCCCAAGCCCTTGCTTTGGCAGGTAAACTTCTAGGAATTAAAGTAGTAACTGTCATGCCTAAAAATGCCTCTCCGGCGAAAAGAGCTGCAGCAAAGGGTTACGGAGCAGAAGTAGTTGTCTGTGGTTCTCAGCTAACCGATAGAGAGAAAACTGTTAGGTCTCTCATCGAAAGGCACGGTTACACTCTCATACACCCCTACAACGATCTCAAAATTATCGCTGGAGCTGGAACCGCCGCCTATGAATTAATCAAGGAGGTAGGCGCCCTTGATGATGTCTTTTGTCCAGTGGGAGGGGGAGGACTACTAAGTGGAACAGCAATAGCAACCAAGAGTCTGCTTCCATCATCTAAAGTTATTGGCGTTGAGCCCCAAAACGCAGATGACGCTTATCGGTCACTCAAGGCGGGAAGAATTATTCCGGTGAAGAATCCAAATACGATTGCTGATGGTTTGAGAACTTCTCTTGGAAGCAACACTTTTAGGATAATAAGGAAGAAGGTGGATAGAATAATCACTGTTTCAGAAGAGAATATTGTAGACGCAATGCAGTTTCTCTGGGAGAGAATGAAACTGGTGGTTGAGCCTTCTGGAGCTGTTTCGCTTGCAGGAGTGTTATCAAACCAAATGGACCTAGAATCCAAAAGGGTAGGGATGATAATCAGCGGAGGAAACATCGACTTGGCTGATTTCTTCGATAGAGTTCGGCAAAGAATATAGTCGTCTAAGCAACCGTGCATTTATGGATATTTACCATGTCAAATTCTGGTAATTCAAGTTGTTTGCATGTAACAGAAATGTTTATATGTAATCAAATACCGATATCAATCAGTGAGGACAGAATGCCAGACACAACTATTACCATTCGCGGAATTGACTCCAAGGCATGGAAGGAATTCCAAAGGGGAATAGTCAGCTTGTACGGCAACCTATACGGCAATATTGGACAAGAGGTCACCAATGCCTTGAAGCTCTGGCTGAAGAGGTACAGAGGGATGGAATCAGCCGTTGGCATCCCCGCAAGTCGCCTTTCAGTCTCCTATGATGACATTGGAGGGCTCAAGGAAGAGATCAAAATGATAAAGGAGACGGTTGAAATCCCTTTAAGACATCCAGAGCTCTTTAAATGGCTTAATCTGATACCACCTAAAGGGGTTCTTATCTACGGTCCACCTGGAACAGGGAAGAATATACTAGCTCGAGCGGCAACCGCAGAGGCGAAGGCTCAGCTGTACATGCTTAGCATACAGCAGACGATTAGCGAATTTAGTGACATGGTGTTGGGGGGAGTCTTTCAGAAAGCTAAGGAAAGTACCCCAAGCGTCATCTTGATACCCGACCTGAAGATCATGGCATCTGGACGAGAGAAGGCTCTAGGGGACCTAGTCGACAAGGTTCTTTCATGGTTGCTCTCGGAGATAGATGCGCTTGAGGATTTCTGTAGGGTCGTGGTCATAGGCATAGCTTCGTCGCCAGAAGAGCTTGAGCCAGCACTTAGGCAAAGATTTCAGCATGAGATCGAGGTTCGCTTCCCTGACAGGCAAGGGCGACATGAGATCTTGAAGATCGTAACGAAGAAGATGCCACTTGCGGATGATGTCGACCTGGGAAAGCTGGCAGATATGACGGATCAGTATCAAGGCTACCTGTTATTGAGAATATGTCAAGAAGCCGCAAGAGGAGCTCTCCGACGAACCCTCAAGCATGAAAAGATCAACGACGAAGAGATTACCCAAGAGAAGCTGGAACGCATTAAGGTGGGGATGGATGACTTCCTACACGCGTTCGACTCTCTAAACCCAGAAGTCTAGAGAAAAAGAACAGATTCAGATTACAATCATTCAACATCAAAATTTTCTTATTGGCTCTCCCGAGAGAGATGGGGTTGCACAGAAGATTTAAACGCTTTCTATGTAAACAAGACGTTAGGCGAGATAGTTATGGAAGCTTGGGAAGCCGCAAAAAACGCGTTGGAAAACGTTTTGGAGGCTGTGGCTGGCGAGAGCATATTCATAGTCTGCGACGACGAAAAGCTAGAGGTTGGAAAGGCTTTTGCTGATGGAGCCTTGGCCCTTGGCTTATGGACGAGAATTACAGTTCTCAAAACAACCAAAAAACCGAGAACCGAAGTTCCAGCTCGACTCTTGGAAGTTTTCACACGGCAGAAACCAGATTTATACGTTAACCTTATGCGGGGAATCCGCGAGGAGACACCTTTTCGAATACAGATCATAAAGATGGAGACTCGTGACCACAGGTCGCGTTTGGGACACTGCCCCGGCGTTACAATTGACATGCTCACCGAAGGCGCTTTGGCGCTTACGCCTCAAGAACATAAGATTATGCAAACTCACGCTGAAAGGCTTATTCGAGCACTGAAGGGAACGAAAGAAGTACAGATTCGCAATTCTGTAGGAACCAACTTAACATTGAACACGGAAAAACGGGAGTTTTTCACAGATACAAAGCTGGACTGGAAGTCCATGAAATGGATGAATCTACCGACTGGAGAGGTTATCGTGGCGCCTGTTGAAGATTCGCTGAAGGGCAAACTTGTATGCGACATGGCAATCGGCGGGATAGGTAAACTGAAAACACCTGTTGAGGTAGTTGCTAGAAACGGTAAAGCTGAAGAGGTAGTTTCCAAAGACAAGAACACTTTGCGCAAGGTCAAGGACACGTTTGAGACAGATGACTGGTCGGATATTGTTGGCGAATTCGCTTTCGGAATCAACCCTAAAGCAAGGTTAGTAAACGAGTTTCTTGAAGCAGAGAAAGTCTTGGGAACAGTACATGTAGCCTTCGGAGCGAACACCGACATGCCCGGAGGCAAAAACCCTTCAAAGAACCACATTGACTTGCTGATCTCTAAGCCCACAGTAAGAGCTAGAAAGGAAGATGGAAAACTCATTACAGTTTTGAAAGATGGCCATTTCAAAATTTAAACCAGATCACTTTTCAGCAGTCTGCAAGATCAAGCGTTCCGATTTTATATTTACTTCTTCAATTGTACAGTTTTCGAAAGTTTTTGAAACCCCAAGTACATCTTTAACTGTAACTTTGTGTCCATCCGACTTTGCATACACCGCGCCTTTGAACACGACTTCTCCTTTCTTGAAAACGCTGAGTTCGCACATTCAAAATTTCTCCTTGTACATCTTTCGCCTTCTATGGCAGAAGACTTCTACTTCATATAAGCTTTTTCAGCCACAAGAAATCTTAATTGTCTCGTAGGCTTTTTTCGGATTTGAAATGTTAGTGACCAACTTTTCGAAGGGGCAGATGTCACTGCCTTTAGAGTTAAGAATGTGGGGAACCCTATTTTCAAATCGACATAGGATCTTACTGTCCCTTAACGCTTGAATTCCCTTCTCGCTTGCAGTGACAGCGAACACCGCAACCACCCCAGCATACGCGCAGAGCAAAGCAGCGGCTTTCCCAACGATTCTGTCAGCAACAGAAGAACCCTTCATTTCTTCGTCAAGTTCTTCAATAGCTCCCAGTAAGCCCCTTATGCCATGAGATGAAGTTTCAAAAACAACTTTGCCTCCTTTGGCAATGACCAGAGCTAGGTTCCTTTGCTTCAACCTTTCTTCTGCAACGTTAAGGTCGCTTGACTGCTTCTTTTCTATTTCAAACAGCTCCTCTTCAGGCAAGGAAAAAACTTCACGGGCTATCTCCTCCACTTCGTGAAGGCTGGTCTGCTCTGAAACCAGTTTATGTAACTCCTCTTGTTTGGCTGGATTGAGAGTTACGGTTACAGTGTCCTCATCTAGGATTTGAAAGCTCGTTGCAATGTTTCCTGATGAATCTTGCAGTTTCAGCTTTCTGTTTCCAACTGTACATTTGGTTGCGGTTTGAATTCCATCTATGACACAGGAGAAGGGAACAGAGGGCTTAGTCATAACTGTTACACGAAGTTTCGGGTTTCCCTTCTTTACTTCTAGTTCTCTTAGGCCAATGAGTCCCATTCTAACGCCTAAAACCAGAAAAGGACCAAGATGCCCATGGAAATCCACAGCTCTTTCCACGATTTCTTCTGGTTCCTGTTTCTGCCCTTGTTTTGGAATAGCCAAGGTCGCCACTTCACTGAAGGCTAGGTTATGGCAAACATTCTTTCTAGGGCTATTCGAGCTTTTCTGGCTATTGGCTTTGGCACGTCAACATGGTATTTTTCCTCTTTCAAAGCCAGATAGATGCGTTCCAAAGTGTTCAGTTTCATGTTTGGGCATATGGCGCCTTCATAGGCGAGTATAAACTCTTTGTCTGGATTCTCCTTTTTCAACCGATGGAGAAGTCCGCCTTCTGTTCCGATGATGAACTTTTTGGCTGGCAGTTCCTTTGCGTATCTACACATCTGCGAAGTACTTCCTATATAATCAGCTACTTCTTGAACCTCTGGCGTGCATTCTGGGTGCACGATAACCACGGCGTCAGGGTGTTCCTCTTTTAAGAGCAGTATGTCTCCTTTCTGAAAGAGCACGTGAGTTGGGCAAAAGCCCTTCTCGGGCATCGGAATAATTTTCTTACTGGTTTTTCTCTGAAGATACAAGGCTAGGTTGTAGTCAGGACCAAAAAGTATCGTGTCTGAGTCCAGGGCGTTAGCAACCTTGACAGCGTTGGCAGATGTGCAGCAAATGTCGCATTCGGCTTTGACCTCTGCGAGCGTGTTCACATAGAGCAGAACAGGCACCTTCGGATACTTTTTCTTCCATCTTCTAACCTCGTCTGCCCGTAGCATCTGAGCCATGGGGCAACGAGCGCCTTGGGTTGGAAGAAGAACTTTTTTGTCAGGGTTGAGGATGGCAGCAGACTCGGCCATGAAATCGACTGCGGAAAAGACGATGATTTCAGCCTCTTTTTCTTCCATGGCTCGCTTAGAAAGTCCGATGCTGTCTCCCACGTAGTCAGCTATATCCTGAATCTCTGGCCTCTGGTAGTTGTGGGCCAGAATGATGGCTTTCTTTTCCCGTTTAAGCTTCAGGATTTCATCGGTAAGAGTCATTGATTCGCCTCATATTATTGAGAGAAACCCTAACCACACGGAGAGATATATCTTTAACGTTAGAATTCCCCTCTTTCAACCTGCGCGCGCACATTCTTCATCTTACTAAACGCACATAGATGTCGTTAGCTATTTCTTTATCCGTAGCAATTTGGGTTTGTCCAACTTGAAAGACGTAAGAGGGAAACTTTTGAATTAAGCTGATCGATTTTCCAGGCAGGATGCCCATTGCCATGAGTTTTTGCAGTCTTTTACGCATTTTGGTGTGGATATATGCTATTTTACCTTCTTGACCAGGGCTTAGGTCTGAAAGCGGAGCCACGATTTTTTCTATACTAACTTTATTCTTAAGGCAACACTTTCCGTGAGGTATTAGTTTTCCATGAGGACAAAACTTAGGATGCCCAAGGAGGGTGCAGATGCTATCGTCTATGCCTTTATGAAGTTGGTGTTCGAATCTGCAGGCAATATCTTCAATTAGCCTACTCTTAACATCTAAAACGTCCACTAGTAAGCGCTCCGCAAGTCTATGTCTCCTAACAACGTTTTTCGCCTCTTTTAAGCCCTTATCGGAGAGTTTTACATCTTCGTCAGACATGGTGATAAGACCTGATTTTAGCAACTCTTCGATGGAGGTGTCCGTCTTCCTCTTTTTTAGAACTTTCAAATTAGTGACTAACTTGGTTTCTTCCTTGGTGTGAATCCATAGAGTTTCTAATAGCTCTTCAGCTTCATCACTCACTTTCATTCGCGTTGCTCCTCCACTTCTTAAGAATTTTTATCAACTTAGGTTCAACTAGGGTCTCATATCCACAATTTGGACATCTAACTAAACTACACGACATTGCTAGAGGACATCCTTTACATGCCGATTCACTTTCACTCCTTTTGAACTCGTACCCACACAGAGGACATTTCATAGTCGCACCCCCATGATTGTAAAGATTAGATTCACAAGAAATCCTACTAAAAAGGCAAATGGGAAAACAAAGAGAATGATTGCGATCGCTGTCTTTGTTCCTCTCTCTTTTATGGTAACTGAAAACTGTGCGATACATGGCACAAATACAGTTAGCGTTACAGCAGCGACCACCAACTGTGTTCCAGAAAGTAAACCCGCTCCTTGTATGTCAAATAGTCCAGCAGCCCCGTAATCGCGTCTAAAGAATCCAAACAAAAACGCTACAGCTGTTTCTTTGGGCAATCCGATAAGTGAGACTACAGGTTCTAAGCCACTGACTATCAGCTGGAACAACCCGGTCAACTGTCCGATCCAAATAAGAATGCTTGCCAGGATAAACAGTGGAAAGACCTCCCTGAAGTACCATTCCAACCGTGTATACGTTTTCATTATAACGTTTGATAGCTTCGGTATTCTCAACGGTGGTACTTCCATGTAAAAGCTGGGCCTTTCACCAGGCATAATCTTAGAGGCCAAATATCCTATCACCAAGAAAATTAAGGCTACAAACCCTCCCCACATCAACAAAGCCTCAGGTTTGTCTGCAAAAAGCCCTATAATAACTCCTATCTGCGCTGAACAAGGGATTGCTAGAGCTAACAACAAGGTAGATATAATTCTTTCTCTCTTGGTCTCCAAGGTTCTGGTTACAATAGTGGCCATGGTGTCGCATCCAAACCCCAGAACCATTGGTATAACAGCCCTTCCGTTTAGGCCAATCTTCTTAAAGACCCTGTCAATCAGCATAGCCAATCTAGGAAGATAACCTGTGTCTTCAAGGATGGAAAAGACAATGAAAAAGGTTCCGACGATAGGTAAAATTAAGGCGATGGCGTACCGTACACCTAGAGTGAAGATTCCGTATTCGCCCACAAACAACTCTTGAATTGGAACGTACGAAATATAAGTAGTAATAAGATTCGTTACAAATGGGTTGAAATATTCTCCAAAGACTATCTCTTCAAGAAAATCAACCAACGTCTGAGCCCCAAAGACACCCACGAACTGGTAAAGGCCGAAATACAAAACGATTAGAAAGATGGGGATTCCTGTTACGGGTCTCATCATCATTCTACTAAGTTTCTCTCTAAAGCCCATTTTAAGCTCTAAGGGAGGAAATAACGTCCGATCGATTATTTTTCTGGTTTCTAAATGTCGCTTCATGGTTATTACATAGTTTAGGGGATGACTATAATGGCTCTGAGTTTCTTTCACAATTCCCATGATAGTCTCATAATTTTCACCTTCCGATTTTTTAACCAGACTATGTATTTCCTGATCATTTTGTAAAAGCAACAATCCAAAAGCTCTTTTCGATAGTAAATAATCTTTTTTTAAAAAGGTTGTTATTTTTTCCAAGGACGATTCTATAATATCGTCGTATCTAATTCTTGCTTTTGGCACGTTCACAAAGCCTCCTTTTCAGATCTTTCACACCTTGGCCCGTAGTTGCAACAGTAGCGACAACTGGAATGCCCAGTTCCCGCTCCAAGCGATCGACATCGATTTTTATCCCCATCCTCTCAGCTTCATCAATAATGTTCAGATCCAAAACAACTGGAAGTCCAGCTTCAATCAGCTGAATCGTTAGAGGAAGCATCCTATCCAGATTTTTGGCATCAACAAGCTGAAGTACTACATCAGGTTTCTCTTTCAAAAGTATTGATCTAGCCACACGCTCATCGTCTGTGATAGGAAGTAGAGAATACATGCCTGGTGTATCCACAATTTCAAATTCCTCTCCTCCGATTTTTCCCTTTCCTCTGGACACCTCTACTGTCGTACCAGGATAGTTTGAAACCGTTACATAGGACCCAGTGAGGTTTTGAAACATAACGCTTTTCCCAGTGTTAGGGCTTCCCACTATAGCCAATTTTAAACCTTGAGTAACAGTCTCTGGTCCGCGATGGCCATGGTGACCATGTCCACCAAGTCTTATCAGTTTCTTCAAAAATGCGATTTTTTCTAACATTTTCTTCACCCTTAAAGTCAAGCTCTCTTATTTGATGCAAGCTGCTTAACGCTGAGCCCTATTAGCTGGTTGAAAATGCAGCTTTTTCCAACGTTTGGATTACCAGCTAAGGCGATTGTTAAATCGGTTTTCCCTTTTATTTCCCTCAGCATTTTGTGGCAACACAAGGAAACCAGCCTTCAAGGCGGCTCTTCAATCGAGTCACACTTATATCCTGTCTTTGCGGTAAACCCAGAGCACCAGGGGAAGTGCTATTCCAAGATATGCGAGGTGAATTATCACTCTAGCCCATTCAGCCTTTACTGTGTAGCCGAACATCACAGCAAAGATGGAGCCCACTGCACCTTTGTGATGAAACGGGCTTTCCGTGGCAACATCTAAGGCATAAGCATTCTCACCCAACCAGCCAAGTTCAATCCCGACATCTTCAGAATATTCCGCCAGTTCGTGTACCCCATAGCCGGCTAAGCCTCCAGCTAAAAGCACGAGCAAGATGCTTGTGAAGTAAAAGAACTTTCGTATGTTAATCTTCATACCCACAACAAATATTCCATAAGCTAGAACCAGCGAAGCCACTACACCAAGAGAAGCTCCGATCAAAGTGCCAACAGCGTCTTCAAATAGGAAGGGAGTCAAGAAAAGCACTGTTTCAAGCCCTTCTCGAAACACTACGATGAACGAAAATGAGGTCAGAGCAAGGGTTGCGCCTCGAGTTACCATAGCTTCAAGCCTCTTTTCAACTTCCATTCTAAGTTCCTTCCCTTTATTAGCCATCCAGTAAATCATAGAAGACAGCACAAAAACCGCAATAATGGCGGCTACTCCCTCAAACAAAGCCTTGGTAGGTCCAGAAAGACTACCGTACACAAACCAGACTGAGGCTCCGAAAACAAAGCTTGCTGCAATTGCAAGGTAAACGCCGTACCAAGCATAGCGTGTCAGCGGGTTTCTTTTCGTTCGCTCCAAATAAGCCAAGATTATGGCTGTTATAAGCGCCGCTTCCAACGCTTCCCTGAAAGCTAACAGAAATTGTCCAATCAACTGAGGCTACCACCTATTCGTTTTTTCTTAACCCAAATAACAGACGCAACATTTCGACCCAAAGCGTAACTGGTGCCCATCACTTTAACCATTATAGGACCGTTAAACGGAGCTTTCTCCTCAATCTGCACATTGGCGCCTAGCACAAGACCAAGCGTTGATAAATACTGCAGTAACTCGGGCCTTTCGTCAGTTACCTTGACGATTGTCCCTTCTTCTCCAAGACTAAGATCAGCTAAAAGTTCAGACTTTTCCTCGATTACTTTGCCAGATTCGGAAGGAATGGGGTTTCCATGGGGACAGGTTTTGGGTTTTCCCAAGGCTTCTTCTAACGGTTGGATGATGTCTTTGTCTGCGATGGCATGTTCCAGCTTGCAGGCGGCGTCGTGAGCCTTGCTCCATTCTAACCTCAGAATATCGGTGAGTAGGCGTTCTGAGAGGCGGTGTCGTCTCAAAACGTCTAGGGCTATTTTTCGACCCTTTTTTGTGAGTTTCACGCCCTTGTAAGGTTTGTGAGTGATGAGGTTTTGTTTTTCCATGCTTTCAATGGTGTTCGTGATGGTTCCAAGTGTCACGTTTAATTCCTTGGCGAGGTCGCCAGTTTTAGCCGAACCTTTCTTTTCCTCCAGTCTGTAAATTGCTTCTAGATACTCTTCAATAGTTGCCGATATTTCCTGTGTGTTTGACATTAAGCCATCGCTCATTTTTTTGTTTACTCGTAAATTAAACTACGAATACTCGTATTTATCCTTTGCGTTATTCTCATTTTAACATAATCTGTGCATCTCTACCACGAAACTTTTGAGGAAAAATGATGTAGAAAAGAAGCGTTGTTATAGATTGCTATTAGCTTTTTTTGCGTCTCTCTCTTGAGCCTGTCGTGCCGAAAAGCAGCATTTTGCCAAGCGTTGTGAGTTTGACTCTTATCCTTCCTCTCGTAACCCTCTTTGTCTCAACTAAACCAAGCTGTCTTAGTCCCCTTGAGTTTTCAGCTCCCCGTATATGATGGCTGAGGAGAGGTTTTCCGTACCCTGAGATTGTGCTGAGGTGTTTAAGGCTTTCAACTTCACCCCCAGCTTGGTCTATTGCTCGCAGGATATCGATTTTGGCTTTTGAAACTATTTCATCGTAACTCAATTTTAACACTGGGAGCATTATGGGCGTGTCACCCATGACATGGAAGGCCTTGAGTCCGTTGATGAAGGCAGCAGAAACAGCGGCACAGGTTAACACCTTGTCTCCGCCAGCTGCATTTATTATGATGTCCTCAAAATTCTTTCCATCTATTTTTAATATGTTTGCAACAATGCCCAGCATCCCGTCAAGCGGGTTACCTTTACTCTGCACAACATACACATCAACGGGTATCTTGAGAATCCGTTCAAGATTTGAGGCAAAGTCCTTAATTGCGCGTTGATGTTCGGAAAGACAGATCAATGCAAGCTTGTGAGTTGGAAAATTTCTTACTCCAACTAATATCACGTCAGTGTTTTCTCCAATTGTTGCAATCTGCAACGTCTTCAAAGCCTAACTTCTCTCCTCTAAATCAAGCTAAGAATATGGTAGATATTGTTTCTCTCTCTAAATAGTTTAAGTTTTCTTTAACGGTTCTAAGCAATTCTTATCTATGAATGATAGGCTACATGGTAATATTCGTGTTAAAGGGGGATTATCTTTACAAAACCTGAGTGTTCCGTGTGTGATTTCAAGCAAGATGTACCCACCGTATGCTGTGACCCCGGTGTGCCCAATAAGACAGACCCGAACAAACTTTACTGCCCAGCTGGACCAGCCCATGGGTCCATTGACATGCCGAAACATTGTGGCAGACCCATGAAATATGCGGAGTAACCAACTAAAAGAAGAGAATTGGAGGTTTAACTGCGAAGCAAATAAGCCAAGCCACGATTCTAGACTCTACCATAAGCGTTTGCCCAGTTTGCTTCGGGAAAATTTCAGCGTCTATCGTCGAAAACAATGGGAAAGTCTTCATTCAGAAGACTTGCGCATCTCACGGATCATTCGACACGCTGTATTGGGATGACATCGAACATTATAAGTGGTGCAAAAAATTCGAGAAGCCTCGTGTTTCCAGAGACACGCAGACAACTGTTCAAGATGGCTGTCCCTTCGACTGCGGATTATGTCCATCCCATGAGCAACACACATGCTTGGCTGTAATTGAAGTTACTGATAGGTGCAATCTGCTCTGTAACTACTGCTTTGCCTCCTCACAATTCAAGGGACAAGACCTAGACTTGGACATCATACAGACCATGTTTGAGACAATAAAAGAAAGCGAGGGAGAACCAAGACCAACCCAACTTTCCGGCGGCGAGCCAACAATTAGGAAGGATTTACCCCAGGTCATCGAGATGGGAGTCGATTTGGGTTTTTCGCATCTTGAAGTCAACACCAACGGTGTGCTACTGGCAAAGGAAGAAAACATGGTTAAGAGGTTAAAAGAGGCTGGGCTTTCATGTTTCTATCTACAGTTTGACGGCTTAACCCCCGAAGTGTATGAAAAACTTAGAGGAGTGAATCTGCTAAATCTCAAGTTTCGAGCAATCGAAAACTGCCGTAAACATGGTGTTCCCGTGATCCTAGTTCCCACCATAGTGAAAGATGTGAACGATCATCAGCTAGGGGACATTATTCGATTTGCCATGAAAAATCTCGATGTTGTCAGAGGCATAAGCTTTCAGCCTGTTTCTCATTTTGGGAGATATATGAGAGGTGAACATCTATCTTTGGCTGGAGTCACTAAGAGAGTCTCGGATCAGACAGGGTTCATGTCTATGTATGATTTTTATCCGATACCTTGCCCTGGACTTCACTGCTCCAGTGCCACTATGCTTGTTATAAGCGGTAATGAAGTTTTTCCGGTGACTAGGATGATCGATGTGGAAACTTATCTGGATGGGGTTTACGACAGGATCAAAGGCGCTGCCTTCGTCGATATGCTTGTCGATGCTGGAAGCGGTGTTAATATGGCGGAAGAGATCGTGTGCTCCTGTGGAATACAGTTTAGCGGAGCAATTCGGAAGGTTTTGGAGAACAGCTTGTTCATCACAATCATGGGTTTCATGGACGCCTACACCCTTGACCTAAACCGCCTATCGAAATGTTGCATCCACGTCGCCACACCAGATCGAAAGCTAATTCCATTCTGCGCTTACAACCTAACCAACACGCAGGGCGAATTCCTCTACAGAGAAAAACCAAGACTTGCGAGGGGGTAACAGAAATTGAGCAGATCATCGTCCACAAGACAACCTTTAAGCGATGTCCAATTAAAAAAATCAACTGTAAAGTTTTATGAGAACAGTTTTCTCGACATAATTCTCAGGAATGTTTTGCACCCAGGTGGACTAAAACTAACGGAGCAGTTAGCGGTTTTAGCCGATATCGACGAGAAGTCCATGGTTCTTGACATTGCAAGTGGAAGAGGCGTTTCAGCCATCTTTTTGGCAAAAAAGTTCAATTGTAAGGTTGTAGGTGTGGACCTATCCGAGGGCATGGCTAAAAAAGCGGCAGATTCAACTGAAGCTGAGAAGGTGTCAGAGAGAGTTGTTTTCGGAGTAGGCGACGCTGAGAAACTGTTCTTCAGAAGCGGGGCGTTTGACACTGTAATAAGCGAATGCGCTCTGTGCCTCTTTCCAGCCAAGAAACGTGCGCTCTCAGAAATGTATCGAGTTTTGAAAGAGGGAGGCAGAATAGCTCTTTCTGACGTTACGCTCGACAAAACGCTTAGAGAGATTCGGAACAACCTGTCATTTTTATCTTGTATAGCTGGAGCTGAGTCTCTAGGTGCTCTTCAGTCACTTTTGGAGGAAGCAGGGTTTGTGGAAGTCACTGCCATCGATGCATCGCAAGTAGTCGTTGACTTATATAAGCTCATGAAGAGACAAAGTTCTCTGCTGACGCCACTGTTGAAGACTGCTGAAGATTCTTGTGGATGCTTGGATTTAAAGAAAATTGAGGAATTCGGTCAAACCGCTGAGCGATTGGTTCTTGCTGGAAAATTGGGGTACGGCGTCTTAATCGGTAGAAAATCAAGTTCTACTCTCTCTGGCGCACATGTTGACTAGTTACGGCTTCTAGTATCGAAGAAAAATTCATATTGGCTTAGCGATAGTTCTTGTTAGGAGAAGTTCGTTAGAAGGTTGACAAAAATGTATGAGGTAATAGTCATCGGTTCTGGACCAGCAGGCTTAACGGCTGCGCTCTATACCAGCAGGGCTAGGTTGAAAACCCTTGTCGTTGCCGGAGTCATGTGGGGGGGACAACTGCTACTCACAACAGAAGTGGAGAATTTTCCAGGATTCAAAGAGGGAATTCTTGGACCCGATCTGATGGATAACATGTGGAAGCAAGCTGAACGTTTCGGCGCCGAGATGATTTTTGACGACGCTACCGCTGTGGACTTCTCATCAAAACCCTTCAAGGTTATTGTGGGAAGCAAAAGGTATGAAGGAAAGTCGGTTATCATCGCCACTGGGGCTTCCGCGAGATGGTTGGGCTTGGAAAGTGAAACACGGTTAAGGGGCAGAGGCGTTTCGGTCTGTGCCACATGCGACGCCGCCTTCTTCAAAGATAAAAAGACTATGGTGGTGGGAGGAGGCGACACAGCCTTGGAAGAGGCTCTAGCCTTATCCAAATTCGCTAGGGAAGTCAAAGTCGTTCATAGAAGGGACAATTTGAGGGCGACCAAGATTCTTCAAGAACGAACCCTCAACAACCCGAAAATAGAGTTCATCTGGAACAGCACAGTTCAAGAAATCCTAGGCAAAGACAGAGTGGAAGGGGTTAAGCTTAAGAAAGTAGACTCGAACAACGAATTTGAACTCAAATGCGATGCTGTTTTCATAGCAATCGGACACAAACCGAACACAGAAATCTTCAAGGGCCAAGTGGAACTGGACCAAAAAGGATACATCGCTTCTAAGGAATCTACAAAGACCAGCGTAGAAGGAGTCTTCGTGGCTGGTGATGCACAAGACAGCCGCTATCGCCAGGCCATTACGGCAGCTGGAGCAGGATGCAAAGCTGCTATGGATGCGGAAAAATATTTGGAGGAGGTCTAAAAATGGTTCACGTCTTCTGCTTAGACGAAAAATGCAGGAGAATCATTCACCTCGACAGCCACAAACATTGGAACTTTAAAGGCAAGGTTAAATGCTTAACATGCGGAGCAGAACTAGAGATAGAAATAAAAGATGGCAAACTCAGGTCTACAAAGAAAACTGAGAGAAAATGACCTTTTCGTGGCAGACAAAAGATGTGTATGAAACGCCCATAGCAGTTAGTTTTGCCCGTATCTAATACACGGTTGACCACTCATCCCCAAACAGTCGTGGAAACCTTCAATGACAGTTGTGTTCTAAATGCCTAAAACTATCAGAGAAGTCGCAGTTGCCTACAGAAAAGCGGCTCCTCTATACGATCTGATGAACTATGTTTACTTTCTCGGAAGGGATAAACGATATAGATCAATGCTTGCTGAGAGACTTAACCTAAAGCCAGGTGATTCTGTACTGGATCTCTGTTGCGGAACAGGCCTAAACTTTCCTTTTTTGCTTCAAAAAACAAAAAATCAAGGAACGGTGTTGGGAGTAGACCTTACATCAGAGATGCTACAGCACACGAAAAAGAGACTCAAAAGCGAAGAAGTAACATTGGTGAGATCGGATGCCGCTAATCTAGCTTTCCGCGACAAAACCTTCAACGCCATTTTTGTCTCCTTCTGTCTAAAAATAACTCCAGCATACGAAAAGACAATCGAAGAGGCGGCAAGAGTCCTAGAACCAGTTGGAAGAATAGGAGTCTTAAGCAACCATAAACCCTCTGGATCCCTACGGCTTCTAGGAATCATACTTACAAGGATACTTAGCGCCATGGCCAAGATCGACTTTGAAATCAACTTAAAAGAGCATCTTTCCAAGAGATTCAGAATTATTGAAGACAGTACAATGCACGGAGGCTTCGTGCGATTTTTTGTGGGAGAAAAGATAAGATAACATTTTTTCCCTGATTAGCCTAGAAAACTTATGGTCAGCATAAAAAAAGGGAAGGACAATGAACAAAGCAAAGATCATTGAAGACCAGTTAAACACTCTGCTGAAACGATATGTCAATTCTGAGGGAAAAGTGGACTACATATCTTTAGAAAAAGCAGGAACAGTAAAGAATTACGTCAAATGGCTCGAGAGTTTTGATCCCAAAAATCTAAAGACCAGAAATGAAGAGATTGCTTTCTGGATCAACACCTACAACATGTTAACTATCTATGGCGTCTGCCGTCAATTTAGAAAGAACCCTGATTTCGCAAAGGAAGGAAATAGACGCAAATTTCAAAGATTTCGTTTCTTCTGGTGGACGAAATACAAGATCGATGGAAAGAAGTATAGTCTATACCAGATTGAGAACAAGATCTTGAGGGAGAAATTCTCTGAGCCTAGAATTCACTTCGCCTTGAACTGCGCCTCCCAGAGTTGCCCCTTACTGAAGAATGACCTATACAGCGCAGAAAACCTTGATCAAGAGTTGGATATGGCGGCAACCCTCTTTATTAGAAGCCCCAGGGGAGCAAGACTTGACAAAAAGAACAGAGTCCTACATTTATCTCCCATTTTCAAGTGGTATAAGAAGGATTTCGAGAAAACATCCGGAAACATTGTGGAGTTTGTGAAAAAATATCTGAAAGAGGAAGACCGCAAGTTCATCGAAGACAATCTTGCTGAAATAAAAATTGACTATCAAGAATACGACTGGGGACTAAACATAAAAGGTTAGAAGATTACTCAGATACCGTCAATTCTCTCGATTTTAGGCTCTTTGCGTTTGATAGCTAGGGTGTTCCACCATGAAACAGTAAAAAGATATTTTGAACGGTTAAAAGTAACTCTTAATTACGGCTCTTTAGATAACATTCTTGTGGATTTCTTCGTTCATCTAACAAACATCGGTAGAGTCTATATTAATCAACTGTAAAGGGTGATACAGAATGATTCGCAAGTTGGCAGTCTTGGCTTTAGCAATTGTTGGATTGTTAACGTTGGGAGTGGTAGCAAGTACTATGCTATTATCTCCAGGGAAAGAAGAAGTTTCAGATGATCTAAAGAGCGTTGTCCCTCTAGATAGAATTGTTAGTGGAGGACCACCAAAAGACGGCATACCTTCGATTGATAACCCAAGATTTCTTAAACCAGGCGACGTAGACTTCCTCTCGGACTCAGACGTGGTAATTGGAGTAGAATACAACGGAATTGCCAGAGCCTATCCTTTGAAGATACTTGTATGGCACGAGATGGTAAACGACGTGTTTGGCGATACACCTTTAGTGATTACCTACTGCCCCTTATGTTACAGCAGCATAGCCTTCGTCAGGATACTAGATGGAAGGATGGTGGAATTTGGCACTTCTGGCAGACTTTACAACAGTGATTTAGTGATGTACGACAGACAGTTTGGAAGCAATAGTTTAACGGTTTTAGGCCCAGACTTGACTAATGCAGGAAATCTCTGGAGTCAGATGCTTGGCCAAGCCATAGTCGGTGACAGGGCTGGTGAAAAGTTAACTCAGGTGCCGACAGATGTAATGGAATGGAGGGATTGGAAGAGGCTTCATCCAGACACAGTAGTATTGTCAACAGACACTGGCTACCTGAGAACTTACGGTGTTGATCCCTACGGTGGATATTACATAAGCCCAACTATTTATTTCCCCGTTGCGAACAGAGTTGAAAGATTGCATGTGAAAGAGATAATATTCGGAGTTGAGTATGACGAGAAGTATAAGGCGTATCCAGTGAGCGTTGTAGATGAGAAAATAGCGGTCAATGATGTCTTCCAAAGTAGAGGAATCGTATTTTTCAAAGTTGGTAACATGGCTGTAAGAGCATTCGAATCAGATGTGGAAGGACAGAGGTTGACCTTTGAGTTCAAGGATGGAAGATTCATTGACAGAGAGACAAACAGCGTATGGAATGAGCATGGCAGGGCTGTTGATGGACCCTTAAAGGGCACCGGCATGAACAGAGCGCCAGGACATGTAGCATTCTGGTTTGCATGGGTCGCCTTCCATCCGGAAACGGAGGTGTTTCAGTAGATGCAGCTTAGACTTGTTGCAAAATCAGCAATTGTGGGAACAATCTTCCTCGTTATCTACTTCCTTGTGGTGATATGGACGACTCCAAACTTTCCGCCTCTAGTCTCTGTAGCCATCGCTCTAAATCTTAATGGAATATACATCTTTGCCAGTGCCATCAGCTTAGCGGTACAGACATTGATACTGGGCTATGGTAAAACAATACCGTATTGTGAAATACCTAAGGGAAGGGCTAGCTCTGGCTTAAATGTGATCGGAAGCATATCTTCTGCGTTCTTCTCTTTCTTCGCCTTGATAGGTGTGGGTTGCTGTGGAATGTGGCTTTTTATCTTATCTCTATTGCCAGGAGTTTTAGGTGTGGGAGTGTCATCGATTCTGATTCAGTACAGCACTCTGCTTGCCCAGATCGGGTTAAGCCTCATGGTGATCTCTAACATCTACGCATTCATAAGCCTAAGAAAAAAGAGGAAAATGCATAAATCGAGTCGCACTAGTATTTGAGAGAAGAATTCACAAACGAACATTGGTGCTGGATCCAAAGTGAAAGTCGACTTGTCAGAAGTCAGAAAGAAAACGGTTTTAGTAGACCAGTATATAGATTGTATAAAACAGCCATTCAGCGAGAGATTTTTAACGAGAAAACAGACATATCAGTTGAAACTAGAAACAGTCAACCAGCTTAAAGAGTTCACAAACAAATACTTGATAGTTGCCTTTTCGGCAGAATGGTGTAAAGATTGCGCTGCAAACATCCCAGTTTTAGCTTTAATATCCGAAGCAACAGGACTGGAAATCAGAGTATTTGGAGGTTTAAAGAGGGACCCGTTAAACCCGAAACGAAAATGGAGAATTCCGCCTTCGCCACCAGAAGTGGAAACGTTCAACGTCGATAAAACTCCCACGATAATTCTCATTGACAGAGATGGCAAAGAAGTAGAGAGAATTATTGAGAACCCAAAATATACGCCTACTCTAGAACAAGAACTGTACGAGATTATCAAGAAAAAGCAATAGTTACTTTTTGCAGTACATGGACGGTTACAGACTATCGGGATGAAGCTCCCGAAGTATCTTGCTTTTAGCTTGCAGAATGGCATCTGTAACCTTAATCTCCTTAGGACACACCTTAGTACACCTAAAATAGGTCTTACAACTCCAGATTCCATGGGGCTTCTCCATAATCTTCATCCGATCCCAGGCATTTTTCACTCTAGAATCAAAAATGTACCGTTGCGCACGCAATATCGCCGCGGGTCCAATGAACTCTGGTTCCTCTTTAAGGACCACGGGACAGGAAGCAGTGCAGCAGGCACACATTATGCATTTGATGGCGTCTTCAAATTGAGCACGCTCTTCAACGGTTTGTTTGCGCTCCTTTTCTCCTTTGGTTGCAGTGACATCTGGACCAACAGTTGGGTGTATCGCCTTCATTCCTTGAAAAAACAGCGTCATGTCCACAACCAAGTCTTTGACAACAGGGAAAAACTGAAGGGGCTCAATCAAAATCTCCTTGGCATAGTCATAATCTTTAACCAGTCTTTGACAAGCCAGAGCTGCCACTCCGTTTATGGTCATGCCGTCGGAACCACATATCCCATGGGCGCAGGACATCCTATAAGCCAAACTGCCGTCTTGTTCCCATCGGATCTTGTTTAGACAGTCAAGAATTCTATCGTTTAAGCTAGCTTCCACCTTGAAAGTGTCGTAGCGCGGTGTTTTATCCTGTTTTGGGTCGAAGCGGAAAATCTTGAACGTGACCTCCATGCCTAGTATCTCCTCACCTTTGGTTGAAATCTTGTAACGGTGACGGGCTTGAAACGGATCTGGAGACCTTCAGATGTTTGAAACGCCAAGGTGTGCTTTAACCACGACTCATCGTTTCGATTTTGGAAGTCTCTACGATAATGGGCTCCGCGACTTTCCTCACGCCGCAAAGCAGAGAGTACTATAACTTCAGCGATTTTCAACATGTTCTCTAGTTCGAGAGCTTCTTCCAACTCGTAGTTAAAGGCTCTTCCCTTATGTGTAAGACCCAAGTTCCCGTATCTGCTCTTAAGCTGACGGACTTCCTTCCAAGTCTGCTCCAAACCTCGCCTATCTCGGAACACGCTACACTTGCCCATCATAATACTCTGCATCTCTTCTCGAACTCTACCCACACGTTCGTTCCCAGTCGACTCAAGTAAATCTTCGATCTCTCCAGAGACTGTTGCTTCGACACCTTTTGGTAGCTTAGGCAACGTCGTCTCCTTCACATATTTTGCCATGGATACGCCGGCTCTTCGTCCAAAAACCACTAAGTCAATGAGAGAGTTGCACCCAAGTCTGTTGGCGCCGTGGACACTGACGCAGGTGCATTCGCCGGCAGCGTAGAGGCCTGGCATAGATGTCGCCTTTTCATTAGTGAGAACTTGTCCGTAAGCGTCTGTTGGGATTCCGCCCATTATGTAGTGGCATGTAGGCGCTACTGGAACGGGTGCTTCACTCGGGTCAATGCCTACGTAGGTATTTACGAAGGAAGTGATTTCCGAAAGTTTCTGTTCCAATCGTTGTTTTCCTAAGGTTGTTAGGTCCAGGTGAACATAATCAGCGCCGCTAATGCCTCTCCCTTCTTGTATCTCGGTTAGAATCGCTCTGGAAACGATGTCTCGTGGAGCCAAATCCTTGATCGTTGGTGCGTAACGTTCCATGAAACGTTCGCCGGAATCATTCCTTAGGAAGCCGCCTTCACCTCTTGCAGCTTCACTTATGAGAACACCTATACCGTGAATTCCTGTTGGATGAAATTGAACGAACTCCATGTCTTCAAGGGGGACACATGCATCAAGCGCGAGGGCGAAACCATCACCTGTAGAAGCGAAGGCATTCGAAGTCGTCTTGAAAATTCTTCCACACCCACCTGTGGCAAGCATCACTGCTTTAGCGCGAAATATCTCCGTTTCTCCAGAGGCAATACTATACCCAGCTACGCCACAACAACGGTTCTCAGAAAGGAGTAGAGATTTAACGAAGATTTCGTCGTAAATCTTCACTTCTCGAACCAAACATTCATCATAGAGTGTGTCCATGATCACGCGTCCTGTTCTGTCCGAGGCATAACAAGCGCGTTTGACTGGAGCCTCCCCGAAATTTCTGGTGTGTCCGCCGAAACGTCTCTGAGCGATATTGCCCTCCTTGTTTCGGCTGAAGGGAACACCCATGTGTTCCAGTTCATAGATTGCCTCTGGAGCCTCCCGAGCTAGTATTTCAACCATGTCCTGGTCAGCTAGGTAGTCGCTGCCTTTCACAGTGTCAAACATGTGCCATTCCCAGCTGTCATCCTCCTCATTTCCCAAACTAGCAGCTATTCCACCCTGCGCAGCCCCAGAATGCGAACGAGTTGCATGAACCTTACTGACAACAGCGACATCGCAGGTTTCGGCAGCCTTCAAAGCGGCTGTTAGCCCAGCAATGCCTGCTCCAACGATAACAACGTCACGTAGATGAATCATTTTTCAACTCTCCACTTTCTGAGGCAGAGCAGCGGAAGTGAGTCCCTATCCTTCTTATTCATCCTATGTTTGAAATATCTTTATAGTAGTACATTCCGCTAAAGGATACTCTCTTTTCTCCAGTTGATGGTATTATATACGGAGAAGTCTGAAAAGCAAGATGCGCGCGTGTAAAGTTAATTCTGATTTCTATCTTGCGCGCGCGCCTCGTAGAACATCACAACAATGGTGGGAGATGGTTAGCGTCGACGTCGAAGATGGTCCCAGACGCTGTGGCCTTTCCATGCTGCTTCTGCGATTGCCTCTTTCTGCCTCATTTCAATTCCGCGAGTGCAGTAATAGGCAGTTAGAAACTTCATTTGTCCGTAGATTGGGCAAACGCCGCAGGTACATCCTTTCTCTTCAGATATGTTTTTGCTCTCTCCTCTTGTGGGAAAACAGTAGGCTATGTAGTCGTCTTCTTTTCCTAATGCCTTATATGTTGGGCAGCTCTTGCAGATGCACATTGACTCAACCATCTTCAGTCTTTTCTCCATCTCCTCAGTCGGAATTTTCACCTGTTCAGACATTTTCAACAACCTTTCGTAAGGTTGATTTTGACTCACCTAAAAATCTTTCTTTTAACGGTTAGATCAAACATGCACGTTCATGAGGCTGCTAGAAAGCATAGGACAATGCGTGGTCTACAAGTCTTCTCAAGAATTCTCAAAGTGAGTGGACCACTAGAGACGTTGCAACTGTTATCAAAATCCCCATGATGAAATAGATTGGTTTGCCCTCCTTTCCAAGAGGTATAATGTCACGTATTACGATGTAAAGAATAAAGCCCATGGCCATTGAAAAGACCAAAAACAACTGCGTCTTGTTTGCAATCAAAAACAAGCCAAACAAGGTTCCGACAAAAGGACTAACGAGCTGCAATCCATGGTTTAGTCTGCTGCCGATTTTTTCGTTAATATGTCTAGAGGAGATAGAGAGAGCAAAAGCCCTAACAAAGAATGGGACAAGGACAATGTAGGCAAGATCACCGTAAGTTTCAAAGAAAACTGCGATGATTATACCCACAAGCAGCCCGTAAGCCGCAAGTCCCATCGCCTCGAAGCGAGTCACATACTTGGCAAATTCGCTTTCACCAGCAATGTGTTGATAGACAAATTTCTCCAAAACATGAATAAGAACAAATCCCGCCAAGAAAGCTAGATAGATGATATTGTTCAAATGCACTTCGCCAGATGCAATTTGCGGCAGCATCTCAAGGAAAAAGGTCCCAACCATGAGACCAGCTCCAAAACTAAGAAGTTCGATGTGGAAACGTTCAATATGCTCGGAAACGTTTTCGCCAAGAATATGGAAAAAAGTTATTGCAACAGCAACCGCGAGAGAAGCCAGACTCATTTCCTAGTTCTCCCTAATCACATCTTGTCCCACATAACTTACCTATTTCCTAGACACAGAAGATTATCTGAGAGACATTAATTAAATAAAACTTGTTCCCTATCCTTCTTTCATTGTAAGGAGGACATGTTATGGAGCTTGGTATTATTGGCCTCGGCAAGATGGGCGGAAATCTTGCCTTGCAAGGCATTGATAAGGGGATTCGCGTCGTTGGGAAAGCAAGGGGACCCAAACCAGAACTCGCCAAAAAGGGCGTAAAGGTCTTGAGAGACTACGAAGAGTTCATGACTTCCTTAAAGCATCCAAGGGTTATTTATCTATCGCTTCCCGCTGGATCAACCATTGACAAAGTGTTGACAGAACTCGTACCCCATCTCGACAAAGGGGATGTTGTCATGGACGGTGGCAATTCCTATTACAGGGATTCTATTAGGAGAGAAGCCGAGCTTTGGAAACAGGGAATCTACTTCGTTGATTGCGGCACCAGTGGTGGAGTTGAGGGAGCCCGTTACGGAGCCTGCTTCATGATTGGCGGCAAACCAGAAGCTGTCAAACTCTGCGAACCCATCTTGAAGACTCTCGCTGTTGAAGGAGGATACTTGCACACAGGGGGACCTGGCAGCGGGCATTTTGTGAAGCTCGTGCATAACGGCATTGAATTCGGCATGCTTCAAGCGATAGGTGAAGGAGTCGAGCTTCTTCAAAGGAGTAAATTTGATCTCAGCTTATGCGACATCTTTCGGAACTGGTCCCACGGCTCCGTTATCAGAGGCTGGTTAGTGGAGCTCATGGAAAAGGGACTTGGCAAGATTAAAGACGTCAAAGAGATCCCAGACTACGTGGAAGATACTGGAGAAGTGAACTGGCTTGTCCAAGAGGCTTTTGAGAAGGAGATACCCCTCCCTGTCATCACCCAGTCGGTAATCGAGCTGTTCAGGTCGAGGGAGAAAGAGAGCGACGCGGCGAGGGCAATTGCCATAATGCGTCACGGCTTTGGCGGACATCCCTACGGCAAGGACGAGTATATCGCTAAGGAAAGGAAAACCAGCAGAATTCATCCAGTCTAGTCTTCGACGAGTATGACCCTTGCAGGGGCTCCATCGCAGTTGATGCTGAGAGGAAGACCTATGAAGACGTATTCTCCTTCAGGTACTTCCGCGAGGTTGAGTCCCTCAAAAAGGGTCAGATTGTTGATAAGTACCTCGTGAACCTCATCGTCTTCCCCTAGTTTTTTGACGCTTAAATAATCGAAGCCAAGGGTTTTGACGCCAGCCTTAACCAAATATTCTGCAGCATCTAGCTTGACATGGACGTAGTCACTTCTGAACCTTCTAAAGCCTCGTTTGGAATTTCTTGTCTTCAGAAGTATCATGTCCCCCTCCTTAATCTGATAATTCTCCAAATCCTTCCGATGGATCTCCTTCTCCACGCAGGTCAGGTCTAGCACCCGACAATTCCCGTAAAAACTGTCAAGGGGTAAGGTCTCTACACCATCTGTGTCCTTTTGAATGTGGAGCTTGGAATCCACATGGGTGCCAGTATGGCTTCCGAACGTTATCAGAGACTCATTTACCTTGTCCTTGGGTATAGACGAGTATCGTCGAATCAGAGGCTCAGGATTACCTGGATACACTATCATCCCTTCTCTAATCAGCAGCGAAACATCGTAGAGCTTCACCATCCTACTCATCCCATGAAAAGCTCGTGTGATTCCAATGATGAAAGGAGAGTTTTAACCTTTCGACTTTCGCCATCATTATGACATACGTCATATTTTTATATCGGTTCCACAGTCATATAATATGGATGTAACAAGACCCAACGGGATGTTTAAAATGTCAGAGCAGAATGTTACAGAAGCAGTATGTTCGGAATGTGAAAGCACAAACATAGTCAGGGATATAATAGCTGGAGAACTCGTATGCGGTGACTGCGGTCTTGTCATTCAGGAAAACATCTTAGACCCAGGAGCAGAATGGAAAGCATTTACCCACCAAGAAGAACTGTCCAGAGCAAGAACAGGAGGGCCAACCAAGTACTCTCACTACGATAAAGGTTTATCCACGGTCATTCGCGTTGATAGAGATGCTTTCGGTCGCCTTCTGTCACCTAAAGTTAAACGTCAAATGTGGCGTCTCAGAACCTGGCAGATTCGATCAAGAGTTCATGCTTCCAAAAGCAGAAACCTAAGCCAAGCCATGAACGAACTTCAGCGCATCTCTGAAAAACTCCACATTTCATCTTCTGTGCAAGAAATGGCTGCGGTAATCTACCGAAAAGCCTTAAAAGAAGACCTAATTCGCGGACGTAACATCGCAGCGATAGTGGCGGGATCGTTATACGCAGCTTGCAGATTCACTAAAATACCTAGGACGTTAAAGGAAATCGCAGAAGCCAGCGTTCGAGATCAAAAGGAAATTGCAAGAGCATATCGCTTGATAGTTCAAACCCTGAAGATGAGAATGCCAATTGACAATCCAATAGACTATGTCACCAAGATAGCGGAAAAAGCTCGAGTCTCCAGCGATGTCGAGGGACTAGCCATCAAAATAATTCGCCACGCAAAGAACAAACACGTCGCCATGGGAAAGGACCCTACAGGACTGGCAGCTGCAGCACTCTACATAGCCTCCAAAATCCAAAAAGAGAAAACAACACAAAGTCAACTTGCCAAAGCAGCAAACGTAACCGAAGTTACAATAAGAAACAGAACAAAGGACCTAAGGAAAAAGGTGGACCTAAACTTCAGTTAAGATTGCTCCTCCCTGCACGCGCACAATTATTCTTTTGCTTATCTGAGCGTTCTGCGCGCACCCACTATCTTCCAATTTATAAGAAACTATCGGACCAACTATATTACTTGATGCAAAATGCCTAGAGAATTATGCGTAGGAAACGGCAACCTACTAATCAACTTTGACAAAGACCTGAACATCAGAGACATGTACTTCCCCCTTGTCGGAATGGAAAATCATGTTAGCGGCCATTTCTGCAGGTTTGGAGTTTGGATGGATGGAAGATTTTCGTGGATAGATAACTCCTGGATCAAGAAATTCAGCTACAAGGAGGACTCCTTGGTTACGAATGTTTCACTGAAAAAACCTGACATGTCCATAGAATTATTGATTGAAGACGGAGTACACCACTTTCACGATGTCTTCCTTAGAAAAGTCACGGTGAAAAACACAGCTGAAAAAGAAAGAGAAGTTAGGTTGTTCTTCTCCCACGACCTCCACTTGTACGACACCGACAAAGGCATCACGGCCTATTATGACCCAGAGATCGACGCTATAATCCACTTCAAAAAAGACCGATACTTCTTGATAAGTGGGTCTTCTGGAAGGGAAGGGCTGTTTCAGTTCGCGGTTGGAGTGACAGAGTTTGGCGGGTTAAGAGGAACATGGAAAGACGCTGAAGACGGAGATTTGAGCAACAACCCAGTTGCACACGGATCAGTTGACTCCACCATAAGCCTTAGAACAAAAGTTCCAGGTCGCGGAAGAAGGTTGATTTATAACTGGATTGCTGCAGATAGAAAACGTGAAGAAGTTTCTAAGCTCCACGGAATTATAACCAAGATCAGCCCGCAAAGACTTCTTAGCGAAACCGAAGAATACTACAAGGCCTGGGTTAACAAAAGCGAAATCAGTTTCGGTGATTTGCCATCAAAAATCGTCCAAATGTTCAAAAGAAGCTTGCTCATACTCAGAACCCAGATCGACAATAGAGGAGCCATCATCGCTTCAAGCGATTCAGACATCTTACGCTTCAATAAAGACACTTATAGTTACGTATGGCCCAGAGACGGAGCCTTCGTGGCTATGGGCCTCGACGCAGCTGGATACCATCACATAACCCAGAGGTTTTTCAAGTTTTGTGAGAAGATCATATCCAACGACGGTTTTCTATATCAGAAATACCACGCAAACGGTTCTTGGGGAAGCACATGGCACCCTTGGATGACTTCCAACCGTGAATTTCAGCTGCCCATTCAGGAGGATGAAACCGCTCTTGTGTTGTTCTCGTTGTGGAATCATTACGACCAAGTACGAGACATAGAATTCGTTAGTCCACTGTTCGAACCCCTCGTATGTAAAGCTGCAGACTTCATGAGGAAATATAGAGATCCAGAAAGTAAACTGCCCCTACCCAGCTACGATCTTTGGGAAGAAAACAGGGGAATTTCAACCTTCACAGCATCAGCAGTTTATGGAGGACTACAAGCTGCCTCAAAATTTGCCCAGATTTACGGAGATCTTGAAAGGGCGAAAAAGTACAAAACTGCAGCGATTGAAGTCAAAGATGCCATATTAAAGCATCTGTATGATAAGGAAAAAAACAGATTTCTGAAGATGATAAAAACAAACGGAAAGGGAAAATTTTCGAAAGATCCAACCGTTGACAGCAGCGTTTACGGAATATTCGAATTCGGAGTTCTTCCAGCTGAGGACACAAGAGTTGAGAGCACGATGAAGACAGTTGAAGATGCTCTATGGGTGAAGACCAAAGTGGGCGGAATAGCACGATATCAGAATGACTATTATCATCAAGTTAGCAAAGACATTGAAAAAGTCCCTGGAAACCCCTGGCATATCTGTACACTATGGCTAGCTGAATGGTACGTCGCCAAGGCAAAAACTATGGAAGATCTAAAAGGAGCAGAGAAGTTGCTGCAATGGGTTGCCGATCATGCCTTGGAATCAGGAGTTCTTGCAGAACAGATTGACCCTTATAGCAATCAACCTCTATCCGTCTCGCCTTTAACATGGAGCCATTCAACCTTCGTGCTTACCGTGATTGAGTACCTAAACAAGCTAAATGAGATCAAGGTTTGTGAAGCTTGCGGATTACCGATGTACAGAAGAAATCATGAAAAGTTGTGGTAATCTGCAAAGAATTGGAGCGAAAAGTACGTGAAGGCAATCATCGCGGAGCCTCCCAAAAGAAATTCAGTTAAGCTGGTTGAAATTCCAAAACCAAATCCCCGAAGAGGACAGGTTCTGCTGAAAACCCTTTGTGTGGGAGTAGACGGAACAGACAGAGAAATCAACGAGGGAATCTATGGTACTCCTCCTAGGGGTTCTCAATCTCTTGTCCTAGGGCACGAGTGTCTTGCAAGAGTTCACGAAATCGGAAATCAAGTAAAAGGCTTTTACGAAGGAGATTTAGTAGCGCCGACTGTGAGAAGACCCTGCCTAGAAAACTGCCTCAACTGTCGAAACGGCGAACCAGACATGTGCCTAACCGGTAATTATTTCGAACATGGGATATACAATTTACACGGCTTCGCTGGCGAGTATGCCATCTCTGATGCAAACTTCCTTGTCAAAATCCCCTCGGAGATAGAGGGGCTTGCAGTTCTTTTAGAACCGTTTAGCATCGTAGAAAAGGCGGTTACCCAATCCTTTAAGATTCAGGAAAGATTGACATGGAAACCCAAAAGGGCTTTTGTCGTCGGAGCAGGACCTTTAGGTCTTTTGGCAACAATGATTATGCGTCTAAAGGGCCTCGAAGTTTACACAGCAGCCACAAGAGAGAAGGAGAGCCTAAAAGCGAGGATTGTAAGTAGTGTTGGAGGTACATACATCAATGTTAGAGAGATGCCCATAAAGACCTTGAAAAAAAAGTTTAGCATGGTTATTGAGGCTACTGGGAGAGTTGAAGCAGCCCTCGAAGCTCTAAGTCTCCTCGGACCAAACAGTGTCATGTGTTTTCTCGGTGTCTATCGGGAAAGAAGGGCATGTAAAGAATTTGGCAAGGTTCTTACAACAATGGTCTTAGAAAACCGTCTTATGTTCGGTTCGGTAAGCTCGAACAAAAGCCATTTTGAAGAGGGTATAAAAGATATGGTAGTGCTAAAACGTCGATATGGAAAAGTCTTGAGCAAGCTGATAACCAAGGAGCTGAATCTCACAGATTTCAACCAAGCATTCAAACCGGAAAGAGGAGATATCAAGACAATAATATACTTTAAATAGCACTGATTAAAAAGGTAAACATCTCATTGACAAGTTTGGATGAACATGTACAGTGTCGTAGATGTAAATGCAGACGATTGGGAAAGAGAGGTCTTGAAGTACGACAAAATGGCCATCGTTGAGTTCTGGCACGACCAATGTATCTGGTGCAAGAGGCTGGAGCCTATCTACAACGAAGTTTCCAAAGAATACGAGAACAAAGTGAAATTTGCTAAACTGAACGTCTTGGCTAGCCATGAGAATCAAAATATCGCTACTGAGTATGGAATCATGGGCACTCCCACACTAATATTCTTCTGCAACGGTAGACCCGTTGAGACAGCTGTAGGCTTTCAACCGAAGGAACGCTTAAAGCAACTAGTAGATAGTGTTATTGCCAAGGCCCCTGAATGCATAGAACAGAGCACACAGTTCAAACCTTAGACACCTGACCCGTGAGCCTTTACATTTTGACTTCATCTCGCCCCGCGCGTCAAAGTAGAGATCAGAAAGCTGTTTGACCAAATGGTACTAGCTTATGTCTGCACGTCCAATTAGAGATCATACGATCGCTCATGTTGCACTCAAGCCATTGTGCGCGTAAGCAAAATTCCTTTAAGTAGAAGCTGCATGAGACTAGAATGATTGGAAATGTCAGAAGAGATCGTGGGGACAGATGCCGCAAACTGGGAAGACGAAGTTCTTAAATCGAAGGAGTTAGTTGTGGTTGAGTTCTGGCATCAACAATGTCCCTATTGCAAGATGCTTGAACCAGTCTATGCCGAACTATCCAAGGAGTATGCAGGAAAGCTGAAATTTTCGAAATTCAACGTCTTGGAAAGTCACGAGAATCAAGACCTTGCCGCTAAATATGGCATAATGAGCACCCCTACTTTGAAGTTCTTCTGCGGCGGACGACCTGTTCAAGACATTGTGGGTATGCTGTCAAAGAACCATCTGCAGCAAGCAATAGAATTCGCCATCAAAAAACATCGAGAATGCGCGGAAAAAAGCACACCCTTAAGTTTGCCCTATATAAGTTGATGAACGGACCTATGCGACACTGAAGGTTCTGCTCGCATAGAAATAGCCAAAAGGAGAAGAAGTGAGTTGACATGGTAAAAAAGTGAGAAAAAGAGGTGAAACATTCTATTTTTGTGATGAATGTGGCTTAGCCTATGAAGAAAAGACGTGGGCAGAAAAATGCGAGGATTTTTGCAGCAAGCATCATAGCTGCTCACTAGAGATCACAAGCCATGCCGTCAAGATACATTGAGAAACAATGACCTTGAGCCCTTTGCATGCTCGTTGCAAAGATCAGACTTACGCGCGCGCGTCGAGAAACTATATCACGCTTATTATGCTTAATGTAAAACAGAGATGAAATTTATTGAAGATTGAGCAAGAAAAATGGGTTCACGAAATTATGCTCGAAAGGGTTCCTCCCTTTAGTTGGGTTCCTCGAGGCTACAACGTCGCCTTGCAACTTTTACTTATGGAAATTGTTGGCCTCTCTGTGGCTGTAGCGTTTTCTCTTTCAACTAGATCGATGTTTTACGGTTCCTTAACCATTCTGGTGATTTGGATTTGGAGCCTTTTGGCTATCTACATTGCATCTACTGTTCATAGGCTAAAGCCCCCTTCTGCACCTGAGGAAAGAGATGTAATCAACGAGTATCAGAAGTCCTTGTTCAGTCCACGTCACCGTGAATTAGGCTTCGCATTTCTGATTCTCGCCTTTCTTTTGTTGTATCTTTTCCTCGAGGGTAACTTGGTTGTCCACTGGCTTGACGGGAACCTCTCCCTAATCCTCCTCTTTCTAGTAGCGATTCTTCTCTGGGACATATCTTACAGATTGGGGCTGGGATTGTGGTCCGCAATAATCGCCTTCAGACGTTCAGTTAATCTTGCTAGTGTTTCGAGAAGGAGAAGCAAGATGCGTTACACAGCTTACGAGGAACTGCGAACCCTGAAACGTCTCGACCTCATCAACCTGTCTTTTGGAGTAGTTACTCTGCTGTTTTACCCAATAGCCAATATCAATCTTGTATTCTTTGCCGGTCTCCTGATATACTCCGCAGGGATTTCCTTTTTCTCCGCGATATCCTATGTTACTATTGGACGCATCCCTGGCTTTCCCCAGGAGATTATCTGGCTTCTGAACGAAGGCAGATTCGGCTATGTCGGAACCTCTGACAAGGAGATGACTCCTCACTTAACGCCTGTAATCTTCGTCTTTGACGGTCACAGAATATTCTTTGTTGTCTCCAAGATTTCCAAGAAACTTCGGAACATGCATGAAAACCGAAAGATTGCCTTTTTAGTGGATATTCGCGATCCGAACAACCTATACAACAATCGTGCAGTTCTATTCATGGGAAGAGCCAAAGTTTACGGCCTACTAGACGCGTCTCTCAGCATACTCAAACTTCTTAAAGTCAGAAGCTTATTCCAAGAAAAATACCCGAAATATGCTTTCAAATACAAGACAGAAGAGGACCGTTTGCCCCTCGCCTGGAGAACCACCATCTTTGTCAGCAGAATTCTAGTTGGATTAGAAGTGGAACAAATGGTGTACTGGAGAGAAGCTCGTCCAATCCGACTGCCATTAGAGGGTTAATAAATGAAAGAAGAGAAACTGCCCACCGAAATTATTAAGGTTCTAAGCGAAAGCCATTTCGCATATTTCTGCACAACCGACCAAAGCAATCAGGCCCATATAACGCCCATGTTTTTCCTTTTTAATGAGAAGACAAACGATATCTTTGTTTTCGCTTACTCAGGGTCAAAAAAGATGAAAAACATACAGGTAAATCCGAAGGTGTGCTTGACGGTGGATGAGAGAGATCCGGAGAACCCTTTTGAAAACCGAGGAGTTATGGTGCAAGGTGAGGCGATAATTGAAAAGACTGTTGATTCATTTCTAGTTAGTCAGGACAAGCAACTGAGGAATATATACAAAAATTTCAGCAAAAGATATCCTGTGCTCAGTGAAGCGAAAGCTCCAACTCAAGTGAAATACCAAGAGTTTGCAGAGGTCCTAGTGAAGGTTCAGGCAAGCAAAATGGTTTACTGGAAGGGACCACATTTCATCACGGTTGATTTTGATCGAGAATCAGGGACTCCAATAGATGTGACCAAGATCTAACCAGTTGAAATACCCTGCCTTGTCTAGCATAGAGAAGTATCATAGAAGTTTTTTCAACAAATAATAGTTACCGCGCGCGCGCAAGAAGGTTGCCTTCCGAGTCGTTGTTCCCCTATTGATTCTGATGATAATATTCATGATCCTAAACGTCTACGTCTTAGGTCTACCGATGTCACCTCGACACGCACACTAGAATCAACCATGAAAAATTGACTTCCTAGAGTTTCTTCTTTTTTTATTTGTTTTCTAGCGAAGTTTTTTCTCTCTCTTATATGAGCCTGCACAGTATTTACAGCAGAAGGTTGTTTCTTTTCCCTCGATGACCTCCCGATAGCCTCCTTCGTAGACCTTGCATCCGCAGTGGGCGCAGACTTCAATGGTTGGTTCAATGGCTATCGCGACTAGATTGGCGAATCTTTTGAATAGTCTTGTGCAGAGTTCTCTTCCTTCTCTGGTGAGTTCGAATATCTTTCTTTCTTTTTCGCCTATTGGTTTGACGGTGTGTTTCACTAGGCCCTTCTGTTCAAGCTGTTTTAAGAAAGGATATACAAGGCTGGGGCTGATTTCTTTTCCGATGCGTTTTCTGAACTTGCTGATTATGCTGTATCCATGTGATGGTCCTTCGTATAGGATGGTGAGTATGTAGAATCGGGAAAAGTCTGAAATGAACTCGTTGACTTCAGATGCCACGTTTAGCACTCTCACAGATATATCTCTAAAAGAAATATTTATATATTTCTACTGCCACATCCCTAATAGCGCCGAAAAGAGGAGACACTATAATGACAAAGAAAAGCAGAAAAGTTGTTCTCGACATTGGCGGGATGAGCTGCGTAACTTGCGCTCAAACTATAGAGAAAAAACTGTCCAAACTGAAAGGCGTGGCCAAGGCCACCGTTAATTTTGCGGCTGAAAAGGCAATCGTAGATTATGACCCAAATTCACTGGAACAGAAAACCATCGAGGATGCCATCGTTGAAGTAGGCTACAAGGTAGTACATGAAAGCGTTTTTCTCAAGATAACTGGCATGAGCTGTGTCACGTGCGCACAGACCATAGAGAAAGCCCTAAACGAGAAAGAGGGCATATACAAGGCCAGCGTCAACTTCGCATTAGAAAAAGCGACAGTAGAATACAATCCGGAACAAATCGGCGTAGCAGGAATTAGAAAAGTCATACAAGATGTAGGCTACGACATCATTGAACCTGAAGAAGGCCTAGAAGACAAAGAGAAGAAGGAAAGAGAGAAAAGCATACAAATACTAAAATACAAGTTTGCATTTTCCGCTGTAGTCAACATACCGGTAGTACTCTATAATTACTGGTACATCATCCCCTTCGCTCTCCCCACCCTTCCGATAGATAATTTCATACCTCTCCTTCTGTTCGTTTTAGCCACCCCAGTTCACTTCATTGTTGGACACGGGTTCTTCGTAGGCGCATATAAAGCGCTGAAAAACTTAAATCCAAACATGGATGTGCTAGTAGCAATAGGAACTTCAGCGGCGTACTTCTACAGCGTTTATGTCACCTTTACTGGTGCAGGGCTTCTGTATTATACGACAGCTGTGTCTCTTATGACGTTTCTCATTTTGGGCAGACTGTTGGAAGCTATTGCCAAGGGCAGGACATCGGCGGCTATCAGGAAACTTATGGGACTACGAGCCAAGACAGCGAGAGTTGTAAGAGACGGCGAAGAGATGGAGATTCCAGTAGAAGATGTTCAAGTTGGAGACATCGTGGTGGTTAGACCTGGAGAAAAGATACCAGTGGACGGAGTGGTAATCCAAGGATATTCAGGAGTAGATGAAAAGGTGGTCACCGGCGAAAGTATACCTGTCGAGAAGAAGGAGGGCGACGAGGTTATCGGAGCCACCATGAACAAAACGGGCATGCTGAAGTTCAGAGCGACCAAAGTGGGGGCTGATACGTTTCTGGCCCAGGTCATAAAAATGGTTGAGGACGCGTTGGGTTCCAAGGCGCCTATCCAGGCTTTGGTCGATGTGGTGGCATCACGTTTTGTTCCAGCAGTCATTGTAATCGCAACGGTTTCGTTTCTTGTGTGGTATTTTGTAGGAATGGGCTTCATTTTCGCCCTCACTGTTTTCATTGCCGTGTTAATAATTGCATGTCCTTGTGCTATGGGTCTCGCCACTCCAACCGCTATCATGGTTGGTGTCGGAAAAGGAGCAGAGAATGGAGTCTTAATCAAGAGCGGAGAAGCCCTAGAGACAGCTCACAAACTTGAAGCCATTGTGTTTGACAAAACTGGGACGCTTACGAAAGGGGAGCCAGAAGTCACAGATATCGTTGCTGTTACGCCTCCGGTGGGCAACCCGTCGCGTACGGCGCAAGAGGTCAAGGCATTAAGTGAGAAGGAGCTGTTGCATCTTGCCGCGGTCGCAGAGAAGAGCTCTGAGCATCCTCTTGGAGAAGCCATAGTGAAGAGAGCAATGGAGAAGGGAATCAAAGTTACAGATCCAGAATTCTTTAACGCAGTACCTGGGCACGGCGTAGAAGTGAAGTACAACGGCATGGAGATCTTGCTGGGCAATCGAAAGTTGATGAAGGAAAAAGGCATAGACATAGAGTTCCTAGAGGAGAAGATGAAAGCGTTAGAGGAAGATGGAAAGACGGCGATGCTTATGGCTGTAGATAAGAAGGCTGTGGGTATAATTGCCGTGGCTGACACTTTAATGGAGTATTCCGCTGAGGCAGTGAAGACTCTTCAGAAGATGGGTCTAGAAGTGGTCATGATCACAGGGGACAACGAGAGGACGGCGAAGGCTATTGCAAGACAAGTGGGCATGAACAGGGTGCTGGCGGAGGTGCTCCCGGGAGACAAGGCTAACGAGATAAAGAGTTTGCAAGAGGAAGGCAAAATAGTGGCTATGGTTGGCGATGGAATAAATGACGCTCCAGCCCTAGCGCAGGCGGACATTGGAATAGCCGTTGGCAGTGGAACCGACGTGGCGATGGAGACAGGAGACATCGTGCTAGTCAAGGATGATTTGAGAGATGTGGTCACCAGCATCCAACTAAGTAGAGCCACCATGAGAAAGATCAAGGAAGGTTTGTTTTGGGCGTTCGCTTACAATACCGCTCTTATCCCAGTAGCCGCTGGCATCCTTTACCCATTCTTCACCATTTTGTTGGATCCCATCTTTGCGGCGGCTGCAATGGCAACTAGCTCAGTGTCCGTTGTTACGAACGCCTCGCTTCTGAAGAGATTTAGACCCAAAATATAGAGAAATCAGATGGAGGTGAGAAAGGATGGCGAAAGATCCAGTTTGCAAGATGGAAGTAGACGAGAAAACAGCGAAGTACAAGACAACTCACATGGGAAAGACCTACTACTTCTGCGCTGCTGGCTGCAAAGAAGCGTTTGAAAAGAACCCCCACAAATACATGAAGATGTAACAGAGATGACGATGACAAAGAAGAAGGTCTCATTGAGAGTCATGTGAAATTTCCTTTCCTTTTTTTCAACATACGGAAGAAACGGAAGCCATTATGCTCGGAGATAATATTAAATGGTCTCCATTGCAAGAAAAAATCTGTTTCATGAAAAAGCTCGCCTACTGATCAGTGTAAGCGGCGTTAGTTTATCGATTCTGCTTATCTTAGCCCTGAGCGGCGTTTATTATGGTATTTCAGAGCAGGCTACCAGCTACATCCGAAACACAAACGGCGATTTATGGATTGTTCAAGAAGGCGTCACTGACATGTTTCACACCTTCTCTTTTCTACCAGAAAGCCTTGAGCAAAACATTTCAGAAATTGAGGGCGTGACATCTGTCAACAAGCTGATCGGCAGAGCATTAACTATCAACCTAAAGGGTCAACATACGACAATTTACGCTATAGGTTACAACACAACAACCAGCGTTGGAGGTCCTTGGACGATAGTCGAAGGCTCTTCAGAGCCTGAAAAACGAGAAATTATAGTTGACAAGGTGTTTGCCACAAAGAATGATATTGCTACTGGGACTTCGCTTAATGTCTCTGGCTACGAATTCAATGTAGTTGGCATATCGGACGAAACCAACATGATGATCTACCAATACGCGTTCATTCCCTTTGAAGACGCTGCCGAAGCATTGAATTCTCAAGGATACGCAAACTTCTTTGTAGTATCAGTTGAAGACGGCTCGGAACATGTTCGGCAGACAATTGAGGACGAAATCGACGGAATAGATGTGGTTCCCAAAGAGACTTTCATGAATAACAACCGAAAACTGATTGCAGACAGTTTCCTTCCGATCTTAGCTGTTCTAGTCGCGATCGGATTTCTGACTGGTGTAGCCGTCATCGGATTAACTATTTACACTGCGACCATAGAGAAAACCAGAGAGTACGGCATCTTAAAGGCGATCGGAGCCAACAATTTTCATCTATACAAAATTATCTTTAAGCAGTCTTTGATTAGCGCATTGTTGGGATTCGCAGTTGGAGTTTTGCTGTTCATAGTCTCAGTTTTTCTAGCCGGCGAGTTCGTGCCCGAGTTCAGCATTGCCATAACCAGCGAAGTGATTATTGGAGTTTTTCTCTCAGCGTGTGCAATGAGCCTTATTGCAGCTTATCTTCCAATTCGCAGAATAGCACGCATCGACCCGTTAATCGTCTTCAAGAGTTGACAGAAATGAACGTTATTGAAGCTCAAGATGTTACAAAGGTTTTCGGCAAAGGACGTGTTGCTGTGCGGTCTGTGGAAAACATAAGCTTAACCGTGGAGAAAGGCGAAGTGATTCTGATCATGGGACCAAGTGGCAGCGGAAAGACAACCCTGATTTCAATGATGGGAGCTTTACTGAAGCCCACTTCTGGAAACATAAAAGTAGATGGCGTTAAGATAACTGATCTTTCAGAGAAACAGCTCCCAAAGGTTCGTCTTGAAAACTTTGGTTTCGTGTTTCAAAACTTCAATCTGTTGTCTTCTCTCACTGCTCTTGAAAACGTTGAACTGGCCTTGAATCTTGCTGGTGTCAAGGGTGAACAGGCAACCCGCAGAGCCAACGAGTTCCTCGTTATTTTGGGCTTAAAAGATAGACTAGATCATGTTCCAGCGGACCTTAGTGGCGGGGAGAAGCAACGTGTTTCCATTGCACGTGCCTTGGTGAACAATCCGAAGGTGATATTGGCTGATGAGCCCACTGCAAACCTTGACTCAAAGACTGGACATGAAGTGACAGAACTGCTCTGTAGAATAGCCTGCGAGCAAGACCGAAGCGTGGTCATTGTGAGCCACGATGAACGAATCAAAGGCATAGCAAACAGAGTCCTATACTTAGAAGATGGTAGGATCACTCGAGAAATAAAACGGGGTAAGAAACGAAGAAAATGGCGACACAAATTATTCGACAGTGAAAATGAGCGTGTTAAAGAACAATAGCAGGTTTCGCTGAAGGATGAATCTTTTGGAGATATGTCTTAAATCGATACATTTATATTGCATCAGCTGATATTTTCACATGAGGTGACATTAAATGCAAGCATCTGACAGAACGCTGAGAACAGCCTTCGTTATAATAGCATTTGCCCTGTTTTCGGCACTTTTCCTAGGGTTAATCTACCTATCAACTGTTCAAATCACTGAGACTGAAGGCATCTCCTACTTAACTTGGATTCTGATAGCCTACGCCGCTGGGCTATCCATGATCGTTCTGCCGTGCACTCTTCCTCTGGTTTTCATAATTGTTCCCATGGCAACTACCAAGGGCTACAAGAGAGGTCTAGGCATGGGAGTGCTATTTGGCTTAGGACTAACGATAACAATAGCCCTCTACGGAGTCGCAATTTCACTGGCCGGGAGGACGCTTGGATTAGACCAGGCGACTTTGATCATGTTCTTTGTCGCTGGGCTTGCCGCTTACATATTTGGTCTGTCTGAGCTTGGTCTAATTCGCTTTAAGATGCCAGCCTACAGAAAAACGCCCAAATTCTTTCAAGAGAGAGGAGACTACGTGAAATCTTTGCTCATGGGTCTGCTCTTAGGCAATGCAGGCGTAGGATGCCCAAATCCCCTCTTCTATCTTCTTCTGATTTACATCGCAGGAACAGGGAGTGCTATAACGGGAGTCTCGGTGGGTTTCGTCCACGGCATAGGCAGAGCCATACCACTAATCCTGCTCGTAGTTCTGGCAATTCTCGGAGTGAACGCCACAGGAGTCCTCGTCAAAAGAAGAGTGAGCATACAAAAGGTTACCGCGTGGGCTCTAGTTCTGTTGGGAGCATTCCTCATAATCAACGGTCTTCCAGGTGGCCACGAATGGTATGAAGCTACTTTTGTTCATCAAGGCTGGAACAGAATCGTCGAGGCAATTGGCTTACCCGGCGAATTAGAAATGGACGTACATGAGCACGCAGCACAAAGTTTTGGCATCGGAGCGTTTGCTCCTTGGCTCTTTCTAGCTCTAGCTTTGTTTCCAATAATATGGTACAAGTTTGCCAAGAGAAAGGGAGGTGACATCGATGGCTAAAGATCTTGTCTGTGGAATGGAAGTTGATGAGAAAAAAGCGGACAAACTGGAATACAAGGGTAAAACCTACTACTTCTGCTGCGCAACCTGTCGATGGGCCTTCGAAAAGAATCCAGAACAGTTCATACAGAAAAGGTGACCTCTATTGGCTAGAGTGCTTGTGTTGACAACTCCTGGATGTGGCGGATGCGCTGCTGTAGAGAGAATGCTCGATGAATTTGGTGTCCAATACGAGGTTATTGATGTCACACAGAAACCTGAAATCTTGGAGAAATACCCCATAATGACAGCGCCAGGAATCGTAATTGATGAAAAATTAGAATTCGTTGGCGTGCCTGGAAAGCAAGAACTGTTCAACAAACTCAAAACATAAGTAGACTGTCTGCCCGCAAAGTTGGAATTAATAGGAGTTACCTGGGAAGAAAAGTTGAGAAAAATAGGAGAGTCTCAAAAGAAGAAATAGAATAATTCGCGGAGATGTGGATTCATTTGAAATGTGAGATATGCGGACACGAAGTTGACCAACCTTTAGTTGTTACATTCAAGGGAGAAAAGCACACCTTTTGCTGCTTAGCCTGTATCATGCATTACTACAAGCCGAAGGGAAAAGATACTGAGTTGGAAGATGCTCTAAGACAACAAAGGACGAGTGTGATCCAAGACATCGAGAGGGAAAGAAGGACCAAACTCTTAACGATGATCCACAGATTGGAAAGCGAAAGAGGTGAGAGGGAGTACATAACAATCGAGGATTCCGAGGAGATACTACAGCAGATAAGGACGACGGATCCGAGCAAACCTATAGATTTCGTGCTTCATTGTCCAGGTGGACTCACCTTGCCCGCAGAGCAAATTGCCATGGCCCTCAGAGACTACTCCTCAAAGGTTAGTGTGATCGTGCCCCATTATGCCATGTCTGGCGCAACCCTTGTCGCTTTGGCAGCCGATGAGATACTCATGGACCCCCACAGCGTTCTAGGTCCCTTAGACCCACAGATCCAGGGAGTTCCAGCGCCAGTGCTTATAAAGATTGCAGAAATGAAACCCATACAGTACGCAAGCGATAGCATGCTGATATCTGCAGAGATTGCGAAGAAGGCTTTGAGTAGAATGCGAGCTTTCACTAAGTTCTTATTGAAAGACAAGATGGATGAGGCTAAAGCTCGAAAAGTTGCCAGCTTTCTTACAGGAGGCTACATGACCCACGACACACCCATCACTGCCAAAGAAGCTCAGATTCTGGGACTGCCCGTTAAGATAGGGATACCCACCAAAATCTACACACTGTTGCGTTTGTACAAATTCGGAAGAGCCGCACGTCCATCAATGTACCAGATACCTTGCCCTTGTCTGCCAAAATCAGAAACGCAAGAAAAGATGAAATAGTCTCAATCCTAAATTCCTTTTATGTATAAGTGAAAATGTGGTTGTAGTGAAAAACCCGTTCAACATTGGTAAGGAACCTATCGAATTCAATTCTCAATGTAGAGTCATCTGTCTGGTTTCTGGTGGAATAGATTCTCCCGTTGCTGCTTGGCTGGCGATGAGGAAAGGCTGTGTTCCTGTTTTCGTTTTCTTCGATAACTATCCTTTTGCAGATGAAACCACTAAACAACGAGCCCTTGCAGCCATAAAAAAACTAAGCGACTATGTACATGGAAACAAGCTTAAGATTCATGTGGTGCCCCACGGCGACGACCTCACTGATATTTTGAAGAGTTGTCCAAGAAGCCTAACCTGTGTGCTTTGTCGGAGAATGATGTATCGACTCGCGGAGAAAATCGCCCTGCTAGAAGGTGCAGACGCCATTGTAACGGGTGAAATCATAGGTGAACATGCAAGTCAGACTCTTGTTAATCTTCGTGTTGAGACTCAAGCGATCTCCGATGTTACTGTACTGCGTCCATTATTGGGCATAAACAAGCGGGAAGTTGAAAACCTCGCAAGAAAGATTGGAACCTTTGATGAGTCAATAAAACCAGCNNGGAACCTTTGATGAGTCAATAAAGCCAGCCTCCTGTTGTACTGGTCCGCCTCCGAAGCCTCGAACGAAGGCTAGACTGGAAGAGGTTCTAAAAGCTGAGGAACATCTTGATATAGAAGCGATGATTAGGCGGGACTTAGAGGGCGCAACAATCCTACAATTTTAGAGCAACGCTTTAGATGCAACCTGTAAAACTTCACTGGCAACCGTCGTGGCTTCTTTTTCGTCTCGGACCTTTTTGATTAACATTCGTCCATTTCTGGACAAAGTCACCTCTGCGCTCTTGCTTTTAAAGATTAGAATATGTGGAGTGTTCACAATAATCTCGTTTTCTTCTCTAGATTTGAGTAGTTGTTCCAAGTCGGTCATGTCAAAAGAGATTTTGCGTTGTATCCTAAC
>JABAOH010000263.1_pt1 | contig 47590 bp, 40 predicted proteins | sample 7062181 | NCBI WGS metagenome assembly JABAOH01 (sample SAMN14538630, study PRJNA623070) | marine sediment metagenome | biome: marine biome [ENVO:00000428]; feature: marine pelagic biome [ENVO:01000023]; material: deep marine sediment [ENVO:00002113]; isolation source: pool of 5 deep marine... | reverse complement strand
TGAAAGAAGTTATCGTAAGTATGCTCGAAGAGCCGCCGACGGACGAGGAGCTTACGATTGCGAAGGATATAATTATAAATAGGTTCGTGTTCGGTTTTGATGACCGCGCGGAGCTCGTAAACGGGCTGGCGCGTTTAGAGTATTGGGGGTATCCCGACGATTACTATGAGACCTATTGCAGTAACGTCGCGGCAGTTACGAAGGAGGACGTTCAAGAGGTGGCGAAGAAGTACTTAAAACCGGAGGGGTTGAAAATACTCGTCGTCGGCGACTCGGCGGGGTTCGACGAACCGTTAACGGCCTTCGGGGAGGTAGAAGATATTAAATTGGAACCGTAACGACAAGCTCAATAGCCCTGTAGACGTCATACCGCGTAGCGGGGCCGGCAAGGATTCGGGGGGTCGCTTTTTTGCTCGTAACGCGCGTGGACGGAGCAGAAGGAAGGCCACGGCGGCGTAAGAATTTTCAGGCCGTTTACCGTATGTTTCGATTAACGGACATTTAACGACCATCTGCTCGAGCACGGCCTCGGTGGTTATTGAGGTCGAGGAGTAATATTGAGGCCAAAACAAGGCGAGAAGGGGGGCCCCGTTTAGCGGGCGCCTATATTTTCGTTTATTATTATTTTTACGACGCCGTTTTTTAGGGTATTGTCGCGATTAGCAAACTACCGGGGCCAGTGATTGCGGTTAGGCAAAAGACGAAAATATTTATTTGATATTTGTCAGTTTTTGTGTATAATAAAGGCCAAACGTGTCCCTTTTCTTCAACCTTATGAACGCTGGCGACGGAAATAGATCGCGCGACGAACTCGTCGCCGAGCTTGAGGCGTTGCGGCGCCGCTTGGCGGAGGCCGAGAAGGCTGCGGCCCGGCTGGAGCAAGCAGAAGAGGCGTCGCGATGGAAAGAAGGAGCCCATCAAGAGGTACAACGCCTGGTTCACCTCGGAAGCTGGGATTGGAATACCGTGACCAACGAGTTGGCCTGGTCCGACGAGGTATACCGCATCTTCGGCCTTACGCCCCAGCAGTTCGGCGCCACCTTCGACGCCTTCCTCGAGTCGGTTCACCCCGACGACCGCCAAGCCGTTATAGACGCCGTCAACGCGTCGCTCGCCGACCCGGAGGTGCCGTATAACATCGAACACCGCGTCGTCCGGCCCGACGGCTCGGAGCGTTTGGTTCACGAACGGGGTCAAGTTACCTTTGACGACGACGGCAACCCGGTCCGCATGATCGGAACGGTCCACGACGTCACGGAGTTGCGGGAGGCCGAGTTCCGTTACCGCACCGTGGCCGATTTCACGTACGACTGGGAATATTGGAGAAGCGCGGACGGGCGGCTTTTGTACCTCTCGCCCTCGTGCAAACGTATTTCCGGCTACGCGCCGGAAGAGTTCATCGCCGACCAGGACCTGATGCGGGAGTTGATTTTACCCGAAGATCGTGAGGCCTGGGACGACCACAGGCTGGAGGCCGAGCGGACTCCCGGCATACACGAAGTCCGATTCCGCATCCGGACCCGAGACGGCGAAGTGCGTTGGCTCGAGCACTTATGCCAGCCGGTCACGGCTCGAGGCGGCAAGTTATTAGGAATCCGGGCCACCAACCGCGACGTCACGGTGCGCGAGCGAACCGCCGCCGAGGCCGCGCAACTCCGCCAGCAGCTCCTTCACTCCGGTCGGGTCGCGGCGATGGGGGAGTTGGCCGCGTCGTTGGCGCACGAGCTAACCCAACCGCTGGCGGCCATTCTGAGTAACGCCCAGGCGGCGTTGCGTTTACTGGCGGCGGAGCCGCCGGACGTCGAGGAGGTGCGCGCGTCGCTGGCCGATATCGTTGACGACGACAAACGCGCCGCCGACGTTATCAAGGGCGTACGGGCGTTACTCAAGCGAGGCGAAGCGGATTACGCCGCCGTCGACGCCAACGACGTCGTCCGCCAGGTCGCGGCGCTGGCGCGGAACGAAGCCCTGGCCAGGCGCGTTGACATAAACCTCGAGCTGGCCGACCGCCTCACGCCCGTGTTGGGAGACCGCGTTCAACTCCAGCAGGTGATTTTAAACTTATTGCTCAATGCCTTAGAGATTATGGCCGAAGAGGAAGGCGGGCCCCGGGAGATCGTGGTCCGGACTGCCGAACGGGCCGGAAAGAACGTCCTCGTGGCCGTGCAGGATTCCGGCCCCGGCATCGACGCCGCCCGGGCGGAAAGCCTTTTTGACCCGTTCTTCACGACGAAGGGGGAAGGATTGGGTATGGGCCTGGCGATCGGCCGAACGATCGTCGAACGCCACGGCGGCCGCATTTGGTTCGAGAACAACGCCGACCGGGGCGCGACGTTCTTCGTTTCGTTGCCCGTGTCCGGAGGAAAAACGGCATGACCGGCGCGGAGGGTACCGTGTTCGTCGTCGACGACGACCCCTCGGTTCGCGGGGGCCTGGCGAGGCTTTTTAAATCCGTGGGGCTAGCGGCGGAGGCTTTCGCTTCCGCGCGGGAGTTTTTAGGGCGCGCCCCGATTGAAGGGCCCGCTTGCCTCGTCCTCGACGTCCGCCTGCCGGAGCTGAGCGGCCTCGACCTCCAAGAGGAACTCGCGAGGGCCGGCGTCGCGATTCCCATTATCTTTATTACGGGCCACGGTACCGTCCCGACGAGCGTGCGGGCGATGAAGGCCGGCGCCGCGGATTTCCTGGAGAAACCGGTCGACGAACAGGAACTCCTCGACGCCGTCCGCCGGGCGCTCGAGCAAGACCGGCGCGCGAGGCAGGAACAAGCCGAAGCGGCGGAACGCCGGCGCCGCCTCGAGTCGCTCACGCCGCGGGAACGCGAGGTTCTGTCGTACGTAACCGCCGGCTGGCTCAACAAACAAATCGCCGCCGAGCTGGGTACGAGCGAAAAGACCGTCAAGGTTCACCGGGCGCGCGTAATGGAAAAGATGAAGGTCGTGTCGCTGGCCGACCTCGTCCGGGCGGCCGAAAAGCTCGACCTCTCCCTTCCCGAGGTCTAAACCCCCGATTAGTCGAGTTTCCCGAAAGTCCTACCCGTATTGGACCAAAGTCCAATTGTGCGCCCCTTCGGACTATTTTAAGTTAGGGACGAAATTCGGACTCGGACGTTCCCGGTATCTATAGACCCAAGGTTCGGCGAACGAGTGAAACGTTGGCAGGCGATAGCGAGATGGACGCTGGAATTCGAGATGTGACGACGTGAAAGTCGGCGACGCAACGATATTCGTCGTGGACGACGACTATTCCATCCGGAGGTCATTGAAGCGGTTGTTTACGTCGGCGGGGTTCAACGTCGAGACGTTCTCCTCGGCGGACGATTTCTTGAGTTACCGTCGGCGCGACGTGCCCGGCTGCATTATACTCGACGTACGGATGCCCGGCGTCGACGGCCTGGAGCTTCAGCGACAGCTGGCGGAAATGGGTTCGGAGCTCGCCATCATTTTTATAACGGCGTACGCGGACGAGGAAGTAGAGGCCCGGGCCCTGGCCGCGGGCGCGCGCGTCTTTTTTGCAAAACCTCTCGACGACGAGGTCCTCCTCAGGGCCGTTCGCGAGGCCTTGGGGACCGGCAAGGCGGAGGAGTTGTGAACAAACGGAAGGACCGCCGCAAATTAGCGGCGGCGCTTGGCTGGCGGAAATCAACTTCACCCATCATGCGAAGGGCAATTGGGTTTGGATCAAGGGGGCGGTAACGTTCTAACCTTTCGTACCATGCGAGACGTTCGGTCCTTACGGGTGAGGCGAACCGACGCGGGTAATTGGGGGTGAAAGCGGTAACGGGGGGAAACAGGGAGGCGTCCACGCGTGTTACTGCCTCCTACTTGTCCGACGCCGCCTCCCTCCCCCTGGAATGGGCCTGTCCCACGACGCGACCCGGCCCTGAGGTATAACGTCACCACGCTGAAACGGGAGCCGGTTTTAGGTATTGTTGCGGTCGTCTCGGCCTCTGTTGCCTTCGGCCTAAGCGACAAGGAACGCGGCGAAGCGACGCAGAAAGTCGCCCCCGACCGGCGGAGAGACCGGGGGCAACGGTAGTACGGCTTCGACTGTTCGGGGTTGTCGTCGTAAACAAAGATTTCCTGAGAGTGACGGCTAAAATATGCCAAAAGATACGGCGCCCAAATTTGTGGGCGCCCTAATTCATTATTATTGTCCGCGTTATGACGGCGTACTTGTGAGCGTTGCCGCTCCCGAAGCAGACACGCTACCGGCCTGCGGACCGCCGCGCCGGGTTCACGGTCGTCTCCAATCGTAATCCATCATCGTCCGGTTCGGGCCGTCGTTATCTAAATATAGCCTTCACGCGACCGAACGTCGCCGGCGTCACGGTCATATTAATATCGGTTACCAGGACGTCATCGAGCCTTAAGGTTATTTCGCCCCCCGAGCTGCCGCCGCTCGCCCCTATTCGCCACCGTAGGCGGTATTTGCCGGGAGAAGGACAGGGCCCGGTCGCTCGGTCCAAATTCATCCAATTCTTCGTGTATTGTAATTTCTCGCTCCAGAAGCTACCTAGCCTTACGTTTCTCCAGGTGTTAATGTATCCCCCGCTGGTGCTTTTGTAGCGGAATTTCACGCGCACGCGGCTGCCCGCGTTGAGGTGGAATTCGAGCGTGTGAAGGGTTGCCGTACTCTCCCGCCCGCCGGTGACCAACGCGCGGCCGAAAGCGTGGGGATTGCCGCCCTCGTATTCTCTCCTCCAGACCCAGTTCCCCGTGCCCTCCGCGATCCAACCCGCCGGCGGGAAAGCTGCGTTGAAATTCTCGTCCACGTATTTTCCGGGGGGCGTGGCGCCGCTTTCGGAGGCGAGTAGCGTCCCGAGTACCGCCATTAGCGTTAACAACCTCATTTCCAACACCTCCTCTCCTAATATTATATTTTATTTTTGCCTTGGCGTCAACGGCGCCCGCGTTTGAAGGGGCTTGCCCGCGTAAGCAACCGCGGGAGGCCGGCGTGGCCGGTTGGGACGCGCCCCGAACCGAAAGCCCCGTTTTCCCTCCCGGGGGAAATTGACGGGGCGGCTGCGGCGAAGAGTAAGGCCTAAGGCCGAATCAAGTTCGGTAAGCAGGTATTAACGAAACTCGATCAGATGTTATAATCATCGCGTACGTTTTAGGTAGAGACACATAGGAGGAACGGCTTAGCAATTCCGCTTGTTTAGGTTCAAGGCTCGGCGAAGAGACGCCGACCTTTACGCAAGTATTCATCGGGACGTCGGTCTAAAAGAGTAGAAAGAAAACCTTTCCGAAGGAGAAGTAGATATCAGAGCGCTGGCAGTAATTATTACGGCCCTCGCGCCGGCGTTGGCCGCGGCGTCGACGCTTTCGCTGGCGGACGCGCTCGAGACCGCGCTTCGGGATAGCCTGACGGCGGAATTGGCGGGCGTCGAGCGTTCCCAAGGCAAGCAGGCTTTGGCCGAAGGCGTAGCGTCGGCCACGCCCGACCTTAGCGCGGCGTACTCGACGAGCGGCTCCTCCGTAGCCGAGGTGGGTAGTACGTGGCGCTTCGGGTTCTCGCTGACGCAGCCGGTCGTCGACGCTACCGTCGTTTTCGACGTAATGCGCGGCGTCCGCGAGAAAGACTACTACCGGGCCAAGTCAGGGCAAACCTTTGCCAACCTGATTCTGGACGTGCAACGCGGTTATTACGATTTGGCTCGAGCCCAGGCGCTGGTCGCGAGCGCCGAGGGGCAATATCGACGGGCACTCGAGAACGTGAAAACCGTCGAAAGGCGGTACCAACTGGGAGAGGTGAGCTTGGCCGATAAACTGCGGGCCGAGGCGGACTTCCTCACCAAGGAGACGGACCTGCTTTCCGCGCGCAACGGCGTAGAGGAAAACCAGCGAGCTTTTTCCGATCTCATCGGCCTGGCCGGCTGGGAGGCGATTGCGGTGGAGGAGCTGCCGCCGCCCGAGGAGCCGCTCGAGCTTCCGACTACGGTTATCTCCGCGGCCTTGCTCGAGAAAAACCCGGACCTCACCGTGCTGGGTATGCAGGTCGGGGCCGCGGACGTCGCGTATTGGGGCGCGTGGGGGAATCTGCTCCCGGCGCTGTCCTTCTCTTACAGTCGGGGTTCGACCTTCGGGGGCGCCATATTCCCCGGCGAGGCGCGCGACGAAAAGCGCTACGGCGTGGTCGTAAGTCTTCCCGTCGTCGACGTCACGGCTCGAGTGCTCGGCATCACCGGCGCCCGGCTGGACCGCAAGCAATCCCGCCTGGAGCTGGCCCAGGCCCGGCTCGAGTCCCGCGAAAGGGTGGCGAGCTTGCTCGCTACGCAGGAGTTATCATATAAAGGATGGGAGTCCGCTTCCAAAACGGTAGAGCTTAACGAAGAGGTCTACCGCCTAAACGCTCGAAGCTACGAACTGGGCGCGGTCTCATTCGACGACCTCTTGCAAGTCGAGGCGGAGCTTACGCAGGCCGAGCGGGCGCTGGTTCAAGCCAAAGCCGACTACTGGTCGAGCCGCGCCGAGCTCAATTACCTGCTCGGGACGTCGGTGGAGGAAAAATGAGCAAGAAAAGACGCAGGAGGGTAATCTGGACCCTCGTCGTCGCCGGCGCTTTATTGGCCGCAATCGTAATATTCAAAATTTCTAGCCGGGGCCCGGGCCTGCCGGAGGTCGAGGTGATGGAGCTGGCACCGGGCGGCATCGTCTCCACCGTCTCCGCGGACGGCGAACTCGAGGCCCTTAACCAGGTCGACATTTCCGCCGAGATCGTCGCCAAGGTCGAGAAGGTGTACGTGAAGGAAGGCGACGAGGTCGAGAGGGGACAAATCCTGTGCGCGCTCGACGACGACGAGTTGCGTTCGCAGCGCGACCTGAATCGCTCGCGGCTCGACGAGGCGGCGGCCTCGTATAAACGCGGCAAGGCGCTTTTCGAGGAGAACCTCATCTCGGAAGCCGACTTCGACGCGCGCCGCACGGCCTACGAGGTTGCGAAATCCCAGCTCGAGCAGAGCGAGGACAACTTGAGCAAGACCCGCCTCTTTGCGCCTATATCGGGGCGCGTAGTCCGCGTGGATGTCGAGGAGGGCGAGACCGTCGTATTGGGGACGATGAACAACCCCGGGACGGTGATGTTTACGCTGGGGAACCTCTCCGCGATGCAGGCCAAGATATACGTTGACGAGGCCGACATCGTCGACGTGTCCGTCGGACAACGGGCGAAGGTGACGCCCGACGCCATGCCGGACGCTGGATTCGACGCGCGCGTCAGCGCGATCGGATATATGCCGGCTACCGAGGCCGACGCCGCGGCGAGCGACGTAATCGAGTTCGAAGTCGTCCTGGACGTAATCGACATCGACGCGCGCCTTCGGCCGGGGATGTCGGTTTCGGGGGCCATAACGACGGCCCAGCGGGAAAACGTCCTCACGTGCCCGCTGCAGGCCATCGGGAGACGCGAGGGGGAGGGGGAGCCGCGGGACACGGTTTTCGTCCTCGAGGGGGGCCGGGCGAAGCTGGTTCCCGTGAAGACCGGCATCTCGGACGGAACGCGCGTAGAGATCGTGGAAGGCGTCAAGGCCGGGCAGCGAGTCATCGTCGGCCCCTACACGGTGCTCCGGGCCTTGGGCGACGGCGACGATGTGAGAGTTTACGAAGGAGAGGGCGAATGGCCGAAAGGCAAGAGGCCCCGGCCGCGCGGGCCGCGCTAGAGCGCCTTATCGAGCTGGCGGGCGTGTCGAAGGTTTACGATTCGGGGCACGTCGCCGTGAGGGCGCTTGCGGACATAGATTTGCAAATTGAGTCTGGGGAATACGTAGCTATAATGGGCCCGTCCGGCTCGGGCAAGTCCACGCTAATGCATATCCTCGGGTGTCTCGATTACCCGACCTCGGGTTCCTATTTCCTTCGGGGCAAAGAAGTATCGCAGTACGGCGGGAAACGCCTCGCCGCGGTTCGATGTCGGGAAGTCGGCTTCGTGTTCCAGCAGTTTAACTTGCTTCCCCGGCTTACCGCGGCCCGGAACGTGGAGCTGCCGCTTTTATACGCCGGGGCTTCGGCGGAACGACGGCGGGAAGTAGTGGCCGACACGCTCGCCAAAGTGGGGCTGTCGGACCGCGGGCACCACCGGCCCAACGAGCTCTCCGGGGGTGAGGTCCAAAGGGTGGCTATAGCGCGCGCGCTGGCCAACGACCCGGCGATTATTCTGGCCGACGAGCCGACCGGGAACCTAGATTCCAAGAGCGGCGACGAGCTGATGCAACTCTTGGACGGCCTGTACGAAATGGGCAGAACGCTCGTGCTCGTTACGCACGACGACAACGTCGCCCGCCACGCGAAGCGCGTAATCACGTTGCGCGACGGGAGGTTGGTGTGAACTTTTTAACGTTGTTCGCGCGCGCCGTGGCGTCTATGCGCTACAACAAGACCCGTTCCTTCCTTACGACGTTGGGGATTATTATCGGCGTGACCACCATCATCGCCATCGTCGCGTTGCTGAAGGGGCTCGACCGCACCATCGACCAGGAGTTCTCCTCGTTGGGAACGAAAACTATTTACGTCCAGAAAATGGAGTTGCAATTAGGGCTACATCGGCATAGGGATTTCGACGAGATCAGTAAAAGGGCCGACCTCACGGTGGAGGACGCGGCCGCGATTTCAAAGCTCCCTACGGTCCGGGCCGCGGTTCCCAACATCCACCGGGATTTGGGTACCCTTAAGCGCGGGATTTACGAGGCCGACGAGTGCACCCTTACCGGCATCGGCGAGGGCGGCGACCTCACCGGCAATTGGGTCGTTTCCGGGGGTCGCTTCATCACGCGCTACGACCAGCGACACCGCAATACGGTGTGCGTAATCGGTTCGTACGTCGCTGACAACCTTTTCGCCCCGGGCGAGGAGCCGCTCAACCAAAAGCTCGATGTGGACGGCCACCGCTACGTCGTCGTCGGCGTGCTGGAGGAAAAGGGCGCCTCGTTCGGCCATCCCCAGGATAACCAAATCTTCATCCCCGTCGAAACCTACGTAAAATATTACTCCCTTCCCGAGGGCCGCGCCTCCGTATTCCGCGGCATAAGAATAGAGGTTTTACCCGACGAGGGAGTCACCGTCGAAACCGCCAAAGCGAACGTCGAAGAGCTTCTCCGCCGCCGGCGCGGCCTCCGTTACTACGAGGACAACGACTTCGGCCTCAATACCCAGGAGTCGATGCTCTCGTCCTTGAACACCATCAGGTCCGTATTGTGGTTGGTGATGGTCGGCGTGGCGGGCATCTCGCTTCTCGTGGGAGGCATCGGCATAATGAACATTATGCTGGTGTCGGTGGCCGAGCGCACGCGGGAGATAGGGATTCGCAAGGCCGTGGGCGCGAGCGAATTCGACGTATTGGCGCAATTCCTCTCGGAGGCGGTCGCGCTTTCGTCCGTGGGCGGCGTCGTCGGCATCGTCCTGGGGTTGGCGGCGGCGGCGTTCGTATCCGCGGTTACGCCGTTGCAAGCCGCGGCGCCGTGGTGGACCGTCGTTTTGGGCGTCGGCTTCTCCGCTACCGTGGGGATAATATTCGGCATCTACCCGGCCCGGAAAGCTTCCGGCCTTAACCCCATCGAGGCTATCCGGTACGAGTAGGTTGTGATGCGCGCGTGCCGGGGGGGGGCGCGCAAGTTTCTCCTCGCTACGTTGTCTAAATTAGTGGAGGGTACCGAAATGGCCTGTATAGACGGAAAAAAGCTCTCGGCCTACTTGGACGGCGAATTGCCGGAAGAGGAACGTCCGGCGATCGAGGAGCATCTCGCGTTGTGCGCGGCTTGCCGCAGGGAAGCGGCCCACCTTGCGTTCGTATCGGAAGCCCTGGATTCCCTGGAGGAATTGGAGCCGTCCCCTTACTTCGCCGCTCGCCTTAGACATTTGGTGAGCGGGCGGGAGCGCGGGCGGCGGGTAAGGCGCGTAGTAGTCGCCGCCGCGGCCGCGGCGGCCGCGGTGTCGCTGGTTCTGGGCGGCTTCCTGGGGCGGGCTCTCTACGTTGGGCCGAACGGTGCCCCGTCCGACGGCAATGGCGAGTTGACGGCGTACCTCGACGTCTCGCCGCTGGACGATTTCCCCGACGGTTCGCTGGGCGAGGCGTGGGGAGACGTATGGGCGGAAGGAGACGACGAATGAAGGGGAAGGTCCTGATAATCGCGCTGGTCGCGTCCGTCGCCCTGAACGTGGGCGCGTTGGCGACGTTCTTATACCGGAGCGCCGTCAAGGCGGAAGCGCCGAGGCGGCCGCACCGGTTGGCCCACGAGTTGGAATTGACCGACGAGCAGCGGGAGGCGATGCGCGCGCGGCGCGAGAGGACGTTCGAGGAGATGGCGCCGCTGCGTCGAGAGCTGCGCCGTAAAAGGGGCGAGGTGCTGGCACTATTGAAGGAACCGGAGGTCGACGCCGCGCGGCGCGACCGACTCTTCGCCGAAATCGCGCGCCTCCAAATGCAGCTCGAGCTTAAGGCCTTTGAAAATATGCGCGAGACGAAGAGAACGCTTCGGCCCGAGCAGCAGGAACGTTTTTTAAAACACGTCGAAGAACGTTTCCGACATAGACGGGAAGATTTCACCCGGGGCCGGGTCCGCCGCCCGGGTGGCCGCGGTTTTGAACGTAAAACCATGCGAGAGAGGAGCGGCGAAGGAGAATGACGAAAATAAAGTTATTAACGGCCGTCGGCCTAGCGGTGATATTAACGGCGGCCTACGCGAGCGCAAGGCAAGCGCGTTCCGGGCCGGAAGGCGCCCCGGGCCGGGAGCGCGCGTTACCCGAAAACCTGAGCGCCGAGCAGCGTACCGCGATACGCGAGATCGCCCACAAGTACCAAAAGGAGATGGTCGCGCTGCGCGCCGAGATGGAGGCCGAGAGGCTCGAGCTAGAGGAGCTTATCCGGACGGAGGCCGGCCGGGACGCGATATTCGCCAAACTCGACGAGGTCGGCGCGCTGCGAACCGAGATGATGAAAAAGCGGCTCGCGATGCGCCTCGAGATCCGCGCGCAACTGACGGACGAGCAGAAAGAGAGGTTCGACCAAAGACGCGCGACGATGGGCCGCGAGCGGGCCGGCCGCGAAGGCCCCGGCCGCAAACGCTTCGACTAGCGTGTGCGTCGTGAAAGACGTGCGGGGCGACTCCCGCAGGGGTCGCCCCGTTCGTATAAATCCGGCGGGAACGTTGTTATAATGTGGGCGCGCCGACTGTGACGGCGCGTTCGGGTGATAACTTGGCGACTGGAACTCGAGCCGATTTCGACCCCGACGCCGAGTTGGCGGCCGCGGTTGCCGCGGGCGACGCGGCCTCCTTCGAGCAGCTCGTCAAGAAGTACGAGCGGCCGGTTTTGAGTACGATCTACCGTTACGTAGGCGACCGCGTCGCCGCCGAGGACGTCGCCCAGGAGGTTTTCCTGAAAGTATGGAGCCGGATCAACACGTTTAAACGCAGGTCGACGTTCTCGACGTGGTTATACCGGATCGTCGCGAACGAATGCCTGAATTTCCGCGATAGACGAGCAAGGCGACGGGCCGAGCCGCTAAGCGATTCGCTCCCGGACGGGCGCGCGGATTTGCATAAACGATTTGAGAGGGAAACGACGTCGCGGCTGGTTAGAGAGGCCGTGAACGCGCTTCCGGGCAACCAGCGGCTGGCGTTAATCCTATCGGCGCTCGAGAAGCGGCCTTACAGGGAAGTCGCCGAAATAATGGGAGTATCTCTGTCTTCGGTCGAATCCTTGATCTTCCGCGCGAAACAAAATTTGAAGAAAAAACTCCTCCCGCTTAGAGAATGCGGGGAGGTCTGACGCCGGCGTTTTAACCCGGTTAGCGGTCTCGTAAAAATAAGGTGAAAAACCGGGCGTCCCGTTTCACCGGGCGGCTTCACACGTAACAGTCAATCGCGACGGCCCGTCGCCGGCCCGACCAAGCGGCCGAACTTGATTACGTTTGTCGTAAAAAAGGGTTGATTTCCGGAAGGGGATATGTTAAACGGGTTGTGTGAGGTTGCGGGCCGGGGGGTTAATAATGGGGGCTTTTGTGACCAATTTGATGATGTATATTTCACCGGAACGGCGGTACCCTTTAGTCAGGTTTAAAAGACGTTAACCTTGATGCGTTCACAACCGTCTCCGAGGAGCTTCGAATTATGAAACGGTTTTGGTTTCCCTCGTTTTTCTTGGCGGCTCTAATCGCGCTCAGCCTAAGTTGCGGCGAAACGACGACCGGCCCGGGCGAGGCGGAGGGGTACTATCTAGGGGCCGAGGCTTGCAAGGAGTGTCACTCCACCGCGTACCATGAGGCGTCCCTTACCAAACATTTCAATACCTTCGTAGACGACCCCAAAAACCCGTACGACTTCGTTTCCGCGTGGAAGAAGGCCGGCGAGCCGGAGTATTGCCTGGAGTGCCACACGACGGGTTGGGACGAGAATAAAAACAACCACGGCGCCGACGAGGTCGAATACCGGAAAGGGCTTCTCGGCGTTCAATGTGAGGCTTGCCACGGCCCGGGCTCCGAGCACGTCAAGGGCGGTGGCGACGCCGCGAGGATAACGCTCTCCTACGACGCCGGCGTATGCGGCGCGTGCCACACCGGCGACCATAATCCCACCTACGGCGAGTGGAAGCAGTCCGAGCACGCCGACGCCCTCAACGGTTTGAAGAGTAGCTCGCACGCCCGAGACTCGTGCTTGTTGTGCCATTCCGCCGACTACTGGTACGACCGGACCGTGACGTTGTCCACGGCGCAATACGGCATTACGTGCGCCATGTGCCACTTCGCCCACGGCTCCAACTTCGAGCACCAGCTCCGCGAGGAGGGCGAGAAGCTATGCGCGCTGTGTCATACGGACGAGGGCGCGCGCCCTCCCAGCACCCCCCATCATACCCAGGACGAGATGTTGTTGGGCATCGGCGGCTACGAGTGGCCCCAAGGCGGCCCGTATCTGAACTCGGAGCATACATACGTGATCGATGAGCGTTGTATTAAGTGCCACATGTACATGAAGGCCTTCGAGGAAGGCAAACCGGCTATAAAGGGCCACACCTGGAAGCCGAGAATTGAGGCTTGCCGGGAATGCCACCCCGGCGCGGGGAGCTTCAATATACGCGGCGCCCAGAAAAACATCGAGAATCTGCTCGAGCAATTGGAGGCCAAGCTCAAGCAGCAGAAGAACCCAAAGGCGCAGGATTATATTTACGCCAAGTTCGACCACGACTTCGTCGTGAACAGCGGCAGCCGCGGCGTCCACAACTACAAGTACGCCAAGCAACTACTTGAGGATTCGATCGAATTCTACACACCGAGCGGCGACGGCGCGGGGCCGCATCGCGTCGTACGGGGCCGCTAAGTCGTACCGACCGAGAACCGACGGTACGCGGAGGTCGCTATGAACGCAAAGCAGATCGGCGTCGCGGCGTTGGCTGTGGCGACGGCGTTGGCGGTAGGGGCGCCGGTGCCGGCCCACGCCGTTCGTTACTTCGGACACCTTGGTACCACCGTTTACGGCTACAGTACCGTGGTGGAGCCGGCCGAGACCATCGCCGATACGTACGTTCCGCTGCGGTTTCGCGTAGACCAGGGTACGCCGGGCGGGACCATCGGCTTCGTGGCCTCCAGCCGCTTGTATAAGGACGTCGGCGGCGAGGGCGACGTTAACGGTCGGGTGTACTACGGCTATCTACGGTACAACGTACCCGGCGACTGGCTCGAAGTGGACCTCGGCCGGCAATACGTAGCGGCCGGCGTGACCGCGGCGACGCTGGACGGGGCCCGGGCCGTGATCAAGCGCGGTAAGAAATGGCGTGCCGACGTATACGGCGGTTCGACGGTGGTGCCCGACTACGGGCCGTTGCGTCGCTTCTCGCGCGCCGCGTTGGACGACGAGCCTTACGACCCGGCCGACCGCGGCTACTGGCTCGACTATTACACCTACGGCGCGCACGCCGGCACGAACGTCAAGGAAGTGTGGTCGGGGATGGTCTTCCCGACGTGGGTAGGCGTAAGCGGCGCCATATCCAAGAAAGAAGGGCACCGAAGCGATACCACGCTCGGGCTCGAGGCCGTCGAGGATTTGCGGGCCGACCTGAAAGCCAGCCAGGAAGTGCATTACGACTTGATAGGCCGCCGCGTGGACTACCAGTATTACTCGGCGCGGTACCGGCCTTGGAAGCGGCTCCGCACGTACGTAGACTACCGTTGGCAGGAGCCGCGCATCGACTACGCGTCTATCTTCTCGGTCTTCGCGCGCGAAGGGAGGCACCGTTGGCGCGTCGGCGGCCAATACGAGATTACGAAGACGCTCGAGCCTTTCGCCGGCTATTCCATGTCTATACGCGGCGACCACTTGAGCCATTTCGCGCAGGCCGGCCTGGCGCAGAATTACGAATACGTGTACCTGCGTTACGGCGGCCTTTACGGCGTCGGTAACAGGGTCGAATCCGGCGGCGAGGAAATCGGCGGCTTTGCCGCGGCGGAGTTCCCCAAGCCCATCCCTGCTTTCGAACGGTTGAGCGCCGGAATCTCGGGCAATTATATAAGGTATAAGGGATACGGCACGCCGGCGCCGACGTGGGAAGACGCGCGGGACGTGTCGTTAATTGACCTGCACGGCCGCGTGAAAGTCTGGCGCACGTTCGAGACGACCTTGGGCACGGAAGCTCTCAGGAACGCCGACCGTAAATACGAAATACGTGCCTACCTTCAAGCGAGCGCGTCGATTTCGCGGTAGCGGCGAGCTGGTGGACGCGTAACTGGGGAGACGCGGTATGTTGCGGATGAGTCGGAAAATTCGGTTTGCACCGGGCGTCGCGCTGGCCGTCGCGGGAGGCGCCGTAGTCCTCGTAGCATTTATCTCGTTAATGCCCGCGAAGAACGCCGCCGCGGCCCGAAGAGCCAAACCGGCGACGCACGACGCCGCCTGGGCCGCCGAGCACGCGACGTTCGCCAAAAGCGACGTCCGAAGTTGTTACGTGTGCCACGAACAATCCTACTGCGACGCCTGCCACGCCTCCGACGACCCGAAAGAGGCCTACCACAAAACGAACTACGTCTACACTCACTACCTCGATAAGTTCATCGACGACCGCGAGTGCGCGAGTTGCCACGATAACCAGGACTTCTGCGTCGCCTGCCACGAGGCCAGCAGGGCGGCGGCGGGCGGAAGGCCCGCGAGCCACGGCCAGCCCGGATGGACCACCGTCGGCCATGCCGACGTCGTCGCTTACGAGCTCGACGCGTGCGCCGCGTGCCACGACCCGGTAGGTGCCGAACCGGTTTGCATGCGCTGTCACCGCAGCGGCATAAGCCCCCACGGCGAGGATACGGTGACGCGTATGGGGAAGGGGCCTTGGCACGAAGACCGCGGGTACGTCTGCTTCAGGTGTCACAATAGAACCGATTTCTGCACCAAGTGTCACCCGGAGCTGTAGTGGATGTCGCCGTCGTCGATAAGGGCGGTTAAGATATAAAATAAAAATGGGTAGGCTCGCTTCGTAGTACGAAAAGTGAGGTTGCGCTATTCAATCGAAGCTTGAACGGCGCGTCTTTTTTTATTATCATCTTGAAAAATAACGCCGGTATAGGAGGCTTATGGTGAAGCGAGGCGTATGGGCCGCGATCGCGGCGGCCGGGCTGATTATCCCCTTGATTGGCGCATCCCAAGAATTCGGCGAATACCTCGGCCTTGATACGTGTGCCGATTGCCACGCCGACGTCGCGGAATCGTACGGCGCGACGCCGCACGCGAATAGTTTGGAGGTGCTGGAGGCGGCCGGCTCGGCGAGTGACCCGGAATGCTTGGCGTGCCACACCACGGGGCTCGAAGATTCTAAGTACGTGGACGGCGCCGTTACGTGCGAGGCGTGTCACGGCCCGGGCAGCGGCCACGTCGTTGCCGGCGAGATAGAGGCGATCAAAAGCGAGATAGGCGAGGCTGACTGCTTGAAGTGCCACACGGCCGAATGGTCGCCGGATTTCGATTACGAGACGTATCGCGCCAAGGGCGTACACGGTGGGGGATAAAACGCACGCCGCAGCGGTTTTCGATAAATAGTTAACAAAGCCGGGCGTCGGCCGTCGGCTTTGTTAAAACGTTTAATTAAAGAAGAATACGTCGAGTGCGGCCTAGACTACGAGGGCGCGGGCGTTTTCGCGTCCGGGGGGCCAGCTTTTATGGATTACGTACGCGAAGAAGGCGAACAACCGGTGGAGCGGAGGTCGTTTCTACACGCGTTGCTCGCCGGCGCGGTTTCGTTGCTCGGCGCGTACGGCGCGTACGTCGTAGGCCGGTACCTCTGGCCGCCGCGGCCCGGAAGCACGGGCGGCGCGGCGGGCCGGGTTGAGGCCGGGGCCGAGGACGAGTTCCCAGTAGGCGCGGGTAAGAAAATAGTATACCGGAATAAGCCGGCATGGGTGATCCACGCGCCGTTCGGTTTCGTAGCCCTCTCCGCGGTATGCACCCACCTGGGGTGCATCGTCGAATACGACCCCGAAAAAAAGATATGGTGTCCTTGCCACGCGGGATTTTTCGATTTGCGCGGTAACGTTATATCGGGCCCCCCGCCGCGGCCGTTGCCGTCGTACCCGGTGGCGGTGGTCGGCGGTAAGGTTTTGGTGGGGGAGACGTAATGGCCGCCGAGAGGAAGAGTATCGCCGATCGCTTAATTGAGTGGATCGCGAAGAACGTAAATCTATATTCGTTGGTCAATCTTTTCAGCGCCTTCACCGGCTTCCTGTACGGCGAACTTGACGAGCGCTTGGAGCTTAGGGAGGCGATTCGGAAACAACTCCGTAAGCCGATATCCGGGCGCGTCAGCCACTGGTGGGGGTGTTTCGGCGGAATCACTTTTTTATTATTTATGATTCAAGTAGTGACGGGAGTGTTATTGGCGGTTTATTACCGCCCGACGACGGAGGGGGCGTACGACAGCATACTGTTTATAATGAACGAAGTCCGGTACGGATGGCTTATCCGTAGCATTCATCGCTACGCCGCGGAGCTTATGGTCCTGACGGTCATGATCCACATGGCCAAGGTCTTCCTCTCCGGCGCGTACAAGCCGCCCCGCGAGTTGACCTGGGTCTCGGGTGCGTTCCTCCTTTTTCTTACGCTCGCGTTCGGCTTTTCCGGCTACCTCTTGCCTTGGGACCAACGGGCATACTGGGCGACGACGATAGCGACCCAGATGGCCGATTCTGTACCGTTGATAGGGAAATACCTCTCGTACGTGCTCCGCGGAGGGGACGTCATAGCCCAGCGAACGCTTAGCCGTTTTTACGCGCTCCACGTAATCGTCCTGCCGTGGGTTACGGCGTTTTTCCTTTTGTCCCATTTCTTGATGATCCGGCGGCAGGGGCCGTACGAGCCTCTATAAAATTCGGGGCCTCTTTATGGCGCGCAAAGACCACCCCTTTTATCCCCATCACGTGCTTGAGCAAGTCCTCCAGCTCTTTTTGCTGTTGGCGGTATTATTCGCGCTTACGTTGTGGCGGCCTGCCGGCTTGGAGGACAAGGCCGACCCCATGACTACGCCCGAGCGCGTTAGGCCGGAATGGTATTTCCTGGCGGAGTACCAGTTTCTGAAAACGGTCCCCAGGAACGTTGGCATCGTCGGCATGATATTGGTCGCGGCCTTAATCGTAGCCTTCCCGTTTTTATTCGACCGTTCGAAGGAAAAGTTCCGTCCTCTCCAAAGGCCGTGGTTCTTTTTCGGCGGCATCGTTTTCATAATCTTATTCGTCATTTTTACGGTTTGGGGCCGTTACTCCTGACGGCTGCGGGCGTACACACTAGCTCTGTACCGGGGCCTTGCCTCCGTGAAACGCGAAAAATATTTACCTCACCTTCTTGCGCTGGCGGCGCTGGCCGCGGCCGTACGGGCCCAGCCGGCGGGCGAGGGCTGCGTCAATTGCCATAGGGGTTGGCCCGAGCTCAAAGAGTGGGGGGAGAGCGCGCACGCCGCCGCGGGCGTGGGTTGCCCCGACTGCCACGGCGGCGACGTAAACGCCGCCTCGATGGACGCGGTGCGGCGGGCGCCGGGCTACGTCGGCGTGTTCCCGCGCGACACGGTCCCGCGAATGTGCGCGCGATGTCACAGCGACGCGGGCGCGATGAAGCAATACGACCTTCCTTTCAATCAATACGACGAGTATATAACCAGCGTGCACGGCTTGCGTCTTGCCGCCGGCGATTTGAAAGTGGCGGTTTGTTCGGACTGCCACGGGGCGCACCTCGTATTGCCCGCGAGCGAGGGCCGTTCTTCGGTCAATAAGATGAACGTACCGGCCACTTGCCGCAAGTGCCACGGCGACGAGGCGCTGATGGCGCAGTACGGCTTGCCCGCGGATACGTACGAGCTGTATGCGCGGAGCGTCCACGGTCGGATGTTGTTGGAACAGCAGATAACGGGCGTACCGAGTTGCGCCGACTGCCACGGGAACCACGGCGCGGCGCCGCCCGGAGTCGACGAAGTCGTCAACGTGTGCGGCCACTGCCACGTCAACCAAAGGCAGTACTACCGAGAAAGCCCTCACGCGACCGCGGGGCCGGAGCGGGAGGCGTGCGTCACCTGCCACGGCCATCATTTAATCGCGAAGCCGGACGACACGTTATACGTCGGTTCCCAGCCCGGCGCGTGCGGCTCGTGCCACGAGCGCGGCTCGAGCGCTTACCGGCTCGCCCGGGGCATTGCAGATTCCTTCGCCGGCGCCAAGGGCGCCGTGGAGGAAGCGCGGGGCCGGCTGGAGGAGGCGCGGGTGCGGGCGATCCCGGTCGGCCGGTGGGAGCAACAACTTAACGAAGCCGAAGCCAAAATCACGGAGGCTTACCCGGTCGCGCATTCCCTCTCGCTGGCCAAAATCAACGACCTCGGTCGGGAAGCGGTGGTGGGCGCACACGGCGTCGAGGGCGAAATAGCTTTCGCCTTTCGGGAGCGGGGGCGCAGGAAAGAGATACTCGTCTTTTGCCTTGGCCTCACGTTGCTGGTAATCCTGCTGCTCGGCCTCAAGTGGCGCCGGCTTTTTAAAGAACTATAAAAGCTTCTTAAACCAGCTCGGCCGGGCACCCGTTGCGGCACCGGGTCGGCGTTAGGTTATGCCTAATTTATTAATCGATTTTTGGCAATTCCTGAAGGAACACCGTAAGGCGTTAAGGCGAGCTGCGCTCGCCGTCGCGGTTTTATTGGTCGTGGCGGCGGCGGTTTTCGTTCGCGTGTCCGAGTCGCCCCGCTTTTGCTTGAGTTGCCATATTATGAAGCCGTATTACGACGCCTGGGCGGAGTCGAGCCACAACGACGTCAACTGTATGGAGTGCCATCACCCGCCGACGCTGGGCGGCCATATTGCCAGTAAGTTCCGCGCGGTATCACAAGTTGTGCAATATTTCACGGGGTCTTACGGCACTAGGCTCTGGGCCGAGATCCAGGACGCGGCATGCCTGAGCGAGGGTTGCCACGACACGCGGCTGCTTTCGGGAAGGGTGGCCTTCAAAGAAGGCATCGCCTTCGACCACGCCTTTCACCTGGGCGAGATGCGTCGGGGCAAAAAACTTCGGTGCACCTCCTGCCACTCCCAAATCGTCATCGGGACCCACATCGAGGTCACGGAGTCGGTGTGTTTCACGTGCCATTTCAAAGGCGTGCGCTTGGGGCAAGGTACCGCCGATTGCCTCCTCTGCCACGGCCCGCCGGCGGAAGTAGTTACGTATAAAGGGCTGACGTTCGACCACGGCGACTACCTCGCCCGGAAAGTGCCGTGTACGAAATGTCATATGCACGTAGTCGAGGGCGACGGCGCCGTTCCGGAAACGGCTTGCTACAGGTGCCACGCCGACCGGGCCGATATCCCGATTTCGCCGGAGGAGCTTCACCGCATACACGTTACGGACCACAAGGTGGAGTGCTTCGAGTGCCACCTCGAGATTAAGCACGGCGCGCTCGAGCTTTCGCCGATGTTGTCTCCGAATTGTGCGTCGTGCCACGGCAACATGCACGCGGCGGCCGAAAGTATCTACGTCGGGACCGGTGGGTTAGACACCCCCAACGTCGGCGACGCTATGTTCGACGCGCAAGTATCTTGTTCGGGGTGCCACGTTGCGCCTTCCGCCGGCGCCGTCGAGACGCCTACCGCCGCCGCCATGCCGCGCGCGTCGGCCGAATCCTGCGTCGCGTGCCACGGCGCCGGGTACGACCGCGTACTCGCCGGCTGGCAGCGCGATACTAGGGCGGCCTACAGGAAAGGTGCGGCGTTGACCGCCGCGGCGAGGGCGGCCGTATACGCCACCGGGGCCCGCGACCCGGCGCGCGCGCACGCACGTCGGCTGATAGCGGAGGCCGAGGAGAACCTCGAGCTCGTCGCCGCGGACGCCAGCTGGGGTGCGCACAATATAATCTACGCCAACGCGTTGATGGAGACCGCGGTTATGAAGGCCGACAAGGCCGCGCGGAGCGTCGGGCGGCCGCTGTCGTACGCGCCGGCCGCTTTCCGCGTCCCGAAGGAAGGTGACACTTGCGCCTGGCGGTGTCATTTCGGCCTCGAGCGCCGGCCCATAACCGTGCGCGGGAAGACGTTCGACCACGGCCGCCACCTTTCCCGCGAGGGAGTCGAGTGCGCGAGCTGCCACGACCTCGAGCGTCACGGCGTCACGCTGCCCACGGCTTACAACTGTTCCGCGTGCCACCACGTCAAGGGCGAGCGCGACTGCGCGCGATGCCACGGCGACGTCTCGCGCCTTACGGTTACTTATAGAGACCGGGATTTTAACCACGGCGTGCACGCCGCGCGCTCGGGTTTGGCGTGCGACGGCTGCCACCCGGCGGACGCGCCCTCGCTCGTAAGGGGCGATTGCTCGAGCTGTCACCACCGCCCGCGCGATAAGACTTGCCGCGATTGCCACGCCGTTGCCGCCGGGACCCTCGCCGGAACGGGCGCACCGGGCGGAGCTGGCGAGCCGTCGCCGATGGCCAAAGTGGCGTGTGCCGAGTGCCACAAACAGCCACCCGTTCCTCTCGCGGAAGGGGGCTGCGCCGAATGCCACCCCGCCGGGTACGCCAGGATCTACAGCGTTTGGCGCAAAGCTTCCCAGGGAAACTACCGAAAGCTAAGCGTAAAACTTAAAGAGGGGCGCAACCGCCTTGACGCGCTGGCTCGCGTGACGGTCGACGGCCGTAGCGGCGTTGAAATTTACGAGCAGTCCCAGGCGGACCTAAAATGGGCGGGGGCGGACGGCTCGTGGGGCGCGCACAATAATAAATATTTGAACGAGATCCTCCAAAGGGACGCCGAGGCGCTGGAGCGGGCCCTCGCGCAGACAAGAGAATGAGCGGCCGGTCAAGCCGGCTTCGGCCGCTCGGCGTGGCCCGATTATCGAGCGCGGGCCTGCGGTAACGCAAGCGGCACCGTTAACGCGAGGGACGAAAATTTCGTATAATTAATTATAATTTACTGGGTAATATTTTAAAGGAGCGCCGGGGCCGTCGGCGGTGGGCGGATATCTCCGGGATGAGTTAGTTATGCGTCGGTTTAGCTATCGCGTTTCCAAGAGTATTGCGAGTTTATGGGTGGCTATGGCCATGGCCGCGGCGCTGGCCGTACCGGGTGGCGCGGTCGACCTGAGCAATTGCGATATGTGCCACAAAGCGGGGGGGCCGGTTGCGCCGCCGCCCGCGGGCCTTTCCGCTTCGCCCCACGCGGGCCTGGGATGCCAAAGTTGCCATACGGACGCGGCGAAGCCGCACAAGGGCGGGCCGACGACGCTCGCGTGCGGTGCCTGCCACGCCGAAGCGAAGGAGGCGTTGGCCGCGAGCGCTCACAGTGCCGGCGTCAAAGGTGCGCCTACTTGTTATACGTGCCACGGCTCGGGCCACAACGTCGTCCGTCTCGACGCCGCCCGGTTCCTCCCGACGTACGCCCCCCGGGTCTGCGCCAAGTGCCATACGCGAGAAACGGGTATTTATTTAAAAAGCGCTCACGCGGCCGCGGCAAAAGAGGGGGCCGCCGACGCGCCGACCTGCCATTTCTGTCACGGCGAGGCGCACGCTTCCGAACCCGTGGCGACGGACCGTCAGCTGTCGGCGGGGAACCAGCCCGAGTTTTGCGGCGGTTGCCACCGGGGGAAGCCGGCGACGCTGGGCTCGCCCTTTTCCATCCCGGACCCGCGGGCGGCGTTGCTCGCGAGCGTACACGGCCGGGTAAACGCGGAGACCGGCGGCTACAACGCGAACTGTAGCGATTGTCACTACCTTCACTACGAGCAACCGGCGTGGCACTACTCCTCCTCGACCCACTTCATGAACGTCGCCGAAACCTGCGGTCGGTGTCACGCGCGCGAGTACGGGCGCTACGCCGTCAGCGTCCACGGCCTTGCCGCCGCGGCGGGCGTTCGCGACGCGCCTACCTGCCCCGACTGCCACGGCGACCACGGCGTCGTAGCAGTCGCGGAGTACGAGGCCGGCGGTCGGGCGACGCGCGTCGTCGCGACCTGCTCGAGCTGCCACTACTCGCTGGCACTGAACGCCAAATTCCACCTCCCCAACGACCGCGTCCAAACGTTCGAGCGGAGCTACCACGGCGTCGTATCCGAGGGCGGCAAGACTACCGCGGCCAATTGCGGCAGCTGCCACGGCGTCCACGACGTCTTGCCTTCCTCGGACCCAAGCTCGAGCGTGGCTCCCGCTAACCTGGAGAAGACGTGCGGTAAATGTCACCTCCGCGTGACGGAGCGCTTCCTCGGGACCGACGTCCACCGCGCCCTCGCGCGCCCGCGCCGTTCGCCCGCCGATTACGTCGCCACCGTTTATATCGTATTGATAATCGTGGTAATCGGCGGGATGGTAGGCCACAACGTCGTCGACTACGTCGCGAAGGTTAGGGCCATCCGGCGGGCACAACTCGAGCGGTCCAAGTTCGTCATACGGCTCCGGCGTATCGAGCGCGTTCAGCACATCGTCCTCATACTGAGTTTCAGTTTGCTTGCGCTCACCGGCTTCGCCATCAAATTTCCCAACGCGTTTCTCTTCTCCTGGTTGGTACGCCTAGAGGGGCCTCACGAGATTCGCGTGACGTTGCACAAGATTTTTGCCGGCGTGCTAGTCGCGGCGTCTTTGTACCATCTGGGTTACATGTCGCTGACGCGCGACGGCCGCGCCCGCCTTAAGGCCGTAAGGCCGCGCCTTTCGGACTTCCGCCAAGGCGTATTGGCGGTGTTGCACGCGTTGGGCCTCGCCAAGGAAAGGGCCGAGTTCGGCGAGTTTAATTACGCGGAGAAGGCCGAGTATTGGGCTTTAGTGTGGGGCACGGTTATTATGGGTTTGACGGGTCTGTACTTGTGGCTCGACCCGTACATCCAGCAATTTTTCCCTTATTGGCTCTACGAGGTTTTGCGCACGATCCATTTATACGAAGCTATTCTCGCCGTAACGGCCATCGTCATATGGCACTTCTACTTCGTCATCTTCGACCCCGCCGTGTACCCGATGAACTTCTCCTGGCTCGACGGCAAGGTTCCGGAAAAGGTATTGCTGAGCAAAAGATTGCGTTATCTGAGAGAGTTAAAGGAAGCGGAGGCGGAAAAAGAAGCGCGGCCGGAAAAGGAGGGGGAGTAACCCTTGCCGAAAAGGCGCCGTTCCACGCCCCTTAACGACGTTCCAATACTCGGGTAGCCCTTTATGAAAAAAGCCCTCGACTTTCTTTCGTCCCGGCGCGTCTCGATATATCTGTTTTTAGTCGTGCTGCTGGTTTCGCTTCTTGGGGCCTTCATCCCCCAGAAAGAGCTCCCCGCTTATTACGAGGCGCACTACCGCGGTTGGGCCGTAGCGCTTTTTAAAGCTTTTCAGCTAACGGACGTCTACGGCTCCTGGTATTTTATTTTCCTGCTGGCATACCTCGTTGCGAGCCTGGCGACGTGTACCGCCCGTCGGCTGCCGCGGGCGCTCGCGCCGTTCGTGCGCCGGCCGGCGTTGCCGCCCTCTCTCGACGATCTAAGTTTGCGGGCCGAAATCGGGCCCGCGCCGGATTTGTCGGCCGCGGAGGCTGCGGCCCGGCGCGTCGGCTTCCGGTGGCGGCGCGTGGGCGACGTCCTCTACGGCCGGCGGCGGCCGTACGCGTTATGGGGCGATATGTTGACCCACGCGGGGTTGATCGTAATTTTCGTGGGCGCTTTCCTCCGGCCCTTCGGCCACCGCGATACGTTGTTCGTCTTCGAGGGGCAGGGCGCGGCGTTGCCGTCGGCCTACGGCCCCGGTTACGAGCTCCGCGCGGATAAAGTTGAAGAGGTCCGCGACGCGGACACGGGGCGCGTACTGGAGTACCGCACCGCCGTTCGGCTGCTCCGCGGCGGCGAGGAGGTGGCGGCGAAGGAGGTCGAGGTCAACGGCCCGCTTCGCTACGGCGGCTTCGGCGTCTACCAGTCGAGTATGGACGCGACGGGCGCGCGGGGCCTAGCGCTCGAGGCCGTCAAATTGGCGGCGGGCGAGAGCGCGGGCGACGTCGGCGCCGCTACTTTCGACTGGCGATTGGGGGAAGACGCGGGGACCGCGAAGCTCGCGCGGGGTCAAACGGCGCCGCTGGGCGAGACGGGATTTATATTGCGCTTCCTCGAGCGCTACGACCATTTCGTGAGCGACGAGGCCGGCTTTCGCAACGACAACCCCGATTACAACCCGGCCGCGTTCGTGAACGTCGTCAGCCCCTCGGGCGCGGTGGCGATGGGCATAATATTCGAGCTGTACCCGGAGTTCTCGGTTATTAAGTCGGCGGCCGACGATTTTGCGGACCTGCCCTTGACGATAAATCTCGTCCCGACGGCGGAAGGGCGGGCCGGCGAGAGGCGCGAATACGTCGTCGTTCCCGGCGCCGAATTTTTCGTAGGGTCCGGCGAAAGGATGACGGTCTCGTTCGGGGGCGAGGCCGCCGGCCACGGCGAGGCGCCGTTGACGGCGCGGCTGGCGCGCGCGCAGGGCGGCACCGATACGTTTCCGCTCCCGTCGGGCGGGTGGGTCGCCGTAAAGCTGGCCGACGGCGATTACGCATTTCGGCTTAGGGGGGCGACGCGGGCCCCGCTCACGGGCCTTACTGTCTCGCGCGACCCGGGCCTGGCGGTTTTTTACGTGGGCTGTTTACTGTTTTCCGTTGGCGTCGCGGTCGCTATGCTCTTGAGCTACGACGAGTTGTTCGTTTACGTGCGGGGCGGAAAGGCGTACCTGGCGGCGCGCTCGAGCAAGGGGGCGCGGCTTCTCGGGCCGGCGTTCGAGCGCTGGGCGGCTGACATCAAAGGCAGGCTTTGACGTTCGCGCCGCGCGCGGGGAATGAGGTCGCGGTGTTGCTTGCGGCCGAAGGTTCCGTATGGTATTATTTAAAAAGGGTTCTATACGGAAAGGTAGGTGGCTTAAGATGTTCCGACGGTTCCTTCTTTACTTTTTCGGGGTTCTTCTATGCGCCGCGGCGACGACGAACGCCTTGGGCAAATGGGAGAAAGTATATATCCCTTCGGTGCTCTGGCTCAGCGAGGTAGCTTTCCCCACCGCCAACGAAGGTTGGGCCGTTGGCGCGAACGGCGTGATCGTTCACTACGACGGCAAAAACTGGTCCCAGGTGGCCAGCCCGGCGACGAGCGCGTTATACGGCATCGAGTTCATCACGCCCAACGACGGTTGGGCCGTGGGCCACGCCGGCGGGATCGTCCACTGCGACGGCTCCCGTTGGACCAAAGTGGCGAGCCCCTCCGGCTCCAAATGGTACGACGTGAGTTTCGTCAAGGCTAACTATGGGTGGGCCGTGGCCGGCGTTTGAAACCAGCGCCCGGGCGAGGTTACTCGCTACGACGGCGTTCGCTGGGGATACTTGTCGCGTCCGACGACGAAGGCGTTGTTGGGCGTCGATTTCGTCAGCGAGAACGACGGCTGGGCCGTCGGCGAAGGCGGAGCTATCGTTCATTACGACGGTTCTTGGCACGCGGTTGCCAGCCCCACGTCGGCATACTTATGGGCGGTCGAGTTTACGGGTGCCAACGACGGATGGGCCGTGGGCGGCGGCGGCACGATCCTACGTTACGACGGCGTCTGGAAGAAGGTGGCCAGCCCGACGTCGTCGAATTTACTCGGTATTTGTTTTTTGAACGCGCGCGACGGATGGGCCGTGGGAAGGGACGGCGTCACGCTGCATTACGACGGCGCGACGTGGACGGTTGTTAAAGCCCCCTACGGCGATACTTTATGCGGCGCCGCCTTCGTCAGCCCGTACGAAGGCTGGGCCGTCGGGTACGACGCGTCGTACCGCGGCGTCGTCTACCATTACCTTGATAACTACAGCGTCGAACCTACGAGCTTGGGCGCCATCAAGGCGCTCTATCGGTAGCGTATCGGGTCTCGAAATAGTACGGCCTAACCTCGCCGAGGTTAGGCCTTTTTAATGCGACTTTTGACGTTGCCGTTGCCAATGTGGAAGACCTCGAGCGCGGCTCCTTATCGCGTTAGAAATAGGTCGTAACCTGGGACGGGTAGACGGGGCGGTCCTGGTAAGATTCGGTCCGCGGCCTACCGCCGAAGTAGTCGGCCTCGAGCTTTATGTCTACGTCCGCGAAAGCGTTCCCCGTCACCGCGGTTTAAAACAATAACTTTTGTCGTGGAGGTTAGCGGTTGCAGTCGTCGTTCTGGCCGTCGCGGCGTGGGTCAAGAAGTTCTGGGGCGTGGGGGGCGCGTACACTATACGCTGGTTGCGGCGGCCGCGGCGGCGTTCGTCCTGTGGTTGAATTACTGGAACCTGCCGGGTTTCCGGTATTAAGGCCGTTCGCAAGCGCGTTGGTGGGCGAGAGCCTGCGCGCGCGTGAAGGTGTTGTCGGCTGACCCGTTAAACGCCGGCGGCTAAGGTCTGCTGGTAACCGGACCGACCGAAGCGATGTCCCGTCGAGCGTTTTTCAACGGCCGGTACGGTTTTCCGCTGACACGGCTCAAGGTGGTGTCTACAATGGGGCCGGCGCATAGCGACCGATAGAAGCAAACGGAGGTATCATGAAAAAGCTTGCGAACGTTGATATGGCGGCCTTGGCCGCGGCGACCGTAGTGATCTTCGCGACGGCGGCCTTCGGCGCCGAACCGCCTCCCGTCGCAACGGCACCGACAAGCGTTTTGGCCGACCGGCTCGAGGTAGAGGCCTTCTTCGACGGCGTTATGGCGGAGCAGCTCAAGTCATACCACATCCCGGGGGCGACCGTCGCCGTCGTCGCCGACGGCGAGCTTCTCTTCGCCAAGGGTTACGGCTATGCCGATCTGGCGACGCACCGGCCCGTAGTCGCGGACCGGACCCTCTTTCGCCTCGCCTCAGTATCCAAGTTATTCACTTGGACCGCGGTAATGCAGTTGGTGGAGAAGGGTAAGCTGGACCTCAACGCCGACGTAAATGAATATTTGGGCGACATCCGGATACCGCCGGCCTTCGGCAAGCCGATAACGTTGGCAAATCTCATGACGCATACGTCGGGTTTCGAGGACATGCCCACCGGCATATACGTGAACCGGGCGGAAGATCTACGGCCCTTGGCGACGTATTTAAAGGGATACGTCCCGGCGCGCATTTTCCCCCCGGGTGAGATTCCGGCCTATTCCAATTACGGTACCGCGCTGGCCGGCTACATCGTGGAAAGGGTTGCGGGCGTCCCGTTCGAGCGGTACGTCGAAGAGAATATCTTCGAACCGCTGCGTATGGAGCGGAGCACTTTCCGCGAGCCGCTGCCGCCAGCGCTCGAGCCTGACGTAGCGGTAGGGTATAAGTTTGTAGGGGGCGTCTTCGAACCGCAGAATTTCGAATGGATGCAGCAGTATCCCGCGGCCTCGCTAAGCGCGCCGGCGACGGACATGGCGCACTTTATGGTAGCCCATTTGGAGGGCGGCCGCTACGGCTCGAGCCGCATCTTGGGCGAGGCTGCGGCCCGCGAAATGCACCGCCGCCTCTTCACCCCCGACCCGCGCGTGAACGGTTGGGCCCACGGCTTTCTAGAGATGACCCTCAACGGCGAACGCGTCATCTGGCACGGCGGCGATACCATCCACTTCCACACAATTCTGGTGTTGTTTCCGGAACACGACGTCGGCTTCTTCGCCTCGTACAACAGCTTCGACGGCGCTTTCGCGCGCCTCGATTTATTGTACGCGTTCGCGGACCGATATTTCCCCGCGGCCAGAACGCCAGCGCCCAAACCCGCGCCGGGGGCGGGCCGCGCCGCGGCGCGTTACGCCGGCTCCTACATAATATCACGCCGGGTCTCCACTCGCCTGTTGAAGTATTTAGATTTTTTAACCCCGCCTACGGTAAAGGCAACGCCGGATGGGTATCTACTCGCCCCGGGCGCGTTGGCGCGCCCGACTAGTCGGTATCTTGAGGTTGAGCCGGGGACGTTCCGCCGCGTCGAGGCCGACGGGACGTTGGGCGACAAACTGGTCTTCGGCGTGGACGAGCGAGGCCGAGTAAAGTGCGCCTTCTTCGAGAACGACCCCACGATTGCACTCGTCAGGGTTCCATGGTATCGGGGCGCGTCTTTTCACCGCTTCGTACTCGCCGCGTGCTTGGTACTCTTCCTTACGGCAATATTTACGTGGCCGGTGGCCTGGCTTTTAGGCCGCCGACGGGAACGTGCCCGCGACCCCCTCCTCGCGCGGCTGGCGCGATTTTGCGCGTGGGCGTTGAGCTTCCTAAACGTCGTCTTCGTCGTTACCGTGATGCGCTTCTTCGACCCGGTCGGCATCCTCTACGGTTTGCCGGCCGCGTTAAAAGCGGCGTTCGTGGTTTCGATTGTTACCGCGGTACTGGCGGTAGTTATCGTCGTCCTGGCCGTCGCGGCGTGGGTCAAGGGGTTCTGGCGCGTCCCCGGCCGCGTACACTATACGCTGGTAGCGGCGGCCGCGGTGGCGTTCGTCCTGTGGTTGAATTACTGGAACCTGTTGGGTTTCAGGTATTAATTCTATTGGCAAACCCTTCAGGGTGAGTACCGTTTATTCTTCGCCGGCGAGGCCTCGGCCTCGCCATAGCGTGTAAATCGCCGGGATTACGACGAGCGTAAGGACGGTGGAGGTTACCATGCCGCCGACCATCGGCGTCGCGATCCGCTTCAACACGTCGGCGCCGGCGCCCGCGCTCCACATAATAGGTAGCAAACCCAACATCGTCGACATCGCCGTCATCATCATGGGGCGGACGCGCTGTACGGAGCCCTCCTCCACGGCCGCGACGAGGTCCCGGAGCGTCTTCAACCGACCGGCTTTTTTCCGCTTAGTGTAGGCGGCGTCCAGGTAGACTATCATGATGACGCCCGTCTCCGCGGCGACGCCGGCGAGCCCTATTATCCCCACCCACACTGCGATCGACATATTGTAGTCCAATGCGAACATCAACCAGACCGCGCCCACGAGTGCGAAGGGCACCGACAACAAGACGATAAACGTTTCCGTTACCGAGCGGAAGTTGAAGTATAACAAGATGAAGATTATCGCGAGCGTCAGCGGCAGCACGAGAAGGAGGCGCCCGCGAACTCTCTCCATGGCCTCGTACTGGCCTGTCCAGACGAGATGGTACCCGGCTTTGGGCGGCAACTCCGCGGCCACAGCTTTCTTGGCGTCGCGCACGTACGAACCCACGCTCCGCCCCTCGACGTCGACGTAAACCCAGCCCGACAGCGAGCCGTTCTCGTCCTTAATGACGGGCGGCCCGGCCCTCAACTCGATTGCCGCGAGTTGTCCCAGCGGGACCGGCGGGCCGGCGGGCGTCGGCACCAGCACGCGTTTTATCGCCTCCGGGTCGCCGCGGTAGTCCTGGAAGTAGCGGACGCTTATGCCGAAGCGCTCGCGCCCCTCCACGGTCCGGTCGACGTTCATGCCGCCGACGGCGGTTTCGATCACTTTCTCAATTTCTTCGACCGTCAGGCCGTAGCGGGCTAATGCCTCGCGGTTGGGCGTAATATCCAGATAGTAACCGCCGGTCACGCGCTCGGCGTAGACGCTCCTCGTGCCGGGGACGTCGTTCAGGATGGCCTCGATATGTTGCGCGTACGCGGCGATGCCGTCGAGGTCCGGTCCGAAGACCTTGATGCCGACGGGCGTTTTGATGCCGGTGGTAAGCATGTCGATGCGGCCTTTAATGGGCATCGTCCAGGCGTTCGTAACGCCGGGGAAGGCGAACGAGGCGTCCAGCTCCTTTATTAGTTTTTCGTACGTCATCCCCTTGCGCCACTCGCGCTTCGGCTTGAGCGTGACGGTCGTCTCGACCATGGCCATGGGCGCGGGGTCGGTGGCGGTGTCGGCTCGGCCTATCTTGCCGAAGACGGTGTCGACCTCCGGGAAAGTTTTGAATAGCTTATCCTGGACTTGAAGCAGGCGGCCGGCCGTCGTGGGGCCTATGCCGGGGAGCGTCGTCGGCATGTAGAGGATGGTCCCCTCGTACAGCGGCGGCATGAACTCCGAACCCAGCGCCAGGAAGGCCGGGACCGAGATTAACATTATCGCGACAACGCCCACGATGACGGCGTACCGGTGGCGGAGCGCGAAGTCGACGAGCGGTCGGTACGCGCGGATTAGGACGCGGTTCAGCGGGTTCTTTTCCTCGGGCCGGATCTTGCCGCGCACGAGCCAAACCATCAAAACCGGCACCAGCGTTACGGACAGTAACGACGCGAAGAACATCGCGAACGTCTTCGTGAAGGCGAGCGGTTTGAAGAGCCGCCCCTCCTGGGCCTCGAGCGTAAATACCGGCAGGAACGAGACCGTCGTGACCAGCAGCGAGAAGAAGAGCGGTTTGCCCATCTCCTTCGCCGCGGCGACGACGACTTGTCGCCGGTCGGCGTCCGGCGATTGCTCGAGCCGCTTGTGGGCATTCTCCACCATCACCACCGCGGCGTCCACCATCACGCCGACGGCTATGGCGATTCCGCCGAGGGACATGATGTTGGAGGTCAGGCGGATATAGAGCATCGGGATGAAGGCGATGATTATGGCCGCCGGCAGCATGATGATGGCGACTAGCGAGCTGCGGAAGTGAAAGAGGAATACGACGCATACGAGGCTGACGATAAGGAACTCCTCGAGGAGCTTCTCGACCAGCGTGCCTATCGACTCTTTTATGAGGTTGGAGCGGTCGTACGTCGTGACGACCTCGACGCCCGGCGGCAGCGACCGCTCGACGTCGGCGAGTTCCTGTTTGACGCGGTTTATGACGTCGAGCGCGTTCTCGCCGTAGCGCATTACGACGATGCCGCCCACGACCTCGCCCTCGCCGTCGAACTCCGCGATGCCCCGCCGCATATCCGGGCCGTACGTTGCGACGCCCAGGTTCTTTATCAGGATGGGGACGCCGCGCTCGTCGGCGCCGACCGCTACCTTCTCGATATCCTCAAGCGACGTGACGTAGCCGCGGCCGCGGACCATGTATTCCTTACCGCCCAGCTCCACGACGCGGCCGCCGACGTCCTCGTTCGAGCTGCGGATGGCCGCCACGACCTTGCCGAGGGGGACGCCGTAGGCCGCGAGCTTGTTGGGGTCGACTTTGACCTGGTACGTCTTCTCGAAGCCGCCCACGCTCGCGACCTCGGCGACGCCGGGTACGGACTCGAGCCAGTATTTCAGGTGCCAATCCTGGAAAGCGCGGAGGGAGGCGAGGTCGTTTTGGCCCGATTTATCCACGAGCGCGTACTGGAAGACCCACCCGACGCCGGTGGCGTCCGGCCCGAGGGTGGGCGTCACGCCGGCGGGGAGCTTATCGCGCGCCTGGCTGAGGTACTCCAGGACGCGGCTGCGCGCCCAGTACATGTCGGTCCCGTCCTCGAAGATGACGTAGACGAAGGATAGGCCGAAGAAGGAGTAGCCGCGAACGACCTTGACGCGCGGCGCCGCGAGCATCGACGAGACGAGCGGGTACGTTACCTGGTCCTCCACCAGGTCCGGGCTGCGGCCCGGCCACTCGGTGAAGACGATCACCTGGACGTCGGAGAGGTCCGGGATGGCGTCCAGGGGGACGCGGGCAATGGCCCAGATACCCCAGGCTACGGCGAACGCGGCGAAGAGTACGACGACGAACTTGTTCTTGGCCGAGAGATCGACTAATTTCTCAAGCATAGCGTCGTCAGTGTTGGTGTCCCCCGGACATCCCCGCGAGCGCGCCTTTGATGCGGCTCTCGGAGTCGAGCAGGAAGTTGCCGCTCGTCACGACCTCTTCGCCCTCGCGCAGGCCCGCGGCGACGACGTAGTAGTCTTCCAACCTCGCGGCGACCGTTATCTCGCGCGGTTCGAAGTGGCCGCCCTCGTGTGCCACGAAAACGATCTTACGTTTGCCAGCGTCCAATACGGCCTCGGCCGGGACCACGATTTGTTCGCCGAGGTCATGTTCGATATTTACGTCGGCGAACATGTCGGGTTTAAATTTTAAGCCCGGGTTAGCCACCTCGATACGTACGCGCGCCGTCCTTGTCCTGGCGTCGAGGAAGGGGTAGATGAACTTCACCGTACCTTGCGTGGTTTCCGCGGGGTAGTAGGGTAGCGTTATCTCGACCTTATGGCCGACGTAAATGAAAGGAAGTTCGTTCTCGTAGATGTCGGCCTCCACCCACACGTGCGAGAGGTCCCCGACGGCGTAGAGCGGCATCCCGGGTTGAACGTACATCCCGACTTGGGCGTGCTTTTCTAAAACGTAGCCAGCGTACGGCGAGCGGACGGTGAGGGCTTTCAGCGGCCGTCCCGCCTCCGCCAGGCGCTCAAGCTCGCCCGGGCGCACGTCCCAGTACTCGAGCCGCCGTTCCGCGGCCTCCCGCAGCGCCTCAGCCCCTCGCGTCGCTTCCTCCGACCGGCTCGCCTCGAGCTCCCGCGCGCTCTCGCTCGCTACGAGGTATTCCTCCTGCGTTGCGTATACCTCCGGGCTGAAGATGGCGAGCAAGGGTTGCCCGGCGGCCACGGGTTGGCCGGTGGCGTCGACGTAGAGCCTGTCGATCCAACCGCTCACTTTGCTGTGTACGACGGCGACGCGCCGCTCGTCCGGCACGACGGTCCCGACGGCACGTATCGTCCGGTTTATTACTTTCTTTTCGACGGGGGCGATCCTTACGCCTATAAGTTGCCGTTGCCGGGCGTCGAGCGCCAACGAGGCGTAACCCTCTACGCGCGACTCGTGCCCGGCGTGCTCGTCGTTTTCCTCGACCGGGACGAGGTCCATCCCGCATATCGGGCACTCGCCAGGGCGGTCCGACGTGTAGTACGGGTGCATCGGGCAGTTGTAGACCTGGCCGCTCGGGCCGCCGGCGAAGGGGAAGCCGCCGACCCGGTGCTGACGGACCAGCAGGCCTCCCCCCGCGGCCAGCAAGACCGCGGCAACTATGGCGCCCGCGATTAAGAACTTTTTTCTGTTGCTCGCCATAAAACCACGACCTTAGGGCGGCACAAGCTGCTACATGCCGCCGTGTTCGGGCATTTCGCCGGAGGCCGGCTCGAGCTCGTCAGCCGGCACGAGGTCCATGCCGCAAGTGGGGCATTCGCCGGGTTCGTCCGACGTCACCTCGGGATGCATGGGGCAAGTATACGTAGTCCCTTCGGCCGCCTCTTCGGCCTTCTTGCCGCAGGCCGCGAGCGCCGGGCCGCTCAAGAGAACGACGGCGACTATCAAGGCCGCAACCCACAACTTGTTTTGGCGCATTTGGTATCCTCCTTGATGCACGGTTATCCGAGTTAGTTGTTAGTAAAAACGTTCGCCCGCGACCGCCTCCAGCGACGCGATCGCCTTGTGACGTCGCACTTGCACGTGGACGTATTCTTTTTCGTACTTGAACAACGTCAATTGGCTTTGAAGTAACGTCGCGAAATCTACCTTTCCCGCCTCGTACGCGGCCAGCGTCGAGCGGAGCGCGGCCTCGGCCTGGGGTATTATCCCCTCATCGAAGAGCGCGAGCTGTTCTTCGGCGGTCTGCGTCGCGACGTAGAGTTCCTCCACTTCGCGTTGGAGGTTATTTTTTACGTCGGCGGCGGCCGCTTCCGCCGCGCTCACGGCCGCGTTTTTCTCGGCCAGGGTGCGCTTTTGTTTAACGGTCCCGAAGAAGGGCAGACTCACGCCGGCCGAGAACGACCAGAAGTCCTCGCCCGCGACCGGGTCCATAGGCACGTCGGCGCGGACGCGGTAACCGACGCCGGCCGTGAGGTCCGGCAAGAAGGATGCTTTCGCTAACGACCGCGCGGCCCGGGCGGAGGCCAGGCGAGCCTCGGCGGCCGCAACTCCCGGGTCATTCACGAGCGCTATGTCGTAAAGGTCTTCCAACGAATACGGCACCGTCGCGTCCGGCAGGCCGGCAGGGGGCGGCAAAGCGTCACCCGGGGCGCGGTTGAGGAGGACGTTTATGCGGCCGCGCGCGACCGTCTCGTGCCGCGAAAGTTCCAGCAGCTCGTTGGCCGGTAGCGTCCGCTCCACTTGCGCCTTCAGGACGTCGGCCTGCAGGCCGCGGCCTGCGGCGTAACGCGCCAACGCCACGCGTTCGTAATCTACCCAGAAAGCCCTCTGTTTCTCGACGACGTCGCGTAGGGCCGTCGCGAAGTAGAGGTCGAAGTAGGCGTGTTTGGCACGCTCCACTAGTTTAAGGCGGGTGGCTTGGTAGTCGGCGGCGGCCGCCGCGGCGCTCCCCTCCGCGGCCCGCCGTCGGTACGTATTCTTCCCCGGCAGGGGAATAGTTTGGCGGAGGTAGAATTGCAGGCCGGACATCGGCGAGCGGTCGAACGCCAGCTCGCCGGCCGGGAGGTTGGACGCTTCGACCGTAAGTTGGGGGTCGGGCCAGAGCCCTTCGGCGGCCGCGGCGCGTTCGAAGGCTTCGGCTCGAGCCGAGGCCGCGGCCGCCGCGGGATTAGCGGCCAAGACCTCGTCCGCCAACGCGCCGGGCTCGAGGGAAGTGCCAACGTTAGGCCACATTACGGCCGGCGTCAGTGCCAGGGAAATAAAGGTTTTACCACACACCTAAGACGTGCCCCGTAGACTAAATAAGCCTCGTGGACGGCCTCGTTCGCGTAAACTCCTACGCCGCATACGGGGGGCGTGGGCAGGGCCTCTCCAAGGTTGTCTTTTCCTTTCGCCCGCCATATCGCCCCCGTTGCAGCGTAATATTCGTAGTGAATAAAAAGTAATTGATTTGGTCATAATTAAATTTAAAAAAGTAAATCCCTCTACCGCAGAAATTTATCGAGCGACGCGAGCAGTTCTTTGGTCAACTCCTCGCCCCGACCCTTGGCCATCGCATCCTTCACGCAGCTATTCATGTGTCGCTGCATTACCAGCAGCGCGACTTTCTCCAACGCACGGCGCGCCGCCGTTATCTGGTCGACGACGTCGATGCAGTACTTCCGCTCGTCGAGCATTCGCGAAACGCCGCGCACTTGCCCCTCGACCCGGGCCAGCCGGGCCTTCAACCTCTCGTTCGTAATTCCGGTATTTGCGACCTTTTCGTTCATAGTACCGGTTACCCGTATATAGTATAATATATAGGACCGAAAAAGTCAAGAATAAATTTTGAGGGGGGGCTATTTTTTTGATTGTCGGCGAGGGCGTAACGGGCGCCGCGGCGGATACCGCAGGGCGGAAGCCCGGGGTAGTACCGTGGGTCCGTTGGTAAACGGCGTTAAATTTCGACGGGAGCGGTTTGGGCGTTCCCGGGGCGTAGGGATGGGCCGACACGTTTTACGTAACGGCGGGGCGTCGGAGGAGATTTTTTAAGTTTCCGTTCGTCGGTTTTCATATTCAAATTAAGGAGTTTTTATGATAATATAAATAAGGAAAATATATTAACGGCTGTTCGCTAACGCGGGGGGGCGAACGCGGCATAGCTCCCCCGCGGCTTATTATGTTTGACCAGCGGTTCGACATAATAGAACAGATCGCAACCACGCCGACGTCGGAGGTCTTGAAGGCTTTCGACAAGGTCCGCAACAGGTTGGTCGCGATCAAGAAGGTCGGCAAGTCCAAAACGCTGTCGGTCGACCTGTTGAAGAGGGAGTTTGAGACGTTGACCTACTTGGACCACCCTAACATCATTAGAGTATACGACTTCGGCGAGGAAGCTTCTCATATTTACTACACTATGGATTTTTACGCCGGCCAGCGGCTCTACAAAGTGGATACGCTGCGGGACTTGCCGGACCTGGTCGACTTCGCGCTCCAGCTGCTATCGGCCTTGGATTACGTTCACCGCCGCGGCATTATCCACGGCGACGTGAAGCCGAGCAACGTCTTCGAGGGCACCTCCTTTGCCAGGAGGAAGTTTATCCTGGGCGACTTCGGCCTGGTCCGATTCGTCGAGAACCCGAATATCTATCCCATCTCCGGGACGATGGAGTACATCGCGCCGGAAGTTTTCCAAGGGGTTTCGAACGACCCGCGCTCGGACCTATATTCGCTGGGCATAATGCTCTTCCGCATCATCGCCAGCTGCCTTCCGTTTTTGCCGGGCGACGACATCTCGAAAGTAAAGCGTAAGACCTCCTACAAGTATTTGCGCCTATCCGAGGTGGTGCCGGGGGCGTACCCGGAGCTGGACGAATTCGCCGCGGGTCTAATACAGCACAACCCCGCGGACCGGTTCGTCTCGGCTTACGAAGCCATTACGGCGTTGGTCGAGCTCGCAAAGAAGATCGGCGCTCCGTTACCCGAGCAGCCGGTCCTCGACAACGACCTCGCGACGGGTAAATTTTTCGCTTACGGCAAGGAGCTGGAGGAACTGTCCCGGCCTCCCGAGAGAAATATGTCCGGGCCTGAGGTCTTCTTCGTGGACGGCCCCGCCGGGTGCGGGAAGACCTCGTTGATTAAAGAGGCGGGCAAGGTTACGCAGTTGAAGGGCGGTTTTTTCTTGTACGTCGACGGGAGCGTGGGCGAGGGCGCGTTGACGTCGTTATGTAAAGAGCTCGAGCAGACCGGCGCGGGAGTGGGAGAGAAGGCGGCCGCGGGCGGCCGCGACGTCTCCAGTTCTTTAGAGACGACGATAATGGGGAAGGCCGATTACCGCTTCGCGCTCGAGACGAGCGCGCTCAAAACGCTGGGTTCGATAAGCCAAGGGTATAACTTTTCGCTCGTAGTGCTGGACCACGTCGACCCGGAAGACGCCGAGTTGGCCTCGTCCGTAGCGCGGCTGATAAATTATCAGGGCGACGGCCGCGTTAAATTCGTAGTCGCGTTGAACGCGCCCGCGGGCTTCGGGGCCCTTGCCGATAAGTTGTTGTCCGGTTCGGAGAGAGTTCTAAGGGTTAAAAAGTTTAATTTAAAGGGCTTTTCGGCGACCACCACGGAGGAGTACCTTAAGTACGTCCTGGGCGTTACCACTTTGGACCCGGGGTTGCTCAGATACGTCCAGGACAAGGCCAAGGGGAACCCGGCGGTGATACGGCGGATTATAGAATCGATGGCCTCGGAAAAAATAATCCTTCGCGGCCTCGACGGGTGGCACGTCAACTATAAAAAGATGAGGAAATTCGGCGTGCCGTCGGCGCTGAACGATTACTACGCCGGCGTCCTTGGCCGGTTGGAAGAAGAGGAGCGGGGGGCGCTCGTAACCGCCGCGGTGTACGGGTACCAATTTCCGGAAGGCCTTATAGAGGATAAGGCCGTTTTGGGTAAGCTGGTAAAATCCGGCGCTATCGTTCCGTCGGAGGGAACCGGTGCGGGGTACTCCTTCGCCAACGCCGGCGTGCACAATTGCATTTTAGAGTGGGCCGCGGGGGAGGATGCCGCCCGGGCCTCCGCACGGGTAATGGATTTTTTCGGGCGCAACACCGTGCGCGACACCGAGGCGCTGGCTACGCAAGGCCAAGTCTACTTGCAGACCGGCTATACGGCGAAGGCCCGCAAGGCCCTTACGGAGGCGGCCGCGATCGCTAAAAATGGCAGCGACCACGAAAAAGCCATCGAACTGCTGGAGACCGCTTTGGCAACGGAGGGAACCTGGGACGACGCCGCTTATGAGAGGGGTATCTCGGATTTGGCGGATTCGTATTCCGCGCTCGGCGACCACAAGTCGGCGTTGAGTTACTACGAAATGTTGATTAATCTGCGGGGCCGAGAATATGAGGGCTTTGCCGCGGACTTGTTGAAAATCTCGAAGGAGCGGTTGGCGCTCGGCGATTATGGGAAGCCGGCCCGGAATTTACAAGCTCTTGCGCCAGATGATTTGGCCGTTGGAGATCGTTTCCTGCGCGACGCTTTGCTGGCGTGGGCGCATTACGGCCTCAAGGATTTCGGCCAGGCTGAGGGTTACGCCCGAGCGGGGCAGGCCATCGCGGAGCAAACCGGCCTAAAAGGCCTCGCAGCCTACATTAAATATATAAAAGGCGTAATTTTATTGGAGAAAGGGGACCAGGACGCCGCGCTGGCCGAGTTGACGGAAGCGGCTCATTTGGGGGAGGAGGCCGGGAACCTGCGGTTGGCGGCTATCGCGCTGAACCAGAGCGGCGACGCCCTCGTCTGGAAAGGAGAGTTCGACCGCGCCGACGAGGCCAACCGGAAGAGCGTCGAGTTGGCGAGGAAAGCCGACGACCGCTACGCCGTCGTCGCTTCCTTGACCTGCTTGGGGCGAATCTACTTCAACCAGGGTTACGTCAAAAAGGCCCAGCGAGAGTACGACCTGGCGGAGGCGGAGTGTAAGATCATAAACAATAAAGACCTCTTGGCCTCGATCTACCTGAGCTCCTGCGCCAATATGATTCAAGCCGGCGAGTACCGCAAGGCCGAGTTCTACCTGTCCCTCCTCGAGAGTTTGGATACGGACTTAAGGCCGATATTGGGCAACGTTTACTTTTACCGGGCGTTGTTGTTCGCGGAGACGAACGAACTCGAGGAGAGCTTGAAGGAGCTGGGGGCTGCGGAGGACGCGTTCGCGGCCCAAAAGATGTGGACGGCTGCAAACGATGCCAAGTCGCTGCGCGGGCGGGTATATTATTTAAAGGGTGACTACGCCGCGGCGGAACGGGAACTTTCGCGCTGTCTCACGGCGGTCGAAGAGACGGGCGATAAGTTAGAATACGCGAAGATTATCCTCACGTGGGGAGAGGTCGCGTTGAGCCGGGGCGAATTCGACGTCGCGGCCTCCCACGTCAATAACGCCCTCGCTCGATTCTCGTCGCTGAAAAATAAATATTATTTGGGGAAATCGTACCTCGTCCGGGCGAAGGTGAATCTCAGCACTTTCCGCCGCGCGCCGAACCTGGATATAATGGCGGAGGCGGAAATAGACCTCGAAAATTCCAAGGCGCTGTTTAAGGAGATCGGCGTCGAGAAGTACCGTGCCGAAATTTCCGGCCTGGAAGGGGAGTTGTTTATGGCCAAACAGCCGGAAGAAGAACAAACGTCGGGCAGGTTGACGAACCTCGTGGGCGGTTTAAAAGAGCTATCGAACCAATCCAACCTCGACGAACTCTTGAATTATATCCTCTCGTACCTAACGGAAGAGCTAAGCGCCGATAGGGGAGTTATCTTCCTGTTCGACGAACATCGGAACATGCTGCACATCAAGGGGACCGCGGGCATCGACGATTCAACTATAGAGGACGCGTCGGCCATCAGCCAGACGATAGTCGGCCAGGTGGTCGGCTCGAAGAAGCCGGTGGTCAGTTCCGACGCGGTAGAGGATTTCCGATTTAAGGATAGCCATAGCGTTAGGTTGCACGGCATACGCTCCCTTATGTGTATCCCTATCGCCGCGGGGGAGGAGTTCCAAGGGGTCGTATATCTGGATAGTTTGGAGCACGATGACCTGTTCAAAGACGAAGATTTCGACTTCGCTATGGTGTTTGCGCAGAACGCGGCGTACGAGATCGACCGGAAACGGCGGCAGCTGGAAGCGGTACAGTCGACGCTGAGCTTACCCTCGGATAGGGTCTACAGCTACGAGTGCCTTGTAGGCTCGTCCTCGGTTATGGCCGAGGTGCGCTCCAGCATCGAGACCGCGGCTCGAAATCCGATCAACGTTCTTATCACGGGGGAGTCGGGAACGGGGAAGGAACTCGTGGCCAGGATGATCCACCATAACGGCTTAAACGCGGATAAACCTTTTATCGGGATAAACTGCGCGGCCATCCCGGAGGCCCTTCTCGAGAGCGAATTGTTCGGAATCGAAAAAGGCACCGCGACGGGCGTGGAAAAGAAGATAGGACGGTTCGAGCGGGCGGGCGAGGGGACGATTTTCTTGGACGAGGTCGGCGCTATGGACGTAAAGACCCAATCCAAATTCCTTCGCGTTTTACAGGAAAAGGAGTTCGAGAGGTTGGGGAGCCGGGAATTTAACCCTATCAAGTTGAGAGCGCGCGTAATAAGCGCTACGAACGCGGACCCACTGAAGCTCATCGAGGCGGGTAAATTCCGGGAAGACCTCTATTACCGGCTGAATATTTACTTGATAGACGTCCCGCCCTTACGCGAACACGGCGGCGATATCCCGGAACTGTTGGAATACTTTTTGGCGCTATACTACAAGGGGCCTAGGACGGACCGGTCTCGTTTCTCGAGCGAGAGTATGGAAGTCCTTCTGGCGTACGATTGGCCGGGTAACGTCCGGGAGCTGGAGAACTGCGTCCAGTACGCGATAGTAAACTCGCCGAGGGCGGTTATCGGACCTGCTTCCATCCCGGCTCACATCACCAACGCGGTCCAGAAAAAATCTAGGGGCGCCGACGTTTCTTTACAAGAGGCGGTAGCGCGTCACGAACGCGAGATGATATTGAAGGCCCTGCGAGGGTGCGATTGGGTAAAGTCCAAGGCCGCGCGGAGGCTGGATATTTCGGAGACTAACTTGAGGTACAAAATGAAAAAACACGGGATTACGGAAAAAGAGAGGTTTAGAATCGAATAAAACGCAAATGGGGTCAGAATCGCCGCCAATTTTCCTGGAAACCGCCAATATTGGCGGTTGTTCGTTTCCCGGTTTACCTAAAGGTTTTTCGTCGTCTGCGCCACCTTTCTTAAAAAAGATATCGCCAATATTGGCGCCGAAATCCCCCGTACTACAATAAGCCCTGGTTCATAACTCCTTGGAAAATAAAAAAATACGTGGATGGCACGCATATTGCTTTATAATTAAACATAATAAAGGAGGTAACATGCGGTCGTTGAAGAAGTACGGCATGCTGGTGGTGTTAATTTCGTTATTCGTAGCTTTACTCGCCCCGTGCGCCGCGATGGCGGGCGACACCTTACCCATAATCGTTCCGCCGCCGCCCACGGAAGAACCTCCCACGCAAGGGGACTAAGCGGGTGTCAGAGTACCCTGGGGCCGGTTTCCTCAGGGGCGACCGGCCCCAGGGTGGCGAAACGTTTGCATGCGTCAACGCGAGGGGCCGCCGATGGCGAGCGACTTTTGGCTTAGCGGCGAAGAAGTGCAAGCGGCGTGCAGAGCCGCGTTACACGATACCGCGGACCATCTTGTCGGCGACGTGATTAACCATGCCGATATTAAATGTAACCTCCCCCAAGTAGCCAGGCGCCTAAAGATCGAAATTGAAAACGGGTTTTACGAGCCGGCTTCGCTCCTGGAGGTCGAGGTCCCGGAGACGCGGCATTCTGTGAAACCGGTGTCTATAATATATATCCTCGATTTAATAGCCGTCTACGCGGCTATAACGAAGCTTACGCCGCATTTGGATTCGAGACTTTCGCCCAACGTACTGTCTTATCGGTGGCGGCCGGGCGGTATGGAGCTCGAGAGTGCCCCCCCGTCGGTGCCTCAACCCGGCAAGCCGGCCCGGGAATTAGTGACCTACGCCGCGGGCCCGTATACGGTAGAGGACGCGGGCGAGTACGAAGTTAACCCTGCAGGTTGGCTTCCCGGACGGTCGGAATACCTTGAGCTCGCGCGGAAAGCGGCTCAAAATTACCGTTTCTGCGCTAAGACGGGGATAACGGCCTTTTTCGAAAATATATGCGTAAAAGCCTTGCACGACCACGTCCGCGCGATTGTCGAAGAAGTCGAAAGTACGGACGCGCTGGCTTTGAGGGACGCCGAGGACTTGTTATTCCGGATATACAAATCTTGGGCGTGGGAAAAGGGCGGCGAGGGTAATCGCGCGAGTTTCCTGCCCCAAGGCAATTACGTTTCCAAATTCTTGGCCAATTTCGCGCTCTTAGAGTTTGACCGCGCCATGGATACCGCCGCAGTAGAGGACCCTACCGAGTACATCAGATTCGCCGACGACATAATAATATTTACTAAGAAAGAAGATCAGGCACGGCGCGCGCTTTTAGCGTGTGAAAGGTTTTTAAGGGAATCGGGTTTCGATTTGCGTTCGGAAAAGACGCAGCTGATGCCTGCGAACGAACTTTTCGACGAGAAGGCGGATAAGTGGTTGCGGAAGATGGGGGACCTTTGGACGGGCGGCGAAAGCGCCCGCGAGTTTTTGGAAAAGGAATTCCCTCTCGACGACGTGGATAATTGGGGGAGGTTGTATTTCCAAGCGTTGGACGTTTTACGGGAGAGGGACGACGATTTCGCCTCCGGCCGCGCCCTACAGATGTTTTTGGATAATCCCGCTCACCCCTTCTTGGCGAAAAACTATCAGTACCTGAAGCACTTCGCCGCGGACCATTCTTTCGCCGGGGCGATAGTAATTAAGTTGGCGCGGCGCGGTTTCACGTTCCCGCTGCACCGTTACTACCTTTACCGCCTCGCGGCGTATTCGCGCGAATACTCGCCCGCGCTGAAAGAGATCGCGCTGCAAGACGCCCTCGATGCGAGTAAGGAATGGTATTGGCGGGTCGGGGCGCTGTGTTGCCTTAATAGTTTTGACCTCGGCGCCGCGGACCGCGAGAAGATCGCGGCTTTGACCGAAGACCGGGCCAACCCGGCGGTGGTACGCGCGGCGTTGGTGACGTCGTGGCAGCAGCCGGTGGTGGATTTGGGCGACGCCGTGAAGGACCTTATGTACTACTACAACGTAGGCCACTGCGAGTATTTGCCGGCGTACTTTTTCCGCGTCGCGACGGAGCCGAATCTGGCCCGGGCCTTACTCGCGGAAATTCGCGACGCCGACGTCTACTCGCCGGATTTCGTCGACCGCCTACACCAACTCGATCTGTTGAAGAACAACGGCGCCGTGCGGGAAGAATTCTTAAAGGTCGTGGACGAGAAGATGTCCGAATGCGACCCCTCCTGGACGCGGCTTATAGCGCGCTTGGAAGGCATCAAGAGCTGCCCGATATACGAAGGCGTCTAGTGGCGTTGGCGGGGGCCAGGCTGTAGAAAACGAAGGGCGAGGCAAGTGCGGTTTGAAAAATTAAGTTAATTGTTGCCGCGGCGACGAGGCGAAGCGGCCTCCCCCGTGGCCTTTCTATTATCCGGCATATTTTAACGTTACGAATTATCTTCGGGAGCATCTTCTGCGCAGCCTTCGCGGCCGCCTTATAACCAACAGCGAACCTTCCTCGCGCGCGGCGCCGTTTTTAACTTCTCGGCCTTCCGGCGGCGTTGACGGCGAAGGCGCGTAAATTGGGACGCCGCGCGCCTTTAGTCGGGCGCACGACCGCATAACCCCCGGGTTGGACCTTTGGGCCCGCCCGGGGATATTAACGTCTCCGCTGGCGCGGTCCCCCTTACCCGAACAGGTATTCGACGTCGTATAAAAAAGAAAAATTCCTTCCTTGGCTTTTACGCGGTGATATAGGAAAATGGCTTAGGTAACGTTACGAAGCTCGGCTCGACCGGGGCGAGGGAATGACTCGGTTAGAAGTAAAAAGGGGTAAAGGGAGCGAAGGGCGCCGCGGCTCGAGCCGCGTGCGCCGTAGAATACTACCCAGGTTGGCCCGGTGGGCCGGCGTGGGGGTTTTTGTATTCGGCGGGTTGTTGCTAAGCTGCGACGAAGGGCCGACGGGAGACGCCGGGAGCGAAAGAGGCTTCGTTTACGTTTTGGGCGACCTCGAGGTAATGCCACAGGTCCAGAAGTTTATTGCTAAAACCGGGGAGGAAAAGACAAGTTTCTTTACTAGAGACGGCTGCATATCGGGGGACGTCGACCCTGACAACGGCGACGTTTTCGCTTATACTTGGAATTTCCTTAGGCGATACGATAGGACTGGGGAAATGGTCTATGAAGTACGCGTACAAACCGAGCGTTTTAACGGAAGGGAATATATCGCCTTAAACAACAAAACGGACGTCATATATTTTTTAGACGGCTTGGGGAAGGTATGGTATTACCGCGGAAAAGACGGAGAACGGCTCGGGGCTTTTTATACTAAGTTACAGGATTCCGAACAACTCGTCGTCGACGAGAGCGAGAACACGGAGTGGATCGTAGGTAACCGAGGAGAGGTGGCGCGTAAATACTCGTCCGATGGGTACTATATGTTGGTCGAGCTTGCCGACGGGCCCTTTACCCGAATCGCCGTGGACGATAACTCGAACACGGTTTTAATAGGAGTTGTGAAAGGGACGCGTAAATACCTTGCCAGGTATACTAAACGCGGCACGAAGAAAAAGGAAATACCGACGGGTATCGCGCCGAGGGGCCTCGGCGTAGAGCCGGGGAGCGGAAATATATGGGTATCAGACGGCCGCGCCATCGAGCGGTACGCGGCGGACGGAAAGAAGTTGCCGGGGTTCGCCGACGTAGGTTTTAAATATATAGATTTTACCGGCGACGGCGCCGCCGCTTTCGCGGTAGACGGCGAGGGATACTTATACGCCGTCGGCGCGCGCTCGTTGAAAATACTTTGGCGAGAGAAGCGTTTCTCGTCGTGGCACGATATCCATTTACTTAAATATTGCGACTATTAAGAAACGGCAGAAGAAAGGATAAAGAAATGAGAAGAATCGCTTTTGTTACGGTGGTTATTTTGTTAAAGGCATCCGCTTTCCCCGCGGAAACCGAATACGAATACCCAGCCGGATACGCTGATTTTTTCAACGCGTTTAGGGCGGTTACGCCCGAAGAGGCGCAAGTTGCGATCTCCCTTAAAGGGGCCGTGCCTGGTTACGATTGTGCAGGAAGTGCGATCTTAGAACCGATAAAACTTAATACTATGGGCGGGTTGCCGGGCGTTTATTTCGTAGTCTGTTATAAGGGCACCGACGACAAAATCCGCGACGTAGCGGAAGACGTGATCATAATGTTAAACGACGCTAACGGTTTTGACCCTTACATACTAAAAGGGAAACTCGAACAGCTAATGCCTTTTTCCCGCGATTTCTGTTCTTACGATGTTCGCGCTTGGACTTGGGACGAGGGTATAACCGTAAAAATGCCCGACAGCATTCATTACCTACTCCAGGAGTACCCAGATTATTTAAACGCGGTTGAGACCGAATACGGTTTATCGGGCATTGAAAATGCGAAGATCTTTGCAAGTAGCGCTACTTGCCTATACATCGTCCACGCCTTCGAAAACGATAAAGGGACAAAGCGTTATTTCTATGGCCCGCCGCACAAATTCGTCGAGACCGATGAGGCGGAACTAAGCCGTTTTTCTACGGAAGAGCTTGAAGGTTGGTACGGTCTTTTCAAAAACCACTCGCCCCTTCTAGATAAATATAGGGCGTGGTGGGTAGAAGTACTAGAGCAATCAGATCGCGCGGAAAAAAAGGACGGTTACTTAAGGATTATTTATAATGATAACGGTTATGACGCTACGGAACACGAGATCGAAGGCGTACCCGATTTTAACCAACATCACCACGAGGGTAATATCGGCGATTGCTGGGCTTGGGCAACGGTTGCGGTTTTCACTTATTGGTCCCGGAACGAATGTATTTACGTAACAAAACGGAGCTGGGGTTAACCCGGGGCGAGGGAATGACTCGGTTAGAAGTAAAAAGGGGTAAAGGGAGCGAACGGCGCCGCGGCTCGAGCCGCCGGCGCGGGATTATGCTACCCAGGTTGGCCCGGTGGGCCCGCGTGGGGGTTTTTATTTTCGGCGGGTTGTTGTTGAGTTGCGACGAAGGGCCGACGGAACCGACCCTCACGCCGTCTGGCCAGGGTTTCGTTTGGGTAGGCACGGACAACGTATTCACCGAGAACTGGTTAATAAAGGTCGACGTAGGCACCGGGGAAATCCACCGCCGCGGCGTCAAAGGGTTTAAAGCTGGCGAGTGGCTTGTCGGCATTCCCGTAGAAGAAGAGACCGGCGAATTCTTCCTCCATAAACCTAGCTTCTTCCTCGCGCGTTATAACGCAAAAGGCGATACGATTTGGCGGGAGGGCGAAACGCCGTACCATTGGCGAGATTATTCCTCGATCGCTTATTACGCTAACGGGAACGTAGTTTGGGGGTTGGAAGATGTTGGCTTGGGTTTGGAAAAACGGAACGGTTCTAACGGGGAACTTTTACTAATAAAACATATCGCCGGGTTGAATCTTAACCCTAAACCCCCCATACAAATAGACCAACGCGACGGCTCCGTGTGGGCGGCTTCTCCGAGTTATTTAGTCAAATTATCGGCTAACGGTACGAAGATGTTCGAAGAGGAATTCACTTTCCCGGAGCGTGTCATTAAAAATATGGCTATAAACGAGAACTCGGGTAACTTATGGGTATTAGTGACAGATGGGGCGCCGGGGGAAACATATCGTCTGATAAAATATTCAGCCTCCGGTTCGAAGTTACTAACGAAGGATACCTTTATCAATCAAGAGCCTACCGGGATGGCTGTAGACCCGAAAACGGGCGACGTTTGGCTCGCGTACGGATACGGCATTTTCGTAACCGATAAGAACGGCGATTATAAAAAGCCTTACCCGAACTATAATAATATCCGGGCCATAACGTTCGCCGGTAACAAGGCCATAATAGGGGGTGGCGAGGAAAGTAAAGGTTATTGGCTCTACGCCCTAAATAAGGATACCGGTAAGGAAATATGGCAAATAAAAGACGGGTATCGGCCCGTCACGTATATAGGTTACGTCCAAAGATGACGTAAAGGAGTTTATTATGGCGAAGATAAAGATGATAATATTATGCGCGGTTGCGTTTTACGTAGCGGAAGCGCAGGGTGCCTTAAGCGAAGACTACGTATCGCCCGAGCTGGCGCGGAAGGCCGCGGCCTATCTAATACATAAATATAATCCCGGGGAATATAAACTAGGTTACGAAGTGAAGATCTCCGAGCCTAGAATCTATTACGATTACAGCGGCAAACGGAAGTACTACGCCGTGTACGCGTATTTCGGCCCGGGCGATATGCCTTCCTGGGAAACCATCGAAAAAGACCGGGAAAGGTTCATTAAAAAGGCAAATACGTTTCGCAGCTTTATTATACCCGCAGACAAAAAAGAATTCTTCTATACGATCGGAAAGGGCACAATCCCTATAACGTTAATAAGTCATAAAAAGGCCGAAGAAAGGTTGCGCAGAACCGAACCGTCGAGTCCTTGGAAATATCACCGCACAATAATAGCCGGTATTTACCCTGGGTATGTTTATTTCGTTTTCTTGAAAGGCTCCGAGGAAGTTATCGTAGACCCCGGCGGTAGGATAATAGAACTCGAAGATCTACCATATCACGACCCGTACCCTCACCACTACCGGGTTTGGAACGAGATCGAGGAGTATTTGCAGAGCGGCAACCCCCAAGGTAAAGCATACCCGCTCGATAGCGACGGCTACCAACCTCCGGGTTGGGAAGGCATGATGCCCCATTATTACCAACAAGGGGGCAACCCGCCGAATGGCG
>JABAOH010005257.1_pt4 | contig 47624 bp, 44 predicted proteins | sample 7062181 | NCBI WGS metagenome assembly JABAOH01 (sample SAMN14538630, study PRJNA623070) | marine sediment metagenome | biome: marine biome [ENVO:00000428]; feature: marine pelagic biome [ENVO:01000023]; material: deep marine sediment [ENVO:00002113]; isolation source: pool of 5 deep marine... | reverse complement strand
AGTTGGGGCCAAGACCTTAGTCCTCAATTCGGGTGCTAACCCCACCAAGGGACAGCTAAAATCAGGGGTAACATTCATATCCCTCATGGAAAAAAATCTGGAGAACCTGAGACATGGACTCGTCTGTCAATAGGGAGGAACCCCTGGTTACGGTGGAAGGGGTATCCTTCAATTTCAGGACGAACCGGGTTTTGGTCGAGGTGAGCCTCTCCATTATGCGAGGCGATTTTTTGGCCATCATTGGCCCTAACGGATCGGGTAAGACAACCCTCATTAAGATCATCCTGGGCCTTCTTTCTCCTCTCCGTGGCGAAGTTCGACTCCTCGGCCAGAGAACTGGAAACTTTACCCTATGGGAAAAAGTGGGCTATGTCCCGCAAAAGGCCACACAGGTCGATCCCTTCTTTCCCGCCTCGGCCCGGGAGGTAGTAGCCACGGGTCTTCTTGCGGGCAAAGGCTTTCCACGGTTCACCAGCCGCCGAGACGAGCACCTCATCGATCGGGCACTGGATCAGGTGGATATGCTGGTCCTGAAGCATCGCAGAATTGGTGAACTTTCGGGAGGGCAGCAACAGCGGGTTTTCATTGCGAGGGCCATCGTAAACAATCCTGAGATCCTTTTCCTCGATGAGCCCACAACAGGGGTTGACGCCGAGACCCAGGAACGCTTCTATGACATGCTGGATTCACTCAACAGGAAAAACGGAATCACCATTGCACTCATCACCCATGACGTGGGTGTCGTAACTAAGTACGTGAATAAGGTCGCATGCTTGAACCAAAGACTGGTCTTTCACGGCTCCCATGAGGAATTTTGCAGCTCTGAGGCCATCCGAGAAATGATGCCGGGCGAATATCACCTCGTTAGTCACCGCCACTAATCCCTTTGATGGAATCTATCCTGGCATACGGTTTCATGGTTAGAGCCCTTGTGGCTGGGATATTTATCGCTGTGGCATGTGCCATATTGGGCGTCTTTCTCCTCCTGAGGCGGGATGCTATGATTGGACATGGCCTTGCTCATGTCACTTTCGGCGGTATAGCCCTTGGCCTCATGCTCCACATTCTGCCACTGGCGGTCGCCCTCGCTGTTGCCATTCTCTGCGCACTGGGAATTCTTGAGCTAAAGGAGAAGGCAGGCATTTATGGGGATACGGCTATTGGTATATTCAGCAGCATAGGGATGGCGATTGGAATTATTTTAGCCACCCTCGCGGGAAATCTCAATGTGGATCTCCTGGGCTATCTCTTTGGCAATATCCTCGCAATAGAGATCATCGAAGTTTGGATTTCCGTCATTCTGGCAGGGGTGATTATTATTGCAGTGACCCTCTTTTACCAAGAACTGTTCTACCTGACTTTCGATCCCGAATCCGCCAGGGCTTCTGGCATCCATGCGAAACGCCTGGACAGGCTGTTGGCCGTTCTGACAGCCGTTACCATCGTCCTCGGCATGAAGATAGTGGGCGTTCTGTTGGTGTCTGCTTTGATCGTCATCCCCTCAGCGGCGGGATTACAATTGGCCCCCAATTTCAGATACGCCATTATAACCTCTTCACTAGTCGCCACGGGATCGGTGACAGCCGGGCTTATGATGGCTTTCTATTGGGACCTACCCGCTTCTGGAGCCATCGTCATCCTCTCATTTCTCATCTTCCTCCTGCTCTTCAGCCTCCGATTGCTGAGAAAAACCATCTAATTTCTTATCGAGGGTCTTTGAACCTAAAAGTCCTTTGAAATCAATTGAAAATACGATATTTCCGATTTTTTTTTGCCTTTTTATCATATAACTGCTTGAAATATAAATTTTTTGTTGCATAATAAAGTAACGTATAGTAAATTTGGAAAAAGAGTATCGGGAAGAACCCAGAATGGAGATTCCACGGAAAAAATTCTGGACTACCGTGTCTTTTTCGTCCTTTCTCCAGATCCTCCCCTCTCTATCCGTTCTTGGCTTTCCCATCTATAACGGTTTTTCCACCATTCTGAGAATATTGCCCTCCCGCGTGCGCCCTCTCGAGGGGAATCTGTTAATTTCGTCGAGGTATGGGGCCTCAGATTCGAGGATAAAGGTTTCCAGTGCCGCATTTTATCCGGGTAAGCCACCGGTGAGGAAGGGATTCATCCGTATGTCTGCGGTAGTGCTCATCTTCCTCGGCCTGCTCCTCCCTGGAACCTCAATTTATGGGGCTGATTATGAAGATCAATATAGGAAAGCGAGAAACGATTACTACGCTCTCAAAACCTCCCGGAAGAAAAAAAAGTATAGATCCTATTGGTTGAGATGCGTCGAGAAGTTTCAAACCGTATATACTCAATATCCCCAAAGCCCAAGGGCGGACGATGCATTATTCACCGTGGGCCTCCTCTACTACGACCTGTATGGCTATTCGTTCCTCAAATCCGACCTAACAAAGGCCTTCTCATCCTTCCAGGGCCTGATCGCGAAATACCCCTCCAGTAAGTTGGCCGATGATGGTCAATTCAAAATCGGCGAAATTCACCTGAAACGAAAGGAGTTTTCGGAGGCCTACGAGGCATTTCAAGGGGTGATCGATCAATTCCCCAGGGGGGATATGGTATCCCTGGCGAGGATTAAGCTAAATGAACTGGAGGAGTACAAGCCGAGGCCTCCAGCCAAGGAAGTGAAGGGGTATGGTCCGAAACCGGTGCCCAGGGGAGAGAGTGAACTTCACCCCGTGACTCGGATCAAATACTGGTCCAACCCAGATTATACTCGGGTCGTCATCTATGTTGACAAGGAGGTGCCCTATAGAAACCGCCTTCTTAAAAGGGATCCCTCCATCAATAAGCCCCCGAGGCTCTATATCGATATCGATTCAGCGATGATCTCGCCTGACTTGAAACAGCCCATTCCCATTCATGATGGGCTCCTCAAAATGGCCAGGGCAGGACAAAACAGCCCCGATACGGTAAGGGTTGTTCTTGATATCGAAAGTATCAAGGACTATAAGATCTTTCCCCTAAATGACCCATTCCGCATTGTCATCGACATCTTCGGGGCCTCATCCACCGAGGGGAAAGCCCTGGCCGCCATGGAGGAAAAACAACCTGTCTTGCGACCATCGCAACCGGGAATTGAGAGAATCGTCATCGACCCCGGCCACGGGGGTCGAGATCCAGGCGCCATTGGGCCCAGCGGCCTCATGGAAAAGGACGTTGTATTGAAGATCGCAAAAGGACTCAGGAAGAGGCTGGAAAAACGGGGATACAAGGTCTTCTTGACGAGGGAGAGGGATATCTACCTCCCATTGGAAGAGAGAACCGCCATTGCCAACACGAAAAGGGCGGACCTCTTTGTATCAATTCATGCAAATGCCAGCAGGAAAAGAGGGGCAAGGGGAATAGAGACCTACATCTTGAATTTCGCCTCCGACGAGGAGACCATGGAATTGGCCGCACGGGAGAACGCCATTTCCACTAAGAGACTGACCGACCTTCAGATTATCCTCTATTCCCTCATGTTGAACGCCAAGGTGAATGAATCCAGCCGATTGGCCCACCATGTCCAGGAATCCCTGAGTAACAGTTTGAACCACAGAAAATCCAGCCACCGGGACAGGGGGGTGAAACAAGCTCCCTTTTACGTTCTCATGGGGGCAAGAATGCCCGCGATCTTGGCGGAAGTCTCATTTATCAGCAACAAGCGAGAGGAACGGAGGCTCAAGAGCCGAAAACACCTGGATAGGATTGCCTCTGCTATTGCGAGAGGGCTTAACGGATATATAGAGGAGACGAGGAATGCCCAACGGTCTCTTCCTTCTCCAAGAAAAACCTCATTGAAGACGAAGGGTGCCCCTGAACGGAGCATCGAGGGGCGAATGGCTCGGGGAAGCAGCCTCTATAAGGAGTTGAAAAAGAGAAAGGTCGCCTCCGACCAGATCGCCCTTATTACGGCCAAATTAAAGCCCCTCTTGGACTTTAAGGATTGCAACCCAGGCGACTCTTTCCGGCTTTCCCTCGATGAACAGGGTGAATTGCAAACCTTTCTCTACGAGGCAGGTCTAACCGATATCTATGAAGTCACAAGAGAAGGAGATCAATATATCGCATCGAAGAGGGAAGTTGTCTTGGATCTACAGCTGACCAAGGTACAAGGGAAAATTGAATCCACCCTCTTCGACGCCATTGATAAGACGGGGGAAGGAGACCGCCTGGCCCTGATCTTCGCCGATATTTTCGCATGGGAGATCGATTTTCACAATGACCCCCGGAAAGGGGATCGATTCAAAATCGTCGTGGAAAAATTCCACAAGAATGGCCAGTTTATCCGATACGGGAACGTTCTCACCGCTGCGTACGACACCCCTTCTCAGGAATACAGGGGGTTCTATTTCAAGGAACCAGGGGGGCAGGAGGGCTATTACGACGAAAACGGACGATCGTTGGAGAAATCCTTTCTCCGCTCTCCCCTGAAATTCACCAGGATTACATCGGGATACAGGCGACGAAGGCGTCATCCGATCCTGGGTGGATATCGCCCCCATCTAGCCATCGATTATGCGGCACCAACGGGAACACCCATTCGAGCCGTTGGGGATGGGAAGGTCGTCTTCTGCGGATGGAATCGTGGCTACGGGAAGCAAGTAACGATAAAGCACGGCAACGGATATACTACATACTACGGCCATCTCTCCCGGTACGCGCGGGGCATAAAGAAGGGAAGGCGGGTGAAACAGAAGCAGATCATTGGATATGTTGGATCAACCGGAATTGCCACCGGTCCCCATCTCGATTATCGCATATCGAAAAACGGAAAATTTCTGGATCCCCTCAAGATGAAGAGCCCACCCATTTCTTTCTTGCGGGGAGAACGTTTGGCGGATTTTGAATACAAGAGAGACCATTTAGCGTCCTTATTGAGATAGAAACCAGCGCAGCACTTGCTTCCAACTCATCAACTCCAACGGGACCACCTCACCGTGGTGCATCGCCTTCAATCATAAGCGAAAAAGATCAACGGACGTGCATCCTTTCGTTCCTCTCCGGGGGAATTACTGCTTCCACGGGGTTGCGCGGAATGGTGGTGGCTACGAGATGATGTTTAAAAACCCTCCTGGCGACTCGTTGAATATCCTCCTTCGTTACTCCCTGTATAAGATCCCTATAACGCTGGTCCCAGTCGTACCCCAATCCCAAGGCCTCTGAAACGGCAGCGCTAAAGGCCTGTGAGGCATTTGTTTCAAGCCCAAGATCGTGCATGGTTATGACCATCTGTTTTGCCAGCATCAGTTCATCATCCGTCACCGCCTCCTCCTGAATTCTTCTCACCTTTTCCGAGATGATACCCATGACTTCCTGATAGTTAGCCATCGTGGTCTGCGTGACTACCCCGAAGTAGCCGCCGTCTATCCCATAATTTGGGTAGGCATGGACATAATAGACGAGGCTCTGATCGCCTCCTCTGAGGGCTTCGTGGAGCCATCCGCTGGGATACCCAATGCCCGAAAGAATAGCATCGATAACGTCCAAAACTGGTCGATCCCGGTCATAGAGAGTCATTCCATTGAAACCAACGAAAATGGCCGCCGACGATTTGTTGTTCCTCTTCTCTATCCTCCTATCCTTGTCGAGGATGGAGGTCTCCTCCTTGAGATTGGGTGCAACAAGGTTCTTTCTTTTCAGGTGGCCGAATCGTTTTTCCACGCTTTGGGTAACCCCCTCAATGTCGATATCGCCAAATACCGCCAGCACCATATTATTGGGCATGACGACTCGGTTGTAGAAATCCACGATGTCTTTCCTGGTAAAACCCCCCACTGACTCTTCCGTCCCTACCAGATCATTGCGATAGGGGTGCTCAATGAAGAAATGTCGGCGAAAGAAGCGAGTAACCTCCCGTTCCCAACTCTCGTCGATCCTCTTGATGGCCAGGAACGTATCATCCTTTTGCTTCTCAATCTCCTCTTCAGGGAAGGAAGGGTTCATGAGCACGTCCGAGAGGATTTCGATGCCCTTTTCGAAATCTTCCTTGAGGACCGATACGGTCACGGAATAGGTGTTCCTCCCGGAACTCGATTCGATACTGCCCCCTATCTCCTCCATCTCCTTGGCTATTTGGTACTTCGACCGAGTGTTGGTACCCTTCGTTAAGAGCCCCATGGTAAAGAGTGCGACCCCCGGCTGTTTGGGGGGTTCATACCTCTGTCCCCCCTTTCCGAACAGCTGGAACGTCACAATGGGGAGAGCTCGGTTCTCTCTCAGCAACAAGGTCATCCCGTTGGAGAGACTTCGTTTTTCGATCTGAGAAGGAAGCCTTAACCGAATTGCCTCTTTTTCGGCCTTTTCCGGTTGAGGGGGTTTAACGAGGGCGGCGGTCATACGGTCCCTCCGCAAATACTCTCGGGCAACCCTCCTGACATCCTCGGGAGTTACGCCTTGAATCCCCTCCACGTAGAGGTCGTCGAAATAAGGATCCCCCGTGGCTACATATGACGTTGCCAGGCTTGAGGCGATATCATCGGCTGCCTGCTTACCGAAAATGTGGCCTGCGATGACCTGCTTCTTTGCTTTATTCAGTTCGGATTCCGGGATCAAGCTGGATTGAATCCCCCCGATCTCGTCAAATATGGCCTCCAGGGCCTCATGTACGTCCGCATATCTGAGGGCCATGGAAATGATGAAGATCCCCCGAGCGTAATGAGGTGTCCAATTGGACGAATCGATGGAGAGGACGAGCTTTCTTCGGTCCTTTATGGTTGTGTAAAGCCGGGAAGTTCGCCCCCTTCCCAGAATGATGGCCAGGACATCGAGGGGATAGAGATCAGGACTTTCCAGGGAAACCGATGGGAATCCCACATGCATTCTGGTCAACTGGGTCGGGGGAAATTCCCGTTCGACCCATCTCGGTCCGACCTGGAGGGGTTCTTCAGGAAGGACCGAAGGCTTTTGAGATACACGCTTGAAATCCTTAACCAGCTTGATGACCTCCTCAAGGGCCTCGAATGGCTTGAGAGCTCCCACGAGGGCTACCACCACGTTGTGTGGCGCGTATTGTCTCCGGTAATAGTCCATAAGTTGCCCTCGAGTGATAGTGACGAAAACGTCCTCATAGCCAATTACGGGGTGACGGATGGGGTGCCGTTGATATGCGGTCTTCATAAAGAGGTACCAGAGTTGTCGAGAGACGCTATTTTCTCCCAGTTTAAATTCCTGTTGAATCACCGGCTTTTCCCTTCGATATTCGTTTTCAGCAAATTGGCAGTCAGTCACATAGCTGATGAGGAGCCCAAGGGCCGTTTTGTAATGCTCCGCCGTCGTATTGATAAAGTATACCGTTCGATCATAGGAGGTATAGGCATTGGAAGCCCCTCCGAGGGATCGAAGGACCTCCTTTATCTCCCCTTCCGTTAATTTCGACGTCGTTCCCCCTGAGACGATGTGTTCGAGGTAATGGGAAAGTCCTCCGTAGAAGTGTTCTTCCTCATTGATGGAACCGGCCTTAACGAGGACCTGACAAGAAACAACCCGCGAGGTGTGCGTCTCTCGGATCAATACCGTCAATCCATTCCTCAGTTGAACGAAAAGGTCTCCGGGTCGAGACGGTAATACGTCTTCCACAAAGGCGCCATATTCTGGGTTCAGCGAAAGCTTCGGAACCGATAGGCCTTTCCCCATGAAGGGAGTTTTTTCCGTCGCCACTGAAAAGGACGCTATAGAAAGTATAAACCCCAATAAGAGGGCTGAAGAAAATCGCTTCATGGGTCCCACCTCCTCTCCAGCCTGAGAACGTATCCGACTACACCCCTCAACAAATGCTCCCCCGGTCTGACCTCACGCCCCATGTGCAAGACGCAAAGGGGGTAGTTGCAAAATTCAGACTTTACCAGCGCCTTGCTTGGTATCCCTTCACCACAAAATCCCATCATTTGGTTGACCTCCTCATGGAAAGGTTTTATCGCAAGACCTCTATCTTCAGATGGGCGAGATCTATTCCCTCAAATCCACCCCCTCACCCGATACCAGATGAACCCTGCATATTCATGCAATGCCCGTTCAGAATGGGCGAGGTTATTCGAGCTCGGAAGGGCGGAAATCATCTCCCCCAACAACTCCCCTGTTGAGGAGAGGGAATGAGGCTTGTCCCGAGTCACCCTGAAGTCCGCAGGTGCGGGAATCGGTGATAGCCCCAGTTTCTGAAAAACGGCAATGGCTCGCGGAAGATGAGAAGCTGAGGTTACGAGGAGGAATGGCTTTCCCCCGAGGATCTTCTTAATCTCCACGCCATTCTCATAGGTGTTGGTGGAATTCGTTTCCAACATGATCCTTTCGCCCGGAATTCCCATGGCAGTGGCCAGGTCACCCACAATCCTGGATACTGGTATATCTCGCTCATCCGTGTCCATGACGCCACCCGATATCACGACCCTCGCCTCGGGGATGAGGTGAAAGAGGCGAATGGCCTCTAGCAATCGAGATACGGTGGTTTCGCCCACCCGACCCCTCAGGGGAAGACAAGGATCTCCCCACGCGACCCCCGTTAACAGGACGATGGTGTCGACCTCCTCCACGCCTTCCGTATTCATTACGGGAGGATACCTATTTTCCAACCGAGCGAGCAGTGCCGTGGAAAGAGGCGAAAAACTGAAGGCGAAATACAAAATTATTCCGAGAACCAACAGGTATTTTCCGACCCGTTTCTCCAACACTATGAGGGGAAAACTCAAAACGAAACAGAGGGAAACGATCCCAGAGGGGGTTATTGCATAGTGGAAAATTGATTTGAATATGTCCATAGGGTAAACCTCCTCATCAGGTATCTGGCTTCCAGCCATCACAAGGATAAAATAACCTTTGAGTCGTGGAAGAATTCCACGCTGTCTCCAGAGCTTTCATCCCCTTTTCTATTTTACCCTTTTTTTCGGCTTTCGGGAATCCTTCCATCCCTGGCCACCACCATGATCCCTTCGCTTCAACGCCTCGGGATCTGTTGGCCAACTTTTCTTTCGCTCACCGAAAATGATCTTTAAGCTTGCTTCACTGCAAGGAGCGCCTAAACGCTCCTTCGTTCCCAAAACTCGCCCTTCGGGCTCAAACATTGAATGTGCGGTCCTTCGCTTCACCAATAATGGCGAGCTAAAATCCCTTACTGTTCGCTCCGGGGAACCCGGCCAACAACCAGTTCCAAAATGACCTTAGGGATTCACAGTCAATTATTTCTCGCATGCTCCAGCCTAAAAAGGGCTCTCCCTCCCCTTACGTTCAGCTGAGCCCTTCGGTCTGCCCTCGGCCATGAGCAGTTCGGCCTTGCGCTCACTGCCGAAAGGCTCGGGCCGAATGGAGCTCAGGGTCGAAGACTCACGTCACCCTCGATGGGGTACCTTGCTCCACCAGCACAACACTCGTGGAGAGCCGTGTTTGCTTATGAAGAATACACCTTCCTCCACATCAATACGTCACAAAAATACCCCCTTTTTGAGGTCAGGAAACCCCAACACCCCCTGGATAAATGGGAAACATGTGTCGAATGAGTTGAACGGAGTGTGTGGCATGGATTTTGCTCTACCACAGATGTGAAGGGGTAGTGTAGACCGTTAACCCATCATGCTGAAGACGGCAACCCGTGGGAAAAAAATCTAACTATAAAATCCTGAAGAAGATCGGCCAGGGGGGGATGTCAACGGTCTATCTGGCCCACGACATCACCCTCGATCGAAAGGTTGCTATTAAAACCTTACGCATTGAACCGCTCCTGGAGTCGGGAGAGGATCGAAAACGGGAAAGGCTCCTTCGGTTTTTGCAAGAGGCCCGTGCCGCAGCCAAACTAAATCACCCGAACATCGTTTCGATATACCACGTAGGGTCGATGAACGGCATCTCCTATATCGCCATGGAGTATCTCGACGGTCGATCCTTCCAGGAATTGATGGTATCGAGGGAACACTTCTCCGTTGACTCAATTGTAAGTTTATTGATCCAGGTTTGTGCCGGCCTTGAATTTGCGCACGCCAATGGGATTATCCATCGTGATATCAAGCCCAGTAACATTATTTTGCTCCAAAACGGAACTGTGAAGATCACGGACTTCGGGATTGCCAGAATCGAAAAATCGGAATTGATCAAAACCCGCGACGGGAAGTTTATGGGAACCATCTATTACTGTTCCCCAGAACAATTGACCAGCTTTGCCGCCGTCGATGGAAGATCCGATCTCTACTCAGCGACTGTCCTGCTCTATCAGTTCCTTACGGGGAAGTTTCCCCTCCATGGAAACTCCCTTGGAGAAACCATTGATAAAATCATTCGGGGATCTCCCGTTCCCCCGAGAAAGATGAACCCATCCATACCCGTTCAATTGGAAAAGGTCATCCTTAAGGCGTTATCCAAAGATCCCCGTGATCGGTTTCGGACTGTGGGCGAATTCAAGGGAGCGCTCCAACGTTCGATTTCTTCCGCGAAACGTCATGGAAGGCAGAAACTCAAATCGCCTGCAGGAAAAGGTATGAGAACGGGCTGGGTGGCCTCAATTCCGCGCTTCCCCTTGGTCGTTGGAAGCATTCTGCTCATCGGCCTTCTTTCCCTTGGATATCTGAAAATCGAGACGGAGAGAAGTATCCAGCGGAAAGACGCCGCCATCAGGGGAAGCAATATGGCCAGGATCTTTTCCCTCTTGATGGCCGAACAGTCCATTGCTCGAGATCGACGGGTCCTGGCAAAATACCTGAATGAGGTGGGAGCTGCCCCGGATATCTATTTCATAGAAATGATAAGGGATAATGAGCTCATAGCGGGATACCAGAGAAATCCCTCGCGAGGGGTGGAAGACGTATACATGGTATCTTACCCCATTTCAGTAGAAGGAGAAAAATTAGGCTCCTTGAAGGTAGGATTTCTCAAGGCCAAAATCAACAAGAGCATAGGAAGGGTTACGGCATTCATGGGCTTTGGGCTCATCTTCATCGTTTCCCTTTTCTTGGGCCTCTTGGGATATACCCATTTTCAAACGTATTCCAAAACCAATGCTACCTAACCCAAAAAGGAAAGGACCGTCATGAGACCCCAGGCCGTCCGTAAGGAAAGAAGAAGGGACAGACGATTCGAACTCATCAACCTCGTCGTCTATAAGCAGTTCGAAATCGAGAAGATCACCAAAACGATCAACTTGAGCATGGGCGGCATGAAAATGAGGACCGAATTCCCCGTCCCTCTGCATGAGGAGCTGGAAATCTCCATAAAAATAGGCGACGAAATATTCAAATCGGAAGGGGAGGTAATCTATACCAATGAGAGAGAAGACGGCGACTACGATATCGGCGTGAACTTCATCAATGCCTCGGAGGAAAGCCTCAATCTCCTGAGCCAATACCTCTCCCAACGAGATTAGTTTCCCCGGTCAATTTCACCGCCCTAACTGTCTCAATTTCGACCTCACATACCTCCCGCGCTTGGTTCGGTTGTGGACTCCATTCCATTGACAGGCCCTCTGCACCCTGGTATGGTAAGGTCCTTCTCCTTCATTGCAGCCGAATACATCTATGCATAACGGAGGAGCGGTAGAGGAGATGAAAGAAACCCTTTTGATCGCCCTTGGGGGAAATGCCCTCATCAAAAAAGGACAACGGGGGTCCATAGAAGAGCAATTTGAAAACCTGAGAACCCCCATCCAACAGATCGCTCGTCTCTCAGAGAAGTATGACACAGTCATTACTCATGGGAATGGCCCTCAGGTTGGAAACCTCCTCCTGCAGCAGGAAAAATGTCCAGAGGTTCCAACCATGCCCCTGGAGATCCTCGTAGCTCAGACCCAGGGACAGATCGGCTACATGATCGAATCCACCCTTGACAACGAGCTGATGAAATTGGGGGGCAATACTAAACAACTGTTCGTTACGGTCCTCACATATGTCGTAGTAGATATACATGATCCAGCCTTTAAAAACCCCAGCAAGCCCATTGGCCCTTTCTTTTCGAAAGAAGAGGCCGAACGGCTTCCGTACCCGACTGTAGAAACAACCGATGGATTTCGTCGCGTCGTTGCCTCCCCCAAACCTTTGACCATTGTGGAAAAGCGGGAGATAAAAAGACTCCTCAAAGAAGGATTCCTCGTCATTGCCTGCGGGGGAGGAGGCATTCCGGTAATCAGAGAGGGGCGGGAATTCGAGGGGGTGAATGCCGTTATCGATAAGGATTTGGCCAGTGCCAAATTGGCGCAGGAAGTGGGGGTGGATATTTTCCTCAATGCCACCGATACGGAGGGGGTAGCCATCAACTTCAACAAACCCGGGCAAAGGTTTTTGAGAAAGCTCCCCTTAGAAGGGGCAAAACGCTTGTTACGGGAGGGTGAATTTCCAGAAGGATCCATGGGACCCAAAATTGAGGCGGCCATCGAGTTCTTGGAAAGTGGGGGGAGAAAGGCTCTGATTACCTCCACCCAGAATATCCAACGTTCTGTCGAGGGAAAGGCTGGGACGGAAATAATTCGGTATTCCGATACACGTGCTCGACTCGTTGGCAATTCGCGAGAATCCTCTCCTTGAATTTCTATCCGAACAATCACATCAAATTCTTACGAACCAGGTGATTCCATGATACATGACATTTCCCGTGAGGGAACACCCTTTCCCTTCCATTCAGTGCCGTGTGACGTAACCCTTTTGGGGTCCTGGGGAATGACCCATCTCTCTTGAAACTCAAGAAACTTCAGAGCAACTTGTCATTGAACCGAGATCGAACGTATAATAGAGAAACATCTCTCGGTGAAAAGCTGAATCAAGGGCGAACGGAGATCGATGACTTCCAAACCAACTGTGGATATCAAGGAATTAACCCAGAGCGACCTTGAGGATTTTGTGTTCAAATTGGGGCAACACAGATATTGGACAAGGCAACTCATCAAGTGCCTCTACCAAGATGGGGCGACCAATTTCCATGAGATGACGGACTTACCGAAAACCTTCCGGGAAACGCTGCCCGAGGTTGCCTGCGCAAGTACCCTAACCCCGCATCACATTGAGATCTCACGGGATGGAACGAAGAAATTTCTCTTTCCCCTGATGGATGGCAATGGCGTGGAGAGCGTGCTCATACCGGATCGATCCCGTTTGACCATCTGCATCTCCACTCAGGTAGGCTGTTCTCTAGGCTGCCGATTCTGCCTCTCAGGGAGTATGAGATTTGTCCGAAACTTGACCACCTCCGAGATCCTGAATCAGATTCTGGCGGCCCAGCGGGAGGAGGCTCCCAAAAGGAGGATAACCAATATCGTCCTCATGGGAATGGGAGAACCTTTGGCCAATTATGATAATACCGTTAGGGCCATCGAAATGATGCAATATGATCCAGGCCTCGGTTTTTCGGGGAGGCGTATTACCCTCTCCACTTCGGGCCTCGTTCCTGAGATGGAGAGATTAATGGCGACCGGACTCCATTTTCAATTGGCCGTTTCCCTCAATGCAACGGATGACGATACCCGAAGTTTTCTCATGCCTATCAACAAATCCCATCCGTTGAAGGAGATCATTGAGAGCTGTCGAAGGTTTCGCCTCCGTCCAAGGGAAAGGATTATCTTTGAATACGTCCTCATCGATGGCATCAACGACTCACCTCAAGATGCCCTTCGTCTCGTCACCCTTTTAGATGGTATTCCCTGCAAGGTCAACCTCATCCCCTTCAACGAGTCTCCTGAGTCGAAATTCTCGAGGCCAGATGAGGAAAAAATCCGAAGATTTCAGAGGGTCCTCCTGGATCGATACATGACGTGTATCGTCAGAAAGAGCCGTGGCGGAGATATTTCCGCCGCTTGCGGACAGTTAAGGGGCACATTCCGACGGTTACCGAACTCACCATGAGAGCCTTCACCTGCTATCGAACCCCGAGGCTAGAAGAACTTCTCCAGAAGATTCCACTCAAGGAAAACGGAGGTCTCGGGCAACTCTTTCCTCCATCTCGGCCTCCATTGCGGTCCTCGTTATCGCTCCTTACTGGGGGTCACTTATCATGTTCATTCCGAAATGCTTCGGCTATGTTCCATTGATGCATTGGGCCAAAAGCCATAGCAAAAACACCTTCCCGAAAAGCAAGGATGCTTGAGGCACATACGCCCTCTGTTCTCGTTGCTGCCTTTGGTACGAGCCCAATCAAATCAGAAATGATTGGGCCCCAATGACCTTGATGTATAAAGAAATCATTTGAGAAATTTCCCAAATACAGGGCATCGATATCACGAGGATCTATTCCCTCATCCACTGATGAGACCATCTCACTGAAAGCTTCAAGGAAGAGATCCTTTGAATCTTTGTCTTTTAACATGCCGAATTTTGAAAGCCCAGCGCCGACTATAGCAACTCCCCTTCCGAGCTTTCTTCGTTTTTGCATTTTATACCTCCCCAAGCAGGAATAAAAACCATCCAAGATTTCCTCAGATTGGGAAGCAATGGTCTGGAAAGAATTGCCACGAGCTGAGAAAACGCTCACGAGCAAAGATCCAGCCATTCCCCAACAGGCCGTAATAATAAATAGACCGGCTCGTAAACGGCGAAACAAATACTATAGGGAAGCCGAAAGGTAGTCAACCAAAGGTTTTTCGGAGGTGTCCTGAGGGCCCTTCCTCATCCCTCCAGTTCAATGTCTCCCAGAAATGTTTGGGATGCCGCCACCGATTATCTTGAAGGATGTTACCCTATTCAGCGTTTGACAGAGGTTGTTCCTTGATGGTATTTTATTGGACACACCAAACGCCATAAAGCGGCAAATATGAGTCGTTCAGGAGGAAAGGCTTGAAATGAGGAGTGTTCAATCGGAGGATATCAAGGCCATTGTGAGGGAAGAGGGGGTGGATTTGGTCGGAGTTGCTCCGGCGGATTGTGTGGAGACCACCGCCATTCGCCGTGGTCCTCGGAACGTACTCCCCAAAGCCCAATCCGTTGTCGTCTTTGCAAAACGAATGCTCACAGGATCCATAGAAAGCCCCAGTAAGGAGGTCTCCACCTCTCAAAATCTAGCTCTCTATCAGGAGCTGGATCGAATTACCTTTGTATTAGGTTGTTTCTTTGAACAGAGGGGCCATCGGGCCGCAACAATCCCTCCGTACATTCCCGTGGAGATGACTGCAGAAACCAAGGGATTTGTGGGTGCAGTTTCACTCCGCCATGTCGCCCAGGCTGCGGGGCTTGGAGTGCTGGGGAAAAACAACCTCCTCTTAACGCCCCACCTCGGCCCTCGCGTGAGGCTGGGAGCGGTTGTGACCACAGCCCGCCTTGATCCGGATAAACCGATGAGAGAGGACCTATGTTCGGACTGCGAGGCCTGCATCGCTGCCTGTCCGGTTGATGCTTTGTCCGAGCCCGGGAGGACTCATACGGGGCGGTGTGTCCGTCAGATCCTCCCACATGGTTTGAGCGGATTGATCCACTACCTTACGGAAAGGTTCGATAAGCCAAGGGATGAAATGAAACAATCTTTTCTCGATCCCGACTTCTGGAATCTCTATCAATCGCTCCAAGTTGGATTGCAGTATAGTTGCCATGCCTGTATTAATGCCTGCCCCTCAGGCACGGCAAAACCGGGCTAACGCCCGGATCATATATCAAGTTCAGAGATCTCTTATCGATGCGAGTTTGTCCCCATGCCATGTCCTCCTCCTTAACAAAGTTCTTTTGGCATCAACGAGGGAGGCCCGCATATGGATACCTCGGAACTACTCGACGAATTCAGAGCCATCAGGTTGCTCGAACTAAAACACGGCCAATGGGATAAGGAAGAGGTGTCGGAGAAGGAGGAAAGAATCGAGGAATTCATCGTCCACCTTGAGAAGCACCTTCCCCGGCACGAGTGGCATGTGAAGGACACGGCAGAAAAATCGAGGATCTACGTGAACAAGAAGAACCCGGACACATTTCTCGAATTGACATATGGCACGACGTATCCTGACACGAGGACATTCTATCGGGTTGAATTGAAATTGAAGAGAAGACGATTTCTCTTCGATAAGGTCCTGGCGGAGGGGGAAATGGTTTTTTCGAGGATTTAGACATCCGGCCCTCCATTTCGATAGCTCCGCCCATCCCATCGCGCGGCGCCCTTTCCAGGTATGTTACCATTCTCTGACCGAGAAACCCTTGGCAGGGGATTTATTGAGCACTATTGACAAGAGAGCCACGGATTGTAGATTAGTAATTGTACTCATTGCAAGGCGGGGATTGTTTGTGGGCAAATTCCTCTTACTCTTCATCATGAGCCTCTTATTACTTCGATGCGGAACAGCAGGGATGCGCGTCGGAGAAAAAGAAGGGGGAAACTCCCACCCACAAAAGGGCTCGTTTCCGAAATTGGATGATGCCGGGCAACGAGGAGAATCCACGAAACCCCCATTCGTCCCCGGCGAGGTTCTGGTTAAATTCAAGGTCGGCATAACAGGGGAGGTGATTGAGAGGATACGAGAAGCATACGGCTTATCACTCATCAAACGGCTCGGGAGCATAGGGGTCTATCGATTCAAAATACCCTCCGGATCCACAGTCGAGGATACGGTGGATGCGTTGAACGAGGATCCTCAAGTGGAATACGCGGAACCAAACTACACCGTAAGTATCACCGGTAAATAGGGGAGGATAAAAATATGAAAGAGAGGGTAAGGGGTGACAAAAATTGTTAAAATCCGCAAGGCTCCTCAACACCCCCTCGTTCATACGGATCGGCAAATTTCCCTATCATTTCAATCCCTTACAGATTTACATCGCACAGAGCTGCACCTTTTCACATTGGTATGTTTTTTGCTAATTTGTATCGTCGAATCCCGTAATCAGAAAAAACCGTTAAAAATCTATTGGTTCTGGGAGTATGGGAAATGAGTTGGTTTTGGCTATTTTTCCTCTTTATGTCCCTGGTTTGGATGGTTCTGACAAACGTCTAATACCTCCAATAGTCTATGAGGGGAGCTTTGCCCACGGGGAAAAATCCCCTTTTTTTCTTGCGTTCGAGGAAGGAAAGCTAGCTCGAAAGATTTATAAGTCATTAAAATCACGGTAAAAATCGATAATGAATGGCCACTTTAAAGGGCTGAGATGGTCTCCATAGAAAAAGAAAACATGGGGAAGATCCTCTTCATCACCTTTAACGTTCATGGGAAAAAACCGCTATTCAGGAACCCCAAGGCATGTAGCTTCTTCCTCCATACATTGCGGTACTACAAACCCCAGTTGAAGTTTCAACTTCTCGGCTATGTGGTGATGGAGGATCACATTCATCTCTTGATGAGAACACCTCCCGATGTAAGTATCTCCAGCATTATCCAGAAGATCAAAGGTGCTTTCGGGCGAAAATGGAAAATGATGAGCAACTGGAAAGGACCCGTGTGGCAGAAGAGTTTCTTCAATTCAATTCTCCATGACGATGACTCTTTGAGAAAGTGGCTGAATCAAATTCATGATCATCCCGTGGCAAAAGGGCTTTCACCTTCGCAAACGGGATATACCTTTTCAAGCGCCAAGGTGTATGAAGGGGAAATTGAGGATTTCCTCACCGACAGGATTTCGTTTTAACCTCCACGTGGAAGTGAGGTCAAAATAGTGCTCATCGACTCCCATGCCCATCTCGGGATGTCGCAGTTTGACCGAGACCGAGATGATGTGATCCGAAGGGCCACCGACGCAGGGGTCGAAATCATATTCACGGTCGGCACGGACACTGGGGATTGCCGAAAGGCCGTTGAGATCGCAACGGGGAATGCAATGGTGTTCGCCATCATTGGAATTCACCCCCACAACGCAAAGGAGGTCAATGAGGAGACCTATTTGGACCTGAGAGCCCTTTCTCAGGATGGAAAGGTAAAGGCCATTGGTGAGATAGGGCTCGATCTCTTCAGGAACTTATCCCCAAGGGATGTTCAGATAGCACGGTTTCGACAACAGATCCATCTGGCCAAGGAACTGAAACTTCCCATCGTGGTCCATGCCCGGGAAGCCCAAAAAGAGGTCCTGACCATCCTAAGGGAAGAAGAAGCTTGGGAGATCGGGGGTGTGTTTCACTGCTTCTCCGGTGACGATGATATGGCCAAGTCTTGCACGGACTTGGGCTTCTTCATATCGATCCCCGGAACCATCACCTTCAAAAACAACGCTAACCTAAGGGAGGTTATCAAGAAGGTTCCCCTTGATCGAATTTTGATTGAGACGGATTGTCCCTTTTTGGCCCCAGTCCCCTTCCGAGGTAAGAGGAATGAACCGGCCTATGTCAAGTTCACCGCTTTGAAACTGGCAGAAGTAAAGGGGCTTCCCTTCGATGAAGTGGCCCGAATCACCTCAAAAAACGCGAGAAGTGCCTTTCGATTGGACGAGGAGCTCATATGAACCCCGCCATCATCGTAGTCGACATGCTGAAGGACAATTTCAAACGGGAGGCCAATTTGCCCATAACATTGGAAGCAGTGCGAATTATCCCCAATATCAAGAAACTCCTGGATCACGGAAGAAGGATGGCGTGGTCCATCATCTTTGCCTGTGACAGTTTCCTGGAAGGGGATTTCATATTCGGTGGAAGGATGAAGCCCCACTCCATTAGGGGGACGAAAGGAGCCGAGGTCATTGGGGATTTAACCCCCCTCGCGAGGGAGATGGTTTTGGAGAAACGGCGCTTTAGCGCCTTCTTCAAGACCGATCTTGATCAGACTCTCCGGACGTTAACAGTGGATACCGTTGTCTTGGCCGGGGTATCAACCCATGTCTGCGTCCTCATGACGGCCATGGATGCATTGAGCAACGATTTCCATTCCATTATCATCGAGGACTGCTGCGCCGCCTATAGTCAAGAAGTACATCGGGTTGCGTTGGACCTTTATCGGGATTTTGGGCTCTATCCCTTATTGCGGATACTGAGCCTCGAGGACTTCCTGAAGGAATGGTGAACGGATCCAGCCTTCAGTGGCCACCAAATGATATTGACATGGTTACCCTTTTCTGATAGGGTTGGCTTTAAGTATAGGGAATTTCAACTTTTTTGGAGAATAGCATGCTGATGCTTAAGCGATATTTTTGGGTTTTCTACCTGATATTGGCCGGCACTTTCGCCTTTGTCGGGGCCGATATCTTCAAGGGGATTATCAATGAAAGGCTTCGCCCCTCGCCGAAGGTTTCTGAAAGAAAGCCTGATAGGGTATCCAAGAAACGAACAGAGCGAGATCCCTCATTCTACGCGGTCATTCATAAGCGGGATTTGTTCCACTCGGCCAAGGAGCAGGTCGCGGCAAAAAAGACCTACACTAATCCCAAAAAGGTAGTGATCAAACAAGACGCCCTTGAAAAGACACCCCTCCAGGTGAGACTAAGGGGAACCGTATACCGGGAAAAGGGCAATTCCCTCGCCATCATCGAGGATACCAAAACGAGGAAACAAGACCTCTACCATGTGGGGGATTTTATCTTGGGAGAGGCCAAGGTGATCGCGGTGTCAAGGAATAAGGTTTACCTGGAAAGGAACGGTAAACAAGAGGTCCTGGAAGTTTATGAGGGACCGAAGGTGAAAACGGGTGGAGGAGCAGAGGCCCGCCGTTCGCAAAAGGGATCGATTCCGACAGGGGCAGGGATCAAAAGGCTATCAAGGAATCGATACCGAATTCCCCAGGAAGACCTGAGGAATGCCTTTGAGAACATGAACCACCTCCTCACCCAAGTCCGAATGTCGCCCAACTTTAACAATGGCCAACCGGATGGCTTTAAACTGCTTTCCATAAAGCGTGGAAGCCTCATTCAGCGGTCTGGGTTTCGTGATGGAGACATCATAAAACGGGTTAACGGGATCGAGATCGACTCACCGGAGAAGGCCTTCGAGGTCTACGAGCAGCTGAAGAATGAGCCGATCATAACCGTGGAGATCGTACGGGGGGGGAAAACGGAAACCTTCACGTATGAGGTAAGGTAGCGGATTTATGGTTTAAAACCAACCCTCTTGAAAAAGGAGTGGGGATCCATGAATGAGGATTGTCTAAGATCGAAATTGTGGGGGAGCATCATCCTCTTTCTCCTGATTTCCCTTATCGTCATCCCATCTCCATGGGCCCAACGGGGGACGGAACGTATCTCCATCGATTTCCATGAAGCCGACATACGCGCCGTCATCAAATTTATCAGCGAATTGACGGGTAAAAATTTCGTAGTGGACAGCAAGGTCAAAGGGAAAGTTACGGTAATCTCTCCCACGAAGATTACCATCGAAGAGGCCTACAGGATGTTCGAATCCATCCTAGAAGTAGAGGGGTACACCACAGTTCCAGCTGGTAAGGCGATCAAGATCATCCCCTCCAGGGAGGCCAAGGAAAAGGGAATCGAGGCAATCTCTCGGGAGCGAGGGGCCTTTTTGGGCGAAGATCGAATCATCACCCGGATCATTCATCTTAAATTCATCGATGCCGATAGCCTCCTTAATGTGATCAAGCCCCTGGTTTCAAAGGAGAGCAGCTTGGTGACCTATCCGTATACCAATGATATCATCCTCACCGACGTGGCCTCAAACATCAAGAAGATTCTCACCATTATCGAAGAGCTTGATGTTGAGGGCTTCCAGGAGGAAATATCCGTCGTCTCCCTGGAGTACGCCGATTCGAAGACCTTGGCGGCGGAATTGAAATCCATCTTCGAGGAGAAGGCGAGAGCCCCAACGCCGGCACCCGCTCGAAGACCGCGTGCCCGTCCCGGTGCTGTCCCCGCGGCAGGGAAGAGAATCATCAGGATCATCCCCGACGAACGAACCAACTCCATCGTCCTCGTCGCCAACGTGGATGATACCATTGCCATGAAAAAGGTCATAGATGATCTGGACATCCCCGCGCCAATGGGGAAGGGGAAGATCAACGTCTACTATTTGAAGAATGCCGATGCGGAGGAGATGGCCAAGGTGTTAACGGATATCACCTCCAAGGCCCGACCCACCAAGGAACCCAAGAAGGGGGTCGAATTCGCGGGTGAGGTGATCATCACCCCCGACAAATCCACCAATTCCCTCGTCATCACGGCCTCCCCCCAGGACTACGAGGTGCTTCGGGGGGTCATCGAGAAGCTGGACATCAGGCGATTGCAGGTATTCGTGGAAGGGCTGATCATGGATGTCAGCATGGATAAGGTGAGGGAACTAGGGGTGGAGTGGCAACTTACCGATGTCGATTACGATAAGAGTTTTGGGGATTCCACCATGAAGCCCTTCGGTGGAACGAGCTTTGGGGATATCAATCCAGCCCGGAGGAGCCCCTTCGATCTGACGGGGCTCGTCGTCGGGGCGGCCGATGGAACCATCTCCTTTGGGGGGGAAACCTTCTTGAACATCGCGGCATTGGTCCGGGCCCTTCAGACCGATTCCGATTTCAACATCCTTGCCACTCCGCACCTGCTGACCATGGATAACCAGGAGGCGGAACTCATTGTCGCCCAAAACGTTCCCTTCAAGGTGAGGGAAACGGCAACGGCCAGCGGATTTCCCGTGGAGGAAATAGAACGGAAAGATGTGGGGTTGACCCTTCGCATTACCCCCCAAATCAGCGAGGGGGATTTCGTCAGGCTCGAAATCTACCAGGAGATCTCCAATGTCTCAGAGAAACAGATCGAGGGGGCGACAGACCTGGTAACCAACAAGAGGTCGACAAAAACCACCGTCGTCGTTAAGGACCGTCAGCCGGTCGTCCTCAGTGGTCTCCTCCAGGATACCGTCGATGAATCTATCCAAAAGGTCCCCTTTTTGGGGGACATCCCCTTGATGGGGAACCTATTCAAGGCAACCAAACATACCGGGATCAAGAACAATCTTCTCATCGTCTTGACACCTCATATTATTCGCACCGCTAAAGACCTGGAAGGTTTCTATAAGGAAAAGAAGGAGGAAATGAAGGAGTTCCAGGAAGAGAGCAGAGCCCGGAAGGGGAAGAAGGGGGGAGGAGTGGATATAGACCAATACCTTAAGAATCCGGCTTCCGTTGGGGAAGAGAAGTCGGAGTAGAGTTCCGCGAAATCGGGAATAATCCCCCCCTTAAATATCGGGTATGGAACGGTGGAAGGGAAAAAACGAGGAAAACCTCACCCCACGGAAGATCGGATTCAAAGCCTCAAGGATTGGCTTGCCCAGATCCAGGAGAACAAAGAGGGGGAAAAGGGGCGCATTATCAGTATCTGCAATCAGAAGGGAGGGGTGGGTAAAACCGTCACCGCCATCAATCTCTCCGCCTTTCTGGCCGCGTATAGGCGGAGGACCCTGTTGATGGACCTGGACCCCCAGGGCCACTCCGGCCTTGGATTGGGCATCGATGTCGACAATTTGGATAAGTCCATTTACGATACACTCATGGATGGAACCCGAAGCCTCACGGATACCATCCGCTCCGTAAAGCCCCATTTGGATATCCTCCCCGCCAATATAGATCTGGCGGGCCTGGAAACGGAGTTGGCCAACGATTCCCGTCGTACGACCAAGCTCGTCGACAAACTTCACTCGATACAGCACCTCTACGAGTACATCATCATCGACTGCCCCCCGTCCATAGGGCTGCTCACGATCAACGCCCTGGTGGCAAGCCGCATGGTCATCATCCCCGTTCAATCCTCCTTTTTCTCGTTGCACGGGCTCGAGAGGATCCTTGAGACCATTGGAACATTGATGGAAACCCTCTCGTTGGACATCAAGGTCTATCTGCTCTTGACCCTTTTCGAGGGAAGGCTGCGGGAATCATGGATCGTCAGGGAAAAGGTAAAATCTGCTTTCGGGAAACACCTTTTGAGGACCGTCATTCGAAAGACTACCAGATTGAATGAGGCCACCCGGAGGGGAGTCTCCATCTTGGAATATGAGCCCCGCTCGATGGGTTGCTACGATTATCATCAATTAGCCAAGGAGATCATGGACATTGAATAAAGACGGGCAGGAACCTGAATTAACGGAAAGGTCTAAGCGGAGGGTCAAGAACGTTATTCTGCGGTTCATCGGGGGCACTCATCCCCAGGATCCCGAGCAAACCGAAGCAGAACAAATCATCCAGGAAACGCCTCCCCCCAGGCCGGACCCGGCATCCGAACTGGAGCAAGGGGACGAATTCCTCCCCTCTATCTTGGAGGAGGAGGTTACGCCTGTGGATTATCCCGAGGATGACCATGAAACACATTTCACGTTACCTGAGGCCGAGGCAGGGGAGATGAAGGATAAACCCCTGGGAGAAATTCTGCTCCGGATTTCGAACCTGGAACGAAATCAATTGGAGGAGGGGTTGAAAGCCCTGGAGGAGAGGGGAGGAAGGCTCGGGGATATCTTGATCAAGCTAGGCCACGTTACTGAATCCCAGGTATTGTACGGCTTGAGCCTCCAGATGGGTTTGCCGTTCCTCCAGAATATTGAGATAGAGGGTGTAGACCCGGAACTCTGCTCGGCCCTGCCCATCCACTTTGCCAGGAGGCACGGTATCTTGCCCATCAAACGCGATGGAGATGGGGTCATGGTGGCCACATCAAATCCCCTCGATATTTATCCATTAGACGACGTCAGAATCCTTTTGGATCAAGAAGTAAAGCCGGTGGTCATGCCCCCCGGGGCTATAATCGATGCTATCAATCGCGTATATGATCGGGATACCAATGCGGCCCAGCAAATCATCGAGGACTTCGATGAGGATAGCCTCGATCTCATAAGCAGCGCTCTGGAGGAACCCGCCGATCTCCTCGATGCATCCGATGAGGCTCCAGTGATCCGCTTGGTGAATTCAATCCTTTTTCAAGCCGTCAAACAGAGGGCAAGTGATGTCCACATCGAGCCCTTCGAAAGGGAGCTGGTCGTTCGTTACCGCATCGATGGAATCCTCTATAATGTACTGACCCCTCCCAAGCGCATCCAGCCGAGCATCACATCCAGGGTTAAGATTATGGCTGGGTTGAACATCGCCGAAAAGCGACTCCCTCAGGACGGGCGGATTCGAGTCACCATTGCCGGGAAGAACATCGATATCCGGGTTTCCGTTATCCCAACTGCCCATGGGGAACGGATTGTGATGAGGTTGTTGGACAAAACCAGCATCCTCTTGAAGTTGGAGGATATCGGGTTCTCCAGTGACAAGCTGAAGATATTCAATCGATTGATCCATCGGCCCCACGGGATTATCCTTCTCACCGGTCCCACGGGAAGCGGCAAGACCACTACCTTGTATGCTGCCCTCACCAGGATCAATTCCGCGGACAAGAACATCATCACCGTGGAGGATCCCATCGAGTATCAAATAAGGGGAATCGGTCAAATCCAGGTCAACCCCAAGATTAACCTCACCTTTGCCAATGGATTGCGATCCATCCTCCGCCAGGACCCGGACGTGATCATGGTTGGGGAGGTGAGGGATCTGGAGACGGCGGAGATAGCGATACAGGCCTCCCTGACGGGGCACTTGGTCTTTAGCACCCTGCATACCAACGATTCAGCGGGAGCCATTACCAGGCTCATCGATATGGGCATAGAGCCCTTTCTGGCGTCATCGTCGGTCATCGCCATCATGGCCCAGAGGCTCGTCCGCATCGTTTGTCCCGATTGCCGTCAGAAATATCCCCCCGGCGAGGAGGAGTTGAGGGAGATTGGAATGGATTCCGCGATAGCAGGAGGAAAACCACTCTACCGGGCGATTGGCTGCCAAAACTGTCTGGGAACGGGTTACCGCGGAAGAACGGGAATCTTCGAACTTTTGGTCTTGGACGACGATATCCGCACCCTCATCCTGAAGAATTACGACTCCAATACCATCAAAAGAACAGCAACCGACAAGGGAATGTTGACTCTGCGACAGGATGGGGCGAGGAAAGTCCTCAAGGGGATAACCACCATCGAAGAGGTGCTCCGGGTAACCCAAGAGGACGTCGTTTCCCAGTGAGGAGAGGGGATTCGTGGCCGTCTTCGAGTACAGGGGCCTAGACCAGTCCGGGAGGGACATCAAGGGGATCATCGATGCCGATAGCCCCCGGCTGGCAAGGGTAAAGCTGAGAAGGTCAGGGATATTCCCTACCGAGATCCTGACAGATAGGTATACGAAGAAACCGGTGGCCGCGAGGGTGTCCATCGGGGCGCTGTTTGGCCGGATAAAGATGCAGGATATCTCCATTATGACTCGCCAGATGGCGACCCTGGTGGGAGCGGGTCTTCCCATCGTGGAGGCCTTAACGGCCCTCATAGACCAGACGGAGAATGTTCGCCTCAAGAAAGTGATCACTCAAGTTCGGGAGAACGTAAACGAGGGAAGTTCCCTGGCGGATGCTATGAGCCGGTTCCCAAAGGTCTTCTCGGAACTCTACGCCAACATGATAAATGCAGGGGAGTCCAGTGGTGCCCTGGATATCGTTCTCAGGAGGTTGGCGGATTTCACGGAAAACCAGGTCATGCTGAGGAATAAGGTCGTCTCCACCTTGACCTATCCCATCATATTGGTACTCGTCGGCATCGGGATCCTCTCCTTTCTCCTGGTGTCTGTTGTCCCGAAAGTGGTCAGGATATTCGATGAACTTGAGCAAGCCCTCCCCATTCCTACGGTGATACTGATCTCGGTTGCCGACTTCCTGAGGGGCTATTGGTGGGTGCTCCTGGCGGTAGCGGTAGGAGGTATCCTTGTCTTGAGGCAGTATGCCGCCACGGAGAGAGGGCGTCAACTGTATAATCGCATGATCCTCAAGATCCCCATTACGGGGAAGCTGTTGAGGATCGTCGTAACGACTCGTTTCACAAGGACTTTGGCAATCCTCCTCAATAGCGGCATCCCCCTGCTCCAATCTATGGATATCGCGAAGGCCGTCGTCAACAATGTCGTTATTTCAGATGCGATCGAATCCGCAAAGGAAGGCATTCGCGAGGGCGAGTCCATCGCGGAACCCCTCAGGAGGAGCAAGGTCCTCCCATCAATGGTTACCCATATGATCGCCGTTGGAGAAAAGACGGGCGAGCTAGAACAGATGCTCTTCAAGATCTCCGAAGCCTACGAAAATGAGGTTGAGACGACGATCTCGAGAATGACCTCCCTTCTCGGCCCCATTGTTATTCTGTTTCTGGGCGGCGTCGTCCTCTTTATCGTTCTAGCCATTCTCCTGCCCATGTTCGAGATGAACCAAATCATACGGTAGCCATAGGAGGTTGCATATGACGCCGAGGGTACCGAGAGGCCAGGGGGGATTCACCCTAATCGAGATTTTGGTCGTGGTGGTGATATTGGGCATATTGGCTTCGATCATCGTCCCCAAAATCATGAAACGTCCGGAGGAGGCCAGACGTACCAAGGCCATTATTGACATCAACGCCATAGAGACGGCCCTCAATCTTTACCGTTTAGATAATGGGGGCTATCCCTCAACCGAACAGGGGCTAGAGGCTTTGGTGACGAAACCCACCATCGGTGTAATTCCCAAGAATTGGAAAGAGGAGGGATATCTGGATAAGGTTCCCAAAGACCCCTGGGGAAATCCCTTTGTCTACCTCTCCCCCGGCCTACACAAGGAGTTCGACCTCGAATCTTACGGCGCCGATGGCGTGGATGGGGGCGAAGGAAAGGATGCCGATATAGAGAATTGGAACCTCGATTGATCCCCTTCGGGGTGGATAATACGGTGATGGCCCCCAGAGTGGATGGTGTAGAGAGAGGCTTTACCCTCATTGAACTATCCGTGGTCCTCCTCGTCTTTGCGGTGCTCCTGGCATTTGTGACTCCTCGATTTCGGGAGCTCACCGAGTACGAGATCAAGACCAGTTCCCGTCGATTGGCCGGGACGATCAAATACCTCTTCAATGAAGCCGCCATCCGCCATGTCCACTACCGCCTCAACTATGACCTCAAGAACGGGGAGTATTGGGTGACCTACCTGGATGAGGGAAAGGAGTTTAAAGAAGACCCCTCCATCCTCTCCTCGAGAGTTAGGCTCCCCGCCAATATCCATTTCGAGGACATCGTGACCCAACATCGAGGAAAGGTTTACGAGGGGGAGACCTTCACCCAATTCTTCCCCATTGGTTGGGCCGAGGAGACCATCATCCACTTGGGGGACCGAAGGGAGCGGCACTATTCCCTCTTGGTCATGCCCCTTACGGGAAAGGTCAGGATTTATGACCGGTACGTGGAGTTTGCGGAGAGGAGATGAGGGTACGAGTCCCCGGGGGTTCACCCTCTTGGAGGTACTCATCTCCCTGTCGATCATTGCCATCGTTCTGATCACCTGCCTGCGAGCGCAAAACCAGAGTATTCGCCTCTATCATCTCTCAAGGGATATGACCACTGCCACCATCCTTGCGCGCCAAAAGATGGGCGAAATCGAATTGGAGGGATTTCCCGAATTGGGAGAGGATGAGGGAGACTTTGAGGACAAATTCCCCGGGTTTATTTGGAAAAAGACGGTCTCCATGACCTCCTTTGAGGAGGCAAGGAGGGTCGATTTATCGATCATGTGGAAGGAGGGAAATCGGGAGAGAAGGGTTGACGTTATCGCTTACATCACCAACACCAAAACGGAATAGGCATGAAGTATAACCCCGTACCGGAGAGACGGCTGAACAATTCCCCATGGAGGGATTCGCCCCTAACGACCGTGACTGGGTTTACCCTCTTGGAGATTATCATCTCTGTCGGCATCCTCGCGGTGATCCTGACCCTCATCTATGGCACCTTCAATTCCAGTATGAGGGCCTTTGCCGTAATGGAAAACCTGGGAGATGCCTATGGCCAGGCCAGGCTCGTGCTGAACCGAATGTCGGAGGAGATTGGAAGCATCTATTTGTCAAAAAACAACTCCAATATGGGCACTGGTCTCCTTGGCGAGGACGGAGAGGAGGACGACCTTCCCTTCGATTCCCTCCATTTCACCTCACTCTCCCATGTTCGATGGGTGAAGGATAGCAGGGAATCCGAGCTCTGCGAAATCGGATACTACCTGGAGACGGACCGAGAGACGGAAAAATCCTTTCTCTTCAGGAGGGAGGATTGGAATGTCGATGGAACCCTCGAGGAAGGGGGTGTAGCCCTGGAACTGGCGGAAGGGATTGATGGTTTGAACTTCAGGTATCATGATGGTGCGGAATGGGTCGACGAATGGGATTCCAAGGCGAGGGATGGACTGCCGAAGGCCATTGAGGTCATTCTTCTGATGAAAGATCCCAACCAGAAGCGGATCCGTTTTTCCAACATCATCCCCATCCCCATAGCAGGGAGGTGACGTGATCTACCTTTTGCGCAAAAGCGAAGAAGGGGTTGCCCTCATCTTAACCCTCTTGATCACCGCCATCTTGGTCACCCTCATCGTCGAGGTAAATTATTCGACCCAGGTGGATGTGAGGATTTCGGGAAATTTTAGAAACGACCTCCAGGCTTCCTACTTAGCCAAATCCGGGATCAATATCGCCGTCTCCTATCTCAAATACGATGGACAAAACAACGACACTGATAACCTCACGGAGGACTGGGCCAAATCCTATCCCCCGTTTCCCGTCGGGGAGGGATTCGTGAAGGTGATGATAGAAGATGAAGACGGCAAGATAAATGTCAATAGAGCCGTGAAGGAAAACGGAGAAGTTGATCAGGTAATCTATGATGCCTTGTATAGGTTGTTTCAGGGGGAGGAGGTGGACGTTGGGATCCTCGACGCCCTCATCGATTGGATTGATCCAAATGATGAGGGGGAAGCAGAGGACAATTATTACCTGAGCCTGGATCCTCCCTATGCATGCAAGAACGGTCCCATGGATACCCTCTCAGAGCTTCGTATGATCAAGGATATTACGGATGAGGTTTACGAGAAGATTTCCAAATACCTCACCATTTACTCCGACGGGAAGTTTAACATTAACACCGCCAGCAAGGAAGTCTTAATGTGCCTTGACGATGAAATCGATGAGGGGATCGCAGAGGGGATTATCCAATATCGAGAGGAGACCCCCTTTGGTACGAAAGGAGAGCTGAAGGACGTGCTCAACGATGATGACCTTTACGGGAGGATCGAGTCGATAATCGATGTAAAGAGCAACGCCTTCAACGTGATCTCCATCGGGCAGGTTGAAAGGGTTGAGAAGGTGGTTCGAGCTGTTATCGATCGTGAAGGTGGCCAGATTACCTACCGCTATTGGAGGGTTGAATAATTCGGCTCGGGGTGGTCTGGTTCCCTGTGGTTTCGAGATGGAGATGAGAGAAACCATTAAGAAGGCCTTATCCGACCGAAAAAGGAAAATTATCTCAACGAAAAGGCTGACTCGGGCGGCGGTGCTCGTCCCCGTTTTCCAAACAGGGGGACGATACCACGTCCTCTTCACGAAACGGACCGATAGGGTAAAACACCATAAGGGGGAGATTTCGTTTCCCGGAGGGGTCGTTGACGAGGGGGATGAAGATGTCGAGGCCACCGCCTCGCGGGAGATCTTCGAGGAGATCGGTCTCCCGGGGGAAAACATCGAAATTCTGGGGAAATTGGATGACGCCGTCACTATCTCCTCTGCCCACCTCATCACCCCTGTCGTCGCCGAAATTTTCTACCCCTATCCCTTTTCGATTAACGAAGACGAGATCGAGGAGTTGATCGAGATTCCCCTTGAGGCTTTTCTGGAGGAGGATCGCTGGATAGAGGAAATCTATGCCAACGGGGGCAAAAAAATCCCCAGTTATCGCTTTGTATACGAGGGGAGGATCATCTGGGGAGCGACGGCGAGAATCATGAGACAATTCTTGGATATCCTTTTCGGAGATTACCCGAGAGCGCGAAGATGAGCCACGGAAACGGATTAAGGCGAGCAAGCGAGGGACCAGGGGTTCTCATCTCAGGAACTCTATGAAGTATTGACATCCTGGAACAGGTCTCATTCATTGGCCGGCATGATTTCTTCACGACTGAGGTTAAGGATGATCATTTTTTTTCGTTGTGTCCTCTTGCCGATCCTCCTCCTTGTGATGATTGGTCTGGGGCCGACAGAATCATTGGGCAATGAGGAAGATCCATACATTGCCGAACTCGAGATCGAGGGATTCCCGCCCATCATCCTCTCCGAGTTGCCGGCCATATCCAATGAAACCGAGGCCATTGAGATCCAGAGTGAGAAGGATGTAATCATCTCCAAAAAGCCCGGCAAGACGAGATATGGTACCATCGTAGTGGTCATGGATCTGGATCGCTTCCCGGACCAACTGCGGACGTGGCGCCAGGAAATCATCGATGGGATTTTTACCAAGCGATGGGGCATAGTAACCATCAAACGGAGAGAAACCGGCAAGGTGAAAATCCAACATGTCTTCTCCGAAGGGTGGCCTTCCAAACTAACGTATATCTACACAGGGGGGAAGTTCTTCGTCCACTACGAAATTGTGGCGACAACGATACAGTCAAAGAGATTCCCCCTCATGCCCCAATAACCTGCAGGAATTGACCCATTGTCCATCCTCCATCCGCCAGCCTCTTCTGCTCTGCATCTATGGGAATAATCCCCCGGCCATTTGAGCTGGATAGCGACAGGGGGGATCGTGTTGATTTTTGGCATTCTATGTGCTATGTTTTGGAAATTATTCAATTTTCTAAAATAGGCGACTCCTATGAAACCCGTTGTGGCCATCGTGGGAAGACCCAACGTGGGAAAATCCACCCTCTTCAATAGGATCGTTGGGCGGAAGAAGGCTATCGTAGAAGACCAGCCTGGGGTTACCAGAGATAGGAATTACGCCGATATAGAATGGGGTGACAAATCCTTCTCCCTCATTGATACAGGGGGATTCGAGCCCATATCCCGGGAGAGGATCTTCATGCAGATGAGGGAGCAGTGCCAGCTGGCCATCGAGGAGGCGGATGTAATCCTCTTTCTCATGGATGGAAAAGATGGACTCACTCCATCGGACAAGGAAATCTCCTCCATATTGAGGAGGGAGGCCAAACCCCTTCTCTACGTTGTCAACAAGATAGACGGGCCGAAACATGAGGGAAAAGTGTTCGAATTCTATGCAGTAGGAGCGGAAACGATCTTTTCCATCTCCGCCCTGCACAACTACGGCGTGGACGACCTCATGTCGGAGGTGCTCAAGGATATGCCTCCTTCTGATGGAGAGGAGGATGAGGAAGATATTACGAGGATCGCGGTAGTGGGAAAGCCCAACGTGGGAAAGTCTTCCCTCATCAACCGAATCCTTGGCTACGATCGGGTGATCGTCAACGAAACCCCGGGAACAACCAGAGACGCCATCGACACCCTTATTGAGATCGAGCAAAGGAGATACCTTCTCATCGACACGGCGGGGATCAGGAGGAAGAAAAAGATTAGTCTCCGTTTGGAAAAATACAGCATCGTCGAAGCCCTGAAGAGCATCGACCGTTGCGATGTGGCACTGCTCCTCGTCGATGCTCCAGAGGGCGTAACGGAACAGGATATGAAAATAGCCGGGTTCATCCAAGAAAAAGATAAGGGGTGCGTCATCATTGTGAATAAGTGGGACCTCATACAAAGGGACAGCGACACCGCCAAAGAATACACCCTTCGGGTAAGGGAAGAATTGAAATTCCTCCCTTACGCTCCCATCCTCTTTACCTCCTGTCTCACGGGAAAAAGGGTACTCGCTACTATTCAATTGGTGGATCAGGTAGCCGAGGAATATGGAAAGAGGATTTCAACCTCGCATCTGAATAACCTCATCCAGGAATCCACGGCGAAAGTACCCTTGCCCCGTTATGGGAAGGGAAGGGTGAAGATCTACTATGGAACCCAGGCCTCCGTTAGACCTCCGACCTTCGTGCTCTTTGCCAACTACCCTCAGCGAATACACGTCACCTACCAGAGATATTTAGTCAATCGAATCCGGCAAGTTCTGGGCTTCAAAAGAACCCCCATTCGGGTGCTCCTGCGCAAGAGGGGACCCTCACGGGGAAAATGAGCTCTCGTTTCCCGTTTTTCAGAGATCTCAAAAAAATTTCTTGACAACCAGTGCCACATTATTGTATATGGAAATCTATTCCTCCATTGAAGGGTGGTGATAGAATGGAGATGGACATGCAAGACCCGGGTGATATGTGGGCTGGCATTGAAATGCTGGGTCCACTCCGGAGCGGATGGGGCCGGGGAGGTAAGACGGATTTCGGGTTACCGGGGTTCATGTCCACTGCCTGCCGGTAATTTCCTGATTTCCTCACCATACCCCTACCTCGCGAAACTCTCAAAAGGCATTACTTGAATTTTCTGAAATAACCAAGGTAAATTGTTTTTTTTATTTTTTTCTTGAAGCTCATCCATGCCGGTCGAACAGCAAGTGCAATTGGAGAGGCGCATCGACTGGCGTATAAAAACCGACTCCATGAAAGGCAGGTGATGGTTATGGTATGGATCATGGAGACCCCTTACTGGGGGTCATCAAAAGATCTTTTGGATATGTGGTTGATTGATCAATCTCATAACCGAGGTACCCTGCGGATGCGGTGCCTTGCCTTTCAGGAGGAGATAAATGAAAACCATCGAAGAGATCAATGGGAGAATAAAGAAGGGGAAAGCTCTCGTATTAACGGGTGAAGAGATCATCGAGTTTGTGGACCAAAAAGGGGCCAAGAAGGCGGCGGAAGAGGTCGATGTGGTCACAACGGGGACCTTTGGCCCGATGTGCTCGTCTGGTGCCTATTTCAATGTCGGCCACACAAAGCCCAGGACCAAGCTAGGAGGCGGTAAGGCTTACCTGAACGGCGTGCCGGTCTACACTGGTTTTGCAGCTGTGGATATCATGCTCGGGGCCACAGCCGTCCCAGACGACGATCCAAGAAACGCGGTTTTCCCCGGTCAATTTGCCTATGGGGGTGGCCATGTCATTGAGGAATTGGTGGCCGGCAAAGAGGTTCGTCTGACCGCAACGGCATACGGAACCGACTGCTATCCACGGAAGAAACTCGAGACTCGCATCACTCTCGAGGATATGAACGAAGCGGTTCTGTTCAACCCCAGAAACTGCTACCAGAATTATAACGTCGCCGTTAATTTGTCGGATCGGCCTATTTACACGTATATGGGCGTTCTCCAACCTCGGTTGGGAAACGCCAACTACTGCAGCGCAGGCCAGCTGAGCCCCCTGCTCTGTGACCCCTTCTATCGAACAATTGGTGTCGGAACCAAGATATTCCTCGGCGGAGGAACTGGGTACGTTGCCTGGCAGGGCACACAGCACAGCCCATGTGTCCCGAGAACAGATCTTGGGGTGCCTAAGATGCCTGCCGGGACCATTGCCGTGATTGGCGATCTCAAGCAGATGAACCCAAGATGGCTCCGAGGGACGTCTTTCAGGGGTTATGGAGTAACCCTCACCGTGGGTATCGGCGTTCCCATTCCCATTCTGGATGAGGAGACTGTGGTTCACACAGCTGTCCGGGACGAGGATATCGTGGCCCAGGTTGTGGACTACAGCGAAACCTATCCTCAGCGAGAGTCAGGAAGCATGGCAGAGGTGAGTTATGCCCAGTTGAAAACGGGTGAGATCTCACTCGATGGAAAGGGAGTCCCCACCGCGAGCCTTTCCAGCTATGCCATGGCCAGGGAGATCGCTGGCATTTTAAAGGACATGATCCAAAAAGGTGAGTTTCTTCTGACCGAACGGGTTCAGGAACTCCCCTCATCGGATTCTGGAATCGTCTTCAAAGGACTTCAGGAGAAACCCATACGATTCAAAAAAGCAGTATAAGACACCAGGGAGATTCGGGTTCTTGGGCCACTGAACGAGGGAGTTCCGGCCCAAGATTACCCGAACCTCTGAAAAGGGGAGACTTTCATGACAACGACAAAAGTGGTCCTCAGGTTCCCACCTGAGCTGAGTGATCAACCCGTAACCTACAAACTGATCAAGGAATACGACCTCATGGTCAATATCCTTCGGGGGCACATCACACCGAAGGAAGAGGGCATGCTGGTACTTGAACTGACCGGCAAGAAAAAACAGCTCGAGGGGGGGATGGACTATCTGGCGAAACTGGGAGTGGAGACCCAACTGCTTTCCAAGGACGTGAAATGGCTGAAAGACCTCTGTACCCACTGTACAGCCTGTGCGTCTCTCTGCCCAACCCATGCCCTCTCCGTGGAACGGACTACCATGATGGTAAGCTTTGATAGGGATAAGTGCATTGCCTGCGAGATGTGTGTAACCGTCTGCCCTTACAGTGCTATGGAGGTTCGCTTCTAGCCTTCACTACGGAACAGGACTCTGATATAATTATGAGGGACGGTGAAACCTATCTATCTAGACCATAGTGCTACTACCCCGGTCCGACCGGAAGTACTGGAGGCGATGTATCCCTATTTCACGGAGATCTTTGGAAACGCCTCCAGCATCCACACCTTTGGTCAGAAGGCGAAGAAGGCCCTGGAGGAGGCGCGGGAAAAGGTTGCTCGATTAATCGGCAGCTTACCTTCCGAAATCGTCTTCACCAGCGGGGGGACCGAGGCCGATAATCTGGCCATCAACGGAACCGCATTAGCAAGGGAGGACGGTAGACACATCATCACATCAGCCATAGAACACCCCGCGATTCTGTTTCCCTGTCGCGATCTGGAAAGCAGGGGGTTCGAAGTATCCTTTCTCCCAGTGGATCGTGATGGACTCTTGGATCCTGATGATGTGAGGAAAGCCATCACTGACAAAACCGTCCTGATTAGCATCATGCACGCTAATCACGAGGTTGGAACGATTGAACCACTCGAGGAGATCGCCAAACTTGCCATTGAAAGGGATATCCCTCTCCACACCGATGCGGTCCAATCCGTGGGCAAGATCCCCATCGATGTCGAAGCATTGGGAGTGAGTCTACTTACCCTCTCGGGCCACAAAATCTACGGGCCAAAGGGGGTCGGAGCCTTGTATATCCGGAGGGGAACGAAGATCTTACCCCAGGTAATTGGTGGCCATCAGGAGGTAAACCTTCGGGCGGGAACGGAAAACGTCGGGGGGATCGTCGGATTGGGAAAGGCGGCGGAAATCGCCCTTCTTACCATGGAGACAGAGGGGATGAAAATATCCGAGCTCAGAGATGGCCTGTGGAAGAGGATACGTGAGCGCATAGGGCCGGTTAAGCTCAACGGGCATCCAACCAGGCGTCTCCCCAATATATTGAACGTGACCTTCCATGGCGTGCAAGGAGAATCCATCGTGCTCAATCTCGATCTAAGGGGAATAGCGGTGTCCACGGGTTCCGCATGTACCTCTGGCTCCCTAGAACCTTCGCATGTGTTGGTGGCTATGGGGCTTTCCCCAACCGAGGCCGGGGAAAGTGTCCGATTTTCCCTGGGCACGGAGAATACCCGAAAGGAGATAGAGTACACGACCAATACCCTTGAAGAGGTGGTGAGGAGATTGAGGAAGACCTCTTCGCTCAATAAGAACGGAATGGCGGCATCACGTTATGGGGGAAGATGGTGAAGGGGCGTGTCCTCGTGGCAATGAGCGGAGGTGTCGATAGCAGCCTCACAGCCTACCTTCTGAAAGAGGCGGGCTATGAGGTGATCGGAGTCACAATGCGCATATGGGATTCGGATAAGGATCTCCCCTCTCAAGGATCGAGGGATTATTTCGGGTGCTGCGGTGTAGCAGATGTGGCGGATGCCCGGAGGGTTGCCCAAAAACTGGAGATTCCCTTCTATGTCCTCAACCTGAAAGAGCAGTTCGAGGATGAGGTAATTACTTACTTCTGTCGGGAATACCTGAGGGCCAGGACCCCTAACCCCTGTATCCTCTGTAACGAGAAGGTGAAGTTTGGGGCACTCCTTGGGAAAGCCCGGGAACTTGAGGCGGGTTTCATCTCTACGGGTCACTATGCACGGGTGGAGTTTGACCAAGCGAGGAAACGGTTTCTCCTGAAGAGGGGCAAAGATCCGAAAAAGGATCAATCGTATGTCCTCTTCTCCCTCTCCCAAGCCCAATTAGCCCATTCCCTCTTCCCGTTGGGACACTCCAGGAAGGAGGATGTGAGAAAAAAAGCCCGAGACCTCGGCCTCACGGTCCACGATAAGCCCGAAAGCCAGGAGATCTGTTTTATCCCAGGGAGGAATTATCGCCCATTTCTGAAACGGAGGGCATTCCGTGGAATAGAGGCTGGCGACATCGTGGATACCCAGGGCCGAATTTTGGGGAGGCACAACGGTCTCCCCTTTTACACCATCGGGCAGCGAAAAGGCCTCGGCCTTTCGGCCCGTGAACCCCTCTATGTGGTAGAATTGGACGGGAAGAGAAATCTCATGTTCGTTGGGGAGAAGGACCAGGTGTACGGAACGACCTTGATTGCGGAACGATCGAACTGGATCCCCATGGAGGAGCTCCATCAACCAATCAGGGTGAAGGCCAAGATACGGTACTCTCACAGGGAGGCAGATGCCACCGTTGAGCCCTCAGGGGATGGCAAGGTGAAGGTGGAATTCGTTCAACCCCAGGAGGCTATAACGCCCGGCCAAGCGGTGGTCTTCTATGATGGAGATATGGTCTTGGGTGGAGGATGGATTGAAAGGGCGACTCGCGCTTAGGGAGACATAATGAGACCTCAGTCGACACGCAAGAAGATGGAGAGATTGAAGGAGATCATCCGGGAGATGGACTCTCTCCTTGTTGCCTTTTCCGGGGGAGTTGACAGCACTTTTCTCCTCAAGGTGGCTCGGGAAACCCTGGGTCGGGAGCAGGTTGTCGCCGTGACGGCAAGATCTCCCGTTTACCCGAAGAGGGAATACGCCCCAGCCCGGAAAGTCGCGGAGGGTATGGATGTACAACACCTTTTCATCGATTCCAATGAGCTCGATCTTCCCGAATTTGCCGCCAATCCGGTCAACAGATGCTACCATTGCAAGAAGGAACTATTCACCGAGTTAAAGGAGATCGCCCGGAAGATGAACCTCTCGTCCATCGCCGAGGGATCGACCGTAGACGATGAAAGGGATTTTCGTCCCGGGATGACGGCCATACGAGAGATGTCGATTCGCAGTCCCTTGAGGGAAGCGGGTCTGAATAAGGCGGAAATCCGGTCCCAATCCCGGGACTTCGGCCTTCCTACGTGGAATAAGCCCTCTTTGGCCTGCCTGGCATCGAGGCTCCCCTACGGGGATCGGATCACACCGGAAGGTCTGAGACAAATTGAAAAGGCCGAGCAATTCCTCCTGGGGCTGGGGTTCAATCAGGTCCGGGTGAGGCATCATGGAAAGACGGCTCGAATCGAGGTCTCCCCTGAAGAAATCGTGTCGCTGCTTGAAAGCCATACCCGCACCCGGGTAGTAAAAAAGTTGAAGGAAATTGGTTTTACGTATGTCACGCTGGATCTACAGGGGTTTCGGTCTGGAAGCATGAACGAGGTGCTTTAGGGCCAAAACATCACCCTCCCCCGTGATGAGTTACGTTGGATGAAGGCTATTGCATTACTGTCGGGCGGGTTGGACAGCACATTGGCGGTAAGGGTTGTGTTAGATCAGGGAATTGAGGTTGAGGCCCTCAATTTCATGACCCTCTTCTGCCGATGTACGGCCAAGGGGAGCACCTGCTCCGCCTCTCAAGGGGCCGCCCGGGTGCTGGGTATCGGACTGCAGGTCCGGAATATCTCGGACGAGTTCCTGAAGGTGGTGAAGCATCCCAAGTACGGTTATGGCAAGAACGTAAACCCCTGCCTGGATTGTCGTATCCTCATGTTCAAGAAGGCACGGGAGTACATGGACCAGAATGTGGCTTCCTTCATCGTAACCGGAGAGGTACTTGGAGAAAGGCCCATGTCACAACGGAGAGAGGCTATGCACATCATCGAGCGGGATTCTGAGCTTCAAGGCCTTATCCTGAGACCATTGTCGGCAAAGCTTCTCCCCCTAACCGTGCCGGAGAAGAAGGGATGGGTCAACAGGGAAAGGTTACTCGCCATCACTGGCCGATCCAGGAAGCCCCAGATCAAACTCGCCTCAGATTACGGCATCAATGACTATCCATGCCCGGCAGGGGGTTGCCTCCTTACGGACCCCGGATTTGCATTGAGGATGAAGGACTTGATGAAAAACAACCCCGATTTCTCGCTGAACGATGTTCACCTGCTCAAATTGGGGAGGCACTTCCGCCTTACCCCCTTGGCAAAGGTGGTGGTGGGAAGAAATGAGGGGGAAAACGATAGAATTCTGTCCCTTGCCAAGGACGGGGATACGATCTTCAGGGCCACGCATTTTCCCGGACCCCTTGCCCTTGCACGGGGAGAGGTAGGCCACCAAGAGATCCTTCAATCAGCCATTATCACGGCCAAATACGGTAAAGCCAGGTTCATGCCGGAGGTGGAGGTGGAGTATCAAGTGATCCCCACGCCTGCAAAGGGAATTTTGGTCTCCCCGTCCATGGATGCGGATGCGCTGGATCTCTTGAGGATTAACTGAACGCATACTAACCATAAAAATCGGCCAACATGGAGGTGTTCGATGGAACAGAAGAAACTATTTTCCCAGGTAGGAGAGAAGGAAGTTACAAGGGCCATTGTAGGAGAGTTCGCAAAACAGTTCATGGACTACGTCGAAAGCGATTGCCTCATCATCGGGGGAGGCCCCAGCGGCCTTATGGCCGGAAAGGAACTGGCCTCCAAAGGAGTAAAGACCCTGATCGTGGAGCGAAACAATTATCTGGGAGGCGGATTTTGGATCGGGGGCTATCTCATGAACAAGGTAACCATAAGGGATCCCGCTCAGGAGGTATTGGGGGAATTGGGGATTCCTTATGAGAATGCAAACGGCGGCCTCTATGTCGCCGATGGCCCCCATGCCTGTTCCAAGCTTATTGCCGCCGCCTGCGATGCAGGCGTTAAATTCGCCAACATGTCCATCTTCGACGACGTGGTCCTGCGCGAGGGAAACCGCGTTAGCGGTGCAGTCATCAACTGGACGCCCATTAGCGCGCTCCCCAGGGAGATTACCTGCGTCGATCCCATCGCTCTGGAATCCACATTTGTGATTGATTCCACGGGACATGATGCCTGCGTCGTAAGGAAGCTGGAGGAAAGGGGTATCGTAAAGACAAAGGGCTTTGGCGCAATGTGGGTTGAGATGTCAGAAGACCTGGTGGTTGAACACACCGGCGAAGTACACCCAGGACTGGTAGTCATCGGGATGGCCGTGACAACGACTTATGGCCTGCCGCGGATGGGGCCCACCTTTGGGGCCATGCTGTTATCCGGAAAAAGGGGAGCTGAGGTCATCATGGAAAAGTTGGGATGAAAGGGAATCCCCGAATCAGCCATATCCATCTCTATGCGGAAGGTTTGATCCCTGAGCCCGGAGTCCAAGAGATCATCCGCTATCTGAAAAGGTGGATGAAGTGGAGGAACGTTGATTTTCGCGGCAATCTCTTCCGGTATCATTTCAGTTCATTACCAAAAGACAAGAGACCCGCGAGAGTCCGCCGTTTGGCCGAGGAACTCGCTCTCCTTCGTATAAGGGATGCCACGCGGAAGGATGTGGTTGATCAAAGGCCAATGGAGGGGGAAGTGGCGTATGAGAGGCGTCGAGTTGAAGGTGAGGGTTTCAAATCCTTTGGCATCCTCTACGATGGATTCGGGCTCCAAGGAGTCTTCTCAAGACTGATCCAGAAGGATGAACAACAGTTGAACCATTGCCATATCATCTTTACCAATCAGCTCCTGGGGACCTGGGATGATGGCGATCATCGCTACCACGCAAGGGTGAGCGTCTACGGGTTTCCATCCCTCATCTCGACCACGGGGGTAGTGGAGGCACCGGCAAAACCCCGGGAATTTTACCTCAAAAAGCGATTGGGCATCCCTTTGCACGTGTTAAAGAACGAATTCAGAGGCAGATTTATCGATCACGGGGATCCCCATTTGACCGAGGCGGTGAAAGGTTACGTAATGCAGGCCCTCTTCTTTCATACGATGGGGAATCCTTTTTGCGATGACCCGGATTGCAGGTTATACAATGCCCACTGGCAGGAGGACCTCATCCGGGCTCAACTGGACGGAAGGTATGAGTTCTGTCCGAACCACCGGGAAATTTTGAACCGGATTGGGGAAGAAGTTAAGGTAAAGAAGTCTTCATTATCCAACCATTGAATGGTCTTTCAATTGAGCCTGCCGAAGTACTTTAAGAATCTGAGGTTTAAAATCATCGCCGGGTTGGTCGTCACCTTGACCATCACCATGACCCTCCTTTTTTATCTCCAATCCCATCAGCACAAAAAAAAGATGATCAACGCCCTGAGAGATCATACCAGTCCCAATTTGACGGAGGTCATCGAGAAAGTCCTCAGGGATGCCATGATTTCCAGAAACCTCGGGGAAATAAGAAATATGTTTGAGACCGTCACTGACCTGCAGGATGTAAGGAATATTTTCCTGATGAATAAGGTGGGAGAGATCATTGTTCACACCAGGGCTGAGAATATCGGCAGCAAGCTCGATATCGGGAATCCAACCTGCCAAATATGCCACCGGGGAAAAACGGAAATCTTGAACAAAACGGTTATCTTTACCTCCGACGAGGGCGAGCGGATTTTCAGAAATGTCAACCCCGTCCTCAATAGAGAGGAATGTCACGGATGCCATAATCCCACTGAGAAAATGATCGGGGTTCTCGTGACCGATTTTTCCCTGGCCCCTATCGAAGAGCAGCTTGACAAGGAGTTTCAGGAGAATATTATTTTTCTTGCGCTGTTTATCCTGATTTCGATCTCAGTCGTCGGCCTTACTATGAACCGCCTCGTCACCAAGAAGGTGGCGAAATTCGTGGAAGCGGCAAGAAGGTTTGGGAAAGGGGATTTGACGCAGAGGGTCACATTTCAAGCGGACGACGAATTCAAGAGGCTGGCTCAATCCTTCAATCAGATGGCAGGGAAGTTGGAGAAGAAGATGAAACAGGAGAGGAAGTATATTTCCCGGATTATCGATGCCCAGGAAAGCGAGCGGAAGAGAATCTCGAGAGAACTCCACGATGAATTGGGACAGGGATTGACGGCCATTAAGTATAACTTGGAGATAATCGAACGGGACTTACCGGAAAATCTCTCCGAGGGAAAGGAAAGGCTGAAGGAGGCGGAAAACCTATCCTCCCAAATGCTGGTACAATTGCGCCGGCTATCCCAGGATTTGCGGCCACCCATTCTTGACGATTTGGGCTTGCTTCCCACCTTGAGGTGGTATATAGAGAACTATGGGAAGAGGTGGAAAATCAAAACCCATTACGAGTCCACCGGTTTTCAGCAAAAGCTGAATCCCGAACTCGAAACTGCTCTCTATCGGGTCATCCAGGAAGCATTAACCAACGTGGCTAAACATGCCAGGGCTGATGATGTCCATATTCATCTCGGCTGTGAGGATTCGGCGATCATAGTAACCATCACGGACAATGGTACAGGATTCGATCCACAGGAAGTGCTCGGCGCAGACTTAAAGAGACGGGGCTATGGGATCATAGGGATGCAGGAACGAGTCTCCTCTTTTGGGGGGAGAATCGATATTCGTTCCCGCCGAGGAGCGGGGACGCAGATCTCCATCGAAATCCCCTTGAGAAATTCTGAGGGAGAAGATGAACCGAAAGAAGACGAGAATTCTGATCGCTGAGGACCATACCATAGTCCGGCAAGGCCTCAGCGCACTGATCAACAGGCAGCCTGATATGCAGGTTGTCGGCGAAGCGAAGGACGGCAAGGAAGCGGTCGACAAGACGAAAGAGCTACGCCCGGATGTGGTATTGATGGATATCGCCATGAAACATATGAATGGGCTAGAGGCTACCGCACGAATCAAGAAGATGACCCCAGCGGCGAAGGTTCTGGTTTTAACGATGTATGAAAATGAAGAATATATCTTTCAAATCCTTCGGGTTGGGGCCTCGGGATATCTGCTCAAAGAAGCGGCGATGGCCGATCTGATTTCGGCTATCAAGGCAGTCAATAGTGGGGAATCTTATCTTAGCCCTTCGATATCGAAGAAGGTTATCGACGACTATATCCGTCGTGCTGAACAAGGAGAGAAGGCAGGGATTGATGATATCTTGTCAGATCGAGAGAGAGAGATATTACAACTGATCGCGGAGGGGCATACCTATGAGGAGATCGCCTCCATCCTCTGTATCAGTAAGAAGACCGTGGAGACCCATCGGGCTAATATCATGGACAAATTGAATATTCACGATAAGGTAGGACTGGCCAAATACGCCATTCGAAAAGGGCTGATCAGATTGTGAGGGACAAACTTTGGGCTCATACATGCGAGAAATGTGGTATTGCATAAGATCCTCTATTATACTCGATGCCTTTTGATCTAACACCTTCATACAACCTACCACCCCCATTCTTTCTACATAGAAATCTCCATTTTGTTACACCCTTTGACGAGTTTCTGTTCGTCCAAATCATGACCCTCCGGTTTTCCCATCTAGTGAGGATTGACCGGGCGACCGTAAGCCGAGCGATGACAGGGACCCCGGAAATCCTTGAAACCCCGAGAAAGCTCCTCTTCTAAGGGTTCTTTTTATCTACACGTTTTTCTCAAAAAAAATACATTTTTCTCCCGATAGACTAAATGGAAAAACGGATATATATGTGAAGGCAAGTTGATTGTGAAACATTTCATTACTGATTCGTGCCCATTAAACGTAAGTTCTTGGGGGGTTGACCTGAGATGGGGAAAATCAGATACGGGATGGTGATCGATCTCAGGCGATGTATTGGATGCCATAGTTGCTCAGTCGCGTGCAAGGCGGAAAACAACGTCCCATTAGGGGTATTCCGCTCCTGGGTGAAGATCATCGAGAAAGGTCAATACCCGAACGTCAGCAGGCATTTCCTACCCTCCCTCTGTAATAATTGCGACAATCCTCCGTGTGTGATCAACTGTCCCGTCCAAGCCACCTGGAAGCAAGATGACGGGATTGTGATCATCGATGAACACCGATGTATCGGATGCAAATACTGTATCGCCTCTTGTCCGTATAACGCCAGGCATGTTAATCCCATCATCCCCATCGTCCAGAAGTGTTACTGGTGTCACCATCGGGTTTATGCGGGTCTTGTTCCCGCGTGTGTGGAGACATGTCCGACCAAGGCGAGGATTTTCGGTAATTTGTTAGACCCGAACGATGAGGTTCCGAAATTGCTCGCAAGAAACCCCTTCCAAGCCATCAAGCCTGAAATGGGTACATACCCCAAGGTTTTTTACATTGGGGCTGATGCCGACGCTATGGACCCTTTCGCGGGAAGAGAGGAATGGACGTAAATATCCTATACAATGTCGAACACGAATTTCCCCTTGGCTTGCTGATCGCCAACTATTTTTATCTCACCGGGTTGAGCGCCGGCTCGTTCATCCTCTCCACCCTCGCCTATGGGTTTGGAATCGAAAAATACAAGCCCGTCGGAAAGGTAGGGGTCGTCCTTGCCACGGTACTACTCATCATCGCACCCATAAACCTATTTTTGGACCTAGAGCAGCCCTTCAGATTCTGGCATCTTTTCTTATATCTAAGGATCACCTCACCGATTACATGGGGGTCTTTTCTCCTTACCCTCTACCCGTTAAATTGCATGATTTATGGCTATTTCATGTTCACAGGAGACGCGAAGAAGACGAAAATTTTCGGTCTGATCGGTATCCCCCTGGCTCTTTTGGTGCACGGGTATACCGGGTTCATCCTAGCCCTCGGAAAAGCCAGGGTCCTTTGGAATACGGCCATCATGCCCCCTATTTTCCTGATCTCCGCCATGGTTTCGGGAATCGCCCTGATGATTTTGGTTGTGGTAATCAAGGGGTATTTCTTCTCCGATGAAAGGAAGGTCGATACCGCCTTGTGCAACGATTTGGGGAAGATGTTGGCTTGGGCCATCATTGTAGATTTGGCCTTTATCGCCACGGATATCTTGGTCCTCCTCACCTCTCATACGGAAGCCTACTTAGCCGCCATGATGCTGCTCAGAGGGAGCATGAGTCATCTTTTCATCGGGGTGGAGGTCATCTTGGGGTCCATCGTCCCACTGTTTTTCTTGCTCTTTTCCCCCACGAAAAAGAGGCTCGGTTTTGTCGTACTTTCCTCGATTTTGGTCATGATCGGAATATTCACCATGCGGTATGTCATGGTGATGGGCGGTCTCAATATTCCCCTGAGTTGAAGGAGCACGGAGTTGAAGATGGGCAGGTTATCGAGACGGGATTTTCTGAAGTTCGGAGCGGGAGGGGTCGCTCTTCTCTCCTGGATAAATCCGTGGGGGAGATTTTCCAGTGCCTCGGCATTGAGACAGGGGGGGGCGAGTGTCTCCCGCACGACGGGGAGGCTACGCAAGGCTATCCCCAGTACCTGTCTTCAATGTTATGCCCGTTGTGGAATCATCGGCTACAACGAATATGGGAGGATCGTAAAAATTGGGGGAAACCCCGAGCATCCCAATAGCCGGGGAAAACTCTGCGCGAAGGGTCAGGCGGGGATCAATTATGTTTACGACCCCGATAGGGTCCTCTATCCCATCAGGAGAAACGGAATGAGGGGATCCAAAAATTGGAAGCGGATCTCCTGGCAAGAGGCCTACAGGGAGGTTGCGGAAAGATTGGTGGAATTGAGGGAGAACGGTCATCCTGAGCGTTTCATATTTCACGGTTCCACGGATATCACTAACCGAGAATTTACAGACCGCTTTTTTAACGCCTTCGGGACGCCCATGGCTTTGAACCACGCCTTCTTGGGAGGTCTCAACAAGGAGGCTGCCCTCAAGGCGACCATGGGAGCCGAGGTGGATATCAATGATGTAGCCAACAGCAGATACATCCTCAATTTTGGGGGCAATCCCTTCGAGTCCCACTTTTTATACGTCCCCCTCGTCCAAAGGATAACCGAGAGCAGGATGAATCTCGGCGCCAAATTGGTGACCTTTGATGTAAGGCTGTCGCAAACGGCGGGAAAAAGCGATGAATGGTTACCCATAAAACCCGGCTCGGATGCCGCAGTGGCTTTGGCGATGGCCAAAGTCATCATGGAGGAGGGTCTCCATGATGAAGTATTTCTGGAGGATTGGACGAATTATTCTTTCGATAAGCTTCTGCTTCACTTAAAGCAGTTTAGCCCCGAATGGGCGGAGGAAATCAGCGGCGTTAAGGCGTCGGATATCAGGAGGATCGCCATCGAATTTGCCACCGCCAAACCGGCCACCACGATCTCCGGCGGAGGAGTAACAAAACATATGAACGGAACCCAGAACGAAAGGGCGGTGTTTCTGCTCAACGCCGTCACGGGCAACATAGACGTCAAGGGAGGATACTGTTTGCCGAGAAGGTACGAATTGGTACAACCCGACCCCATACCTCCCCCGGCCAAACTCAAAGAGGCAAGCCGATCTTTATTGGGGCATCCCAATATATTCAGCCACATCAGGGAGGGAACGGTTAAGGCCGGGGTCTTGATGACCTATAAGGATAACCCCGTCTACGGAGGGCCAGATCCGAAATTGAGTATCGAGGTCATCCTGGATGAAAAACTGGTCCCCTTTTTCGTATCCATCGATTCCTTCATCAATGAGACCAACGTATTCGCCGATCTGATCCTTCCGAAGGCCACGTATCTGGAGAGATGGGACCTGGAGACGCCTCCCTCCCTGGACATGACCCCTTTTATCAGCCTCAGGCAACCCATCATCAAACCCCTGGGCGAAACGACTCCCTTTACGGATATCCTGATCGAATTGGCCAACAGGGTGGGAGGAGGCATGGAGGAGTACTTCAGGTTCGGAACTACGGAGAACTACCTGGAAACCATCCTCTTTCAGATCGAAAAATTGCAGGATGTCGGGGGGCTCGATTACCTGATGGAACACGGGGTATGGCTCGATCCTGATAGGAAACCGGATTACATGGCCTATAAGGAAAATGGGGTGAAGACCCCCTCCGGGAGGTTTGAAATATTCTCCGATGAAATGGTCAGTCTCGGTTCAAATCCTTTGCCCACCTATCAAGCGATTTCCCATCACCAGGACCTCAAGGAGGAGGATTTTTTCCTGACGACATTCCAATGGAACGTCCACACCTACTTCCGGACGGCTAATTGTATGTGGCTTTCGGAGATCGTCCACGATAACCCCGTATGGATTAACCATGAGGTTGCAAAGGAAAGGGGGATCAGGATGGGGGACCGGGTTCAAATCACCTCTCCCATCGGGTCGATCACCTGCAGGGCCTTTATCACCCACGGGATACACCCGAAGGTGATCGCCGTATCCGATAACGTCGGTCATTGGGAATACGGGAGAATCGCCCAGGGCCAAAGATTTAAGAGCCCGGACCCGCAAACAAATTTGATATGGTGGGGGAAGAAGGAAAATGGGACTCACCCCAATTTCCTCATCCCGATACAAGGGGATTCCATCGGGGGTGGACAGGGGTGGATGGATACCATCGTAAGGTTCACCAAAGTTTAGGGAATAAACCTACAAAAATGGGAGGGACGGGACATGATAGAGACGATGCAATTCATTTCCATCTTTGGAGTGCTCTTTCTCGGTTTGATAGCGATCGCCAGTCTGGCCATCAAAATCGTAAAGCAATACGAACGCGGGGTGGTCCTTCGCTTCGGACGATTGATTAGGACGAGAGATCCTGGCTTCAATGTGATCATCCCCATCGTCGATCGGATGATCAAGGTGGACCTCAGGGTGGTTACCATGGTGGTGGAACCCCAGGCGGTGATTACGAAGGACAACGTGACCATTAAAGTCGACGCGGTTGTCTACTTCATGGTGGTAGATCCCGAGAAGGCGGTGATCAAGGTGGCCGATTACATCACGGCGACCTCACAGATCGCCCTCACCACGTTGCGAAGTGTCCTCGGTCAATCCGATCTGGATGAGCTCCTCTTTGAGCGCGAACGGATCAACAATAAATTGCGGGAGATCATCGATGAACACACTGAGCCCTGGGGTGTACGGGTGACGGTTGTCGAGGTAAAGGACGTTCAGCTTCCGGATACAATGCAGAGGGCAATGGCCAGACAAGCGGAGGCAGAGCGGGAAAAACGCGCCAAGGTCATCCATGCCCAAGGGGAGTTCCAAGCGTCCAAGACGTTGAAGGATGCGGCCGAGATCATCTCCCTGCAACCCGCGGCTTTGCAATTGCGATATTTGCAGACGCTCACGGAGATCGCGGGGGAGAAGAACAGCACGGTCATCCCCTTGCCTCTTGACATATTGAACTTATTGCAAAACCCGAGCAATAGGCGAGAAAAGTAAAGGATGAGGAGTTCTCGATGAGATTACCCCATTGGCCTGCATGGGTGTGGGCGGGCATAGGGATCGTCCTGATTTTAGGGGTTAATTTGGCCGTCATGCTCCCTAGGTATACGACGACAAAGGAGAGCTTCTGCGTAACGTGTCACTATGAGCAGACCTATTCGGAATTCTGGAGAAAGTCGGAGGTTCACCCGAGGATCGATTGCTCCCAATGTCATGCTACAGGGCATGAGCTCATGCCCAGCATCAATATCTTTCCCTTAGAACCCCGGAAGGCGGAAGTCGGGTTTTCCGCCAAGGTTGACCGGATAAACCCGAATTGCCGACACTGCCATGAAGATCTGATTCGAAATGAGCCAACCCCTTATAAGTATAACGTATTGAAGATTAAGATACCCCACCAATTTCACGTTGAGTTGTTAGAGAATTCCTGTATTTCCTGCCATTACAACGTATATCACGATCCCAAGGTCCCCTCCACTTTCAGACC